>Ga0075421_100010608_pt1 | contig 11390 bp, 6 predicted proteins | sample SoiMetdeltSBSDD5_FD_75292 | JGI IMG/M metagenome (GOLD analysis project Ga0075421, IMG submission 75292) | Bulk soil microbial communities from a Populus tree surrounding site in Tennessee, USA - Soil MetaG P. deltoides SBSDD5 | ecosystem: Environmental > Terrestrial > Soil > Tree plantation...
GCCGGAGGTCGAGGCGGCGATGAGGGCACTCGAGACCTTCGCACTGGCGGCGGCCGCGGCGACGCCCGAGGTCGCAGGCCGGCACGTGCCCCACCGATCGCCGCGGCCCGCCGAACCGGTCTACCTGCCGAACGGCAGCTCCCCGATCCCCGCGCTGGTGCAGACGCCGGAGGGCAGTCTGCTGAGCTGGCAGCCGCGGTCCTGGAGCGGCCACCAGCAGCAGGCCGACGACCAAGTCATGCGGCGCGCGCTGGCGCAGGGGCGGAAGCAGAAGGGGGCCGAGCTCAATAATCACGGCCGCCATCACGCCGCGATCAAAGAGTTCAAGGCGGCGCTCGACCTGACGCCCGAGGATAAAGATCTCTATTACCTGCTCGGGTCGGCCTACTTCGGGTCCGGCCAACCGACTCTGGCCTACGAGGCTTACCGGCAGTGCGACGAGGGCATCTACGTCGCCATCGCCCGGGACGCCGCCAAGAAGGCGGAGAAAGCGGCGCGCGAAGTGGCGAAGCCCAAGCGCGTCAAGTCATGAAGAGCGGTCAGCGGTTAGCTTTCAGCGATCAGCCGGAAGGGGACCATGGTTTGTCTGATCGCTGAAAGCTAACCGCTGACCGCTAAATTATGCCTCGTCTGATCGTCAAAGCCACCCCGACACACGCCGACGCGGTCGTCGATCTTTCCCGCCTGCGAACGACCATCGGCCGCTCCGCCCGCAACGACCTCTGCGTCGAGGACCCGTTCGCCTCGCGCCTCCATGCTGAGGTGCGCCGCCGCGGGGACCGGTTCTGGCTGAGCGACCTCGGCAGCGCCAACGGGACGATGCTCAACGGCGGGCGGCTGGCGGCCCCGGCGCAGCTCCAGGACGGCGACCGGGTGCGCATCGGCGAGACGGAGATCGAATACACCGAGCGAGCCGACACGGCCCCGGCGCGCAGCCGGACCAACGTCCTCTTCTCGGACGCGCGCCACGTCCCGGCCCCCGAGGTGACGATCAGCGCCCAGGCGCGCAACTCGGCCTCGAACCTGCTCTCCTCGCTCGACACGGCGCAGAGGACGCAGGTCAGCCAGGTCGTCCCGGCCCTCGGTGTGGCCGAACTCTCGCAGAGTAACGCGCTCAAGGTCATCAGCCGGGTGAGTATGAGCCTGCTCTCGTCCCTCTCGCTCGACGAGACGCTGCGGCAGGCGCTCGAGTCGGTCTTCGACGTGCTCCCCGCCGACCGCGGCTACATCATGCTGCTCGAAGAGACGGCGGGCAAAAAAGATGCCGCCCCCGAGCTCGTCTGCAAGGCGATGAAGACGCGGACGGCGACCCAGGAAGCGCAGTCCGAGGTCAAGATCAGCCGCTCGATCACCGAGCAGGTGCTCGGCCAGGGTGACTCGGTGCTCGCCTCCGATGCGCAGCACGACCCGCGCTTCCAGGAGCGGCACTCGATCATGCTCGGCGGCATCCGCTCGGTCATGGCCGCGCCGCTCGCGGTCGACCGGCGCGTCCTCGGGATGATTTACGTCGACAGCCCGTTCGGGGTCAACCGCTTCACCAAGCAGGACCTGCAACTCCTCGAGCTAGTCGCCGGCGTGGCTGCGATCCGGATCGAGAACATGCGGCTGCTCGAGGTGCAGCAGGAGAAGAAGCGGCTGGCCGAGGAACTCGCCGTCGCGAGCGAGATTCAGCTGCGGCTCCAACCGGCGACGCCGATGCCGATCCCCGGCTACGAGCTGCTCGGCATGAGCTTCCCCTGCTTCGAGGTTGGCGGCGACTACTACGACTTCATCGAGAAGCGCGACGGGCGGTTCGTCATCGCGCTCGGCGACGTCTCGGGCAAGGGTACGGGCGCGGCGCTGCTCATGTCCTCCGTGCACGCCGCCGTGCGTGCCCAGACGACGACGCGCCTCTCGGCGTGCGAAGTCGTCGGCGAGATCAACCACTACATCTACGACAACACACCCTCCAACCGCTACGTCACGCTCTTTTACAGCGAGCTCGACGCGCGCGCGCATCAGCTCACCTACATCAATGCCGGGCACAACGCGCCGCTGCTCGTCCGCGCCTCGGGCGAAGTCACGCGGCTCGACGTCGGCGGTTTCCCCGTCGGGATCACGCCGGACGGCGAGTACCGCGAGGGCTGGGTGCAGATCGAGCCGGGCGACGTGCTCGTCATCTATTCCGACGGCGTCACCGAGAGTCTCGACGAGGCGGGCGAGGAGTTTGGCGAGGCCCGGCTCATCGAGGTCGTCCAGAAGCACCGCGGGCGGACGGCCGCGGGCCTGCGCGACCGCATCGACGAGGCGCTGACCCGCTTCGTCGGCAAAGCCAAGACCGTCGACGACCTGACGCTGGTAATTCTCAAGAGGATGAAGGACGAGGGGTGAGGCCGAAATTTTCTGGCTTCACCCTGCATCCGCCAGTAAAGCGCGACGAGGTCTTTGAGGACCGTTGAGCCCGATGCATCGGGCTTTCCCGGAGGGCGCAGAGGCCCACCGTGTTCCGGCGGGTGGTGTCAGAGGGAGTGTTTGTGAGCGCGCTTCAGCGTGCTTCCCCGGCATGGCTTTAGCCCATGAGGATGGCTCAAGCCGCGGCGAGAAGGCCGTTAAAACGGCCTCCGGCGCCCTGCGGCGCTCCCACCCGCCCTGGAAGGGCAGGCCTATGTGCCCTGCGGGCAAGCCGCGTGCACGCGGCTCGGGAGCGTCTGGCCGCCTCCGTCACCGAGCTGTTGCAACGCTCTTCACTCCTCACCCTTTCCGCCATGGGCGTAATCCCGCGACTGATCATCATCCCGCTGCTCTCACTGCTGCCCTGCCTCCTCTGGCTCTGGTACTTCTCCAGCCGGAGCGTCTACAAGCGGCCCTCGCGGCGGGTCATCGCGGTGACCTTCTGGCTCGGCGGGCTGGCGACGATTCTCGCGCTCGGCTGCAACCTCGTCGGCCAGCAGTTCATTCAGAGTTGGTTCGGCACCGGCGCCTCGGCGCACGTCCTCCTGCTCTTCCTCGTCGTCGGGCCGATCGAGGAGCTGGCCAAGCTGCTCGTCGTCTACTTCTATGCTTACCGCCGCCCCGAATTCGACGAACCGCTCGACGGCGTGATCTACAGCGCCGCGGCGGCGCTCGGGTTCGCCGCGGCCGAAAACCTGATCTACCTCTGGCAAAGCCAGGCCTTCGAGGTCGTGCTCCTGCGCGGGCCGCTCTCGAACCCGGGGCATGCGCTCTTCTCGGCGCTCTGGGGCCTCGCCCTGAGCCGCGCCAAGGCGGCGCCGAATTTGTGGCGCGCGCGGCTGCCGATCGTCGCCGGCGGGTGGCTCGCGGCGACCGTCGTGCATGCCCTCTTCGACACCATGCTCATCCTCGCCGCGCGGGTGAGCATCGTCTTCTTCCTCGTGCTTCTCGGGGCCATGGCCGCGCTCTTCTTCTGGGTGCGCGGCCGGATTCGTTTCTACCGCGAGACCTCGCCGCACCGCGAGGGGACGCTCTTCCTGCCTGCCCGCGGCTACTGCCAGGAGTGCGGCACGCGCGGCACGGCCGGGGCTCCATGCGTCCGGTGCGGAGCCGCGCTGCCGCTGCCGATCGAACTCCGGCTCTGCGCGGTCTGCGCGACGGCGCAGCGGCCGGCGGCCAAGTTCTGCGCGCGCTGCGGCGCGAACCTCAAACTGCCGGCGGCCGAAAATGTGTCCGCCCACCCGCACTTCGTCGCCGTCACGCCCGCGGGCGAGGAGCGCATCGCCTACATCCTCAACCGCGACGAGGTGCTCGTCGGCCGGACGCTGAACAACGGGTTCGTCATCGACCACCCGTCGGTCTCCAAGCGCCACGCCCGCGTCGTGGCCTCCGGCGGGGCCTACGCGCTCGACGACCTCGGGAGCAGCAACGGCACCTTCGTCGACGGCCTCCGCGTCGTCGGCCGCGCCCCGCTGCGCGACGGCTGCGAAGTTCGCTTCGGCCATGTCCACTTCGTCTACCGCGCCCTCGCCGCCGGTAAGATGGAACTCGGTTGACGCGGAAGTGAACGGGTTGACACGCTTCGGCGTCAGTCTCCCGGGCGCCCTTGCCTCCCCGCCAGACTTGCCCTATCATCCGCGCGACAACTCGCCACCTCAGGCCACCTCAGCAACTTCAATCCGCCGTAGCTCAAACCTGTGAGGTGACCGATGCTCAGCATGCTGCATGTCTTCTGTGCCTGTCTCTGTCTGTCTTTCCACCCTCTCGTCACTGCTGATGACCTTGATCATGCGACTTTCGAAGGTGCGGTGACCGACGCCGCTGGCGGCGCGCTCGCGCGCGCGCGCGTCACGGCGCGTCATGCCGCGACCGGCGGCGAGCGCTCGGCCGAGAGCGACGCGGCCGGCCGCTACCGCCTCCCTGCGCTCGCGCCCGGCGTCTACGACGTGCGCGTCGAGCTGGCGGGCTTCCGCGGACCGCGCTACGTCGGGGTCGGCGCGGGCGCCGGCGCGACCGTGCGTCGCGACTTTCGACTCGAGCCGGCGCCGCTCGAGGAGCGGGTGACGGTCTCGGCGGACGCCGACGAGGCCAGTGTCGACCCGGCTCGCACGACCGTCGGCGGGACGCTCGGGAGGGCGCAGGTCGACGCGCTCCCGCTCGAGGGACGCAACGTCTATGACCTGATCTTCACGCTGCCAGGCGCCGCGCCCGAGGCGCTCAGCGTGCGTCACCTGGCCGAGGGCGAGCCCGGAGATCGCTTCCGCGAGACGCCGGAGGAGTCGGGTGGCTTCGCGCTCAACGGCGGAACTCCCTTCTCGAACAACCTCACGGTTGAAGGCTTCGACAACAACGATGACCGCGCGGCGCGCGAGCGATTCATCCCATCCGCCGACGCGGTCGAGGAGCTGCAGGTCGTCGCCAACCAATTCTCGGCCGAGTACGGGCGCGCCGCAGGCGGCCGGGTCAACGTCCGCCTGCGCGGCGGGGGGCAGCAGTTCCGCGGCCGGGCCTCCTACTATTTCCGCGACGAGAGTCTCGACGCCAATGCGTTCCGCCGCAACGCCGACCCGGCGCGCGGTTTCCGCCCCCCATTCCAAAGCCACAACCCGGGGGCGAGTCTCGGCGGCCCGATCCTTGGCGGGGGCCGGGCCCGCGCCTTCTTCTTCGCGGCTTATGAATACGACCACGTCTACGACCGCGCTGAGATCGCCGCGCTCGTCCCGGCCGAGTCGCACCCGTCCTTCCCCCTGCCCCCGCCAAACGGCGCGCTTCTTGGCAGCGCCGGCGTGGACCGGAACGGGAGGCCGACGGTGGTCAACGGCGGGGCGGGAGTTGGGTTCTACGATGTCCAGGTGACGACCCCGCGTGTCGCGCACGCGCTGCAGGCGCGCGTCGATCTCCAGGCCGGCGCCCGGCACCAGGCGCTCGCGATGGTGACGCTCGCGCGGCAACGCGACGAGCGGGGCTTCCCCGGCGGCCGCCGCACGCTCGACACGCTCCGGCGCACCGGGCGCGGGAGCGAGGCCGTCGCCCTCGCCGACACCTTTATCGTCTCCCCGCGGGCGGTGAGCCAGTTGCGGCTGCAGTTCTCCCGGCTCACCCCCGCCGACGCGCCGCCGGGCGCGCGCCCCGTCGTGATCATCGACATCGACGACCCGCGCGACGTGCCCGGCGACCCGAACGCCAACTCCTTGACGCGTGCGGGCACGCTGCTCGCCGGGTCAAGCACGATCGGCGGGACGGACCGGCGCGAGGAGCGGTGGCAGGCCCAGCAAACGCTGAGCTACGCGCGCAGCCGGCATAGCCTGCGCGCCGGGGCTGACGTCCAACTGATCTGCTCGCGCTTCATCGACCTGGAGGACGCGACCGGGACCTTCAACTTCGCCTCGCCCGCCGATTTCCTCGCCGGCCGGCCGGCGCGCTACCGCCACCGCTTTGACACTGAGTCGGAGTTGCGGAATGCTTACGCGGGTTTCTTCCTGCAGGACGACTGGCGCGTGCGGCCTGACTTGCTGCTTGCCTTCGGCCTGCGGTGGGACAACGAGACGGTGCTCCGCGACCGCAATAACTTCGGCCCGCGCCTGGCGCTCGCCTGGAGCCCGGGCGGTGGGGGCCGGACCGCCGTGCGTGCCGGATACGGCATCTTCTACAACCGGGCGTTGCTCCGCACGCTCGACGATTTCCTGCTGACCTCGCGGGCGGTCCTCATCGACACCAACAATGCGGCGGCGGGCCCGCTGCTAGCCGAGCTCGCGTTCCCGCGGGTGCTCTCAGCCGGCGACCCGCGTGTCGCGCACCTCGGGGTGCGGGAGACGGGGTTCGTGCGGCGGCTCGGCGCCGGCTTCCGCCTCCCCGAGAGCTATCAGGCGTCGCTCGGTTTCGAGCGCGAGCTCGGACGGGGCTGGGGGCTCGAGGCCAACTATGTCTTCAGCCGCGGGCTGCACCTCTGGCGCGAGGTGAACACCAACCGCGCGCAGGTCCCGGCCGGCTACCCTGATTTTACCGCCTACCTGCTCTCGCGGGATTTTCCCAACGCACGCGACCCGCTGACCGGCGCGCGACCCCTGACGGCGCTGGGCAATGCCGAGCTGGTGCGCTTCGATCTCAGCCGGACGGGCGGCGAAGTGATCAGAGAGTGGGGGCAGACGATCGCCGTCTTTGGCCTCAACCACCAATCGACGAGCGACGCCGCGGGCCCGCTCCGCGCCGCGCGCGCCGCGCTCCGCGAGCTGCGCCCCGACCCACGGCTGACGCAGGTCGAGGAGCTGCAGTCGCGCGGCCACAGCCTCTACCACGGGCTGATCCTGGAGGCGCGGCGCCGGCTGGGCGGGAACGGCTTCTTCCGCGCCGCTTACACGCTCAGCCGGACGATCGACGACGGGGTCGTCAATACTTCCTCGCCGCTCGTCGCCGGGGACTTCCGCCGCGAGCGCGCCCCGAGCCTCCTGGACGCGCGCCACCGCCTCGCCCTGAGCGGCGCGTGGCAATTTCCCACCCGGCTCGGCCGCATCGCCCTCTCGGGCGTGCTGCTCGTCAGCTCAGCGCGCCCGTTCAACATCGGGATCAACGGTAACGACCGCAACCTGGATGACGTCGGCAACGACCGGCCGAACTTCAGCGGCGAGCCGGGCGGCATCCCCTGGCGCCGCCCCGGCGCGGGACTCGACCCGGGACTGGCGGCGGCCTTTGCGCTCCCGACGATCGGGTCGAGCGGCGACCTGGCGCGCAACGCGGGCCGCGGCCCCCGGCAATCGACCTTGAATTTACGGCTCGCGCGCCTTTTCCGCGCCGGCGAGCGCCTGCGTTTCACGCCGCAGCTCGAAGCGTTCAACCCCTTCAACGCGACGGTCTTCAGTTTCGGCGCCGAGTTCGTCGACTTCACCCCGGCGAGCCTCGGCGAGTTTCTCGTCCCGGCGCGCACGGTCAAGCCGCGGACGGTGCGGGTGGGATTGAGAGTGGAATTTTAGCGCGGCAGGAATGGGCCACGGATGACACGGATCGGACGGATTGGCACGGGTCTGATCCGTGTCAATCCGTGCTCTTTCCGTGTTCATCCGTGGCCCATTCTTTTCTCTTCACCGGAAGGCCAGGCCGAAACGGAAGCCGACGTAATGGCTGAGATCAGCGTGCGCCGGGAGGTGGTCGCGGAACTCGAGGCGCAACCCGATCCGATCGTGGAACCAGTAGTTGATGCCGCCGCCGAAGTTCGCCGCGTTAATCGTCTCGCCGCGGAAGAGCAGCGAGTAACCGCCCGTGACAAAGGGCACGAGCTTACCCGACGACGTGACATTGCGAAAATGGTAAGAGCCGTTGGCCGAAAAGACGCCGATGCCATTGCCCAGACCGCGGGTCAGTCCGAGGTAACCGATCTCGGCGCCGACGCCGAGCCCTTTGTAGACCAGACCCTCGCCGCCGACCCCGACGTGCAAGGTCCCGACCGCCCCCTCGTCAGCGACCGCGCCCGGGGCGACAAAAACATAGCCCTGGCCCCGGCGCTCGCTCGCGGTCTGGGCGACGAGGAGCCCCGGAGCCGCAGCCAATAAAAAGATTGCCCTCATGAATTGACGCATCCTCTCCTCCTGAGACTTGAATTCGAACCGCCTCGGGCGTTCGGAATAGCAAGGGCCGGGCCAGCCTAGTGAAGCGAGAAAAGCGGGTTTTAGCGGGGGCGGAGGCGGCGGGGCGCCGCGTTCGAGTCGGGGTTCTTGGTCAGGAGTCGGGATTTTCCGGCGGCTAGGGTTGGAGCGCCATGCGGTAAATCGGCGCGGGCAGGCGCTCGCTGGTGGTGACGATCGATTTGCCGTCGCGCGCATAAGCGATGGCCTCGCCCTGGCGCTCGAGCGGGATCTTCACCGGAGCCGGCTCCGAGTCAAAGACCGACTCGAACGGGCCGCCGCGGGCGCGCGCCAGCTCGAAGGCGCTGAAGTAAGTGCGGACGACGACGCGGCTCCCGTCGGGTGCGGCGCTCGCGCCGGTCACCAGCCGCCACTCGGCGATGCGGCCCGTGGTCTCGCCGGCGACCGCCTGGAGCGTGACGCGCTCGCCGCGGCGCAATGGGAGCGGAAAGCGGTAGACGCCGCACCGGCTCATCCGCGCCTTGGTGATGATGTAAATGCGCCCGCTCCCGGGATCGACAAGCATCGCCTCAGCATCGTGCTGGCCGTCCGGGTAGCGGAAGGGGAAAGCTTCGGCGGCCTCGGTCGCCCCCGCGGTGACGCCCGCCTGGACTTTCGGCTCCCGTACGCGGTAGACGATGTGCTCCTCGCGGGTGCTCAAGTTATCGCCGATGTCGCCGATGTAGAGCGCGGGCTTGCCGTCGCCCCCGGGGCCACTCGCCATGTCCTCCCAGTCGCGGTTGCGCGCGCCCGCCACGGTGAAGGTCGCGCGCAGTTCGCCCGCCGAGTTGATCGCGTAAAGCCGCGGCCCGCCCCCGCTGTCGTTATGGACCCACCACAGGCCGGGCATGAGGCGGCTCGCGGTGAGCCCCGAGATTTCGGTCAGCGCTTTACTCATGACGGTGCCGATCTGCTGCGGCGGGGCGTAGCTCCGCGAGGCGGCGAAAGCGGCCATGCCGGCGAGCAGTGAGAGTGCGGCGAGGGGAGAGGCGATCCGTTTGACCATCGCGCGCATGATCGCACCGGCGGCCCCCGGCGTTCAAGGCGCCCTACAGCTTTCCCGGGGCGTAGGCTACAATTGGGGCCAATGTCACTGTTGTTGGGTAAGACCGAGGCGGAGCTCATCGATTTCGCCCGGGGGCTGGGCGAAGCCCCGTTTCGCGGCAAGCAGCTCTACCGGGCCATCTACCGCCGCCGCGTGGCCGACGTTGGGCAGATGACCGAGCTCTCCGGGCCGCTCCGCGGGCGCATCAGCGCGGTCGCGGGCGTCACCGCGACGACGGTGGTCGACGTCTTCCGCTCGGTGGACGGGACGCGCCGCTACCTGCTCCGGCTCGGCGACGGCCAGGAGGTCGAGGCCGTCTTCATCCCCGAGGAGCGCCGCGACACGATCTGCATCAGCTGCCAGGTCGGGTGCGCCGTCGGCTGCACCTTCTGCATGACCGCGCAGCTTGGCGTGAAGCGCAACATGACCGCGGGGGAGATCATTTCGCAGGTCGTCATCGTCCTCAACGAGGTCTACGGCGCGGGCGTCGCGCCGCCCCACGGCACCAACATCGTCTTTATGGGCATGGGCGAGAGCTTCCTCAACTACCGGGAGGTGATCGCCTCGATCCGCCTCATGGCTGACGAGAAGGGGCTTGGCATCCACCCCCGGCGGGTGACGGTCTCGACCTCCGGCATCGTGCCGCGGATCGACGAACTCGGCCGCGAGCCGGTGCGCCCGCGCCTCGCGATCTCGCTCTCGGCGACGACCGACGAGCGGCGCACTGAGCTCATCCCGCTCAACCGCCGCTACCCGCTCTCCGAGCTCATGCGCGCGTGCCGCGAGTACCCGCTTGGCGAGCGCGAGCGGCTGACTTTTGAGTACGTCATGCTCGACGGCGTCAACGACACGGACGAGGATGCCCGCCGCCTGGTGAGGCTGCTCGCGGGGGTCCGCGCCAAGGTCAACTTGATCCCGCACAACCCGGCGCCCGAGCTGCCCTATCGGTCCTCGCCGCCGGACCGCCTCCTGAGTTTCCAGAAAATTCTCGTCGGCCGCGGGGTCCCGGCCTTCATCCGCCGGCCACGTGGCCAGGACGTCTCGGCGGCCTGCGGGCAGCTCGCGGCACGGCGCCAGGAGGCTTGAGCCTTGGGCCCTCAATCTTGAGCCGCCACAGGCTGACGCGAAACCAAGAGCTCGGAACCGAAAGCGCAAGACTACTTTTATGACATCCCCCGACTACATCGTCATTGGCAGCGGCGTCGCCGGGCTGCGCGCCGCGCTCGAGCTGGCGCGCGGCGGGAGTGTCGCGGTGCTCACCAAGGACAGGCTCGACGAGTCAAACACGGAGTACGCGCAGGGCGGGGTGGCCGTCGCGCTTTCGGACGACGACGAAATCGAGCTCCACGTCGAGGATACGCTCAATGCGGGCGCGGGGCTGTGCGATGAGGCGGCGGTCCGCGTCCTGGTCGAGGAGGGGCCGCGCTACATCACCGAACTCATCGAGTGGGGCGCGGAGTTCGACCGCGAGGGCGGGGCGCTGGCCTTCACGCGCGAGGCGGCGCACTCGCGCCGCCGCATCCTCCACGCGCACGGCGACTCGACGGGGCGCGAGATCGTCCGGGCCATGCTCGCGCGCGCCAAGCGGGAGCCGCGCGTCACCTTCCTGGCGCACGCGGCGACGCTTGCGCTGATCGTCGAGGACGGGCGCTGCGCCGGGGTCCGGTACGTCGACCCGAGCGAGAGCCTGCTGCGCGAGATGCGCGCGCGCGCCGTCGTCCTCGCCACGGGCGGCGCCGGCCAGATCTACGCGCAAACGACCAACCCCGACGTCGCCACGGGCGACGGGATCGCCATGGCCTACGAGGCCGGGGCGGAGGTCTGCGACCTGGAGTTCGTCCAGTTCCACCCGACCGCGCTGGCTGCGCCCAACGCGCCGCGCTTCCTCCTCTCGGAAGCCATGCGCGGCGAGGGCGCCCGCCTGCGCAACGGCGCGGGCGAACTCTTCATGCCGCGCTACGACGGGCGCGCCGAGCTCGCCCCGCGCGACGTCGTCTCGCGCTCGATCGTCGCCGAGATGGAGCGCACTGGGGCGGGCTGGGTCTACCTCGACCTGACGCACCTCGGCGACCGCTTCCTGCGCGAGCGCTTCCCGAAAATCTACCAGACCTGCATCCGCTACGGCTTCGACATCACCCGCGACCAGTTGCCGGTGAGCCCGGCGGCGCACTACATCATGGGCGGGGCGGGGACCGACACCGAGGGGCGGACGACGGTTGCGGGGCTTTACGCGGCGGGCGAGGTGACCTGCACGGGGGTCCACGGGGCGAACCGCCTGGCGAGCAACTCGCTGCTCGAGG
>Ga0075421_100010611_pt1 | contig 11388 bp, 8 predicted proteins | sample SoiMetdeltSBSDD5_FD_75292 | JGI IMG/M metagenome (GOLD analysis project Ga0075421, IMG submission 75292) | Bulk soil microbial communities from a Populus tree surrounding site in Tennessee, USA - Soil MetaG P. deltoides SBSDD5 | ecosystem: Environmental > Terrestrial > Soil > Tree plantation...
CGGACGCGCAGGTCGCGGCCTACGTCGAGCGAGCGTTCGCCCTCAAATGCCCGTTTCTCTACAGCCTCAATCGGGACAAGTCGGCCTACAACCCCGAGATCAGCAGCGTGAGCGAGATCATCTCGAGGCACTACTGGCCGCGTGAGGTCTCGGTACTGCCGGTCCCGTATCAAAAAATGATGGGCGATACGCCTTCGGCTATCGACTACAAGCACGTCATCGGATGGCGCCGGATCAAGGTGTCGTGACGCAGCTCCTCACTGAGCCGGAACAGACAGATCGCGCGGAGGCGACACCGGCTCTCGCGACACCGAGAGCGCTGCGCGCGGTCGCGATCGTCGCGTCGTCGGTCGTCGTGGCGATCGTGATGGCCGTCCCCTGGTCGCCGGTCGCGAGGTATTTCAGCCTCCCAGCCTCGAGGACGGACATCGGCACTCATGTGAAGCTCGCCGAGGAAATCGCGACGAATGGCATCACCTTCTCGCATTTCCTCTGGCACTTCCTGGTCGTCGCCGTGCACGCGGCTGCACCGAGTTCGTCCTGGATGGACGCCGCGTGGATTGTGGTAGTGGGGTCTTACGCCCTTCAGGGAGCGCTGCTCGCCTTCACCATCACGATGGTCCTTCCACCCGCGAAGAGAATCCACGCGCTCGGCGTTGCTCTTCTCGCGCTGCTGTTTGTTACGGCCGCACCCGTCACTATCTTTACGTGGCGCGAGGGGGCGCTTTACTACGGGTACCTCAACATGTCCGTACAACAGCCCCACACATGCCCTCCTCAAGCCACTCGCGATCGTGGCATTTGGTTTGACCGCGAAGGCGTTTGCCGACGGCGGGAGCTTGCGGGATGGACTCCTGGTGGCGGCAGCGGTGGCACTCTCCACGTTGGCCAAGCCCAGCCTGATGATTTGTCCTCTGCCGGCGACCATCGTGCTCGCGGCGTGGTACCGGGTCGGAGGACGACGGGTGCGCGTGTTGTATCTCTGTAGCGCGATCCTACTCCCCGCGGTCGTGGTCCTCGGTTGGGAGTATCTCTCCTATTTCGCGCCAGGGGGGCGGAGCTCAATCGTCTTTGCGCCATTTCTTGTGATGGCGCACTACGCGACGGGACTTGGTGCCAAATTCTTCATGTCGATTCTGTTGCCGCTGGCGGTCCTGTGTGTGTACGGGCGGCGGGTATTCGACGATCCGGCGATGCAACTGGCGTGGATTCAATTTGGGTTCGCCGTTGTTTACACCTACCTGCTCGCCGAGACGCGCGATCCGCTGGCAGGAAATTTCGCGTGGACCGGGCAAGTCGCGAACTATGTCCTGTTCGTTGCCTCGGCGGTTTTTGTATTGCGACACCAAGGGACCCGCTCGCGCACCGTGCCCTGTGCTCTGGCGTTCGGCCTCCACGCGGCGAGTGGGGTTCTCTTTTTTGTCTTTCCCGGGAGCACGGGAACGATCCCCGCGTCCTGAGCATGAGTCGAGTCATGCCCCGCGTGATCATCGGGTCCCCGCTCTTCAACCACGCGAAGGACTTCCGCGAAGCGATCGAGTCGATTCTCGGACAGACCTACACGGACTTCGCGCTGGTGCTCGTCGATGACTGTTCGACCGACGAAACGCCCGCGATCGCCCGCGAATATGCCGCCGCCGACCCGCGCGTGACCTACGTCGCCAACGAGACCCGGCTCGGGCTGGTTGACAACGCGTGCCGGGCTTTCGAAATCGCGCGCACGACGTATCCCGATGCGGAGTACTTTGCGTGGGCGAGCGATCACGATCTCTGGCATCCGCGGTGGCTGCAGGCGCTGGTCGATACGCTCGATCAGGATCCCAACGTCGTGCTGACGTATCCGCTGAATCGCCGGATCGGTCCGTCCGGCGAGGTGCTGGCGCGGAAGCCGTGGGCCTTCGACACCATCGGCGTGACAGATACGTGGACGCGCCTGAGCCTCAGTATCCGGAACATGTCGGCGGGCAACATGGTGTACGGGCTGTACCGCGTGCCGCTGCTGGCACGCGCCGGTGTGTATCGCCGCGTGCTCGTTCCCGATCGTCTGCTGATGACCGAGTTGGCGGTCTACGGTCAGTTCAAGCAGGTCCCTGAGATCCTCTGGTTCCGCCGCTGGTATGGGCGCATCTTCAGCCTGGGCCGTCAGCGCAAAAGTTTCTTTCCGGGTGGGCGGCCTCTGTACATGTACGCGCCGTGGTGGATCAGCCACGGCGTCAGTCTGTTCTGGACCTTTGGCGTCAGGCAGCAAGGGTTGCCCGCGGTCACGCGGAGCGCCGGCACGAGACTCGGGCTGAAGTATCTCGTGTTCAGCGGGCTGTTTCATCTCTGGCAGGAGCTGCGCGCATTTCGCATCGACCTGCTCGAACGAGCCGAGCGTCTCAGGCCGTACGAGCGTCGCCTCAGGCTCATGGGGCGCGAGGTTCATCGCCAGGGCGTCATCGATTGGACGGGGAATCACCTCAGACCGTACGTGGGCGCCAAGGCGCGGAAGCGCGCGGCGAATCGGGTGAAGAAACGGGTGAAGCATGCGGTACTCGAGGTCGCTCGTGGCTCGGGGCTCGCTTCGTTGCAGACGCTCCGCAAGATACCGCTCGTGCGAACGCGCGTCGTGCCATCGCTGCTGAGGCAAGAGCTGGATCAGGTCCCGGCGGCGCCGATTGTCGCGTCGCTGACACGCGAGCTCGAACGGCTTCGCAAAACCTCAGGGCCGATTCTCGTGGGTCCGTGGATCTCGGAAGTCGGTTTCGAGGTGCTGTATTGGGCGCCGTTTCTCAACTGGGCGATCAAGGCATACGGACTCGATTCGCGCCGCCTGATCGTCATCTCACGCGGCGGCGCGCGGCAGTGGTATCAGCACATCGGCGCGGAGTACATCGACGTTTTCGATCTCTTCACGGTCGACGAATATCGCACCGGCAACGAGGAGCGCTGGTCCGAACGGGGCCACCAGAAGCAATTCGAGATCACCGGCATGGAGCGCGAGATTCTCGATCGTGCCCGCAGGAAGCTTGGTCTCGATCAGGCGCAGGTGCTGCACCCGTCGCTGATGTACAAGCTTCTGCGCTTTTACTGGTACGAAAAGGCCAGCGTTCGGCTGCTGACCGATCACACCGATTACCGCCGCCTCACGCTGACGGTTGGCGAAGGAGACGTGCGCGAGGCTCTACCGAAAGAGTACGTAGCGGTGCGGTTTTATTTCCGCCCGTCGTTTCCCGATACGCCGGAGAATCGTCGCTTTGCGGCCGACACCGTGCGGACGATCAGTCGTGAAATGCCGGTGGTCCTTCTGAATACAGGATTGAACCTCGATGATCACGAGGACCTCGACGTCGCAGGTGGCAAGGGTGTGTACCGAGTGGACCATCTGATGACGCCGCAGCAGAATCTCGACATTCAAACTCGAATTATTGCGAACGCTCGAGCTTTTGTCGGGACCTACGGTGGATTGGCCTACGTCGCGCCGTTTTATGGGGTGCCTTCGGTAGGTTTCTACTCGCAGGAGTCGGACCTGATGTCCGCGCACCTGGATGTCGGGTGGCGCCTGGGTCGGACGATGAACGCTCCGCTGGCCGCACTGGACGCAAAGAACGCTGGTCTGTTGCGGACGTTGTTCGGGACGTCGGCTGTCCCAGCCAGCGCCAGACTCTTGAAGGCCGCGACTCCTTAGATTTGAGTGAAGGTTTCAACTTGAGTGAAGTTTTCAGGCGGCCTTCGAGAGTCTCGCCCGCCCGGAGGGCGGGCAAGGCAGCCTTGGGCGGGCCGCGATAAACTTCAGTGGCTGCGGTCCGGCTAACCGGCCTCCGCCAAGGTCGCGTCGCGAAGCGACGCGACGAGCCAGCGCTGATTCGTGCGGCCCGCAAGCGGGCCGCACCCGGCGGTCCGCCGAAGCGTCCCGCGAAGGCGGAAGCCGGACATTACGACAACGAAGCATGATCATCGGATACAAGGACCTCAAGCAGTACCGGAAGAAAGTGGCGATGGTGGACGGGGCCTTCGACCCGCTTCACCACGGGCATATCGAATACTTCAACCGCGCGAAGGAAGTGGGCGGGATGCTGTTGTGCAACATCGCCCCTGATTCCTACACGGCGGTGAAGCACCCGCCGCTGCTGCCCGCGAAGCAGCGCGCCGAAGTACTCGATGCGCTCAAGCCCATCGACTATACGCACGTCAGCCCGGTGGATACCGAGACCGTGCTGCGCGAGCTCCAGCCGACCCACTACATCAAGGGCAAGGACTGGGAAGGCCGTCTGCCGCCAGAGCAGGTCCGCATCTGCGAGAAGGAAGGCATCCAGATCGCCTACCTGGACACCGTCCGCGATTCCTCGACGCAGCTGCTCAAGACATTTCAGAGTGGTCGCAACGGTAAGGCCGATCTACCCGCATTCGAGAGCCTCGTGTTCTCGCAGAAGCGGGTTGAGGCGACGCATTACGACCAGGAGTACTGGACGGCCGAATGGCGTCAAGCGGGCAATGTCTACACCATCGAGAAGCGCCGCGAGATCGAAGGCCGCCATCCCATGGTCGTCAAGGAGGTCTTCAATCCGACGCGCGTCCTCGACGTCGGATGCGGCCCCGGTATCCTGATGTACCTGCTGCACGAGGTCGGTGTTACGGCCGACGGCGTCGACCCGGCGCCGGGCATGCGCCAGATGGCGCCGCCGGAAGTGCGCGATCGAATCATGGTGGGCGGGGCCGACACGTCCGATATCCCCTCTGGGGCCTACGACCTGGTGCTGTGCCGGGAAGTGTTCGAGCACATGACGGTGCTCGAGGTGCGAGAAGCGGTGCGCAACATCTGCCGCATGTCGTCGCGCTTTGCCTATGCGACGACGCGCTTTCATCAGAACCCGCACACGCTGCTCGACGTCAGCACGCAGGACGAGCTCGACCCGTCGCACATCACGATGATGAACAAGGATCTGCTTCGACTGTTCTTCGTCCTCGAGGGGTTCAGGCAGCGGAAGGATCTCGAAGATCGCATCGACTGGATGGGCAAGGGGCGCGTGCTCGTCTATGAAAGACACCGGGTCTGATTTCCACCCGGTGCAAGTAGATGACCCCGGGGGTGATTTCCTCGTGCGAGGGGCGGAAATCAGCCCCGGGGTCTTTGACGGGAGTTGAAATGAGGCAGCTCATCATCGCCAATCGAGTGATCAACGACGACAGTGAGGCGTACGTCATCGCCGAGATCGGGCACAACCACCAGGGCAGCCTGAAGACGGCGAAAGAGCTTTTCCATTCGGCAGCCGAGTGCGGCGTCTCTGCGGCCAAGCTGCAGAAGCGCGACAACCGCTCGCTCTACACGCGCGAGATGTACGACAAGCCGTACGAAAACGAGAACAGCTTCGGCGCGACGTATGGCGAACATCGCGAGGCCCTCGAGTTCGGCAAGACTGAGTATGAGGAGCTGCAAGGCGAGGCCGACCGTCTCGGCATCGCGTTCTTCTCGACGGCATTCGACATGAAGAGCGCGGACTTCCTCGCCGAGCTCGGCAGCCAGGCCTACAAGATCGCGTCGGGCGATTTGAGAAACACACCGCTGCTCAAGCACGTCGCCAAACTCGGTAAACCCATGGTCGTCAGCACTGGCGGGGGCACGCTCGAGGACGTGCAGCGCGCGTACGACGCGATCATGCCGATCAATCCGCGGCTGTGCCTGCTGCAGTGCACGTGTGGATATCCTGCCGAGTTTGCCGAGCTCGATCTTCGCGTCATCTCGACCTATCGCGAGAAGTTTCCGGACGTCGTCATCGGATATTCGGGTCATGACAACGGCATCGCAATGCCGCTTGCCGCCTACATGCTTGGCGCCCGCGTCATCGAGAAGCATTTCACTCTGAATCGAGCGATGAGAGGAACGGACCACCGCTTCTCTCTCGAGCCGGTCGGCATGAAGAAGATGATTCGCGACCTGCAGCGCACGCGCATGGCGCTCGGCGACGGACGCAAGAAGGTGTACGCGAGCGAAGCGAGCCCCGTGCTGAAGATGGGCAAGAAGCTCGTGGCGGCGCGCGATCTACCGGAAGGTCACGTCCTCACCGCCGCCGATGTGGCGATCAAGAGCCCGGGCGATGGCCTGCCGCCCTACTATCTCGATCAGTTGCTGGGTCAGGCGCTGACTCGCGACCTTCGAGCCGACGAGACGATGACGCTCGAGGCGGTCAGGCCAGCGACCGGCGCCAGCACCGGCCGCGCCACAGCGGGCGTGTGAGCACGCGCTTCGGACTCGAGGGCCGGGTAGCCATCGTCACCGGTGCACTCGGCAATCTTGGGCCGGTGTGGGCAGAAGGCCTCCTGGAGGCAGGGGCAACGGTCGTCGGCCTCGATTTGCCGTCGGCTGCGCCGAATGCCGCGTTCAGCACACTGCAGCAACGCTACGGAGACGGCAAGCTCACCCTCATCGGCGCGAGCGTCACCGATCGCGCGGCACTCACCGCTGCCCGCGAGCGCGTGGTCGCGGATCTCGGCGTGCCGCATGTGCTCGTCAACAACGCTGGCGTCGACCAGCCGCCGTCATCATCAGGCGGCGGCTATCGACTCGACGACATCCCGTTCGACGTCAACCGCCGGATTTTCGAGGTCAACACACTGGGCTTGTTTCAGGTCGCGCAGATCTTCGGCACCGACATGGTCAAGGCCGGCCGCGGATCGGTGATCAATATCGGATCGCTCTACGCGTCGGTTTCGCCTGACCCACGCTTCTACGATCACATCGAGACCGATCCTCCCTTCATCAAGCCTCCAGCGTATGGCGCGTCGAAGGCGGCGGTCGTCAACCTCACGAAGTATCTGGCAACCGCGTGGGGCCCGCATGGCGTCCGAGTCAACACGCTGTCGCCTGGCGGAGTGCTCGGCGCGCAGGACGAGCACTTCAAGCGTAAGTTCTGCGATCGTGTCCCGCTCGGCCGGATGGCCGTCTACCAGGATCTGATCGGCCCGCTGCAGTTTCTCGCCTCTGACGCGTCGGCGTACGTCACCGGAACCGAACTGCGAATCGACGGCGGCTTCACCGCGTGGTAGTAGATGGCTTTCGGCTCTTGGCTCTCGGCTTTCGTTCCCTGCCGGAGCCCAAAGCCCAAAGTCCAAAGCCCAAAGTCCAAAGCCTAGAGCCCGAGGCCTAGAGGCCAGAGCCCAGAGCCATGCGACTGCTCTTCGTCCTCAACCGGATGGCGCACGTGCGCCATTTCGACCGGGCCGTGAAGATCCTGGCCGACCGTGGCCACGAGATCGCTCTTGCCTCTCAGGACGATGAGCTCGACCTGCCCGCTTTGCTCGCCAAACAGCCGCGCATCACCTCGATCGCGGCCGCGCGAAACCGGGGCGACGACTGGACCGATGCCGCAACCATGTTGCGGCGCACACGCGACTACATCCGCTATCTGCATCCGCGCTACGCGTCGGCGCGCCTGCTGCGCCATCGCGCGTTCGAGAAAATGGTGGGCTCGGTTTCCGATCGCGCCGAGACGTTAGGCACCGACTGGAGCGAGTTGCTGCTGCGCATGCCAAAGCCGGAGCAGAAACGGATCGACGCGCTGCTTGCCAAGCTCGAGACAGCGATTCCATGTGACCCCGACATCGAGGCCTTCGTAGCTGCACAACGTCCTGATGCGATCGTGCTCTCGCCGTTGGTTGGCGTGGGATTTACACAGGCGGATTTCGTGAAGAGCGCGCGGGCGCTTGGTATTCCATCAGGGTTGCTCGTCTTCAGCTGGGACAATCTCAGCAACAAGGGGCTGATTCACGAGATGCCGGATCGCATGTTCGTGTGGAACGACATTCAGGTCCGGGAAGCGGTCAAGCTGCACAAGTACCCGGCCGATCGCGTCGTGATCACCGGCGCTTCGCGCTTCGACGAGTTCTTCGAGATGAAGCCAACGACGACGCGCCAGGAATTTTGCCAGTTGAGCGGTCTCGATCCGAACCGGCCGATCGTCACCTACCTGTGCTCGTCGAAATTCGTCGCCGCCAGCGAGCAGACGTTCGTGTCGCGCTGGATCTCCGAGTTGCGGCGGAGCAGCGATCCCGCTCTGTCGGGCTGCAGCCTCATCGTTCGTCCACACCCGGCTGGCGGGAAGGGCTGGCACGGTTCCGATGCGCGCGATCTCCGGTGGCCGCGCATCAACGAGAAGGCGACGGTGTCCAGGCCGTTTGGGGATGAGAAATCGATCGTGATGAATTCCCCGATGCAGAACGCGGATGCCGTGCTGTTTGACACGGTGTACCACAGCGCCGGCGTCGTCGGACTCAACACGAGCGCCGAAATCGAGGCCGCCATCGTCGGGCGGCCTGTATTCACCATCGTGGACAGCAATGCAGGTGGACAGGAAGGCACCCTGCACTTCCACTATCTCCTCCGGTCGCAGGGAGGGCACGTCGAGCTTGCCGGCGACTTCGAGGAGCACCGCCAGCAACTGGCGGCGGCACTGGCCGGTCGCCCCGATCGAGCGACAATCGACGCGTTCGTCGAGCGGTTCGTGCGGCCGCGAGGCTTGAGCGTCGCAGTGGCTCCGATCGTGGCCGATGCCATCGAGGAACTGGGATCAGTTGGTCGCGATGACGTTCGGACGACGCAAGGCACCGTACTGACTGAGTCCTGACGTGCGCTTCTTATTTCAACTCCCTCGCACCAATGTCCTTCGGCACTTCGACAGCGTTGTGCTTGCGTTGGCCAACGATGGGCACGACATCACGATCGCGACGCCGGGTCGGTCCAACGACTGGCCACTTCCCGAAGCGGTCCAGTCGCATCCGAGAGTGATCTGTCGGACGTGCCCGGAAGTGCGGGAGGACGAATGGAGAGACGCCGCCACTGATTTCAGGACGCTCGTCGACTGTGGCCACTATCTCGAAAGCCCGTTCTTCGAAGCGGAGAAACTTCGGAGCCGCGCCTTCCGGACGCTTGCGCAGACGCTCACAGGAGAGCGTGGGCGACATTTATCCACTCGTTGTCCCAGCTGTAATGCCAAGCTCGTGGACGGAGACTTCGGCAGCCTGCGCCCTGCGCTTGGTGAAGAGGCAACCAGGAGGCTGAAGAGCCTGGCGACACTCGTCGAGAACGCGATCCCGAGCGATCCCGGGCGAGAGCGATTTCTTCAGGACGAGCGGCCCGACGTCGTTTTGGTAAGCCCGCTCGTCCGCTTCGGCTCGGAACAGGCTGATTGGGTGAAGAGCGCTCGAGCGCTGGGCATCCCGGTCGGGTTTCCGGTGTTCAGCTGGGACAACCTGACGACCAAGGGCGTCGTTCACGTGCTTCCCGATTGTGTCTTTGTCTGGAACGCCGTTCAGAAACGCGAGGCGACCGAGTACTACGGGATTCCTCCTGAGAAGGTCGTGATCACCGGTGCTCCTCGTTTCGACTCGTTCCTTGCGCTCACGCCTTCGATCGATCGTGAGGAACACTGCCGGAAGTTCTCCTTCGATCCGTCGGCGTCGATTGTGATGTACCTGTGTTCGTCTGAGTTCGTGGCCGGGCACGAGGTCGCGTTTGTCGAGAAGTGGATCGACACGATCAGGCAGGACAGCCGGTTGGCCTCCTGCAACATCCTGATCCGGCCCCACCCTCGATCGGTTCGTCAGTGGGCGGACGTGGATTTCAACCGATTCGGCCGCGTGGGCATCGCGATGTCGCGGGTGCTCAACGCCGATCAGTCTCTCTACGACGCGCTGCACCACAGCGCGGCCGTGGTCGGATTGAATACCAGCGCGCAGATCGAGGCGGGGATTCTCGGTAAACCCGTCTTTACGTTGCTGGCTCCCGGCTTCGAGGATGGACAGCAGGGCACTCTGCACTTCCACTACCTGCTCAAAGAACAGGGAGGCTTCGTCGAGATGGCTCATGACCTCGACCAGCACAGGAATCATCTGGCTGGTGCGCTACGGGGTGATGTTGACGTCGAGGGTATCCGTCAAGCGGTTGAGCGGTTCATCAGGCCACACGGCTGGCACCAACCTGCCACGCCGATTCTCGCTGAGGCGATTTGTAACCTTGCGCCGGCGCGGTCATCGGCCGTGCGGCGCTGGTTCACTGCGAGATAACGTACGACCCTGGTTTCAGCAAGGTGACGTACGCCGCTGGTTCTGAGCAACGTAAACGCGTGGTGTCGCTGAAGGCGGCTGCACACCGCCTGATTGGGATCGCGCTGGCCGTCATCGCAGGCGTGCTGCAAGCGGTGATCGCAAGTTCGCCGACCAACGATGATTTTCTCCACGTGGTGCTGGCCCGGCAGATCCTGGCTGGCGACTGGCCTGTTCGAGACTTCTTCGACCTGGGGACGTGGCTGAGCTACGGAATCAGCGCGGCAAGCCAGTTGGTCTTCGGTGACCGACTGCTCGCGGAGGCGGTCGTCGTGGGTGTGATGCTCGCCGTGAGTACGTATCTCGTGTTCCGGCTCGTGCACGAATTGACCGGCTCCACGTTAGCGGCGGTTCTCTCGGCAGTCCTGCTGCTCGTTGCCGGGCCTCGTGGTTACTCCTACCCCAAGATCATCGTCTATGCCGTGGCAGCGACTCTGTGGTGGTGGTATGTCCGACAACCAAGCTTCAAGAGGATCCTCGCGTTCGGCGCGTGGGTCGCCGCCGCGTTCTACTGGCGTGGCGATCACGGTGTCTATGTCGCCGTCATCCTCGTGCTGGCGGTAGTGGCCGCCCACGGCATCAGCCGTACGACTGTCGTCCGCGTGTGTCAGGCAGGCGCGGTCGCTTTCGTTCTCGTGACGCCCGTGCTCGCGATGATCGCTGCGACCGTCGGGTTTGGTTCCGTTATCCAGAGCACTACCACGGTCATGGACGCTCAGCATACGGAGACGCATTCGTGGCCGAAATGGCCGATCGCGCGCTTCGCCGATTTCCTCCGGCTGGACGGACCTGAGGAGTTTGCGCCCCTGGTCAGCCTGCGGTGGACAGCGGACAGCACACCCGAGTCGCGCGAGGCGCTCTTTGCGCGTCACCGGGTGCTGCCAGTTTCCCACGATGGTCCTCGAGTGGAGGTCGCTCGACTGCTGGACTTTTCAGCACCTGCAATCCGAGCCCTGATCAATGAGCCGATCGTCGAGGACACGTCCGGGATCGATCGAGGCCAGTCGGCGCTGCTCCCGGACGCGTGGCCCGCGTGGCAGCGTCAAAGGTTCTCGCACTGGTGGCTGCGGTTCAGGGTTTTGCCCGGAGTCGACGAGCTGACGCGTGCGAGCAATGCCGCCGCGGCCTTGTTTTATGCCCTGCCGCTCGTCGTCTTATTGGGCGCCGCGTGGGTGCGTCAGTACCTGCCGGAACCGGTTACGGGCCGGCGCCTTGCCCTGTTCGCCCTTGCCGGCGTCACAACGGCCCTCGGCCTGATGCGTTCGCCCTACGATGTACGAGCGGTAGACAACGTTGTGATCCCGGCAATCC
>Ga0075421_100010612_pt1 | contig 11388 bp, 11 predicted proteins | sample SoiMetdeltSBSDD5_FD_75292 | JGI IMG/M metagenome (GOLD analysis project Ga0075421, IMG submission 75292) | Bulk soil microbial communities from a Populus tree surrounding site in Tennessee, USA - Soil MetaG P. deltoides SBSDD5 | ecosystem: Environmental > Terrestrial > Soil > Tree plantation...
GCAACGCCCTGATCCCCGTCGTCACGATCGGCGGCATCTTGCTGGCCGAGGTCCTGGTCGGCTCGTTTTACGTCGAGACAGTCTTCGCCATCCCGGGCATCGGGCGCTACTTCGTGACCAGCGTCACCAGCCGAGACTACCCGGTGTTGATGGGCATCACGCTGCTCATGACGACGGTCGTGGCGCTCGTCAACCTGTTCGTGGACCTGACGTACGCCTACCTGGATCCGAGGATCCGGTATGGCTGAGAACGGGGAGGCCCTCACCCCCAGCCCCTCTCCCTTGCGAGGGAGAGGGGAGCACCACGGACGGGTGGCCGGACTCCCCCTCTCCCACGGTAGGGACGTCGGCGTAGCCGATGTTCGCGCCGCGCAGCGGAGGGGGCTGGGGGGTGAGGGCCATCCCGGCGTCAGAGCGTCAGGGGGTGAGGCCTCCCCGGCCGGGCCGTGGCAGATGGCCTGGCGCCAGCTCCGCCGAAGCAAGCTCGCGCTGTTCGGGCTGGGCATCCTCGCGGTCCTGCTGCTGCTGGCTGCCTTCGCCGACCTCGTGGCGCCGTACTCCCCGACGCAGCAGAACGTCGCGCTCGCCCGGCGCGGCCCCTCGGCTGCCCACTTGCTGGGTACCGACGAGCTCGGCCGCGACATGCTCACCCGGCTGATCTACGGAGCCCGGGTCTCGCTCTCCGTCGCGATCGTCGCCCAGATCGTCATCCTGCTGATCGGCGTGCCCGTTGGAGCGGCGGCCGGCTACTTCGGCGGCTGGGTCGACACCCTCCTCTCACGCGCGATCGACGTGCTCTACAGCTTCCCGGACCTGCTGCTCATCATCATCGTCGTCACGTCGCTGCGAGCGGCGCTCCGAGCCGAATCAGGTGGCGTGCTCGGCGCCCTGGCGAGCCTGGACGCGGCCCTGGCCGGGATGCTCGGTATCTTTCTCTCGCTGGCGCTCGTCTCCTGGCTGACCGTCGCCAGGCTGGTACGCGGCCAGGTACTCTCCCTGAAGGAGCGCGAGTTCGTCGAATCCGCCCGAGCGTCCGGCGCCACGACCGGGCGGATCGTCGTCAGACACCTCGTCCCCAACGTCCTGCCGGCGATCGTCGTCGCCGCGACCCTCGGGATCCCGCGCGTGATCCTCGTCGAGGCGGCCCTCTCCTTCATCGGCATCGGCGTCCAGCCGCCGACCCCGAGCTGGGGCGCGATGATCCTGGCCGGCTCGACCGCGGCGCGAGGCGGCAACCCCCACCTGATCCTCGGTCCCGCCGGTGCGCTTGCCCTCACCGTGCTCGCCTGCAACATCGTCGGCGACGCCCTGCTGGAGGCGTTCGACCCGTGGATGCGCCGCGCCGGCCAGGGGCGCGCGTGATTCTCGAGCGTTGACGGTCGGTCAGTTGCTGCTGATCGACTGGTTGCTGACGTTCGGGGAGTTGATCTCGTTGGTGACGAAGGGGTCCTGAGGAGTTAGCCGCTGAGGCCGCGGCTGTGCCGCTGGCACGGGCTGGCTCTCCGGCACGGAGACGGGCCCGCCGGCGGCGGATGCTCCCACCTGCACCGGCCCTGATGAGGCCGGGGCGCGCCTCGGTTGCGCGGCCCGAACCGGCGCTACCGGTCTGGGCGGGAACCAGGCCACCCGAAGCTCGCGAGCGCGCGGATGGTCCGGATCGACGGCTGCCGCCTCGTCGAGGGCCGCACGGGCGAGATCGAGCTGCTGCGCACCCCAGGCCTCCTCGGCCCTGGCGATCCACGCGGCGTACAACTTCTCTTTCGCCGGACCCTCGGCGGTCCGGTAATCCGGCTTCTTCGCGATGATCCTGGTCAGCGCGGCGATCTGTGCATCGTTCTTTTTGGCGTAGTAGGCCGAGTCGAATTCGACCCACAGGCTGGTGAGCTCGGCCTGCTCGCGGCCCTGGTTGACGCGATCCTGAATCGTCGCGTCGTTCGGCCGGATCTGGGCTGCTCGGTCGAAACGCTGTCTGGCATCGCCGAGTATCTTCTGCGACTCGCGGCCCTCGTTCGCGTTCTTCAAGGTGAACGCCGCCCTGACGCGCCGCTGGCTGTCCTCCAGGAGCACCCGAACCATCACCTCTTCGACGACTGGCCGCTTCGTGCTCTCAGGCTGTAGCTCCCGATACAGCTTGTCAAGCTTCTCGACCGCCAGGTCGGCGTTTGCGTCCGTCGGGTCCGCGACCAATGCGAGCGCCTGGGCGAGCGTCTCGTCGGCCTGTTGCTCGACCGTCGGGCCGGCCGGGGTAGGGGGAGCCTGGGCGATCACAGGGGTGGCGGTCGGCGGGACGGCGGTCGGCACGGGTGTCGCCGGCGCCGTGATCGCCGTTGGCATCGGCAGGATCGTTTGAGCGGTACGGAAGGCGGGCGCGGCACCGGCCAGGTCCGCCTGGGGGATCACCTCCGCGAGGGCAGCCACGAACGCCCGGGCGGAGCGATACCGATCGCCGGGCTTCTTGGCAAGCTGGCGAAGCATGACGGCTTCGACGGCTTCCGGAAGGTCCGACCGCAGCAAGCGCGGGGGCGGCGGCGGGCGGTTGACCTGGGCGAACGCCACGGCGTTCGGTGTCCGGCCAAAGAACGGGACCTTGCCCGTGACCAGGACGTAGGCGACGACGCCGAGGCTGTAGAGGTCGGTGCTGACGCCGATCGCGTGGTCGTCAGCCCCAGGCTCGGCAAGCTGCTCGTCGAAGACCTCGGGCGCCATGTACTCCGGCGTGCCGATCCCGTGCGTCACCGTCAGGTGGGTGCCGTCGGCGGCGCGCGATGCCGAAATCGATGAGGGTCAGACGGTCAGCGGGATCGACGAAGGCGTTGGCGGGCTTGACGTCGCGGTGGGCGATGCCCTGGCCGTGGGCGTAGTCCAGCGCCTCGGCAAGCTGGCCCACGAGGTAGAGGACACGCGGCAGCGGCAGCGGCTCATCCTCGCGGGCGACGTCGTGGAGCGAGCGACCTTCGAGCAGCTCCATAACGAGGTAATGGAAGTCGTCATGCTGAGCGATGTCGAAGATCTGGACGATGTTTGGATGGCGCAGGCCGGCGGCCAGTCGGACTTCGCGATAGAACAGGTCGACGAAGCTGTCGCGGGTCGCGAGGCTGGACGACATGACCTTGATCGCGCGCTGCACGCCGAGCGGCCGATGGACGCCACGGTACACCGTGGCCATGCCTCCACCACCGAGCAGCTCCTCGATGGTGTACGGGCCGATAGTCCGCCCTATCCGGATGTCGACTACCACGTGCCCGCCCCAAAAGCCACGTAGCTCGCGATCGCAAAATAGGGTACACGGAAATCTGCCGTTGCGCTAGTGCCCGGTACCACCTACATTCATGCGGCGAGACGGGATGAATCGGGGCGCACTCCGGCGCAGACGGGATGGAGGCGATCGGCGATTCGCAGCAGTTAGCGGCGGAGGAGGTCCGGCGGATCAGACAGGGCCGTTGGACGGGCCATGGCGGCGAGGGATGGCGCCCGCTCGCGCAGGGCCTCGTAAATCTCCCAGGCGATCTGACGGTACGAGAAGTGGCCGCCCTCGCCGGTCCGAAGCTCGCTGATGTAGACCGCCTGAGCGGCGTCCATCTTGAAGAGCGCCCGAACTCGCGCGGCCAGCGGGAGGAGATATGGCGCTGCAAGCGGGGCGTCGTCTGCGATCACCTTGACCGCGTGCAGGCCGGCAGCTGCGGCGGCATCGTAGACGTCGCCGATGCCAGCTTCGAGGGCAGCTGCCCCGATCTCAGAGCCGAACGCGCGCGGGAAGACGACCGAGGCTGGCTCGGCGCCGTGGTCCGGGGTGGGATCCTGGACGATCTGGACGCAACGGCGGTGGCGATGAAGATCGCGGAACGAGCCGACGTCCATCAGCAGGTCGAACGCGAAGGCGTAGCCGGATTGCAGCTCACGGGGGAGATCGTCGTGGGGGCCGCGATGGGCGACGGCGGCGTTGAGGACGGCCTGCTTGCGATCCTGGGGCAGGGCGGCGACGAGCGCCTGGGCCTGGCGATAGCTGTGGCCGTCCCGATCGTAGCGGTAGAGGAGGGTGGCAACCGTCTCGTCTTCTGGAAGGGACGGGTCACCGAGCTCGACGGCGCGCGAGCGGTCAGGGGTGCCGAGGGATGCTGGGAGCTCGGACGCCAGCGCTTCGAGGGCGGTCCTGGTCTCGATCTGGTACGGGCTCGGGGACGTGTATTTGACGAGGGTCGGAGCGGCCCGGATCTCGCCATCGTCGGAGTCGTCGTGGGGATGCGTGCCGTTCGTACCGGGGAGGCCCTCACCCCCCGGCCCCCTCTCCCTTGCGAGGGCGAGGGGGGGAGAACTGCTGTGCGTGGCGAGTGGCTGCTCGGCCGGGCGGCGGCAGGCGTCCTTGAGTGCCGCGCCGATCCGCTGGACCTCGGGCAGGGGGTCTGAGAGCAGGCGCGAGATCTGCCGTTCGAGCACGCGCGCGCTGACCACCTGGCCGAGGCTGGTGATGGTGGCGAGCGGCAGGAGCCCGCGCGAGACGTCGAAGGCGCGAGCCCGGAGGGTGCGCTCGAACGATCGAGTGTCCATCTCGTCCGGACGGACGACGCGCTCGACGAGGAGCGCCAGGAGCCGCTTCGTCAGGTCGTCGTAGGCTGCGAACATCGCGTCGGCGGCGGATGTGAAGCGAGTGCGGACTTCGCCTTGAAGCTCGGGCGGCGTGAAGTAGCCGGTCTTCTTGAACGGCTGGTACCGGGTCGAGCGTTCCTGGCCGTCCCACAACTGCTCGTCGACGACGCGGATGGCAGCCAGGATCGAAACGTCTTCGACGCCCATCACCAGGTGGGCGAGGTCGGCGATCGAGCGGTGGCCGTACTGGAAGTAGAAGGTGTTGAGGAACTGCTCGGCGCGCTGGACGGAGAGCTCGCCGATGCTCTCGAGCATCGACTGCGCCGAGCGGCTGTACTTTGCCATGGCGTACGCCTGGACCTCTGGCGGCACGCCGACCACCGCGTAGACTTTCAAGGCTGTCTCCAGGCCGTGGACTGAAACCGCATCACCGGGGTCGTGGGTTGGAACCAACGTTACCGGGGCCGTGGGTTGAAACCCACGTCTACCGTTGTGCCGTCGCTACGCGACTTTCTAGACCGATAGCCATGACGACGGCGCACCAGCAAGGTCAAAATCCGACTGATGTACGTGAGGGTGCACGATGCGTAGGGCACGTGACTCCGCCGGCGACAATCGTGCCATGCCGCGGGAGTTGTAGGACGTCGAGACGCGCAACATCATCGGCACATTCGGGTCCGAATGGCTACGGCGCGGTGATACACTGGTGGGTAGTTGGAGTCGCAGGCTGGCACTGACCTGCGTCTTCAAGTGCGGAGCGAGAGATGACCGTTACCCGACAACCGACTGCCCGCGAGATCGGTACGGTGTTCGCGAAGCGGGTGCGCGAGGAGTCGATCGCCCGAGAGCTGTGGGTGACGTCCGAGCGTGATGGTGTGCACCTGTGGCTCCTGATCGACCCGATCGAGGACGACGATGCGGAGCGAGCGCTGTACGGGTTGCTCGACGTCCTCGACGAGCCTTTTCCGGATGCCGATTTCCAGCTCCACGTGCTGAATCCACTGACGTATACGTCCGATCCTCGTGAATCCTTGCCGTGGTACGCTGAGGCGATTCCGCTGCACGCCGCTTGACGTGGAGCAGTGGACCCGCGATCACCTCGATACGGCCGAACGCAATCGAGATCTTGCCCGGTTGTTGCTCACATCCTCATCGTCACTAGGTCTGCCGGTGCCTCCCTCTGAATGGGCCGCAGTCATCGCCTTCTACTCTGCTGTCCACTTCGTGAATGCGTATCTCTGGGAGCGCTACCGAGTCGAGCCACGCGATCACTCGGAGCGCAATCATTACGTCAGAACTGACCCGATCCTGCGTCGCTGTTTGCAGGCATACAGCCGGCTTCGGGACGAGGGGTTCCGGTCGCGCTACCACCGGGCGCATCGCCTGAACGTTCAGCAGGCTACCGGACTCGTCAAAGTCGATTTGGCGAACGTCGAGTCGGTGGTCCGGGCGGCGATCTGACCGACTTTCACGCTCACGATCCGGCCTCGCCACTCCAGAAGCCCAAAGTGTGACGATCGATGCCGGATGGGGTGAAATCGACCTCGGGTGAGGTGCCGACTGGTGGCCGTCCGAGGTGACGGTGTGTGGAGGATGTTGCAGATCTCTTGCGAGGAACGCGGCGGTGTTCCGTATCCTTCGGGCGCGGCGGAGGAGACCAGATGACCCAGGACGGGGCCGGCACGCGCGAGACGATCGAGTCACGCGGGAGGCCCGAACCGAGCGGCACGGCACAGGCGGTGCGTGCGGGAGATCCGCGATGAGCGGCGCGAGCGAGCGGCCCGAGCTGGGCGGCGCACCAGAGACGCCCGAGACCGTCGAGGCGGCACGCGCCGTCGTCGCGCAGCAGCTTCAGGAGCTCGACCGCCACAAGGCGACGATCGAGGAGCAGGCCCGCGAGATCGCGCGGCTGCGTCAGCGCCTCGACGACGACGTCCTGGTCAGAGACCTGCGCGAGGCGGTCCGCCTCTCGGCGACGGCCGAGGCGATCGCGGCGCCGGTGAGCCACTCGCGGCTGCTCGACATGATCGTCGCCACCGCCGCCGACATCATCGGCGCGAACGCAGCCTCGCTGTTCTTGATCGACCGCGAGCAGGAGGACCTGGTCTTCGAGGTGGCGCTCGGCGAGAAGGCCGAAGAGGTCAAGAAGTTCCGAGTGCCATTGGGACATGGTGTAGCCGGGCTGGTCGCGCTGACGGGGCAGCCGATGGCGGTCTCGGATACGGCCGAGGACGACCGCGACGCGGCGGACATCGCCGAGGCGATCGGCTACGTGCCGAAGAACTTGCTCGCCGTCCCGCTCTTCTACAGCGACTAGGTGATCGGGGTGCTGGAGCTGCTGGACAAGGAGGGCGGGAGCCACTTCAGTCCGGAGGACATGGAGGCGCTCGGCCTGTTCGCGAACCAGGCGGCGGTGGCGATCGAGCAGTCGCGGACGCACGGCCGGATGGAGTCGCTGGTCGCTAACTTCGTGCAGTCGCTCGGCGGCATCCCGGAGCATCAGCGCCTGACCCTGGCCGAGCGGGCGGCGAGCTTCGCGAGCGACGTCTCGAACGATCCACAGTACCTGCGCTCGCTGGAGCTGGCTCGACTGGTCCAGGAGATCGTCGCGCAGAGAGACCGGGCGACGGACGCCTGCCAGGGCATCCTGGAGAGCTTCGCGGCGTTCCTGCGCTCGCGGCCGGCGACAGCCGGTGAGATGGGCCTGTCAACTGAGCTGGGGTCCGGATCGTGGTAAGCCTGCGGCCGGCCTACTCGGCGGCGTTCAAGCGCGAGGTGCTGCTGGAACTGCCACCCGGCCTGCCGGTCGACGTCTTCTCGCCGGCGTGGGCGTGGGGCGGCAGCAGCGGCCAGGGCGTGAAGGTGGCGATCCTCGACAGCGGCGTGGACGCGAGCCACCCGGACGTCGGGCCGATCCAGGGGTACGTGCGGATCTTCGAGGACGAGCAGCGGAAGCTGGTCGTCGACACCGAGCCGCACGAGGACAGCTTCGGGCATGGCACGGCGTGCGCGGGGATCATCCGATCGATCGCCCCCGAGTGCGAGATCTACAGCGTCAAGGTGCTGGGCTCGGGGCTGAGCGGGAGCGGCCGGATCTTCGCGGCCGGGCTTCAGTGGGCGATCGACAACAGGATGGCGGTCTGCAACCTGAGCCTGGGCACGACGAAGCGCGACTTCTTCGGGGTGTTCCACGAGCTGGCGGACCTGGCGTACTTCAAGCACGTGGCGCTGGTGACGGCGGCGAACAACATGCCGATCCCCAGCTTCCCGTCGGTGTACGCCTCGGTGATGTCCGTCGCGGCGCATGATGCCGGCGATCCGTACACGTTCTATTACAACCCGAACCCGCCGGTGGAGTTCGGGGCGTTCGGGATCGACGTGCGGTTGCCGTGGCTGGACCACAAGCACATCACGGCGACCGGGAACAGCTACGCGGCGCCGCACATCACTGGGATCGTGGCGAAGATCCTGGGCAAGCACCCGGGATTGACGGTGTTCCAGCTCAAGACGCTGCTGCGGGCGCTCGCGGCGAACGTGAAGCGCGAGCCGTCGGCGGCCAGCACGGGGTAGCATCAGCCAACTCCGATGCCGGCCATCCACGACCCTACATTCTTGCGCCGGATCGCGCTGTTCCGCGATCTGGAGCTTGGCGACCTGGCGGTCCTGAACGGACTGATGCGACGCCAGGAGTTGCCGGCCGGCGTTCGGCTGATGGCGAACGACACGCCGGGCGACTCGGCGTACGTGATCCGGCACGGGGCGGTGAAGGTCCACGTGGAGCCGGAGGACGGCCGCGACGTGATCGTGGCGATCCTGGGGCCGGGCGAAATCGTCGGCGAGATGAGCGTGATCGACCGCGAGATGCGATCTGGGTCGGTGGTGACGCTCGAGGACTCGGTGCTGTTCTGGATCGACCGCGATGCGTTCGAGAACTGCCTGCGGACAATGCCGAAGCTGACGCTGAACCTGACCGAGATCCTGACGCGCAGGTTGAGGGTCGCGAACGAGCGGATCACGGCGCTGGCGACGCTGGACGTGTACGGTCGGGTGGCGCAGCACCTACTGGTGCTGGCCGAGGAGTACGGCGAAGAGGTGGATGCGGGGACGTTGATCCCAATCCGGCTGACGCAGGGGGACCTGGCGAGCCTGGTAGGAGCGTCTCGGGTGCGGGTCAACCAGGCGCTGGTGCTGCTGAAGAAGCGCGGGGGGATCTCGACGGACCAGCACCACCACATCACGGTCCACGACGAAAGCGTGCTGGCGCGGGCGTACTGAGAAGACCTCACCCCCCAGCCCGCTGCGCGGCGCGAATATCGGCTTCGATGTCGTCCGAAGGACGATATTTGCGGGGCCGCGCCCCGACATCATCTCCGGCGCGGAGAGGGGGAGCAAGAGCGCCGCTCGCTGGATCACAGGATGTCGACGAGGGCTTCGGGGAGCCAGCCGAAGCGGTGCTCGCCGAGGGTGACGTCGGCGCAGATGACGTGGCGCCCGGTCGCGGCATCAGACGGGACGTCGACGGCGAAGGCGAGGGCGGCATCACGGCCGGGGGCGATGATCGTTTCGCCTTCGGCGGGGGTGGCGGTCCAACCGATTGGGAGGGCGAGGCTGGCACGTAGGAACTCGTCCGTGGGGCCGTGGTTGGTGGCGCGCAACTCGAGCATCAGTCGCGTGCCAGCGCCGACCTTCGACTGGTAGGGGTAGAGGGTGCACCAGTTCGGGTCGAGGGCGAAGTTGACTTCGGCTGGGACGGCGACGACCTTGACGAAGGCGTCTGAGAGGTCTCTGGCCCAGGTGATGAAGTCGTCCAGGATCGCCCTATTGACCTGGATGGCGCCAGTGTGGCCGGTGAGCAGCAGCTCGGGCTCGAACTCGCGGAGGCGCTCGGCGCCCTTCGCGATGCTGTCCACCAGCAGCTTGTTGCGGTAGACGGGAGCCGCGGCACGGAGCGGGCTGATCGTGCCGGCCATCAGGTTGTCGCCGGTGTAGGCGACCTTCGTCCCGTCAATCGTACCGAACATGCCGAGCGCCCACCAGGTATGACCCGGCATGTGGAAGACGGTGAAGGTGTTGCCCTCCCAGGTGAAGCTCTCGCCCTCTTTGAGGGTGCGGTCGACGCGGATCGGGGAGGGGAGCAGGCAGGGGATGTTGTAGCCGGCCGGGTTCTCCAGGATGTCCGTAAAGTTCTCGAAGATCCAGGCCTCCACACCGTGCTCTTGCTGAAGCCAGGGGAGGCCGGCGATGTGGTCGTCGTGGTAGTGGCTAGGGATGACGGCCTCGACCTTCTGGAGGCCGGCGGCGGCTTTGAGGTCGGTCAGGGAGTGCTCGACGAAGCGGAGATCGGCGGCAAAATGGTCCCAGGAGGGGAAGCCGTAGTCGAGGAGGATGCCGCGGCCGTCGTCTGAGAGCAGGCAGTAGACGTTTGAGCAGGAGTGGGGGTTGGCCCAGAGGTGGGGGAGGAGCTGTTGCTTCGGCTGGTCGACGGCGTGGGGCCAGATCTTCCAGACACGGCTGGCGCGGAGCTCGCGCTGGGCCTCGTAGAGGTGTCTGAGGTTGGCGGCGAGGAGATCGAGGGCTGATACGGCTCCCGTGGTGATCGGGTGGCCGTGGGAGCCGAGAACGAGGTCCGGCTGCTTTGATTTGACGAGCAGGGTGGAGTGCAACGCTGCGCCGACGCCGTCCGGGAAGCCGTACTGCCACTGGAGATCGTGGATGGCGTGGACGGCGCCGGGCTCGGCGATGAGGTCGCCGGCAACGGCAACGGTCTGGCCGTCGATCTCGAGCAGGTAGGTGACGGAGCCCTTTGTGTGACCGGGCGTGGGGACGACCTGGATGGTGTGCCCTCGCCACTCGAAGCGCTCGTAATCTTGGAACCGCCTGGCGACAGGGACGGGGCGGGGGAGTGTGTTGCCGATGCTGGAGACGTCGTAGTTGTGGTAGACGCGCTTCAGTCTCCAGAAGGCGTCAACCTCGGCGAAGAGGGCGGCTTCGCGCTCGGGGACGGCGATCGGGATGCCCCGCTCTGCTAGCAGGTAGTCGCCCTGGGCCTGGTCGCGATGGTGGTGGGTGTGGAGGACCCAGTCGATCTCCTCGACGCCGGCTCCGTGGAGGTGGTCGAGGATCTGGCCGGAGCCGAAGTCGAAGAGGAGGCCGTGGCTGCCGTCTTTGAGGAGGTAAACGTTGCAGGTATCGGCGAACCAGTAGAGGTTGGGGAGCAGTTGATGGATCAAGACCTCACCCCCCGGCCCCCTCTCCAGCGCGGAGAGGGGGAGAAGTTTGGGTTGTGGGAGGTGGTACACGAGCGTACCGGCGGCGTACAAGGACGTACTGGCGTCAGCCGGTCAATGTCGATAGGGCGCCGATCCGACTGGTCGTGCTAGTGCGCCGATCCAATGGTTGGGCAGACGCGCATCACCTGCTCTGTGCCGGCCACCAGCGCGACAGGGAGCCCGTCCCGCAAGTCTTCCGCGTTGATCATCGAGCGTGCACCCGTCTCCCCATCCTCGACCTGGTATCGCGTGCCATCCGCGACCACAAACCACTCCGGCCAGGCGTTCAATCGAGGGTAATTCACCGGGAGTTTCAGGAATGTGGCGTGGCGCGGCCCATCGAACACGAGGCGACCCTGCCAGTCCTCCCCAGCACTGATCACCACGGCGAGGCACGCACCATCGCGATCCGCCCCAACGGTCGTCGAAGCGCTCCAGGGAGTGAGACGGGTGCCCCCGGTCTGCCAGGCCGCGTAGAGTAGGGCCGTCCGCACGAAGTTGCCGTCGAGATACCGGTCCTCGACGCGACCATCAT
>Ga0075421_100010614_pt1 | contig 11387 bp, 9 predicted proteins | sample SoiMetdeltSBSDD5_FD_75292 | JGI IMG/M metagenome (GOLD analysis project Ga0075421, IMG submission 75292) | Bulk soil microbial communities from a Populus tree surrounding site in Tennessee, USA - Soil MetaG P. deltoides SBSDD5 | ecosystem: Environmental > Terrestrial > Soil > Tree plantation...
CAGACCGGCCACGCCACCGGTCCGCATTTACATTTCGAGTTTTTACGCGGCGACACGAAGATCAATTTCCTCGACTTGCGCATTCCCAAGAATCGACAACTCTCCGGCGAAGACCTGCGGCGCTTCGATCGTTTGCGCGAGCAGCAATTGGCATTGCTGCGCAACAACGGCGATCGCGTCGTCGATAGCGCAAAAGGCCTGTAACCGCTTCTCGTGCGATGGCTCGTATTTCACTCCGGTGAATCCCCAGCTCGACGATCACGCTCGTTGACAGTTTAATTTCGATATTGATATAGCCGCATCGATGGGTCTCCACGGGAAGGCTGACGTGAAACTATTTTGCGTGGTTGTTTTGGCTGTGTTTCTTTCAGCGGCCGGCGCTGGCGAGAGCGCCGCGCAAGACAAATTCCGCGTCGCCAGCGGCGGTTTCTCGACCGCGGTTCATGCCGTGGTATGGGCAGCGTATGAGAGAAAGATCTTTCAGAAGTACGGCCTCGAAGGCGAGTATCTCGCGCTGGAGAGCGGCACTCCCGCGATGCAGGCGTTGCTAGCAAATGAATTGCAGATCGTCTTTACCACCGGCGCCCTGGCAATCACGGCAAATCTTCAAGGCGCGGATACGACAATCATCGCCGGCGGCATGAATTTTATCCCCAATAAGCTGCTTGTTCGTCCCGAGATAAAACGCCCCGAAGATTTGAAGGGCAGGCGTATCGCGATCAGCCGCTTCGGTTCCGCATCGGACTACGCGACGCAAGTGGCGTTGGAAAAACTCGGGGTGAACCCAAAAGACGTGACCATCGTCCAAGTCGGCGGCAATATGACCCGTTATGCCGCGCTGATGAACGGCACGGTTCATGGCACGCTTTTGGCCGAGCCGCTTACGACCATGGGCATCCGAGAGCACAAGATGAATTCATTAATTGACTTGGCGGAAAGCGGCGTGCCGTTTCCACAGAACTGTTTCATTGTCCGGCGCAGTTACTTGGAGGCGAACCGTAGCAAGGTTATCAACGGCATGAAGGCGATCATCGAAGGTTATTTCGCGGTCAAGAACGATAAGGCGCTCGGCCTGCAGCTGATCAAGAAATATATTCGGGTTGACGGCGAGGACGCCAACATTAGCTACGAATACTACCTTGCGAAACACGGCAGCGACGTGATGGTAATGCCGGACCGCAAAGGCTTGGAGTTTATTTTGTCGCAGGTGGCGACCACCACCCCGAAAGCCAAAGGACAGACGCCCGAGAGCCTGCGTTTACTGGACTCGAGCGTTCTCGATGAGATCAAGAAGAGCGGTTTCATCGAAAAGTTCAAGCGATGAAACCTCCGATATCCGACGATTTGAACGGCTTGAACGATCGAAACGTTTTGAACGTAGGAGAAAAAGAGATGCCTGGAGTCCTAGATGCGGACACACACATCGCCGAGTCGGAAGCGATGTGGAGTTTTATCGAAAAAGAAATGTACCCACGCCGGCCCGTGCTGGCGACGATTCCCGAAGACACCTGGTACAAAGAACGCAATGCTTTTTGGCTCATCGATGGCGAGATATTTCCCAAGCCCGCGGGCAAAGCGAGCTTCAGCCTGATCACGCCGTCGGCACAGAAGAAGGAATCAGGCAGGGGAGACATTCATCTCGCCGTGCGCGAACTCACCGATCCCATGGCGCGGCTGAGCGACATGGATAAGCTTGGTGTCGACGCACAGGTGATCTATCCGACGTTGTTTCTGGTTTATTTGACCGACGATGCAAAATTGGAAACCGCGCTATGCCGCGCTTACAACCGCTTTATCGCCGAAGCCTGCGGCAAGGCCACCGATCGGCTCAAGTGGGTCGCAATTCCGCCTTTGCGCGACGTCGACGCCGCTTGCGCCGAAATTGAATGGGCAAAAGAACACGGTGCGGTGGGAGTGTTCTTTCGCGGCATGGAAGGCAATCTCACTTTGGATAACCCGTACTTTAGTCCCGTCTACGCTTTGGCCGAAAAGCTCGATTTAACGATCTGCATTCACACCGGCTCGGGCAGCCGCTATCTGATGCAGCCCTTCGACGTCGAGCGCAATCACACCTTTGCGCACAATCGCGTTTTGCCGGTGATCGCCTTTCGCGACCTGGTGGCCAATCGTATTCCCGAGCAGTTTCCCAAGCTGCGTTTCGGCTTCATCGAGGCAGCTGCGAGTTGGGTGCCGTACATCTTTCATGTGCTGCGCCGCTCCGTGCGCTCCGACCTGAAAAATAACAACCCGCAGGATCTATTTCGCGACTATCGGTTCTGGGTTGCCTGCGAGGCCGACGAAGAATTACCGCATCTGTTGAACTATATCGGCGAGGATCACATCGTCATCGGCTCCGACTATGGTCACAATGATCCGTCGAAGGAACCGGAGTTCGTCAGAAACATGCGCGGCCGCGAAGACCTGCCGCCTCATGTCGTTGAAAAGATCTTGTGCAAAAATGCTCGGCAGCTTTACGGCATCCCGTGAATTATTCTTGCCATGCATCGACGGCCCGGTGATTTGTCACCCAACAGTAAACCTTCGGTCCATCCATCTCCATGCGCTCCCAAGCGCACGCGAGGAGACCGCTTGTCTCGCTTATGCGATGCCATAGAGCCGCGCAGGATTCGTATCGAGAATACTCTTTTTTGCCGACTCGCTGATGTCTTTGCGGTCTTGGAGCATGCGCGCGGCGCAGTGCTCACGGTCGCCGTGCGGCATATCGCTGCCGAAAATGATCTGGGCTTCGCCGACTAGATTGAGCACATTCGGCAAAATTTCGTCTTCGACTTCGGTGCTGAAAAAGACATTCCCGCGTTTGATGTATTCCATCACCGGTAGTTTTTGAATCGGCGCGGTCTGTGGCAAAAACTTTCTCAACGTCGAACCTTGGTTTTTATAGCGGTGATGCACGCGTTCGAGGATGAACGGCACCCACTGGCAACCGGCTTCGAGAAAAACGATGCGAAGATCCGGGAAGCGATCTAACACTCCGCCGCTGATCAATGCGGTGAAAGCCATGAGCAGCGGCACGTGAAAGGCGATGACGCCGGACGGGTAGATGTGCGAATAGAGATTGTTGATCGACGGACAGGACCAGCCGACGTGCACGCCAAGGGCGAGATTTTCTTCACATAGCGCCTGATAAAAAGGAAAGAGCCGGGGATGATCGAGCATGTCATCGCCGGCGGTTCCGAGCACCATGACCGATACTGCGCCGAGTTTTTTGGCTTCATGCACCTGGTCCACCGCTGCAGCGACGTCGTCCAGATTGACCACCGCCGACCATTTGATGCGCGGGTGGCCGGAAAGTCGGTTGCCCATCCAGCGGTTGTAGGATGTAGTGATGGCGCTGCCGAGGCCGACGTTTTTGGTTAACGGATAGGCTAGAAACAGCGTCGTGTAGATTACTTGAATGGCGATGTCTTCCTCGTCCATCGCGGTGAGGCGGGCGGTGAGATCGCTCAGTTCCATGCTGCCGATGCTGTCGGTTTTGCCTTGGGTGTGCGCCGCGAGCTGGCCGTTGAAGTTTGTCGGTGTGCCGAGATTGTGACAGCCGGGTCCCACACGCCGTGGATAGAGTTGCTCGTCGATCACCCAATAAACGAGACCGTCCACCGCCGTCACGCGCGGACGCAAAGAACGAAAGGCCGGATCGAGATACTTGTCGCTAAAAGTATCGAGATTTTCTTCGACGTGACCGTCGGCATCGATTACCCGAAGTGAACTTGACATTGAGCCTCCTCCTTTCGCATTGCTGAGGTTGGAATTAAAAATTCGATGTTAGTGTAGATCGCGCGGCGCCGTCAAGTGACACGTCGCGACGCTTCGCGCGGTAACAGTTTATCTTGACAGGCACATCGCGGCATAGGCATATGATCGCGCAGGCTTGCCGCGAGTTCGGAGGGCGACGTCATGAAAAGCGCCTACGGTCTAAAAATCCCCGAGCCCGACTCTTCTCTCACGCGCGTCGGAGCCGGTACGCCATGCGGCGAGTTGATGCGCCGCTACTGGCAACCCGTGTGTTTATCGGCAGATCTCCAGGAGTTGCCGAAAGCGGTGCGCATTCTCGGCGAAGACCTAATCGCGTTCCGCGATGGCGCGGGCAGGGCGGGGCTGCTCTTTCCCCGTTGCAGCCACCGCGGCACCTCGCTTGAGTACGGCCGCGTCGAACAGCGCGGACTGCGCTGCTGCTATCATGGTTGGCTTTATAACGTCGAAGGCAACATTTTAGAGATGCCGCTGGAGGCGATCCCCAACCCTTATTTGGAACAATTTCAACATCCTTGTTATCCCGTGCGCGAGTTTGCCGGCTTGGTCTTCGCCTACATGGGACCGCTCGACAAGATACCCGAGCTACCGATTTACGACGTGTGGCAAAAAGACGGCGGGGCGCTCAAAGCGCGCATGGGGCCGCGCATCGGCGGGCCGGTCAATTGCAATTGGCTCCAGGCCGAGGAAAATCTTATGGACGCGCTGCATACATTTTGGCTGCACACGCGGCACAGCGGCGCGCAGTTTCCGTCACAGGTCTATGGCGTCGATCCCGACGCATTGCAGTACGAGGAGACCGAGTTGGGCATGCGGTTCGTGCTCAAGCGCAGACTGGAGAACGGCAAGTGGTGGGAACTGATCTGGGAGATGATCATGCCGCTCAACGTGCATTTGGTGTACACCGACGAGCCTAAGACGGAACGCGTGCGCGCGGTAAGCTACTGCGTGCCGGTGGATGATACCCATCAACTCGGCGCGAGTATTCGCTGGCTCCCCGACGGCGAACCGGAAACTCTCTCCGGCCGCGAGCAATTGGCTCCCGGTGGACGCAAGAACGCGAGCTACGAGTACACCCAGCGCCATCCCGACGACAAAGAAGCCGTCGAAGGCCAGGGGCCGATCGCACTGCATGGCCTCGAACATCTCGTCAGTTCCGACAAAGGCGTGTTGATGTTTCGCGGAATTTTAAGAAGAGCAATTCAAGCTACGCTTCAGGGCGAAGATCCAAAGGGGATTCTCCGCGACCCGGCGAAGGCGTCATTTGTCGCCACCAGCGCCGGCAGCGTCGTTGTGGATTGAGCTCACGGTGGACCGGCCTCGACTCTACGGCTAGGCATGTGATCTTACAGCCCGTAGAGCGCTTTCGCGTTGTGCGAGAGGATTTTTTCTTTGACCCCGAGTTCGATACCTTCCATTCGTTGAAATTCGTTTAGTGCGGTCACGGCGCTTGACGGATCGGTATGGCCGTAGTCGGTGCCGATCACCAAGCGGTTCTCACCGGCGCAGCGGACGATGTAAGGCACGTCGTCGTTTACCTGGCAGGTGACGAAGATGTTGTAGTCTTCGAAGACATTAGCCGGAAAAACTCTGCCGCCGGCGCGGTAACGGATCGCCGCTTCGCGGTAAATCCACGGCACCCACTGGGCCGAGGCTTCGATGAAGCCCCAGCGAAGCTTGGGAAATACCTTCGGCAGCTCGCTCATGATGACGTCGAAGCAGGCCGTGACGGTGGGCACGCGAAATTGCGCGAAGCGTCCGGCCGGCGCCTGGCGATAGAGATCGGCGTTCTCCGGATTACCGTTGGCGATATGCACGGCAATCGACAGGTCGAGATCGCTGGCGGCCTGGTAAAGCGGATAAAAGTACGGATCGGAAAGATGGCGGTCGCCTTCCAAAGGTCGCATGCAGACGGCTGCAGCGCCGTTGTCCCTGGCGAACTTCACTTCTGCAATCGCCTCGTCGATGTTCATTGCCGGGACGACGCAGGAATAGAATAATCGGCCGTGGCTTTTCTGCGAAATGTCGGCGAGCCAGCGGTTCCAACTGCGGCATAGGGCGACTTCGGCATCGGGTCTCGTGGTGATCCGTTCGATCCAAAACGTGTTGTGCAGCACCTGGACGTCGATGCCCAATTCATCCATATGCTTGAGCCGCAAATCGACGTCGTCTAACTCGCGCGCCGCCTGCGGGGTTTCGAAGTTCCTGCCGGCGCGTTCGGCGAATTCATGGAGCTCGCGCTCGGTCAACGTTAAGAAGCGAAATCCGGCGATCTTGTCGTCGATCACCCAGTACTGCCGGGTGGGATCTTCGGGCGTCGAATACAGTCGCGGGCGAAACTTACGATCCGAAGGTTCCAGATAGTCCCAGGTCCGCTCGGTCTCGATCACGTGGGCATCGGCGTCGATGATAGGAACAGAGTTAGTCATGACGGCTCCTCCCGGCGAGTGTGATGGTGAAGTGAACTAGCCCCGACCGTAGTGCGACCACGTCGCGCTGTCAAGATCGGATGGGCGAAGCATGCTGCGCCCTTGCATCGTTGCAACGCGCGACCGTTAGCTACGTTTCTTTCGCCGGCGCGCCGGCGGCTTATCGATCGCTTCGCCCCAGCGCGTAAGAAACGTCAGCAAGAATTCGCTCTGTTGTGACAGTTCCACCGCAAGCGGCGCCAGCGCCAGGGCGACGGTGAGGGCGACATGGTAGCCGATCGAGCGCGACGCGAGCGCGCGGCGGTATGCGGGATGGGCGCGGTTGACCCAGACGGTGGATTCGACCAAGCGTCCCAAATTTTCATCGTCGGGACGATCTTCGACTTGAATATCGAGGCCGTAATGCGCCGGACGCCGTGCGCCGTTATGGCCGGGCAATTGGATATCATCCGCTTGCGGTTTGTTGAGCTCGCCTGCCGGCTCGTTGACCACAGGATTTTCCGGCTGGCCTGGCATTCTACTAGGCATGGTTTCGACGGTTCGATCGGCGTCGCTCTCCGCCAGGGCGCCTATCGACGCGGCGACGAAGCTTCGCCCGGCGTCTTCGTTTCCGCGTCCCGAAAGGGGCAGGCGTTTTTGTCCGCCGGCGCGCCGCTCCACGAGGCTCGCGAGCAGGGGAAAATCCAGCGCTAAATCTTCCAGCAGGTGGGCGAGATCGCGCTGTAATGGGCGCACTTCGCGCGGCGGCGCTTGCTCGTCTGCCGGCGGCGCATCGCCCCAGGCGGCGAGTTGCTGGGCGACGGCTTGTTGGATTGCTTTGCGAAAAGCGAGATAGGTTGCCCCGCGCGCGCCGCTGCGAATAAAATCCCCCTTGTTCAAAGTTAAACAGGCGGCCAGCTCCGGCACCTCGATCAGGCCTGCGATGCGTTCCGGCGTGGTTGGCGTCATGCCAAGCCAATCCCAACCGCGACGAATAACTTTGCCGAAGGTGCTGATCGCGAGGCCGCGCTGATCTTCCGCCAACACGCTGTCTTCGCGCCACAAGTAACCGACGGCCGACGGTTTTCTCCGGCGCAACAAGCGAATTTCCAACGGCGCCTGGAGCGGCGCGCGCGAGCGCTGTTTTTCTAAACGCTGGCCGTTTATGTCGATGGCGATCCCTTTGGCATAATGCGCCGCGAGAAAATCATCGAAAGCCGGATCGAGCAAAGGTTGGAAGTGGCGCCGGAGCGTGCCTTCGAGAAAGCCGCCGTCGAGCAAAGGCGAAAGCGGGTTGCGCAATGTTAAGCGCACTGCGGTGCCGCGCTCGGCGACGAGCCCCGGCGCGGCAATCCATTTCCAGGGCGCGCGGTGGCGCGACGCCAGGTGCCAGGAAGATGCCACGTGATTTTTGCCGCGCCGCGTTTCCGTCAGCACTTCCTCGCAGATCAACAAGCCGAGCTTGATGCCGACGCCGGCAAAACCGATGCCTTGACCGCGCACCTTGGTGCTCGAGGCGATATTGTGAAAGCGGGCCAGATCGCGCCGCTGCATGCCCGAGCCGTTGTCGATCACCGTCATAGTGCTTTCGGCGGGGTCGCATCGACATGAGATCGTCGACGCGCCGGAGTCGAGCGCGTTGGCCATGATCTCGGTTAGAATGGTTTCTTCCAACGAGCCGGGATAGGCGTCGCGCAGGTCTTCGAGAAGGTGCAGTAGGTCGACGCGAGTTTCACCCATCGATAATCGCTTTCAGGATCGGCCGTTTTCACGGCGTGGCGCCCTATGACAAATATCCATGCGTATAAAACGTCAGGTGCGATATCGCGTTCTCATGAAGATAGCGCGTGTTGAGATTCGCTATTCCTTCGCCTTGGCTTTGTTCTTCGCGTCGTCGATGATCGGCTGAAGTTTCTTCTTGAGCGCCGGATTGATCTGAAAGGCTTTTTGCAAGTCGGCGTCGGCCTCTTTGTCCTTGCCCTGATAAATCCGGATGATACCGCGATAGACGTAGGCATCGGCGTTCTTTGGTTGCATGCCGATTACCTCGCCGAAGTCACGGGCAGCGTAATCATATTTATCGAGGCGCAGGTGGGCGAGGCCGCGATTGAACGGAGCCTCCGGGTCCTTAGGGTTGATGCGCATCGCTTCACTATAATCGGCAATGGCATCGTCGAATTTTGCGAGCTTCATCTCGGACAGGCCGCGATTGTAAAAGGCTTCGGCCGATTTTGGATTCAGCCGAATCACTTCGGTGAAATCGCGCACCGCATCTTCGTGTTTTTGCGCCGCGGCGTAAGCGATGCCGCGATTATAATAAGCCTCGGTCAAACTCGGATCGCGGCCGAGCGCGCCATCGTAGTCCTTGATGGCTTCGTCGATTTTACTCGTCGCCAGATAGCTGTTGGCGCGATTGTAATAGTTTTGCGCGCCTTTGGGCTCAATCCGGATCGCCTCGGTGAAATCTTTTATGGCGCTGTCGTAACGCTTGGCGTCGAAATGAATGCTGCCACGGTTGGTGAAGCTACGGGCATCCTCCGGATTCAACTTGATGGCGGCGCTGTAGTCGTTGAGCGCCGGGCCATCTTGTTTCAGGCGCCGGTAAGCGTTGGCTCGATTGTAGTAAGCCTCAGCGTCCTTCGGATTGAGCTGCAGCGCCTGGCTGTAGTCGTTGATTGCTTGTTTATCCTGGCCGAGATCGAAATAAGCATTGCCGCGGTTGAAATAAGCTTCCGCAATCTTGGGATGGGCTTTGATGACTTTGTCATATTCGATCAACGCTTCTTTGATCTTACCCGACTCGTGCAACTCCAACGCGGCCTTGAGCGGCTCTTCGACCGAAGCGGATCTGAGGGCGGGAGCGGTTAAAAACAACGCTGCCACGGCGGCGAAGATCGCGACGAGGTTTTTTTTCCGGTTCATTTGTTCGCCGGCGCCATCATGGCTTCGAGCTTGTCTTTCAGGTTCGGGTCCAGCTCGATCGCTTTGTGAAAGTCTTTGCGCGCGTCCTCGTTCTTGCCCTGGCGCGCGCGGATCACGCCGCGATTGGCGTAAACCTTCGCGTTCTTGGCGTCGAGCTTGAGCGCTTCGTCATAATCTTTCACCGCGTCGTCATATTTGCCGAGCACGGAGTAAGCGTTGGCTCGGTTGTTATAGATCTCGGCGTTTTTCGGCGCGAGCTTGATCGCTTCCGAATAATCCTGAACCGCTTGTTCATTTTTTCCCAAGCGCCGATAGGCGAGACCGCGGCTGTAATAAATCTCCACGTCTTTCGGGTCTAATTTCTGCGCCTGGTTGAAATCTTGAATCGCGTTTTCGAATTGGTTCAATGCATAATGGGCGAGGCCGCGCTGGCGGTAAACCCTGGGCGCTTTGTCGTCGATTTTAATCACCTCGTCATAATCTTTGATGGCTCGATCGTACTGTTTTTGCGCGAAATGGACATTGCCCCGATTGAAATAGGCGTCGGCCATTTTTGGATCGAGCTTTAGCGCTTCATCGTAATCTTTCAGCGCGTTGTCGTTTTGCCCGAGTTTAAAATGGGCCAAGCCCCGGTTGTTGTAAGCCTCGTCCGATTTGGGCGCGGCCTTGATAGCGCGCGTAAAGGCGGCGACGGCATCTTTGTATTTACCCGCTTTGTAGAGTTTCACGCCTTCGCTAAAGGCGTTTTGCGCCTCGCCGCCGAGCAAGCCCGACGGCAGCAGCAATAATAGAACGAAGCAACTCGCCGCGGCGCGGTTTACTATTCTCATAACTTAAAATTGTTTAACGCATGCTAACGCCAATGTCCAATTGCCGAGACGCCCCTGGACAAAAATAGCAAAAAAGAATAATGATGAAAGAAATCAGGGTCCTAACTACAGGAGGATAAGTTATGAGCACAGCCGCTGCGGTCAAGCGTACCGCGGAACAAGTACTGGGAAAAGATAAGATCATTTCGTCGGATTCGCATATCATGGAGCCGGTGGATCTATGGGAAGCCAACCTGACGGCAAGCCTCAAAGCCAAATTTCCGAAGTTTCCGCCACGCAATACCGCAGGTGAGAAACCGGGTGGCCACGATCCAAGGGCGCGCTTGGATGAGATGGCTGTCGACGGCGTCAGCGCCGAGGTTTTGTATGCCACTCACGGACTGCGGCTTTACGCGCTGGAAGACGCCGATCTGCAGGAAGCCTGTTTTCAGATCGCCAACGATTGGATGATCGATTACTGCCAATCCTCACCGGGGCGGCTGTTCGGTATCCCGATGATCTCGATGTATAATATTCCAAACGCCATTAAAGAGCTCGAGCGCTGCAAGAAACAGGGCATGATCGGCTGCATGATTTGGCAGGTACCGCCCGAGCATCTGCCGTTTACCAGCGACTACTACAATCCATTTTGGGAAGCAGCATCGGAGCTCGACATGCCGGTCAATGTGCATATCTTGACCGGGTTCAACTACAGCCGCTTTGAGCGCAAGGGTTTAGATACCTATCGGATGACCGTCAATCAGAAGCTCACCGACGCGGCAAATACCTTATTTGATTTCGTCTTCGGTGGCGCGTTGGCAAAGTACCCGAAACTGAAACTCGTCTACGTTGAAAATGAAGTCGGCTGGATCCCGTTCTACTGCCATGAGTGGGATAAATATTTCGTGCGCCACAGCCCTAAGGCGCCGCTGGCATATATGAAAAGACTGCCGAGCGAGTACGTGCAAGATCAGGTTTTCGCGACTTTCTTCAGCGATCCCTGCGGTGGGCGCATGATGGATTGGTTCGGCGAAAACAATTTCATGTGGTCGAGCGACTATCCGCACGCCGCGTCGACTTGGCCCCATTCGCGCCAAGTCATCGCCGACGAGCTCGGCCATTTGCCGAAACCGGTCATCGATAAAGTCGTACGGAGCAACGTGATCGATCTCTATCACCTAAAGGTTGACGGCGTTAACAACTAAAACACAAACCACCTTGAAAGGAGTTCCCATGCACGCAGCGAGAAAGTTAGAACCCACGGAGAAACCGAAGACGCAAAAGTTTTCGCTCAGGACCCCATACATGAAGCAGGGCCGGATCACCCAGTTGGTCGCGGAAACCGAAAACATGTGGATTCACACCAAGATCAACTATGAGGGCGGCGAGAACGAGATTCACTGTCATCTCGATGAAGACCATTCGTTCATCGTGCTCGAAGGGCAAATGAGCGTCTTCGATGAAAACGGCAACGAGA
>Ga0075421_100010615_pt1 | contig 11386 bp, 11 predicted proteins | sample SoiMetdeltSBSDD5_FD_75292 | JGI IMG/M metagenome (GOLD analysis project Ga0075421, IMG submission 75292) | Bulk soil microbial communities from a Populus tree surrounding site in Tennessee, USA - Soil MetaG P. deltoides SBSDD5 | ecosystem: Environmental > Terrestrial > Soil > Tree plantation...
GTTTTTTTCTGTGCCTTACCGAAGGTGAAATTAAGCCGGCTATCGAGGTTGGGATCGTCGGTAAAATGATTAATCGTTGGCGGTATAATGTCATCTTTTACGGACATGATACAAGCGATTGCCTCCACAACACCGGCTGCGCCGAGGCAGTGGCCTGTCATAGATTTTGTAGAGCTGATATTCAGTTTGAATGCGTCGTCACCAAAAACATCGATGATGGCTTTCACTTCGGCTACGTCGCCGAGGGGAGTGGAAGTACCGTGTGTATTTATGTAATCGAGATCTCCGGGTTTCATTCCTGCGTCGTCGAGGGCGGCGAGCATAACGTTTTTTGCGCCCAATCCTTCAGGATGTGGTGCGGTGATGTGATAAGCGTCTGCAGTGGCGCCTGTTCCTGCGACTTCTACATAGATCTTTGCACCTCTCTTAACGGCGTGTTCGTATTCTTCAAGTATCAAAACGCCGGCGCCTTCTCCCATTACGAAACCATCGCGGTCGTTGTCGTAAGGACGGCTTGCGGTTTGGAAGTCATCATTTCTTTCGCTCAATGCTTTCATTGCATTGAACCCGCCGACGCCGGCTTCGCTGATCACGCTTTCTGAGCCACCGGCTAATATAATGTCTGCCTTACCAAGCCTGATCAGGTTGTATGCTTCCATTATCGCATTCGTTGATGATGCGCATGCACTAACAACCGAAAAGTTTGGACCTCTGAAACCATGGCGCATTGATATGTGACCGGCCGCGATGTCGAGGATCATTTTAGGAATGAAAAAAGGATTGAAACGTGGAGTTCCGTCGCCTTTTGCGAAGTTGGTGACTTCTTCCTGGAACGTGATAAGTCCGCCGATACCGCTGGCGAAAACAACACCGATCCTGTCTACATTGATGTTATCAGAAGAGATACCTGCATCTTTAACAGCTTCATCGCTTGCTGCGAGAGCTGTTTGAGTGAAGCGGTCGAGCTTGCGTGCTTCTTTTTTATCGAGATAATTTAGCGGATCAAAATTTTTTAACTCACAGGCAAAGCGTGTTTTGAACTTTGACGCATCGAACTGGGTGATTAAGTTAGCTCCTGAAACGCCATTAACAAGACCATTCCAGAATTCCTGCAGTGAATTGCCGAGGGGAGTCAGCGCGCCAATGCCGGTTACAACTACACGTTTTAAAGTCATCTGTTCCTATTTAGGTAAGAACAAATCCGCCTTAGCGTACGCTAAAGCGGATCATCATTTTTACATTATGCTGAACCAGGTTCAGTTACTTAGCATGTTCTTCAAGATATGCTACGGCCTGACCAACAGTGGTGATGGTTTCAGCCTGCTCATCAGGAATGGATATGTTGAATTCTTTTTCGAACTCCATAATTAACTCAACGGTATCCAAAGAATCAGCGCCTAAATCATTTGTAAATGAAGCTTCATTGGTAACTTCTGCTTCTTCCACTCCTAACTTGTCAACTATAATCTTTTTTACCCTGGTTGCTATGTCTGACATTTTTGTAAAGTTTAGTTACGGCTGCAAAAATATAGTTTTTGAGATAATCTGAACAAAACGCTCAGTTTTAATTATAAATCCGGTAAAAGGTAAATTCTTATATTGCAATAACCAAACCATCACACATTTTCAATACACTGCATGGCGCTTAAGCTAATCGATTATGGCTCTCCGGAATATCAGCAAATGGTTCAGTTGCGGAATGACATTTTACGTAAACCTTTAGGGCTTACTTTTCAACAGGAAGAGCTTGAGAAAGAAGCAGACGACATACTAATAGGCGCATTCGAAGATGATAAGATGCTTGGTTGCTGCATGCTTATAGAAACAGAACCCGGCACTGTGCGGCTAAGACAGATGGCTGTTTTGAAAAATCTCCAGGGAAAGGGAATCGGCCGTGCCCTTATGCAATTTGCCGAAAATATAGCCCGCGACAGGGGTTACAAAAAAATAACGATGCACGCGCGAAAATCGGCTACCGGGTTCTATGAAAAACTCGGATACGTTATTAGTGGAGGAGAATTTGTTGAAGTAACGCTCCCCCACGTTGTAATGGAAAAAAGATTGATTACTTAACGAATCTTATCGTAAAGGGATACCTGTACAACTTGTTTTCGCTGGCCTTGATGGTGGCAATGATTACAAATACAAGGTTAGCCAGCGCAATTAACCATATCAGTAATAAGCCTATGATTATAAATACAAGGATAAAGCTGATAATGTAAGCGATGATCAGCGTAAGCTGGAAATTCAATGATTCTTTCGCGTGTGCTGCTATGTAAGGAGAATCTTTTTTTACCAGGTAAATGATCAAAGGGGCAAGAAAGCCAGTTACTATACATAGGATGTGCGACAAAATAGCCATTGTCTTCTCATCACTGGTAGGTGTAACAAGAGGTTGTTCCTCAGTACCAAGAATTGTGTTAGTCTGGGTCATGTTAAGGGAGTTTGAATACAATTTAAATATTTCTGTCCACATACGCCTTCATATCCCTTAAGAACTTTAATATGCTGCTCATTGTGCCAACATCGTCAACAACCAGCATAAAAAGTTTGCCTGTCTGTTTCAATTTCGCCTTATTTGTGCCCTTTTGTATGAAATCAAGGATGGCCTGAAACACTTTCGATTCGAAGTATGGTGACACCGGATTGTTTATAAAGTAGCATTTAAGCGTTTCATCCTTAAGCAACAACCTTTCAAACCCGAGTTCCACGGCAAGCCTTCGGCATCTCACTGTATCGAAAAGGTCGGCCACCTGTTTTGGAACAGGACCAAATCTGTCTGTCAGCTCATTTTCAAAATTCCTGAGTTCTTCTTCGTTCTCTGAATTGTCGAGCCGCGTGTAAAGCGACAGCCTCTCGGTGATGCTCTCAACATAATCGTCGGGAATAAGAATTTCAAGATCGGTATCAATGGTGCAGTCGTGTACAAAGTCCTCTTCCTTTGAGATCTCTTCTTTAAAAAGATTTTTAAATGATGTTCTCTTAAGTTCCTTTATCGCTTCGTCAAGAATTTTCTGATACATCTCGAAGCCGATCTCAGCCATGAATCCGCTCTGCTCACCGCCGAGCATATTTCCGGCTCCGCGAATGTCGAGATCGCGCATGGCGATCTGAAAGCCGCTTCCCAGCTCGCTGTGCTGTTCGAGCGTCTGCAATCTTTTCTTCGAATCATTGGGTAAAGTGCTTAGCGGGGGCGCCAGCAGATAACAAAATGCCTTCTTATTGCTCCTTCCCACGCGACCCCGTAACTGGTGAAGGTCACTCAGACCAAACTGGTGCGCATTGTTTACAATAATGGTGTTCACGTTCGGTATATCAACACCACTCTCCACAATGTTTGTACAAACAAGCACATCGTATTTCCTGTCAATAAAGTCAAGGATCCTCTCTTCCAGTTCGTGGCCTTCGAGTTGACCATGTGCATAGCCAATGCTCAGATCTGGACATAGTCCCTGTATCATGCCTGCCATTTCAGCGAGTCCCAGCACCCTGTTATGAATGAAAAACACCTGCCCGCTTCTCTCTGCTTCATAATAAATAGCATCCCTTATAACATCGGGATTGAACACCTGCACTTCCGTTTGTATCGGCTGCCTGTTGGGAGGCGGCGTATTAATGATGCTCAGGTCGCGCGCGCCCATAAGGCTAAACTGAAGTGTGCGGGGTATCGGCGTTGCTGTTAACGTAAGGCAGTCAACGTTTGTGCGAAGGGTTTTTATTTTCTCCTTGTGGGCCACACCAAACTTCTGTTCTTCGTCTATAACAAGTAATCCAAGGTCTTTGAACTTTACATCTTTGGCAAGCAGCCCATGTGTTCCTATTATAATATCAACCTTGCCGTCAGCCAATCTTTTGAGAGTATCTTTTTTCTCCTTTGCCGATTTGAACCTGTTTATATAATCCACGGACACCGGAAAATCCTTCAGGCGCTCCCTGAAAGTTTTGTAATGCTGAAACGCAAGTATGGTTGTGGGAACCAGAACTGACGCCTGCTTACCATCGAGGCAAGTTTTAAAAGCTGCACGAACGGCTATTTCGGTTTTACCGAAACCAACATCACCGCACACCAGCCTGTCCATAGGTGAGGATGCCTGCATGTCTTTCTTCACATCGTCGGTAGCTTTCGCCTGGTCCGGCGTGTCTTCATAGATGAACGACGCTTCCAGCTCATTCTGCATGTAATTATCGGGCGAATGGGCGAATCCTATCTGTGCCTTACGTTGAGCGTAAAGCTGGATAAGGTCGAAAGCGATTTCCTTAACCTTTGTTTTGGTCTTTTCTTTCAACTTGTTCCACGTGTCGCTGCCGAGCTTATTTACCTTTGGTACCGTGCCTTCCTTCCCTGTATACTTTGAAATCTTATGGAGCGAGTTGATATTTACATACAGGATATCGCTGTCCTTATATATAATTCTCACGGCTTCCTGTAATCGCCCATTCGCTTCTATCTTCTGCAGGCCGCTGTACACTCCTACCCCATGATCGATATGTGTAACATAATCGCCTGGCTGCAATTCCCTGAGCGTACGCAGCGTGAGCGCCTTACTCTTATTATACGCCTGCTTTACCTTGTATTTATGATACCGTTGAAATATCTGGTGATCGGTATAGCATACCACCTTAACATCATTATCAATAAAACCTTCGTGGATCGAAACAGGTATTGGCGTAAAGTGGATTTCAACCTTAAGATCTTCGAAAATGCTATGCAACCGTTCAAGCTGGCGCGGATTATCGGCAAACAGGAACAACCCATATCCCTTTTTCTCCCATTCCTTGAGATCACGTATCAGAAAATCGAATTTCCTGTTGAATGCAGGTTGCTCTTTTGTGTTGAATTCTATTTCAATGGTATTCGGCCAGGTTGAGCGATGACCAAATTCGATTGTGTGCCTTTGCTGCAATTGCTTTTCTAACTGTTCGGCACTTGCAAAATCGTTTTGGGTAAGTGATATTTTTTCCTGTGGATTTTCTTCTGAGGGAGAGGGAGCGCCGCTTTCCAGGAACAATTGAAAATCCTCTTCCTGGGTAAGCAACCTATGTTTGGTAAGCTCCCATTCCTGCATCCACACCACTGTATTTTCGGGAAGAAATTCGAGCAGCGAAATTTTTTCATCGCCGCCGAATTGCGTCTCTACATTTGGAATAATGCTTACGTGCACAAGTTTTCGCTCGCTCAGCTGCGTTTCCGGATCGAAGATCCTTATGCTATCCACCTCATTGCCGAACAATTCAATTCTGTACGGCTTTTCGTTTCCGAACGAGTAGATATCGAAAATTCCTCCGCGGATCGCAAACTGGCCCGGTTCATAAACAAAATCAGACCGTTCAAATCCATAACCCACAAGCCTTCCAACCATTTCGTCGACATCTATCACGTCCGTGGTCTTAATGTAAATGATATTGCCGGAAATAGTTTTTGGCAACACTACTTTCTCGAATAGTGCCTCGGGGTATGTGATGATAATTTTCTTATTTCCACCTGCAGTTAATTTTGTAAGCGCCTCTGTGCGAAGCATGATGTGACTTGAATTCAGCAGGCTGAAATTTTTTCTGTTTCTGAACGACGACGGAAAATAAAACAGGTCAAGTGCCCTCGTTAAATTCTCAACCGTATTTTGAACATACGCGGCAGACTCTGCGTCGTCGCAAATCACAAGATGATTAAGCCCTTCAAAAGATTTATGTTGAAAAACAGACGAGATAAGAAATGATGGAGCGCTGCCTCTTAGATTTTTACAGTATACATGTTGGGGTTGGGACATAGTTAACCTGTCCGCCAATTGAAAAAGGCGGGGGTTATCCGTCGAAAAGGAAGAAAGCAACGACTGCAGGTTCATAACAGCGGCGGCAAAGGTAATAATTAGTATTTTTAAAAAATTAAACCTCACTAATGGCAGTACAACCCTGGCGTACCGGCAAAGTAATCCGTATCGAGGACGAAACCGCTTCTACTAAACGATTCTGGATAGAAGTGCCTGAACTCGCCTCTTTCGATTTTAAAGCAGGGCAATTCGTTACGCTCGACCTGCCGATCGCCGATAAACCAGCCAAGCGCTGGCGCAGCTATTCTATTGCCTCATGGCCCGATGGAACCAATATTTTCGAATTGGTTATTGTTCTTCTTGAAGGGGGACTGGGCACGCACTATCTGTTCAATGAAGTATCTGTAGGCAGTGAATTAATACTTAGAGGACCGCAGGGCGTATTTGTTTTACCTGAGCCGATTGACCGGGACCTGTTTCTTATATGCACGGGTACTGGTATCGCGCCTTTTCGCTCAATGACGCATTATATATTAGATAACAACGTCCCTCACCAGAATATTTACCTGATTTTTGGATGCAGGCTGTTATGTGATGGTCTTTACAACCAGGAAATGAAGGAACTGGAAACTAAGGTTGAATCTTTCAGCTATATTCCTACTTACTCCCGTGAAAGCTCTGATAATAATGGCATCCGCAGGGGCTATGTGCATGCTATCTATGAAGAAATTATCAAGGAGAAACCAGGCAACCCTGCCTACTTTTATTTATGCGGATGGAAGAATATGATAGATGAAGCAAAGCAAAGAATACAGGCTCTTGGATTCGACCGCAAAGCGATTCGCCAGGAGCTTTATGGCTGATTAGTTTTGTTGCGATCGTTCCACACCCGCTGCAGTTCCACTTTTTCTTTTTCCAGCTCAAGAATTCTCGCATTGTCGCGAAGCATGTCTTTTTCGAGCTCAGAAATTCTCTTTTTGCATTTGCTGATGAACGACGAACGCAGCAGATATCCCAGCACGAATGCAAAAATACACAGTAATGCGATCAAAAAAATATTCACACTAACAACAATTGCAAGCATAGTCGTCATTTGTAATCAATAACAATTACGATCAACAGGCCAATGAGTCAATGCAACTGATGAGCCACAGCTTGGACGGGCATCAATAGGACAGCTTTAGTTTTCCCTCTACCACGTTTTTTATGTCGGCTATAGCAATCCGCTCCTGCTCCATGGTGTCGCGATACCTGATGGTTACTGTATTATCTTCTTTTGTTTGATGGTCGACGGTAACGCAAAATGGCGTGCCTATAGCATCCATGCGCCTGTAGCGTTTTCCGATAGTATCCTTCTCTTCATAGAAACACTTGAATTGCGCCCTGCAGCTGTTCATGATCTCTCTGCCGATATCGGGTAAGCCGTCTTTTTTAGTCAGCGGCAGTACCGCGAGCTTTATTGGCGCAAGCGCCGCCGGAAATTTCAGTACCGTTCTGGAATCCTGTTTGTCTGCTGTGCTGAGATCCTCTTCCGTATAAGCTTCGCTCAGCAGCATCATTACTGTTCTGTCGAGACCAATGGAAGTTTCTATTACGTACGGGATATAGCTTTGGTTGAGCTCAGGGTCGTGATAGGTCATTTTCTTTTTACTGAATTCCTGGTGATTTCTCAGATCGAAGTCGGTGCGTGAGTGTATGCCCTCCACTTCCTTGAAGCCAATAGGAAATTCGTATTCAATATCGCAGGCGGCATCGGCATAATGTGCAAGTTTAACGTGATCGTGAAAACGGTATCTCTCTGCCGGGATTCCGAGACTAAGGTGCCATTTCATTCTTTCTTCTTTCCAGAACTCGTACCACTCCTTTTGTGTGCCTGGCCTGATGAAGTACTGCATTTCCATCTGCTCAAATTCCCTCATCCTGAAAATAAACTGTCTCGCGACAATCTCGTTCCTGAAGGCTTTGCCTACCTGTGCAATTCCAAAAGGAATTTTCATTCGGGCCGTTTTCTGCACGTTCAGAAAATTCACAAAGATGCCCTGCGCCGTTTCGGGTCTTAAATAGATTTCACTTGCCTCGTCTGATACGCTGCCCAACTGTGTAGAGAACATCAGGTTGAATTGCCTTACCTCCGTCCAGTTGCTGGTACCGCTTACTTCGCATTTAATATTAAGAGATTCGATCAGATTCCGTAGTCCGTCATAATCACTGGCCGCAAGCAGCTCATCCATTCTTGCAAGCACGGCCCTGGCACCGTTAGCATCGCCTTCTTTCTCAAGCTCATTGGCATGGGCCTCAAGCAGATGATCAACCCTGTAACGCTTCTTACTGTCTTTGTTATCGATCATGGGATCGCTGAAATTATCAACGTGTCCGCTTGCTTTCCATGTAGTAGGATGCATAAAGATTGCTGCGTCGATACCCACGATATTTTCATGGAACTGTGTCATGCTGCGCCACCAGTGATCACGAACATTTCTTTTGAGCTCCGTGCCCCATTGTCCATAATCATACACCGCACTCAGGCCGTCGTATATTTCACTGGAAGGAAAAATGAAACCATACTCTTTGCAATGAGAAATAATTGCCTGAAACCTGTTACTGTCTGTAGCCATAGGACGGCGAAAATAAGGGGTTTTTTATTTTTTGAGGGTTAGCAATTGCTGGAGGCGGTTAGCACTACTTTAGCTTTGGGTTTTTAAGATGGCGTTCGGCATCCCTTTTATTCTTTTTCTGAAGATTCCTGTTAAAAGCATCGGATAGGTTCACACCCGTTTGGTTTGCGAGGCATACCAAAACCCATAATACATCGGCCATTTCATCGGCAATATCGCGGTTCTTGTCTGTTTCCTTGAAAGATTGTTCACCATAGGTACGTGCCATGATACGGGCAAGTTCACCGACTTCCTCCATTAAGATGGACATATTGGTTAGTTCATTGAAGTACCGGACCCCGGTAGTCCGGATCCAGTCATCCACCTTCTTTTGCGCATCGCTTATTGTAATTTCCATAATGTAAATTTACATTGATGAGCGTGCCCGTCGACATATCACCTGAAATAACCTTCAAAACAGCCAGGAGCGGTGGAAAGGGTGGTCAGAACGTTAATAAGGTCGAGACGATGGTTGAAGGATACTTTGACATCGGCAACTCGTCGTTGCTTACCGAAGAACAGAAGAAAACGATCTTCGCACGTTTAAAAAACAGGATCAACGCAGCGGGAATATTGCAGGTCCGCAGCCAGGTTCACCGGTCACAGCTCAGCAATAAAGCAGATGTTGTGATGAAAATGAATGAATTGCTAAAGCAGGCCCTCAAAAAGGAAAAAAAGAGGATAGCCACCAAACCTTCGGCCGGAGCAAGAGCTAAACGGCTGGAATCAAAAAAACGAGCATCAGAACAAAAGCAAAGCCGGCAGAAATTCCGTTTCAATGAATACTAAAACGGGGATATTGATCCTGCTTGCCAGTGTAATCAGTGCCGGTACGATTATCATATCCTCATGCAGAAAATCGGATACGGCGAGAAGAAGAACCACACCTCTTGCTTTCACAGTGCCCAACAATTTTCCGGCTCCTGTATATGATTTTAATGAGAACCCTATTACAGAGGAAGGCTTCGCACTGGGTAGAAGATTATTTCACGACAACCGGCTTTCCTCCCACCTTGATGTAACCTGCTCATCATGTCACCAGCAGCAGGCGGCTTATACCACATTTGATCATGACCTCGGACATGGTACGAACCACCAGCACACGAGGCGAAATGTTCCTGTAATTTTTAACATGGCATGGGAGCATGAATTTGAGTGGGACGGGCGCACGAAAAAATTGTCTGACCAGCCAATGGCTTGCATGACGGCCCCCGAAAAGATGGGTGAAACTGAGGCAACCGTTACGGAAAAATTGAAGGCCGATACAGCATACAGAAGAATGTTTGCAGAAGCTTTCGGCGATGACAACATCACCGGCGACCGGATGGCAAAGGCTCTCACACAGTTTATAGTGATGCTTGTATCGGCTGATTCCAAATACGATAAAGTAAAAGCGGGATCTGCAACTTTCAATTCCTCTGAACAGAATGGCTATGATCTTTTCAAGGCAAAATGCGCATCTTGCCATTCCGAGCCGCTGTTCACTGATCATAGTTACCGCAATAACGGTATTGGTACCACGCCGTTTCATGTTGATTATGGAAGGATGGAAGTGACGGGGGATCCGGCAGATTCGTTAAAATTCAAGGTGCCCAGCTTGCGAAACGTTGCTTTGACCGGTTATTTCGCGCATGATGGAAGATATATCGCAGTGGGTCAGCTACTGGATCATTATTCTTCTCAGATACCGGCATCACCAACGCTCGATCCCTTGCTGGAAAACGGCATACCCCTTACAGCACTTGAGAAATTTTATATTGAAGAATTTCTGAAAGCTCTTACCGACAGCGCACTGATCAGCGATCCGCGGTTTGAATGACATTTATTTTTGACGTTTTCCCAACAATGTTTCTCTTTCGGATTTCAGCCGGTCAAGTTCCTGTTGCTGCTCCTGGATTTTCTTCTCCAGCCTTTTACGGTCGTCCTGCAAATCGTTCATTTTTCTTTCAGACTTTTTTATGTTGTCTTCGTTCCTTGAGATGTTTTGCTCAAGTTCGTATGATTGTGCCTGTGGTTGAAAGCTTCCAAGAAATGCTTTTGCATCCTGAATACGGTAAGCGTCGTCTGCTGTACGAAGTGCGACATTTTCATTTGGCCGCCCGATGATCAGATAAACGATCGAAGTGTTATCATCTCTTCTGCTCTTTCTGTCAACCTTGAAGTAAAGATCGGCGGCTTCGCCGTCTGTCGGGGTAAGACGTGCATTCTTAAAAACCTGCATGCCTTTCAGCCGCTCTTCCTTAACGCCACTCTTTGCGAGATGTTCCTTCAAAGCGCCTTCAACTATATCAGGGGGAAACGGAAGCTCGATCACTGCGGCGCGTTTAACGCCCTTCTGATATTCAATCGTTCCTTCGATCGGATCCGTTTGTGCAAACGTGCTGGCGCCAAAAAGCAAGGATCCGATTACAGTCAGTATAAACGTTTTCATAAAAATATTTTTAATGGTAAGCAAATGCTGATACAAATATGACATAATAGAACAACATCAACAATATCCTTTAATTTTATTGCCAAAACAGCATCGTTGAGCGGTATTAAAAAACTGGCGGGTCACACATTATGGTACGGCGTGCCCAAGATCTTCAGCCGCTTTCTCAACTACGGATTAACACTGCTCGGTTTTCGCCTCTTCGACGCAGCCACCACAAGCGACCTTACGCAGGTTTACGCCGTGATTCCTTTTCTGAATGTAATCTTTACATACGGACTTGAAACAAGTTATTTCAGGTTCGCTCAAACCAGCGATCGCAAAGTATTGTATAACACGCTGAGCATATCTATAATTCTTTCAACGGTATTTCTAACTCTTCTACTTTTTGTCTTTAAAGAGCCACTCACAGAATTTCTTGAGCTCCGAAATCATCCCGATTATGTTACCTGGATGATCTGGATAATTTTTTTCGACACGCTAATTGTGATACCGCAATCGCAATTGCGCCTTGAAGAACGGCCAGCGCGTTATGC
>Ga0075421_100010616_pt1 | contig 11384 bp, 7 predicted proteins | sample SoiMetdeltSBSDD5_FD_75292 | JGI IMG/M metagenome (GOLD analysis project Ga0075421, IMG submission 75292) | Bulk soil microbial communities from a Populus tree surrounding site in Tennessee, USA - Soil MetaG P. deltoides SBSDD5 | ecosystem: Environmental > Terrestrial > Soil > Tree plantation...
GAGCGAAGGGAGCCGCCAGGGTGCGCGTGTAGCTCCCGTCGCCGTTCGAGATGCCGACGTAGGCCGTGCCGTCGTCGCTGCAGGTCGGCGCCAGGTCATCCTTGCCGTCGGCGTTGAAGTCGCCGACCGAGACGTGCTGGGCGCAACCGACCTCACCCACGTTCGAGGGAGTATAGGTGAAGGTGCCGTCCCCCTTCCCCCGATGGAGCTCGATCCCCACGCTGCCCATGCCCAGGACGAGGTCGAGGACTCCGTCGCCGTCGAAGTCGAGCGCCTCGAGCGCGTGCGCGCGGCCGTTCGGAGGCGGCTGCGTCATCCGGAACCTCGGGGTCCCCTCCACGGTGACCTCGTTCACGAAGATCGTGAGCGTGCTCGTGGCGAGGTTGGCGGTCGCCACGTCGAGACGGCCGTCGCCGTTCCAGTCCCCGACGGCCGCCCACCGGGGCCCCCGCGCCTGCGTGATCGGCACGGGCCGCTCGAAGGTTCCGTCGCCCTGGCTCCGCACGTAGTAGGCTGTGGATGCACCGTCGGCGACGACGAGGTCATCGGCCCCGTCCCCGTCGAAGTCCCCGCCCCTCGTGAAGTAGGAGGAGGAGCCGACGCGCACATGGGACGCCTTCCACGCCTGCCGGTCCAGAGGATCCTGGAGGAGGACGGACACCGTGCCCGAGCCGTTCGAGCAGACGAGATCGAGCTTGCCGTCGGCGTCGAAGTCGCCCGCATGCACGGTGACGGGATCGCGGAGCACGTTCTCGATCGTGAGGGGACCCTGAAAGGCGATCCGCTCCGCCCCGGGGAGTATCCCGGGCGGCAGGCAAATAGAGAGGAGGTAGATGGCTCCGACTCGGTGCATGGTCCCCATCACGACTATAAGGCCGCCGGGCAAGACTCCTCCGCCCCCATCTTCGATATGATGTCGCCCATGAAACCGAAACGCATGAAGGCCTACGCGACCTTCGACGCGTACCTCGCCGACCAGCCGACCGCGAATCAGACGATCATTCGCGCGTTGCGCAAGTTCGTGAAGCGAGTCGCGCCCAAACTCGAGGAGTCCGTGAAGTGGGGAAACGGTTGCTGGGTGGACGGGAAACAACCCGTAGCCTACGTCTATTCGGCGTCGGAGTACGTGCAGCTCGGGTTCTTCCACGGCTCGCGCCTGAAGGACCCGAAGGGGCTGCTCGAGGGAGCGGGCGAGTATGTGCGCCACATCAAGGTGCGCAAGGCCTCGGACATCGACGAGCGCGCATTTCGAAGCCTGCTGAAGCAGGCCGTGGGGCTGCGGTAGCCGATCGCCCACCGCTCGAGCCCGAAGGACCCCGACCGACTCGCGGCCCTGGGCCATTTCCTCATCTTCGGCCGGGGACTACGCGCAGGCGAATGGCGGATGTCCGAGCCACGGGCTTCCTGATGGAGCAGGTCCACACAGCTCCCGCTCGGGGACCGGCGGCGCCATACCCGCCTCTCGCTTCGGCGAGCTCGTGCGAGACATGCGTGGCTCCCCAGCGGCTGCCCTTCGCCAGCAATGCCTGAAGGACCTGGCGAGCCCGCCTGCCCGCACCGCTTCAGCGCTTGGCGGGCTTCCTGCTGCGACCTCTCTTGCTCCCGCCATTTCGACGTGGACTCGTTACGGAGCTCTCCTCGCCGCTCATCGAAGGGGACATCCGCCTAGTGGCTTCCACGAGCTCCTGAAGCTCGGGGCTCAGCCCAGGCGAGAATTCCTCCAGCCTCTCCGGGAGGCCGACATAAGGGACGCCCTCTGGGGGCTCGTTCTGGGTTTCCAGTATACTTCCGTCGCCCGTGGGGGCGGGACCCTGGAAGATCTTCCCCATCTCCGAGCCGTCGAGTCGGAAGTGATGCTGCTGGAGGTGGACCCCCTGGTTCATGAGCTTGTTCACTTCCGGGTACTGCGTGGCATCGAAGTTCGGGATCGGCAAGGTCTTTCCCCAGTTGACCCCCAGCGCTTCCAGTGCCTTGGCAAAGACCATTTCGTGCGCATGATCCCTGACGATGAGAAAGGACACTGTGGCCCGAAACGTCTTGTTGCTGCTCATTTCGTAGAGGCGGCACTTCTGCAACCGTCCCGTTGCTTCCAGCATCAGGTTGTAGAGAAGATCGAGTGTGAGGTTTCCGCTCGCATAGACGTACGAGCCAAGCCACGGGTTGCCTGCGGAATCCACCGGAAGCGCGGTCTGGGGCGCCACCAGCATGTGGTGGATGTTGGGAACCTCGAGGGCTCGCTCAAGGGGAGTGGAACCGTGCGCGCCAGGGACCTCGCTCCGCCCGTTACGAGAGCTGGCTTTGCCCGACTTCCCTCGGTAGCGTGAGGAGCCATCGAGCAAGTGATTGATGGTCGTGGTTATCAACTCCACGTGGCTTATCTCCTCGACCCCCACACCTTGGATCAGATCCTTGAAGGGTGTGGCGTCCCCTCTCGCATTGAAGCTCTGAAAGAGGTATTGCATCATCGTACGCATCTCGCCGAACTGACCACCGAGCCCTTCTTGCAGGGCGTTTGCTGCAAACGGATCAGGCTCGTCCGGCACGATTTCATTGATGAGCTTCTGCACATGGAAAAACATGGCTTCTTGTTCCTACTCTCCTGGTTGGGTGAGCACGGGCGTTTCTGGACAGCGCCGCAGCCGCGTCAGTCATGACGCGTAGCGCGCCGATCGCTCGGTGTGCAACTCGCATGCCAGGCCCCCACCCAGATCGACTGCAGTGACCGCGAGGACCGCGAGCGGTACTTGGCCAGCGCAGGCGTCCTTTCCCAGATAGCTCCTGGCCTCTCGACAAGCGCAACAAATGCCTTCGCATGAGCCCTTCCAGGCAACGGCGCCCGCCGGAACAGTGTCCGTCACTGTAGCGCCCCCCGAGTGCGGGCGCCGCCTTCTCCGGCTCGTTCTGCGTCTCGGCCTGATCCTGGCCTCCATACGCCCGGTTCACGCCGCCGATAAGCTCAGAGCGAATCCCCAGCTGTCCCCCGAGGGGGGTGATGGGTTACATTTATGCCATCGACGTTGCTCTAAGTAAATACAACGAGGCATGGGATGTCTATGCGCGTGCACAAACTTGTGTCATATGCAGTAGCGCTGAGTGCTGGGGTTTTCCTCGGGCGGCTCTCCGATTTTGCTTCCGTGAAGGACGAGTCGGTGGCCCGACGGGGAAGCGTCGAGCCCACGCATTCGGCGGTCGTCTTCAACATCAAACACCCGGACTTCGGCGCCGCCGGGAACGGCGTAACGGACGATACCTCGGCAATTCAAACAGCCATCAACGCCGCTGTTTCTGCCGGCGGCGGGACCGTCTATTTCCCTTCGGGAGCCTACTATACGTCCGCACCCTTGGTTATCAACGGCAGCAGCGTCCATCTGGCAGGCGAGGGGCGCGCGAGCTCGCTGGATGTGCACGGCAGTTTCGACTCGATCCTAATCAATACCACATCCTCCCCCGATGGGCAGTATGGCAACTCCGTCAGGAACCTCCGTCTAGCCGAGTACAACAAGCTCGGTGGTAGGTCCATTGCCGCCCGGTTGGTGGCCCAGCTCCACATAGCAGACGTCATCATCGACAGTCCCTTCGACGGGATTCACCTTCACAACTTCAACGACGTCAATATCGAGAGGACTCGCGTGGCGGGTCCGCGGGGCACCTTCGGCGGGCTCCTCACCGGAGGAGGGACCACGGATCGCGGCCGGTCAGATGTCATTGACTTTCAGGACGTTGTCTTTTCCGGAACCAAGGCGCTTCAAGACCGCCACGGCCTGATCATCGACGGCTTCGTCTCCACGGTGTCCGCGCACAAGATTTATTTCACCGCCGTGGACGGGGTGGGCCTCTGGATCAGGAACACCATCGGGGCTTCCCAGAGCCCCGAATTCGCTACGTTCTACGGGCTCGAGGCGGACTTTCCGTACTACGAAGCAATCCAGATCCAGCACGGTCAACGCTTCTACTTCACAGACACCCAGGTGCACGGATCAAGGAGCCGATCCAACATCTTCATCGCGGACGGAGTGCGGACCCTTTCCTTCAAGGGTGGATTCAGCTCCGGAGCCCGCTACGCCGGCATGGATATCTTCGGCCGCCAGGTAGTCGTCGGAGGTATGGAGTTCCTCTCAAACTCCGCTGCCCCCTCGGGGGGAAGCCCCGGCGCCTGGGCCGGATTGGTCCTCGAGGGCACTTCGCGCATGGTCACGCTCTTCGGCAATCAGAGCGGGGACCCGGTGAATCCGACCTGGCAGTCCTACGGCATTCAGATCAACTCCGGAGCCGACCAGTTCGCGATCACGGGAAACGTGCTCTTCAACAATGCCCATGGCGCGCTCCTGAATGACGCCGGCTCGGGGGCCACTCGAGTGGTGGCCAACAACGCCATGCCTCAGGCGCAATGAAATCGGTTCCAGGGACTCAATGCAATGCCGCAGCGCTGCGGAGCTCGTACTTCTGGGCATGCCTTCCCGGGTGAGTGTCGAAACTGCCTTCGTCTTCAACTTCCGAGCCTGCGCTAATCCCCCGCCCGCCGATCGAATCCCGGCTAACCCCTCGACCTCCCTGCCGTGAACGGCCGCGTCGGATCGATGAACAGCCACATTGACGCCGCGCACAGGTACGAGCACGCATAGGCCCCGAACACGGGGGTCCAGCCGTGGGCATTCGATATCGCGTCCCCGATCCATGGCTGGAAGGCGTTGCCCATGTTCCCGACCATGTTGATCAGCCCTGCCGCCGTTCCCGCGTAGAGGCCGCCCACGTCCACGATGCTCGCCCAGTTCGCGCCCTGGCCGAAGTCGTTCGCCGCGCCCGCGATCGCGAGGAGCACGACCGCCTTTTCGTAGCTGTCCGCCCAGGGAATCGCGAGCATCGCCGCCGCCGCGGTCAGGTAGCCGCACACCGGGAAGAAGGCGCGCCAGAGCCTCTTCCTCCCCGTGCGGGCCACGAGCCAGTCGCAGAGGAAGCCGCCCGCGAGGCAGGAGATCCCTCCGAGAAAGAGCGGGAGGCCCTGCACCAGCTCCGACCGGTCGAACGGGACCCCGTGGACCTCCTTCAGGTATCTCGGCAGCCAGCTCACGAAGAAGGACCATCCGAAGCTCACGAACACGTACAGGAAGCCCAGGGCCCACAAGCTCCGGCATCGGACGAGCTTTCCCCAGGTCTCCCTGTCGGGACCGGCATGATGGAGCGAGGGCTGTTTCTGCGAGGAGATCTCCGGGGTCTCGGACTCGCGGATGAGCGCCAGCTCGGCCGCGTTCACCGAAGCCTTCTTCGCGGGGTCATCGCGAAACCACAGGAAGAACGCCGCGCACCACACGACCCCCACGGCGCCGGCGATCCAGAACGCGATTCGCCACGGCGCGACCTCGCTCAGGACGCTCAGCACGGGAACGCCATCCACCGCCGCGCGAAACGTCTCCGAGTCGAACCCCCGGAGGAGCGCGCCGAAGAGGGCCGGCGAGAACGCCCCGCCCCATCGCGCGACGAGCCAGAGGAGCCCCCCGGCCCGCGCCCGAGAGCGCGCCGGCAGCCACTGGGACTGGATCAGCGCCATGTTGGGGAAGGCCCCTGCCTCTCCCGCGCCGAAGAGGAACCTCCAGATGAAGAGCGAGACGAACCCCGTCGCCGCCCCCGTGAGCGCCGTGAAGAGCGACCAGCAGAGGACGATCCGCGTGAGCGTGATGCGCGCACCGTAGCGGTCTCCGAGCCACCCTCCCGGGATCTCGAAGAGGGAATAGCTGAACCAGAAGACCCCCAGGATGATCCCCATCTGAGCGCTCGTGATGGCCAGGTCCCTCTGGATCTCCTCCTGCACCCGGCCGATGCAGACCCGGTCGAAGTAGGTGAGGAACGCGAGCACGCAAAGGAATCCCATCACCCGATACCGGACGGCGGTCGGGCGCTCGGGATCGGACTGCGTGAGGACTCCGTGGCTTTGGCGCATTCGGGAGATCATTGAAGGACCCCGGCCCGCGCTAATCCAGAGACCTGTCCTCGACTGCAAGTCCTGCAAGTGAAGGCGAGCGCGGCGGAGCGCTCCCGAAATGCAGCACGGCGACGCGGGGAACGTGCGGAGTCCCCCTCGTGTGGCGTCCGAGATGCATCGTCCTCGGCTCCCGAGCCGCCCACCCGCTTGACGGCCGCGCGCGCGCGGAGCACGATCCTCACGAACCTCGCTCGCCACGGAGTCCCATGCCGCAGGTCTTCCACCCGAGCACGAACACCTTCTCCAGGGTGAGCATCCTGACGCTCGTGGTGCTCCTCCTCGCCGCCGCCTGGATCGTGGGCGCCGTCAACCGTTCGCCGTACGTGACGCACGCGGGAGTCGTTCGCGTCCAGCCCGTCCCCTTCAGCCACAAGCACCACGTCGGGGCGCTCGGGATCGACTGCCGCTACTGCCACGTCTCCGTCGAGGACTCCGCCTCGGCCGGCATCCCTCCCACGAAGACCTGCATGAACTGCCACTCCCAGATCTTCGCGGACAGCCCCATGCTCGAGCCCGTGCGCGAGAGCTTCCGCACCGACAGGTCCATCGAGTGGACTCGGGTGCACGACCTCCCCGACTTCACGTACTTCGACCACTCCATCCACGTGCGGAAGGGAGTCGGGTGCGTGACGTGCCACGGAAGGGTGGACGACATGCCGCTCACCTGGAGGGAATCGACGCTCCACATGGACTGGTGCCTCGACTGCCACCGGAACCCGGGGCCGCACCTGCGTCCCGTCTCGAGGGTGTTCGACATGACCTGGGAGCCCCCTCCGGACCACGCCGCGCACGCGGAAGACCTCGTGCGCGACCGCGGGATCGAGAAGAGGACCGACTGCTGGACGTGCCATCGATGACGCCCCGCGAAGACGGCTTCGAGCCCGGCATCGATGCATCCCCGTGGGATGACGAGCCGAGCCGTAGACGCTTCCTGAAACTCATGGGCGCATCCATCGCGCTCGCGGGCATGTCCGGCTGCACGCGCCAGCCGCTCGAGAAGATCGTGCCCTACGTGCGGGCGCCCGAGGACCTCGTCCCCGGAAAGCCCCTCTTCTTCGCGAGCTCGCGCGTCCTCGGGGGGACGGCGCTCGGAGTCCTCGTCGAGAGCCACATGGGGCGCCCCACGAAGATCGAGGGGAACCCCGAGCACCCGTCGAGCCTCGGCTCCACGGATGCGCTCGCGCAGGCCTCCATCCTCGACCTCTACGACCCGGACCGTTCCCAGGTGGTGACCCAGGCGGGGCAGATCGCCACGTGGCCGGCGCTCCTCGGAGCGCTGAGCGCCGCCCTCGCCGAGGAGAATGCCTCGCGCGGGGCAGGGATCCGCATCCTGACCGAGACCATCACCTCACCGAGCCTCGCGGCCCGCATCCGGGCGCTCCTCGCGAAGTACCCCGAAGCGCGCTGGCACTCGTGGGAGCCCTTCGCCCGCGAATCGGCGGCCGCCGGAGCCCGCATGGCCCACGGCGAGCCCCTGAACACGGTGTACCGTCTCGACAGGGCGGACGTCATCCTCGCCCTCGACTCCGACTTCCTCCACGCGGGCGCGGGCTCCGTCCGGTACGCGCGGGACTTCGCCTCGCGGCGCCGGCCCGGAGCGGAGGGTCGGGGCATGAACCGCCTCTACTCGATCGAGAGCGCGTACACGCTCACCGGCGCCGCCGCCGACCACAGGCTCGCGGTCCGCGCGTCGGAGATGGATGCCTGCGCGCTCCGGCTCGCCTCCGAGCTCGACGTCGCGGCCGTCCGGGGCCGGGCGGGCCCGTCCCTCGGGCCCGAGCGCGATCGCTGGATGCGAGCCCTGGCCGGGGATCTCCGCAGAGCGGGGGCGAACGGCCTCGTGGTCGCGGGAGATGATGCTCCGGCGGCCGTGCACGCGCTCGCCCACGCCATCAACGGCGCGCTCGGCGCCGCCGGCGGGACGATGTACCTCACCGACCCGCTCGAAGCCGGGGCCGCGGACCGGGCGGGATCCCTCGGCGCCCTCCTCGAGGACGTGGATGCGGGCAAGGTGCGGCTCCTCGTCATCCTCGGAGGGAATCCCGTCTACTCGGCGCCCGAGCGCCTCGACTTCGCCTCGAGGATCGCGAAGGTCAAGGTGCGCGTGCACCTCTCGCTCCATGCCGATGAGACCTCGCGCCTCTGCCACTGGCACATCCCCGAGGCGCACTGGCTCGAGTCCTGGGGGGATGCGCGCGCTCACGACGGCACGATCTCCATGATCCAGCCGCTGATCGCTCCTCTCTACAACGGGAGGTCCGCTCACGAGGTCATCTCCGCCATGCTGGGCGAGCCCGCGCGCACGACTCACGACGTCGTGCGGGCGCACTGGACCGGAGGCGCGCCGGCCGCGAAGGACGGCAAGCCGTCCGCCGGCGCCGAGGAGGCCTGGCTCCGGTCGGTTCACGACGGCTTCGTCGCGGGGAGCGCGCTTCCGCCGCGAGAGGCCCGCCTGCGCGAGGCCCTGGAGATCCCGGTTCCACAGGAGCCTCGGGACTCCGGCGCCATCGAGGTCGTCTTCCGGCCCGATCCCTCCACCTGGGACGGGCGCTTCGCCAACAACGCCTGGCTCCAGGAGCTCCCCCGCCCGTTCACGAAGATCACATGGGACGGCGCGGCCCTGATGGCTCCGGCCACGGCCGCCGCGCTGGGGCTCGAGGCCGGCGACGTGGCGCGGATCGCGCACGAGGGGAGGAGCATCGAGGCGCCCGTGTGGATCCTCCCCGGGCAGGCGCAGGGATCCATCACCGTCCATCGCGGCCAGGGAAGGACGCTCGCGGGACGCGTCGGAAACGGCGTGGGCTTCCGCGTCTCTCCCATCCTCCCCGCCGGACCCGGATCTCACATCACGGGAGTCGAGGTGACGAGGACCGGCGCCCGCCACGAGTTCGCCGCCACACAGCTCCATCACGACATCGCCGGAGGCCACGCTCGAGAGAGAGGCATCGTCCGGGAGGGCACGCTGGACGACTTCAGGAAGAGCCCGGAGTCCATAGCCGACAGGGGGCACGCGCCCCCCGCGGACCTCACCCTCTACCCCGCCTGGAAGAACGAGGGCCACGCGTGGGGCATGTCCATCGACCTCGGCTCCTGCACGGGGTGCAACGCCTGCATGGTCGCCTGCCAGGCGGAGAACAACATCCCCGTCGTCGGGAAGGAGGAGGTCGCGCGCGGCCGCGAGATGCACTGGATCCGCGTCGACACGTACTTCACGGGAGCCCCCGAAGCCGACTCGGTCGCCCACCAGCCGGTCCCCTGCATGCACTGCGAGACGGCGCCCTGCGAGGTCGTCTGCCCGGTGAACGCGACCGTGCACGGACCTGAGGGCCTGAACGAGATGGTCTACAACCGGTGCGTCGGCACCCGGTACTGCTCGAACAACTGCCCCTACAAGGTGCGCCGGTTCAACTTCTTCCGGTACGCGGACCTCGAGACGCCGAGCCTACGGCTCCTCCACAACCCGGACGTCACCGTGCGGACGCGGGGGGTCATGGAGAAGTGCACGTACTGCGTCCAGCGGATCAGCGCGGCGAGGATCCAGGCGAAGAAGGACGGCCGGCGCATCCGGGACGGCGAGGTCACGACGGCCTGCGAGGCCGCCTGCCCCTCGAGGGCCATCGTCTTCGGCGACCTGAACGATCCCGCGAGCCGCGTCTCCCGGATGAAGGCGAGCCCGCTCGACTACGGCCTCCTCGAGGAGCTCAACACCCGCCCGCGGACGACGTACCTCGCGCGCGTCCGGAACCCGAATCCCGAGATCCGGGGAGCCTGAGGCGCATGGACCGTATCGAGCGCGAAGCCAGGGAGCTCCTCGAGGCGAAGCCTGGAGTGCTCGAGCCCGGACACACCTATGCCTCGGTGACGGACAAGATCAGCGCGGTCGTCCTCTCCCGAAAGACCCCGCGGTCCTGGATCATCGGCTTCGCGATCTCGTTCGTGCTCGTCCTCATGCTCTTCTACACGATCGCCTACCTCCTCGCGGTCGGCGTGGGGATCTGGGGGATCAACATCCCCGTCGGGTGGGGATTCGACATCATCAACTTCGTCTGGTGGATCGGGATCGGGCACGCGGGCACGCTGATCTCCGCCATCCTCCTCCTCCTCCGCCAGGAGTGGCGCACGTCCATCAACCGCTTCGCCGAGGCCATGACGCTGTTCGCGGTGTCCTGCGCCGTCCTCTATCCCCTCCTCCACATGGGGCGCCCCTGGCTCGCCTACTGGCTCCTCCCCTACCCGAACACCATGGGGCTCTGGCCGCAGTTCCGGAGCCCGCTCGTCTGGGACGTCTTCGCGGTCTCCACCTACGGCCTCGTGTCGCTCCTCTTCTGGTACGTGGGCCTCATACCGGACCTCGCGACCCTCCGGGACAGGGCGAAGCGCACATCGGTACGCGTCATCTACGGCATCCTGGCCATGGGCTGGCGCGGGTCGGCCATCCACTGGCACCGCTACGAGACGGCGTACCTCCTCCTCGCCGGGCTCGCGACGCCCCTCGTCGTGTCCGTGCACACGGTCGTGAGCTTCGACTTCGCCGTGTCCGTGATCCCGGGCTGGCACGCGACGATCTTCCCCCCGTACTTCGTCGCGGGGGCCATCTACTCGGGCTTCGCCATGGTGCTCACGCTCGCGATCCCCATCCGCGCCGTGTACGGGCTCGAGGGCTTCATCACCCAGAGCCACCTCGAGAACATGGCGAAGATCATCCTCGCCACGGGCTGGATCGTGGTCTACGGCTACGCCATGGAAGCGTTCACCGCCTGGTACAGCGGGAACGCGTACGAGGAGTTCATGATCCTGAACCGGATGACGGGCCCCTACGCCTCCCTTTACTGGACGCTCCTCGCCTGCAACGCCCTCGCGCCCCAGGCGCTCTGGCTGCGGCGCGTGCGGAGAAGCCCCCTCCTCCTCTTCGCGGTCGCCATCGTGGTCAACATCGGGATGTGGCTCGAGCGCTTCGTCATCGTGGTGACGAGCCTCCACAGGGACTTCCTCCCGTCCTCGTGGGGGATGTACACCCCCACCCGCTACGACTGGTCCATGTACATCGGCACCATCGGGCTCTTCCTCGCCCTTCTCTTCCTCTTCATCCGCTTCCTACCCATGATCTCGATCTTCGAGATGCGCGCGATGGTGAACGAGGGCATCGAGGAGGAGCATCGATGAAGGCGCCGGCCCCGCGGATCCACGGGCTGCTCGCGGAGTTCGACGAGCCGCGCGCCCTCATCGCGGCCGCGGTCCGCGCGCGCGCGGAGGGCTACCGGCGCATGGACGCGTACACTCCCTTCCCCGTCGAGGGCCTGGCGGAGGCGCTCGGGTTCCGGAAGAACCGTCTCCCGCTCCTCGTCCTCGCCGGAGGGATCGTCGGGGCCGCGGGCGGCTACTTCCTCCAGTACTGGGGGAACGCCGT
>Ga0075421_100010619_pt1 | contig 11383 bp, 9 predicted proteins | sample SoiMetdeltSBSDD5_FD_75292 | JGI IMG/M metagenome (GOLD analysis project Ga0075421, IMG submission 75292) | Bulk soil microbial communities from a Populus tree surrounding site in Tennessee, USA - Soil MetaG P. deltoides SBSDD5 | ecosystem: Environmental > Terrestrial > Soil > Tree plantation...
CCGCGACATCCCGGACATCTGCCTGCAGCACATGGTCGCGGTGATGCTGATCGACAAGACCGTGTCGTTCAACGCCTCGCACGACGTGCCGCGCATGCGCGATCCCGCGGCGTTGCGCGAACGCGCCAAGGTCGAGCTCGTCCCCGACGCCGAGCTCGAAAAGCGGGTCCGCGAGGCCATCGTCGAGGTCGCGCTCGCCGACGGCACGGTGCTCAGCGAGCACGTGCGCGCGGTGCGCGGCACCGCCGACAACCCGATGCCGCGCGACGAGGTGGTCGCCAAGTGCCGCGATCTGCTGAGCCCGGTGCTAGGGCCGGCCAAGTCGGCGGAGCTGATCGAACGGGTGCTCGGGCTCGAGCGCCTTGGCGATGTTCGCGATTTGCGGCCGTTGTTGCAGAAGCTTGGCTAGAACCCGGATTTCGCGCTCAATCCGGGCTACGGTCGATGGGTTGGAGGGCAGGCGTCTTGGCGACCAGGCTGATCCTGACCGGCGACGTCAATCTGATGGGCGTCAGCGATCCGGCGACGCCGTTCCGGAAGACTTACGACCTGTTCCGCGCCGCCGACGTGGCGTTCGGCAATCTGGAATGCTGCCTGCACCGGCCGCTGTCCAATCACTCGCTCTCCAACGAGGGATTCTTCGCCGACCCGGCGGTCGGCGGCGAGGCGCTGCGGCGCGCCGGCATCCACGCGGTCGGCATCGCCAACAATGTCAACTACGGTGCCGGCAACATCGCGGCCTCGGTCGCACGGCTCGACGAGATCGGCGTCGCCCACACCGGCGCCGGAAAAAATCTGGCCGCCGCGCGGGCGCCGGCGATCGTCGCCCGCAACGGCGCGCGCGTGGGCTTTCTGCAGCGCAGCTCGGTCTATTGGCCGACCGACCACGAGGCGCGCGACGACGCGCCGGGCATCGCCGTCATCCGCGGCCACACCGCCTATCACGTGCCGATGATGAAGACCCGCGTCGAGGTGCCGCCACCCAACCGGCCGGGGGTTCCGCCCGACATCATCACCTGGGCCGATGCCGCCTATCTGGCGGACTTCCGCGCCGACATCGCGGCGCTGCGCCCGCAGGTCGACATCCTCGTCGCCTCCTGCCACTGGGGCCTCAAGCGCGACCCGCTGCAATACATGACGGAGATCGGCCACGCCGCCATCGACGCCGGCGCCGACCTGGTCATCGGCCACGGGCCGCACGACTGGCTGCCGGTCGAAATATACAGGGGTCGGCCGATCTTCTACGGGCTGGGCAACTTCACGTTTTCCACCGGTCACGGCGGGCGCAAGCACGGCAACTGGATGGGCATGGTGGCGGAGGTGACCTTCGACAACGGCAAAAGCGCCGCCGGCTTCCGCTTCGTGCGCAACAATGAGCTCGACGAAACCGTGGCCTGTCGCCTCGCCGACGAGGCCGCCGCGCTCGCCGACTGTACGGCGCGCAGCAAGAAGCTTGGGGCTACCCTTGCCCCCGACGGTGACCGGGTGCGCATTGTGCTGTGAGGCGCGCTGCGCGAGCGCGATCCGAACAATGGCATTACAAGCGGCGTTGCAAGGAAGGTTTCGCCCATGTTGTCGCGTCGCAGCTTTCTCAACCGCACGCTCGGCGCCGGCTTGGCGCTGGCAGGATCGCAGCAGGCGCCGGCGCAGACGCCCGCCGCCCAACCGGAGCGACGCAGAATGATCGTCGATGCGCAGGTGCATGTGTGGAAGCCGCAAGCCCCCGATCGTCCTTGGGTTCCGGGCCGTGTGGCGCAGCTTCCCGAGCCGTTCACCATCGAGAAGCTGGTGCCGATGATGGACGAGGCGGTCGTCGATCGCGTCGTCATCGTGCCGCCGTCCTGGGAAGGCGATCGCAACGACTATGCGCTGGAGGCCGTCAAACGATATCCCGATCGCTTCGCGGTCATGGGCCGCATCCCGCTGCAAGATCCGCAATCGGCTGCCTTGCTGCCGAAATGGAAGGAGCAGCCGGGGATGCTCGGGATTCGGGTGACGTTTCAGCGCAATCTGGCGGCCTGGCTCACCGACGGAACCGCCGATTGGTTCTGGCCGGCGGCCGAGAAAGCGGCCCTTCCGGTCATGTTTCTGGCGAGCGGCCAGTTGCCGCAGTTCGCGCGCATCGCCGAGCGCCACCCGCAGCTCATCCTCATCATCGACCACATGGGCCTTACCGCCGACGCCGCCAAGAACATGCCGGAGGCGATCGGACAGACCGTCGCGCTCGCCAAGTACCCGAACGTGTCGTGCAAGGTGTCCTCGGCTCCGACCCACTCGTCGGAGCCCTATCCGTTTCGCGACATGAAACCGCACCTGCGCCGCGTCATCGAGGCGTTCGGTCCGCAGCGCTGCTATTGGGGAACCGACCTGACCAATTCACTCGCGAAGGCGAGCTACCGCCAGCGCATCACCCATTTCACCGAGGAGCTGGACTTCCTGTCGGCGAGCGACAAGGAGTGGATCATGGGGCGCGGAATTCTCACGCGCCTGGGCTGGGCGTAACGCGACGCGCCAGCCCCTGCGGTCGACGCTCCCCGTCGTTCCGTTCGCTCAGAACGGCTCGATCGCGTGCTCGACCGGCAGCGTGTTGCCGCGCTTGATCATGAGATCCAGGGGCGACAGGGTCGCCGGCGTTTGGGTTTGCTCGACCGGGGTCTGCGCCCGGCTGGATATGGATTTCGACCAGAGAACGGCGATTGCCGCCAAGACGACGATCGCGGCCACGGGGATGATCTTGCGCATCTGGTGTTCCTTTGCGTGCTCGACTTGGCCATGGCGGTTAGCACTTGGGTCGCGACCCCCTGGGTGAGGTGCCTCACACAACCCGATATTTCGGCTGGGGCGATGGCATCGAGCTGCCGCCGCGTTCTGATGCAGTGACGGAGCCGCGCGCTCCCACCCTCCCCTGGAGGGGGAGGGTCGGCGAAGCGCGTCGCAGCGTAGCGAAGACGCGCGAGCCGGGGTGGGGTGACTACTCGCAACATGCGCTTACGCTTCATATGCGCTTACGCTTCGCTCTCACCCCACCCCGCCCGCCTTCGCTGCGCTTCGCTTGCTTTCGGCGGGCGACCCTCCCCCTCCAGGGAAGAGAGCATTCTAGCTTTCCTACATTTTTCTTGTGAATAATCAATATGTTATGGCTATGCCAGCCGCGATCTGTATTGGCAAGCTGCACATAGGTAGCATCTGGCTCACCTTCGATATTACTCCGCTCAGCAGCTACCAGAGCGCCGAGATTAGCTCGATTTCGGCGGTCTCTGCGCGAGCGCTGCATCTTGGTCGACCTCGTCAACTGAGGAGTATGACCATGCAAAACCATGAAGACTTCGTCTCGAAGCCCTCTAAGCGTCATCCTTGGAACAAGGGCAAGCTGATCGGAGCCAGGCACCCTCTCCAACCAAAGGACGTTTGGTTGATTCGCACAAAGCTCCAGCTCCAGGGCCGAATGCGCGACTTGGCGATGTTCAACTTGGCCATCGACAGTAAGCTGCGCGGCTGCGATCTCATTGGTCTCAAGGTCGAGGATATTGCCCCTCACGGATATACTCTCGGACGGGCGACTGTTCGCCAAAAGAAAACGGGGCAGCCAGTTCGGTTCGAGGTGACCGAGCAGACCCGGCGTGCAGTTGACGACTACCTCCTCGCCACGAACAAGACACCAGATGAATTCCTTTTCGGCAGTCGACGTTGGCCGGACCGGTGCATGACAACACGGCAGTACGCGCGTCTAGTTGTCGTATGGCTCAAGAGCATCGGGCTCGATCCTGGCTTGTTCGGCACACATTCACTACGGCGAACAAAAGCGAGTTTGATCTACCGACGGACCGGCAATCTGCGTGCTGTTCAGTTGTTGCTCGGCCATACCAAAATCGAGAGCACCGTGCGCTATCTCGGCATTGAGGTTGACGACGCAATTACGATAGCTGAGCAAGTAGACGTGTGAAGACGCGGGCAGAGCAGCGATGCTCTGCCCGCCGTTTTACTGCGGTGTCGCGGTACCCTAGCTCTCCATGGTCGACACGTCCCGAGTAGGTCCGCTGTTACCCCGATAGCAGACATTACTGAGCGCCGCTCGGCATGTCCGCTTTGTGCCAGGAACGGACATGGCTGCTCGACTAAGTTGATGGCGGCTTGGCTTGCTCTTGAGCCTCGACAGGGACTGTGACGAAAAAAGTCGAGCCCTGGCCGACGACTGACTCCACCCAGATTCGGCCGCCATGCATCTCGATGATCCGCTTGGAGATCGCGAGCCCTAACCCGGTGCCGCCCTTCTTGCGGGTAATCGAGTTGTCGGCTTGCTGAAACTCCTGGAAAAGTTTGGCCTGATCGGTGGGCGAGATGCCGGGGCCGGTATCGCGCACCGACAAATTGAACGCCCCGTTGGTTGCGCTGGCTTCAACGACCACCTCACCCGCATCGGTGAACTTTATCGCGTTACCGACAAGGTTGAGCAGCACCTGCGTCAGCCGGCGTTCGTCGCCGCGACCGCGCGGCAAGTCAGTCGATACCTCAGCCTTTAACGCAAGTTTCTTGTCAGTGGCCAATGGCTCTACCGCAGTACATACCGTCTGCACGACATCCTCGATCGAGTAGTCGGCGAGGTCGAGAACGAGCTGGCCGGCCTCGATTTTGGACAGATCAAGCACAGCGTTGATTAGGCCGAGCAGATGCTTGCCGTTGCTCTCGATCCTCTTGAGCACGGCGCCCATCTTCTCGGACGGCGCGCCATAGACGCTGTCCGCGATCAGCTCGGTGTAGCCGAGGATGGCGTTGAGCGGCGTGCGCAGCTCGTGGCTCATGTTGGCAAGGAACTGTGACTTGTGCTGGCTGGCCTCGGCAAGCTGCCGGCTCTTGTCCTGGATTTCATCGAACAGCCGCACGTTCTCGATCGCGATCACCGCCTGGTCGGCGAAGGTTTCGACCAACTCGATCTGCTTCTTGGTGAAAGCGCGCGGCTCGCTTCGGATGACGGTCAGAACCCCAATCACATTTCCCTCGCGCTTGAGCGGTACGCCGAGCCCGGCTCTCACGCCGGCAACGTTGGATATGTGTGCAGCCTCGACATCCGGGATATGAACGGTGCGGCCTTCGACGAGGGTGCGTCCGAAAATCGATCCAGTATTGGGTGTCTTTAAGTATTGCTCGCGGAAGCCACGCTGCTCTGGCGAAAAGCCGTAGGTCGCAGCGACAGGGTAGGTGTCACCATCGCGCCGCCGGATGACCGACCGATCCGACTCGCACAATCGGACTGCCGACTCGGCTAGCGTATCAAGTACGCTCTGCAGATCGAAGGTGGAGTGACTGATGACCTTGAGCACGTCGGCGGTAGCGGTCTGCTGCTGCAGGGACTCCCGCAGCTCATTGAGCAGCCGAGTATTCTCGATCGCGATGACGGCCTGATCGGCGAAGGTCTGGACAAGCTCGATCTGCTTGTCGGTAAACGGCCGGACCATTTCGCGTGCCAGTCCGAGCACTCCAATCAGTATCCCTTCCCGCAGCAATGGTACGCCGAGCAACGTTCGGTAGTTGCCGAGCTTTTGTGCCTCGAACCAAGTGAACTCCGGATCCGCGAGGACATCCGATATCTGAACCGGTGCGCGTTCGAGGGCGACCCGCCCACTCATTGTCCCGCGACCGGCAAGGGGAGCGTGTCGCTTCAAGAGTTCCTGATATTCGAGCGAGAATCCGTAGGTCGCACCCCAGCTAATTGTCGTACCTTCGATAGGTGCCAGGTACGCCTTGTTCGCGTCGCACAGCCGCACTGCTGACTGAACCAATGTGTCGAGTACCTTCTTTAGATCGAACGTCGAGCGGCTGATGACCTTGAGGACGTCTGCGGTCGCGGCCTGCTGCTGACGCGCTTCTTCGAGCTCGCGCGAGAGCCGCTCGACCTTCTCCTCCAGGTCAAGTTTTAATCGATCAAATTGCATCCGACCCTCAGGGCCAGAGGATATCGCCTACGCGAAGGTCAGTCAGGAGGTATTGAGACCATATTGCAACCCATCAGCCGTCGCCTTAGCCACTCGACTTCCGGTTAGGGTCATTAGCGGATTTTGGACGATGTCTGCTCCGTGTCTGGATTACCCCCGAAAGCGGACATACGCAGCCAGGTGCGGGATGTCAGCTAATGACCCTAAGCGGACATCGGATTGAGCATGCCCGTTGTCACCTTCAGACCAGCGATCGCCAACACTAGACCAAGCGCCTTAAGGATCATCGGGGAGCTAAACTTGATGCCTAGCGTCGTTCCGACTACTGGAAGGCTGACGTCGCGACCCAATCTCTAATATCTAGAGGCACCCGCGCAACGAACCTGGATATCTTCCACGCACGCGGTAGTATCCGGCTATATAACTTGGATCCCGCTGGGTCTGTGTCCGATGGAACGTCGTCTCGCCGCAGTGCTCAATGCAGACGTGGTGGGCTATTCGCGTCTGATGAGCGCGGATGAGCCGGGCACGCTGAAATTGCTGAAGGCGTATGAGACCGGCGTCATCGAACCTACCGTCGCCAAGTACAAGGGCCGCATCGTCAAGCGCATGGGCGATGGCTATCTGGCCGAATTCGCCAGCGTGGTCGATGCCGTCGAATGCGCGCTTGGCTGGCAGGCCCACACGATGGAAGGTGATCGACCGCTCAAGTTCCGCATGGGCGTGCATCTCGGCGATGTCATCGCCGAGGGGGAAGATATCTACGGAGAGGGTGTCAACATCGCCGCGCGGCTCGAAACGCTGTCCCAGCCGGGCTGCATCACGCTCTCCGACGATGCCTTCCGGCAGGTACGCGATCGCGTCAAGGTCGAGTTCCACGACCTTGGTGAACACGAAATCAAAAACATTCCACGTCCCCTGAGAATCTGGGAGTGGCGCTGCCCGACCGCGATCCCGCGCCGTCTGCAGAACGTCACGCTGCCGGCGATGGACAGGCCTTCGGTCGTCATCATGCCGTTCCGCAACCTAACGGGCGATACGGACATGGAATATTTCACGGACGGCCTCCGCATGGACATCCAGAATGCGCTGGTCAAGGTCTCGGGTCTGTTCCTGATCGCATCCGGCAGCGCCTACGCTTTCCGGGGAGCGCCGCCGCAGGACGCCGCCTGCACGCTCGGCGCAACGTATGCGCTGGAGGGCAGCATCAGGGCGGCAGGAAAGAAAGTGCGGGTGACCGCTGAACTGTCGGAAGCGGCCTCCGGGCGAATCATCCTGGCAGAACAGTTCGACCGCATTCTTGACGACTCTTTCGATCTGCAGGACGAGATTACCGGCCGGGTGCTCACCGCGATCAACGTCAGGCTGGTGTCGGGCGAGCAGGCAAAGGTCTGGCACAAGACGCTGAAGGACCTCAAGGCGCTGGAGGCGTTCTACAAAGGCGTGCACGCGTTCTATCAAATGGATCGCGAATCTATGCGGCGTGCCCGGCAATATTTCGAACGGGTTGCCGAAATTCGCCCGGAGGCGTCGGTCGGCGCAACCTGGGTGGCAATGAGCCACTGGTTCGACATCCAGCGCGGCTGGAGTGACGCGCCGGAAAAGTCCAAAGCGCTTGCCCGACAATGGGCTGAGGTCGCCGCCGCGATGCCAGACGCCGACGGGCAAGCTCATTCCGCGCTAAGCTACTTCTATCTGATCGAGCGGCGTTTCGACGAAGCGCTGGAGGCCGGCCGACAGGCCATTGCGAACCGTCCGAGTTGTGCTTACGCCAACTGTTTCTACGGCAATGTCCTGCACTATTGCGGCGATCAAGATGGTGCCATCCACCACATCGAGCTTGCCATGCGTGTCCAACCGCTTCACCCGCCGTTCTATCTTAACATGCTCGCGCTGGCATACCGGGCAAAGGGAGAACTCAAGTCGGCTGTCGCGACCGCCAAAAAAGCGCTCGAACTGACCCCCAACGATCTGGCGAACCGCATCGTTCTGACGAGTGCATATGTTGGACTTGGTCGAAAGGGTCTGGCGGAAGAGTCCGTGGCCGAAATCAAACGCAGCGATCCGTCGTTTTCTGTCACACAATTTGCTCATGCCCAGCCTTATCGCGACACCGGTGTGCTGGAGAAATTCGTCTCCGAACTACGAGCTGCGGGATTGCCGGACTAGCAGGAGGCGGGCTCGACTTCCGGTATTGGCCGAAGAGGTGGATGTCTGCTATTGGCACTAAGCGGACATGCCACCAGCGCTGAACAATGTCCGCTTTCGGGGGTAAAGCGGACATCGAGCGGACATCGCCGAATGTCCGCTTGTGACCCAAAGCAGACATCAGCTGTCCTCGCCAACGGCGAGCAGGTTGCAAAATATTCCTATTACCTCCTGACTGATCCCCACGAACTGGGTATTCTGCGCGGGTGTGCAGCCGGACTGGCAGGGCACCAAATGCAATTCGATCGAATGAGGCGCCGGGAGTTCATCACCCTGCTCGGCGGTGCGGCAGCAGCGTGGCCGCTGGCGGCGCGCGCGCAGCAACCGGCGATGCCGGTGGTCGGGTTCTTGGCCGGAAGCGCGCCGGAAGCGCTCCACCAGCAGGTTGCGGCGTTCCGCGATGGATTGAAAGAGCAGGGCTTTGTCGAACGCCACAACGTTGGAATCGAATACCGCTTTGCGGAAGGAAGGTTGGATCGATTTCCGGAGTTCGTATCGGATTTGGTGCGTCGTCAGGTGACCATGCTCGTTGCGATGACCCCCACCGCGGCTCTTGAGGCAAGGCGAGCAATTCCGACAATTCCAATCGTATTCTCTGTCGGCAGCGACCCCGTTGAGATCGGTCTTGTTAGCAGCCTGAACCGTCCGGGCGGCAACATCACTGGTGTATATATGTTCACCGCAGGCCTCGAGGCAAAGCGCCTCGGGCTCCTGCATGAACTGATTCCAAACGCCGCGACCATCGGCGTGCTCCTCGACTCGAACTATTATGGGGTCGAAACGCAGTTGCGCGACGTTCAGGAGGCGGCGTCCCGCCTGAGCGCGCAACTTGCTGTCGTGCGCGTTTTTGCGGAAAGCGAGTTCAACGCTGCCTTTTCGACGATCGTCCGACAGAATGCTGGGGCACTGCTTGTTGGTGCTTCTCCACTCTTCAATGCCAAGCGCCAACAGCTTGTTTTGCTGGCTGCACGCCATGCGGTGCCGGCGATCTATGAATGGCGCGACTTCGCCGCGGCTGGCGGACTGATGAGCTACGGAACCCAGCTTGCCGAGGCCTATCGTCAGGCTGGTGTCTACGCAGGCCGCATACTCAACGGTGCCAAACCAGCCGAACTACCGGTCGTGCAGGTCACCAAGTTCGAGTTTGTGATCAACCTGAACACTGCCAAGGCTCTCGGCCTCGAAGTCCCGCCCATGCTGCTCGCCCGCGCCGACGAGGTGATCGAATGAGGCGGCGGGAGTTCATCACGCTCCTCGGCGGTGCGGCGGCCTGGCCGTTCGCGGCGCGCGCGCAGCCGTCGGGGAAGACCTACCGGATCGGCTTCCTTGGCATGACATCATACGCGGACCGCAGACGCGACGTTGACGCCCTGCGCACGGGCCTTCGCCAGTTCGGCTACGAGGAGGGCAGGAACATTGTCATCGACTATCGGTGGGCCGAGGGCCGATACGACCGTCTCCCCGGGCTCGCAGCCGACCTAGTGAAGCTCAACGTCGATGTGCTTGTAACTCACGGCACGCCCGGCGCACAGGCGGCCAAGGGTGCCACCTCGATCATCCCCATTGTAGTGGCCGCCGTGGCCGATCCCATCGCCCGTGGGCTCGCGATCAGCCTCGCCCGCCCCGGCGGGAATCTAACCGGCTTGACCTTTTTCAACGAGGAACTCCTCGCGAAGCGGGTCGAGTTTATTAAGGAGGCTATTCCGACGCTGACCCGGGTCGCCGGTCTCATTAATCCTGCTAATCCTGGAAACCTGGGAATGCTACCGGGCGTGCAGCGCGCTGCCAGTGCTTTGGGGGTGGAACTTGTGCCCATAGAGGCGAACACGCAGGACGAGATTTCCGCTGCGGTCGCGACGGTGACGGCGCGGCAGGCGGCGGGACTCGTAGTCTTCGAAGATCCGCTGTTCATTGCTAACGCCAGACAAACTGCCGAGTTCGCGTTGGAGAATGGATTTCCGATGATCGGGTTCAAACCTCACGCGGAAGCGGGCGCGCTGATGGACTATGGAGTGGATTTCGCGGACCTCTATTCTCGCTCGGCGGCTTTCGTAGACAAGATCTTGAAGGGTACCCCGCCAGCCAATCTCCCGATCGAGCGGGCCGTCAAATTCGAACTCGTCGTCAACCTCAAGACCGCCAAGCGGCTCGGCATCGAACTTCCCACATCGGTGCTGATCCGCGCCAACGAGGTGATCGAGTGACGTGAAGCCGAGAGGGGAGGATGCCAAGATGAAACTTCCCCGCCGACAATTCTTGCATCTAGCTGCGGGCGCTGCCGCGATGCCGGCCGTCTCACGCTTCGCTTGGGCGCAAGCCTATCCGACTCGGCCGGTGCGGATCATCGTCGGGTTTGCCGCCGGAGGCACGACCGACATCCTCGCGCGCCTGATCGGTCAGTGGCTGTCAGAACGCCTTGGGCAACCATTCATCATCGAAAATCGTCCGGGTGCCGGAACTAATATGGGCACCGAGACGGTGGTCCGAGCACCCCCAGACGGATATACGCTTCTCTTGGTCCCGACTGCCCCCGCGCTTAACGCGACGCTCTACGGCAAGCTCAATTTCGACTTCATTCGTGACATCACGCCGGTCGCGGGTCTCGGCCGCGAGCCAATCGTGATGCTGGTGAATTCATCAGTCCCGGCCACGACGGTCCCCGAGTTTATCGCCTATGCCAAGGCAAATCCGGGCAAGGTCAGTATGGCGTCCGGAGGCAACGGAACCCCGGCCCACGTGTCTGGCGAGATGTTCAAGATGATGGCCGGCGTCGACATGGTGCATGTTCCCTATCGCGGCGCGGCGCCCGCGCTGACGGATCTCCTCGCCGGGCAGGTCCAGGTCTATTTCGGCCCTTTGGTCGCGTCTATCGAGCACATCAAGGTCGGCAGGCTGCGCGCACTGGCAGTGACCACCGCAACGCGCTCGGCAGCGCTGCCGGACATTCCAACCGTGGCCGATTTCGTCCCGGGCTACGAGGCGAGTAACTGGTACGGCGTCGGCGCGCCCAAGAACACCCCTGGCGAAATCGTCGACAAGCTCAACAAGGAGATCAATGCGGGACTCTTTGATCCCAAGATAAAGGCACGGCTCGCTGAGTTGGGCGCAACCGTGATTCCGGGCTCGCCCAGCGATTTTGGCAAACTCATCGCTGACGAAACCGAGAAGTGGGGCAAGGTGATCCGGGCAGCCAACATCAAGGCGGAGTGATCCGCGCGATCCCGCCAGATATTCCGTAACGCCCG
>Ga0075421_100010621_pt1 | contig 11382 bp, 7 predicted proteins | sample SoiMetdeltSBSDD5_FD_75292 | JGI IMG/M metagenome (GOLD analysis project Ga0075421, IMG submission 75292) | Bulk soil microbial communities from a Populus tree surrounding site in Tennessee, USA - Soil MetaG P. deltoides SBSDD5 | ecosystem: Environmental > Terrestrial > Soil > Tree plantation...
CGAGCCAGGCGTCTACTTCCCGAGCGGAAGGCGGAGCTACGCCCGGGTAGTGCCGACCGACGACCACCAGGGCACGGCCGCGGCGCGCTTCGCCGCCCAGGACCTCGGCGTGAAGCGGTGCTTCGTGCTCGACGACACCGAGACCTACGGCGTCGGAGTGACGAAAGCGTTCGTGGCGGAGGCGGCGCGGCTCGGCATTCATATCGCCGGGCGCGTCCAGTGGCAGCGTGACGCAGCGGACTACCGGGCGCTCTTCGGCCCGGCCCGGGCGGCCAATGTGGACTGTGTGTTCCTCGGCGGCATCTACGACAACCACGGCGACCAGCTGGTCAAGGACAAGGTCGCTGTGCTGGGCGACAACGACGCGGTCAAGCTTCTCACGCCGGACGGGTTCAACGGCTACCCCGAGCTGTTCACGATCCCGGCGGCCCGGGGAGCCTACGTCACCGAGGTCGGGCTGTCCATGGCATCAGTGGCCGCGCGGCCGGGCGTTCCCGCCCGGTTCCTGGCCGCCTTCAAGGCGAGGTTCAACCACGACCCGAGCAGTGTGCGCGTCCTCTACGGGGTGCAGGCGCTGCAAGTCGTGCTCGCGGCGATCGAGCGCTCCGACGGCACCCGTCTGGGTGTGAGGGACCGGGTCTTCGCGGCTCCCGGCATCAGCATCGCGGCGGACCGGGCCATCCTCGGGCGGCCGGTCACGATCGCGACCACCGGTGACACCGACGCCAACGACGTCTTGATCGGGCAGATCGGGGAGCGCGAGCTGGTCGCCGTCAAGTCGCTCGCCATCTGAGCGGCCGACGGCTCGTAGGTGATCAACCGACGACAGGGGCGGTGCGAGCGAGGCGGGGGAGGGTTGGCCGGTCGGGGCGGACGATCGGCAGGCCCGCCGCGCGCCAGCCCTGGAAGCCGTCGATGACGTCGGTGGCCCGGTCAAGCCCGATGGCCTGGAGGGACGCCGCGGCGAGGGACGACGAGTAGCCCTCGTCGCAGATGACGATCCAGCGCACGCGGTGATCGACCGCCTCGGGAATGCGGGCCTCGCCCATCGGGTCGCACCGCCACTCCAGGTGGACCCGCTCGATCACGATCGCGCCCGGGATCTCGCCGCCGGCGCGGCGCTGGAACTCGGGCCGGATGTCGACGAGTGCCGCGCCCTCCTGGACGGCGGACCACGCCTGATCCGGCGTCAGCCGGCGTAGCCGCGCCCGCGCCTCGCGCAGCACCGTCTCGACCGTCACGCGGTGACGTTACCGCCGATCCGTCGTGCTCGCCGGACGAGCGGGCCCCGCTACGGGAGGGGCTGGCCCGACACGAGCAGCACGACGCGGTCGCCGATCGGCGCGTTGAGGTCGACGTCGTAGGACGACGGGACGCCGAACCCGGCGCAGCCGCCCTGGCGGGGCACGATGTTCACCCCGACGACGACGGCGGTGAGGTGCTCGTAAACGGCACCAGTACGCGAAAGGTCGCAGTTGCCCCCCGTGAACTCCAGCCGCAGCCGGAGCGCGGTCGCGCGGGTCCCGCCGAGTGGGGTGACCCGCTCGACCCGGGTCGTCCAGTCACCGAGGAGCGGATCCGGCAGCAGCTCCGCCGCGGTCCGTAGCGCCTCGGTGCCAGCAGGCGAGGTGGCGACGGCGACTCGGGCGATCGGGGCGCGGAGCCCCTCGATCGTGAAGATCCACGCCGGTACGGTCGCCTGTCCACGGTCGACGGTCAGCGGCACGGTGCCGAGGCTCGCCGCCGTGACGACCAGGTCAACGCACTCATCGCCCGTGCAGTTGGGTGCCGGGTCGGACCGGTCCATGGCGGCGTAGGCCGCCCGGGCCGACGCCAGCGGAACGCTCGTGGTGGAGTCGTCGGCGAAGACGACATCGCCGGTGCCGGTGCTGTCGATCAGGGACGCGGCCAGGCTGAAGCGGCCGTGCAGGAAGGCCTGATAGTCGGCCTCGCGCGGGAACGTGTCCTCGAGCGCGAAGGTGCCGGGCTTCTCCGCCGACTGGGCGGTGAGGACGGTCAGCTCCTGCAGCGGCACGAATCCGCGTGAGGCCGCGAACGCCATTCCGCTTCGCTGGTACGCGTCGATCGCGGCCTCGGCACTGGTCTCAAACGCCGACGGATCACTCGGGCCCGCCGGCCGGGGCGAGGCCAGGAAGCTCGGCACGCGTCCGATGAGCAACGAGATCGCCAGCGCCGCCACGACCGCCGACACGATCGCACCCTGACGCCGACGCCGCCGACGCCGGGCCCGCTTCACCAGCTCGTTCAGGGCGGGCTGCCGCACCGACTCCGAGATGACCTGTGGGCGGTACGCGCTCCAGTCAGGCATGGTCCCCTCCAACGTGACTGAGGTCCTCGTGGTAAGTCGCCGCGAGGGCCGTACGACCCCGCGCCAACCTCGACTTGACGGTGCCGACCGAGACGCCGAGCACCGCGGCCACCTCGGCCAACGGCAGATCGACCAGATAGTGCAGGGCGATGGCCAGCCGCTGCCCGGACGGCAGCGTGCGCAGAGCCGCCATCAGTGCCACGTGCTCGGCAGACTGGTCGGGGATGACCGGCGGCGGCTCGTCGCGGCGCAGCAGCCGGTCGAGCACCACCCTTCGTCGCGCTCGGTTTCGGGCGACGTTGACGGCCACCCGGAAGAGCCAACCCTCGGGGTTGTCGATCCCGTGCAGGCGCCGCGGCGCCGCGAGAGCCCGGACGAACGCCTCCTGAACGACCTCCTCGGCCTCGGCCCGGTCGCCCGTGAACGCATAGAGGCTCGTCACGAGGCGCCGATAACAGGCGGCGTAGAGCTCACCGATCTCCGGCTCGTTCACACCCGGTCTCCTCGTCCGCAGCAGTGCCTGGACTGTAGACAATCGGCGCCGCCGAAAGGTTCCCTCGCCGCCTCCTGAGCCTGCCGCGCGGGTGCGATACTTCGTCATGCATCGATTGATTTGATGATCGTCGGTCGGACAGGAGACGTGGCATGAACGTACGCAGGGCAGTCGTTGTGGCCACCATGGTGGCGCTCGCGGTCTCGGTCGCCGCCCCGGCACGGGCAGCTGCCGACACCACTCCGCCCACTACGCCGACCAACTTCCGGGTGATCTCGTCGACGACGACCACGGTCACGCTGGGCTGGAACCCGTCGTCCGACAACTCGGGCAACTGGTACTACTACCTCACCGACAACTTCTTCCAGCAGGCGTACCCGCAGAAGACGCGGACGTCGTGGACCATGCCGACCCCGTCGCCGAACACCACGTACGTCTACAACCTGCGTGCGTTCGACTTCTCGGGCAACGGCTCCGGCACGGTCACTGTCAGCCACACGACGCCACCCGACACGACACCACCGACGGCGCCCGTGCTGTCACTGTCCTACGTCGCCTCGGCCCGGATGGCGGTCACCTGGACCAAGGGCGTCGACGCCGTCAGCTGGTTCGTCACCCACACGCTCCTCGTCGACGGCGCACCGCGTACGGGCGACCTCGCCGGCGGTACTGGTCAGACCCTGCTCAACCTCACCCCGTCGACGACCTACTCCCTCGTGGTCACCGCACGCGATCAGTCCGGCAACACGTCGACCAGCAACACGCTGGTCGTGACGACGCCGGCTCAGACCGACTTCACCGCCCCGACCGCTCCGGCGAACCTGAGCGGGCGGGCCGACATCGGCAGCTGCGAGGTCTACGTCTCGTGGACGCCGTCCACCGACAACGTGGACCCCGACAACCGACTGCTCAACCGCTTCCGGGTCAACGGCGTGCTGGCCCCGGTCAGCAGCTGGGTGATGGGCGGCAACACGAACATCGGCCGCACCGTCCTCGAAGGACCCGTGCCGGGTCCGACCACGTTCACCGTCGAGGCGGTCGACTCCGCCGGCAACGTTTCCGCGGTGAGCAACGGCCTCGTGCTCAACGTCGACCACTGCTGAACCGGGGCCCGTACGCGGGCGCCTGTCACATCCTGCTCGGCGCGGCGATGCCGAGCAGGTCCAGGCCGCGCGCGAGAGTCCGTCCGGTGAGGTCGCACAGGGCGAGCCGGCTTGGCCGCACGCCGTCGGGCGCCTTGAGCACGGGGCAGATCTCGTAGAAGTCGGTGTACGCGCCGGCGAGTGCCTGCAGGTAGCCGGTGAGCCGGTGAAAGTGGAGGGTTTCGGCGACCTCATTGATGACCGCGGGGAAGGCGAGCAGTTCCAGCGCGAGCGCCCGCTCCGCGGGTTCGCCGAGATGGATGGGAGCGGTGCGGTCGGGTGTGACGGCCCCCTTGCGGAAGATGGACTGGATCCGCGCGTACGCCATCTGCAGATACGCACCGGTGTCGCCGATGAACGACAGCATCCGATCCCAGTCGAACACATAGTCCTTGCCGCGTTCGCTCGACAGATCGCCGTACTTGATCGCACCGATCCCGACCGCCCGCGCCACCGCCGCCCGCGCCTCGGCGTCCAGGTCCGGCGTCTTCGCCCGGACCAGCGCGTCCGCCCGGGCGACGGCCTCGTCGAGCAGGTCGGCGAGCTTCACCGTCTGGCCGGCGCGTGAGGCGAGCTTCTTGCCGTCCGCGCCAAGCACCTGACCGAACCCAATGTGCATCGCTCGCGCGGGCGCGATCAGCCATCCCGCCTCGCGGGCCGCCTGGAAGACCATCTCCAAATGCTGCCGCTGGGGCGCTCCGACGACGTAGAGCAGCCGGGTCGCCTTGACGTCCTGCGTACGGTGGCGGATCGCGGCCAGATCCGTGGCGCCGTATCCGTATCCGCCGTCCCGCTTCCGCACGATGATCGGGTGGGCAACGCCGTCTCGGCCGGTGAACCCGGCCGGGAAGACGCACCTGGCGCCGTCGCTCGTGCTCAGCAGGCCGAGCCGATCCAGCTCGTCCACAACCGGGTCGAGCATGCGGTTGTAGAACGATTCGCCGCAGAAGTCGGCGGCGGTCAGGGTCACGCCGAGTTGGGCGTACACGGCGAGGAAGTACTTCTCGCTCTCGTCCACCAGCAGCCGCCACAGCCGCAGCGTCGTCTCGTCGCCGGCCTGCAACGCCACGACCCGCCGCCGGGCGCGGTCAGCGAACGACTCGTTGGTGTCGAACTTGACCCGGGCGGCGCGGTAGAACTCGTTGAGGTCTCCCACCGACAACTCGTGGGCGGCTTCGGCCTCGCCCAGGTCCAGCAGGTGCTCGATGAGCATGCCGAACGGCGTGCCCCAATCGCCCACATGGTTGGCCCGCCGCACGTCATGCCCGAGCCACGTCAGCAACCGCGCCGCGGCGTCGCCGATCACCGTGGAGCGCAGGTGCCCGACGTGCATCTCCTTGGCTACGTTCGGCGCCGAGTAGTCGATGACCACGATCTCAGGGTCATCGACCGCCGGCACAGCGAGCCGCTCGTCGACCGTGGTCTCGGCGAGCAGACGCTCCAACGCGGACGTGGCGATCCGCACGTTGATAAAGCCCGGCCCGGCCATCTCGACCGACTCGGCCAGGTCGGTGAGGTCGACGCAGCGGAGCACCTCGGTCGCGATGTCCCGGGGCGAGCGGCCCAACCGGCGCGCTAACGGCAGCGCACCGTCGGCCTGGAAGTCGGCATGCTGCGATCGACGCACGACCGGGTCCACCGTCTCACCGGCCACGGCCGCGAACGCCGAAGTGAACCGGTCGCGGACCGACTGCTCGAGGTTCATCACATGCTGTCGCTTTCTCTGGCCGTGTTTGTGGCGCGTCATGATAGCCCGCGGTCGGGGCCGACTACGGAGTCAGGTTGGGGGCGCTGGACGACGTGTCCTTCTCGGTCCGCCTGGCCGTGTTTGTGCTCGACGCGTTCCACGCCAACCGCACCGATCCCGGCCTGGACGCCGACCACGACCAGCTCACGCCGCGCGAACGTGACGTGCTCCGCCTGGTCGCCGCCGGGTACACCTCCGCCGAGGTGGGGGAGCGGCTGCCCATCTCGCCCCGGTCGAAAGTTTCACGTTTGTCCCCCGCCGGCCGGTGGGTCGGGGCCGTCAAGCTCCATTGCGGACTAGGTCCGGTCCAGTTGTGCCCCAACGACAATTGACAGCGATGTTTCGATGTGCTCACGCTCGTGTGTCGGATCTGCCCGTCCGAGGAGTGTGCCATGGCCACCGTCTCGTCCGCTCGTCCAGTCCGTTCTCGACGCACCGTGCGCATCGCGGCGGTGCTGTTGACCGTCGCCGCTGGCGTCGTGCCCGTCATCTCCTCACTACCCGCCCATGCGATCCCCTCGGCGGGTCCGGTGTTCAACTATGCCGAGGCGCTGCAGAAGGCCGTTTGGTTCTACGACGCTCAGCGGCTCGGCCGGTTGCCCGCGAACAACCGCGTCTCGTGGCGCGGCGACTCGTTCCTGACCGACGGCACCGATGCCAGCCTCGACCTCGTCGGGGGCTTCGCCGATGCGGGCGACACCATCAAGGCGACCTACCCGCTGGCGCACACGCTGACCACGCTGGCCTGGAGCATGATCGAGGCGCCGCAGGGGTACACCAACTCGGGCCAGAGCACGTACCTCCTCAGCAACCTGCGCTGGGGCATGGACTACCTCATCCGGGCTCATCCGGCCGCCAACCGGCTCGTCGCCGAGGTCGCCGACCCAGGGCTCGACCATAGGCTGTGGGCCGCGGCCGAGGTGCAGAACTACCCCCGCCAGACGTACTTCATCAACTCGTCGTGCTGGGGTTCGGACCTGGCGATGTCCACGGCGGCGGCCTTCGCCTCGGCGTCGATGGTGTTCCGCACGAGCGATCCGACCTATGCCAACACGCTGCTCACGCACGCGCAGCAGCTGTGGAGCACGACCGAGTCCCTGCCGAAGGTCACGTACCACACCTGCGTGCCGATCATCACCGAGTTCTACAAGTCCTGGAGCGGCTTCAACGATGAGCTCGTCTGGGGCTCGCTCTGGCTCTACCGCGCGACCGGCACGCAGAGCTACCTCGACCGGGCGCTCGCCTACTACCCGAACATGCCAAAGCAGGATCAGGGCGCGAACTCGCCCATCAAGTACGGCTGGACCTACGACTGGGACGACAAGACCGCCTCCTCCTACATCCTGCTCGCCGCGCTCACGGGCAACACGCAGGCGCTCGCCGACTCGCGCAACTGGGCCGACTTCAACGCCGGCGCGGGCGTGAACGGCCAGAAGCTGAACCCGTCGCCCGGCGGTCAGGCCTTCTACGGCAACTGGGGGTCGCTGCGCTACTCGGCCGGCGCCGCCTTCATCGCGTTCCTGCTGGCCGACTCCGGACGCCTCGACGCCACCCGCAACCAGCAGCTGCACGACTTCGCCGTCCGGCAGGTCAACTACATCCTCGGCGACAACCCGTCGAGCCTGAGCTACATGGTGGGCTTCGGGGCCAACTTCGTGCGCCGTCCGCACCACCGCACCGCGCACGGTTCCTGGACCGACCACTTCTACCAGCCGGTGGAGAACCGGCACACGCTCTACGGCGCGCTCATCGGCGGACCGAAGCAGGCCGACGACAACTACGGCCCGGAGGACCGCAACGACTTCCAGAAGGCCGAGGTCGCCCTCGACTACAACGCCGGCCTCACCGGCGCACTCGCCCGCATGGTCAAGGAGTACGGCGGGACGCCGCTGGCCAACTTCCCCATCGTGGAGACGCCGACCGACGAGCTCTCGGTCGACGCGTCCGTCAACCAGGCGAACCCCAACTTCATCGAGATCAAGTCCCTGCTCTACAACCGGACCGCGTGGCCGGCCCGGGTCACGAGCAACCTGCAGCTGCGCTACTTCTTCAACCTGGCCCCGGCGACGTCGCCGTCGCAGATCATCCTCAGCAAGGCCTTCATGGAGTGCGGCAACCCGGCCGGGCCGACCCAGTTCTCCGCCACCATCTACTACGTCACCATCAACTGCGCCGGCCAGCAGGTCGCCCCGATCGGGCAGACCCCGTCCCGCCGGGAGAACCAATTCCGCATCACCTGGCCGGCGGCGCACGACTATACGCAGGACTGGTCGTTCCTCGGGGTCTCACCCAACCAGGCCACACCGACGCCCGCCCCGCGCATCGTGATGCTCGACGGTACGACGCTCGTCTGGGGTACGCCGCCCGGTCCGGCCACCCCGCCCGGCGCGCCCGGACAGCCCACCGTCACCGGCCGCACGTCGACGTCGGTGAGCCTCGCGTGGACCGCGTCCACACCGGGGTCGAGCCCGATCGCCGGCTACGACGTCTACCGGGTCGCCACGCCCACCGACGTGAAGGTCGCCACCGTCACCGGACTGTCCACCACGGTCACCAACCTGACGCCGTCGACCAGCTACACGTTCTATGTCAAGGCGGTCGACACGGGCGGCACGGCCTCGGCCGCGTCCCCGTCGACGACGACGAGCACCTTGCCGCCGCCCACCCCGCCGGGCGCGCCCGGCCAGCCGACCGCATCGAACGTCGCCGCCACGTCGCTCACGCTGACCTGGACCGCGGCGACCGCCGGCACCAACCCCATCGGCGGCTACCAGGTCTACCGGGTGGCCACCCCGTCCGACGTCCTCGTCGCCAGCACCAACGCCACCACACTGACGACCCCGGTGACCGGGCTGACGCCGTCAACCAACTACACGTTCTACGTACGGGCCCTGGACAACACCGGCGTCGCCGGCCCGAACTCCACCCCGAGAACGGTCATGACCGCGGCAGCGGTTCCGCCGACCGCACCTGGTACGCCGGTCGCCTCCGGCCTCACGGCCACCAGCGTGACGCTGACGTGGACCGCGTCGACGGCCGGTGGCGCACCGCTGGCGCGGTACGAGGTCTACCGGGTCGGCACGCCGGAAGTCCTCATGGGACAGACCGCGAACGCGACCACGCTCACGTTGACGCTCACCACGTTGACGCCGAGCACGGCCTACACGTTCTTCGTGCGAGCCCGCGACACGGCCGGCGTCGCCTCCGCCAACTCGGACACGGTCCCCGTCACGACGCCGGCGCCGCCGGCCGCGACGCTGAAGGCCCAGCACAAGAACAATGACTCCTCACCGACGGACAACCAGATCAAGCCCGGCCTGTCCCTGGTGAACGGAGGCACGTCGGCGGTGGCTCTGTCGACCGTCACGATCCGGTACTACTTCACCGGTGAGGCGGGAGCCACCTCCTACAGCACCTGGTGCGATCACGCCTCGATCGGCTGCGGCAACGTCACCCACCGCGTCGTGGCGCTCGCGACCCCGGTGACCGGGGCGGACCGCTACCTGGAGATCGGGTTCGCGCCAGCCGCCGGCAACCTGGCGGCCGGGGCGAACATCGGCGAGATCCAGGCCCGCTTCAACAAGACGGACTGGTCGGCCTTCAACGAAGTCAACGACTACAGCTACGGCACGAACACCGCCTTCGCCGACGCGACCAGGGTCACGGTGTTCGTGAGCGGAGCACTGGTCTGGGGCACGCCCCCGACCTGAGCCTCCACGCTGGGCGTCACCCGGGCGCGCGGATCGCATCCCGCGCCCGGGCCGCCAGCGCCCGCTGCATGTCGTCGCGCCGGTCGGAGATGAGTCGGCGCAGGGCGGCCGGCACGTCGCGCTCGGCGAGCCACCGGTCGACCCGGTCGAGCGTGTCCGGCGCGACCTGCAGGCCCGGGTACCCGTACACGACGATCAGGCGCGCGGGTGAGAACTCCCAGTCGTGCCAGATCTCATCGAGCACGTCGAGGTAGGCGGTGATGTAGGGCGCGGTGAGCGCCGTCTGGGTGGGATGCTGGAAGCCGAGCAGCGCGCCGCGACGCAGGTGCAGCTTCGTCGCCGGGTCAACGATGAGCGCCCAGGCAGCGGCCTTCGCCTCGGCCGTGGGGATCAGCGCGCGGGCGACCATTGCCGCCGTCTCGCCGTTCACCGTCGGGTCGGACGCCGCCTCGGCGTCGATCTCATCTGGGCCCGCCGTTCCGGAGGCCACCAGGGCCTGCAGGATCTGCCAGCGCAGGTCGTGCTGGACCTCAAGGCCCTCAGGCACGCCCCGGCCGGCCCGCCACCCGGCCACTGTGGACAGGTCGGACGCGGACCGGGTCGCCCTTATGTAGGTGTCGGCCCAGGTTCGCTGCGAGGCCGACGGTGTCGCGACCACCGCGGACGCCGTCTTCGCTAGCATCTGCCAGCCCTCCGGCGCCCAGCCCGGGTCGGCGAAGACCATGAGCGCCGACTCGGCGTGCGCGAGCGTGGTGGCCACCAGACTCGGGTCGGACTCGCTCGGCAGCGCGTTGACGACGATCCGGAGGAAGTCACGAGCCGGCAGCTCGGCGTCGCGCACCATGTCCCACAGGCTGGCCCAGCACAGGGCCCGTGCCAGCGGCTCGGGCAGCCGAGCGAGATGGTCACGGACCGTCGCGGCCGACCGAGCATCGAAGCGCACCTTGGCGTAGGTGAGGTCGTCGTCGTTGAGCAGGAGCAGGTCGGGCACACGTTCTCCCGTCAACGCCGGCACGGGCGTTCGGGGGCCGACCACCTCGACCTCGAACCGGCCCCGCCGGACCAGGCGGTCGCCCTCGAGGTCGAACAGCCCGATCGCCATGCCGTGGGTCCGCAGGGTCGGGTGCTCGGGCGACGCCTCCTGCCGGACCGCGACGGCGGCGTAGGTGCCGTCGTCGGCGACCTCGACCTCGGCCCGCAGGGTATTGACCTGGGCGGTCTGCAGCCACTGCGCCGCGAACGCACGCACGGGTTTGCCGGAGGCGACCTCGAGGGCATCGAGCAGGTCTTCGAGGACCGTGTTGCCCCAGGCGTGGCGTTCGAAGTACTTGCGCAGTCCGGTCGTGAACGCGTCGGCGCCGACGTACGCGACGAGCTGCTTGAGCACGGATGCGCCCTTGCCGTAGGTGATGCGGTCGAAGTTCACCTTTATGGCGTCGATGTCGGCTATGTGGGTGTGCACCGGGTGGGTGGAGCCGAGTTGGTCGCCCTCGTAGCCCTCGGCCTTCCATTCGAGCAGGAACGAGGGCCACGCGGTCTCGCCGAACCGGGAGCTGTGGGCGAGCGCCCAGGCCGCGGCCCAGGTCGCAAACGATTCGTTGAGCCACAGGTCGTTCCACCACCGCATCGTCACGAGGTCCCCGAACCACATGTGGGCCATCTCGTGCAGTATCACCATGGCGCGGAACTGCAGCTGTGCGTCGGTGGGGGTCTCGCGGAACACCACCTGCTGGTCGGCGAAGATGACGCAGCCGAGGTTCTCCATCGCACCGCTGTACTCGGGGACGAAGACCTGGTCGTACTTGGTGAGTGGGTAGCGCACGCCGAAACTCGCCTGGAAGAAGTCGAGGCCCTCAACCGTGATGTCGAAGACCTTGTCGGCGTCGAGGTGGGAAGCGAGCGAGGCCCGACACATCACCCCGAGGTCGATGCCGTCATGGACGCGCCGTTCCTCGTGGAAC
>Ga0075421_100010622_pt1 | contig 11381 bp, 10 predicted proteins | sample SoiMetdeltSBSDD5_FD_75292 | JGI IMG/M metagenome (GOLD analysis project Ga0075421, IMG submission 75292) | Bulk soil microbial communities from a Populus tree surrounding site in Tennessee, USA - Soil MetaG P. deltoides SBSDD5 | ecosystem: Environmental > Terrestrial > Soil > Tree plantation...
CGAGGCCGATGAGTTCCAGCGCATCAGTGCGGCCCCGGCATGGATGACCTTGGCAAATCGCGATACCCGCAAGACGATCGTGTTGACGTCGTCATCACCGCGCGCCACTTGAATCCACCACTCGCGGCCGTCGTCATGAATCCCAAGAATTCTGGCTGGAGCGCCATCAACAGGCGCACCGTCTAGAGCTGAAAACAACCAATCGAGCGAATTCTCAGTTTCCCCGGTCACGTCTGCAGTCACTGGTCTACGCTCCATCTCTTCAAATCACATATTTCGTGCCAGAAAAGAAGATGTGTGCAGCGAAGTCCGGAACTCATTGGAGGCCAATGTTTTAGCGAGAATTCTGCTTCGACGCCAGACCAGTTTTCTTCTCTATAGATGAGAATTCAGCGCAATACCGTGATCTCCTTACCGACTTTACGTGACTTTACCGTTGACCTTAGTCTCTCCAAAAAGGCAGACTTATTCCCTGCTCGTTATCTGAGATTTGGAGAATTGAGCGAGATGTCTACGTTCCCTGTGCCACGAACTAATAAGAATCTGCCCCTGCTGCTGGGAGAAAGCCCCGCTATTCTCTCGCTGCGTCGGGAGATCGAAGCGGCAGCTCGCACCGACGCGAAAGTCCTTGTGCTGGGCGAGACAGGCTCTGGCAAAGAGGTCGTTGCGCGACTCATCCACGAGCAGAGCGCTCGTGCATCCCGCGCCTTCGTCGCGGTGAACTGCAGCGGCATTCCTGAAACGCTTCTCGAGTCCGAACTGTTCGGCCACACACGGGGAAGCTTCACCGGTGCTTATCGAGACAAGCCTGGCCTGGTGCGTCAGGCCGATCGTGGAACCCTGTTTCTCGACGAGCTCGGCGAGATGAGTCTTCGCATGCAGGCCGTGCTCCTGCGTTTTGCGGAGACCGGTGAGATTCAAACGATCGGCGTCGACGGCGTCACCGGCCGATCGGATGTGCGGTTGATCACCGCGACCAATAGGAATCTTCGCGAGCGCATCGAGGCTGGCGTGTTCCGTGAGGATCTCTACTTCCGTCTGAACATCATTCAGATCCACGTGCCGCCACTGCGGGAGCGACCCGAAGACGTGATGCTCCTGTTGCGGCACTATCTGCGACGTGCCGCTGATACGCACAGACTGCACTGCCCGGAGCTCACGCCCGACGCCGAGCAATTGCTGATCGCGTATCCGTGGCCGGGCAACGTTCGCGAGTTGAAGAACCTCGCTGAACGTCTCGTCGTGCGCGAATGGGAGCGTCCAATTGCGGCCGAGGATCTCCCGTCGGAGATCCGCGGTTGGCGAGAGACGACACCCAGCGTCCCGGGCCCGATGCCGGCCCCCGGTCTCGGCCATGACAACGTGCCCGCGAGCTCGCGGCGTCCGGAGCGGAGCTCGAGCACCGCGGACCGTCTCTGGGAGCGCCTGATTGCCGGCGAGAGCTTCTGGACCGTCGTTCATCAGCCGTTCAAGGCCCACGAGCTGACGAGAGACGATCTGGCGGCGTTGATCCACCGGGGTCTCGAACACACACGCGGCAGCTATCGTGCGCTGCTCGGCGTGTTCGGTCTTCCACCGACCGACTACAAGCGCTTCCACGCGTTCCTGTATCAGCAGAACTGCAATCTGCCGGTCGGACCCTATCGCACCGCGCGCGCGTCGATGCGCCGTCAGGATCGGCCCTCGTCGGCATATACGGTCGCTGGCTGACAACGTCGCCGGCTGAGAACGTTCAGTGAGCCGCTGAGAGCTGCAGCAGTCTGCAGCCTCGGCGGGGCTTCTACACGACGCGGCGAATCCTCTCGATCCCTTCGTCTGTCTCCCACATTTCGAAGTCATACGTCAGCGCCTGATCGACGCTGGCATAGAAGTGATGCGCGAGCTGTTCGTGCATCGGATGATCGAGATACGACTGCAGTCCAGTGCGGTCGTCGAACTCGAGAATCGCCGCGAACGAGTAATCGGTCGTCATCAGCTGCTCGTAGGCGCGGCCCAGCGTCGCGCGTGTGCCGACGCGAACGCGGCGAATCGATGGAATCTGTCGTGTCGCGTGCAGGAGGGCCTCGGCCAGTCCGTCGCGCTGCGACTCAGCGAGATGGGCTTTCAGACGAAACAGTACGACGTGAGCGATCATCGCTGGCGCTTTCGAGGAGGCGATCCAGTACGTTGTCCCGATCGCCGCGGGCTGGCCGACGGACGCCGTTGTTCGCGGTCGCCTCGTGCTTCCTCGCGTGTCCGTTTCTTCTTGAACGTCTGCCGCGGGTCGCGATGCTCACCGCCAGGCCGCCAGTCGCGAGCGCGCTTGATGCGCGCGCGCTGAAGATCGGCTTGCGCGGCCTCCGGCGACTCCCACAGCCTGCCCCTGGCGAACCATTTCATCTGCGCGTCTGGGTGCTTCTCGCGAATGCGGTTGAACGTCGGCAGCAGGTCTGCGCGCTCGGCGGCACGAAATGCAGTCGGCAGTCCGCCGGCGAGAATCGTCCAGTACGAATAGCGCGGTGGCATACGGTTCCTCGTGGGATGCGGTTCGCCTACTCGGGCTCGAGCCGCTTGAGTTTTTCGACGAGCGTCGTGCGCTTGATGCGGAGTAGTTCGGCGGCCTTGTTGCGATTGCCACCGGTCCGTTCGAGTGATCGCTGAATCAGGTCCCGTTCGATTCTCGCCAGGTAGGCCGGCAGGTCGAGGCCGCTGTCAGGAAAATCGACAAAGGGCGTCTCCATCGTTTCAGGCATCGTCTGCACTTCGGCCGGCAGATCGGTGACGGCTACCTCTCGTCGTCCGCCACTCAGCGCCACCGAACGTTCGATGGCGTTCTCCAATTGCCGGACATTGCCCGGCCACTGATAGGCCATCAGCGCCCGCATGGCGCCTTGAGAGACCTGCATCGCCGCATCCGGCGCGAACTTCTCGAGGAAGTGTTTCACCAGGACCGGAATATCCTCGCGCCGTTCGCGCAGCGGCGGAAGCTGAATCGGAATGACGTGGAGCCGGTAGTAGAGATCTTCGCGAAACGTACCTTCGGCCACCATCTTCGACAGCTCGGAGTTGGTTGCGGCGATCACGCGCACGTCGACCTTGATCGTCTGGCTGTCGCCGACCCTCTCGAATTCACGCTCCTGGAGGGCACGCAGCAGCTTCATCTGCAGTGCGGTGCTCATGGTGCCGACTTCATCGAGGAACAGCGTGCCTTTGTGCGCCTGTTCGAATCGACCCTGGCGTGCGCCGACGGCGCCGGTGAACGCGCCCCGCACATGGCCGAACAACTCCGCTTCGAGGAGGGTCTCCGGTATCGCGCTGCAGTTGAGAGCGACGAAGCGGTTTGCCTTGCGAGCGCTGTTGTGATGAATGGCGCGCGCCACGACTTCCTTGCCGGTGCCTGTCTCGCCGGTGATCAGGATCGTGCTGCTCGAACGCGCGACCGTTTCGAGCAGATGAAACAGCTTCTGCATCGGACGGCTGCGTCCCAGAATCCGCGCTCCCGGTGCGTCGGCGCCTCCGAACCGATATCCGTCCTCGAGCTGCGATCGGAGATAGGCGTTCTCCGACGTCAGCCGGCGCTGCTCCATGGCCTTTTGCAGGACGTGCATCAACTCGTCGAACTGAAACGGCTTCGCGATGAAATCCGACGCGCCACGCTTGATGGCATCAACGGCATCCTTCACCGTGCCGAAACCTGTGATCACAATGGCGACGATGCCCGGATACCGCTCGCGGGCCGCCTCGATGACGCGCGAGCCGTCGATGCCTGGCAGTCGAAGGTCGGTGATGACAATATCGAACGCGAACTGGTCGAGCAGTTCGAGGGCGCGTTCGCCGCTTTCGGCTTCGACAACCTCGAACCCCCGCTCGGTGAGGCGTTCGGCCATCAAGCCACGCAGGGTCGCTTCATCGTCGATGAACAGCAGATGGGGGGCGGTCATATTAGGGGAGCGCCAATATATTGACACAAGCGGCGCTAACGAACGGGAGCCAACAGCCGATACAGCTTGTTGAGGTCGTCTTGGGGCCCAGTGGCCCCGTTGTGCAAACTTTTGAGGGCCGTCAGGAACGAGGCCCCGTGAGCGAATATGGACCGCCAGACCCTCTCTATCATGAAGGCCTGCGAGGCTGTTGGAGTCAGCCGTCGCACGATCTACAACTGGATTTCCGCAGGTAAGGTCGAGTACGTCCGAACCGCCGGCGGGTCCATCCGGATCTTCGCGGACACGCTGTGGCGCGATGCTGCGCCGCCGACGCGTTCCGAGGAGTCCGAAGCCAGGACCGCCCCCGGTTCGCACGCGTGAGCCTGCCCTCGTCGACCGACGGCCCGGGGGCCGACGAGTTGAAGCAGGAGCACGAGCTCCAGGGGCTTTTCCACCGCCTGAATAACCAGCTCGGAATCGTGCTCGCGCACGCCGAGCTGCTCGAAGCGAAGGCTTCAGATGCCGTCAACCGCGAGAGGGCGTCCCAGATTGTGTCTGGCGCCCTCGCCGCCTTGGGCACCGTCCGCGAGATCCGTCAAAGAACAGAACGTTTCATAGGCTAGCAGGTCTACTTCGGTACATCTGACCGCCTCTCCCGCAGCACCTGCTTCGTCCCCGCACATCAACTCAAAACCGTAATCCCCATGTCAGGATCTTGGCGTGGGGAGGCCCCGTTCCCGTCAACTTGTTGGCGATTTGGCTCTCTTCACGGTCGTTCGCGTTGGCAAAATCTGCGTGGATTTCATGATTCAACCTCTGCAGAAACAGCAACTTAGAGGGAGGCCACGCACGCGGTTGCACTGCGATTCCCGCGGGTTCCACTTGTTGGTACCGCGGTTGCCTTACTTGGCGCCGGAGGTCACACTCATGCGCCCGGTGAGCCAGAGCAGCTCGGTCAATCCACGCGTCACTGCCAGTCTTCCTTTCGTCGAGCAACTTGCTCGACGCGTTGCCGCCACGATGCCCCATTCCATTGATATCGGGGATCTCGTTCAGGATGGCGTCATCGGTCTGATTGACGCGGCCCACCGCTTCGACGAGGCGCGCGGGATCAAATTCGAGACATTCGCCGAGCGTCGCATTCGGGGCGCCATGATCGATGCCCTCCGGAAAGATGCCTGGCCGCGCGGCGTGCGTCGGCAACGACGCGAGCTCGAGGCTGCCCGTGAGGAGCTGCGACGGGAGTTGGGCCACGAGCCATCCCTGGCAGACCTCGCCGCCAAGATCGGCTCTGACGAAAAGCGTCTCGGCCGCACCATCGTCCGGATCAACGCCATCGAGTCCACCTCCCCGCTGGCCAACAACGAGAACCTCGACGAATCGACGCTCCCGACGGCGCTCATCCCGTCGGAACCCGAGCAGCCTGACGAAGCCTACGAGCGGCAGGAGACCAAGGACCGCGTCTGTGCCGCAATCGCCTCGCTGCCGCCGCGCGAGCAGAAGGTCATCAGTCTCTACTACTACGGTGAGGCGACGATGAAGCAGATCGGCGCCGAGATTGGGGTGAACGAATCGCGTGTCTCGCAGCTCCACGCGCGCGCCATTCGTCGACTCCGTGACGCGCTCGGCTCGATGGTGCCGGCGGCCGAAGCGGTCAAGGTGATGCGCACCGCGATCCTCGAGTTCCAGAAGCCGAAGATGGCGAAGGCGACGCTGAACCACGAATGGGCGGCAAACCACGAAAACGCCGGCAAGCCGGGCGTCGTCGTCGACTACGCGAGCGCCTCGCGTACGGTGCGCAGCAAGTCTGCGAGCCGGAAGGGTTTGGCGAGCCAGCGACAGCCGCTTTCTTCCAGAAAGCGTTCGGCGTCGGGGCCGGCAACGTCTCCGGTGACAAAGATCACTCGCCGTGCGAGCGAGGACGAGGCGGTCGCAATCGCCCGATAGAGCATCATTCCGTCGACGCGCGGCATCTTCAGATCGCAGATGACGACGTCGTAGGTCTTCTGACGCACGCGGGCCAGGGCTTCTTCGCCATCGCCCGCGTGCTCAACCTGCAATCCTGCTTCAGTCAGCGCGTCGACGACGGCCATCGCGAGCGCGCGTTCATCCTCGACCAACAACACTGACGCGCCGCGAACTGCGTCGTCCGCTGCTCCGCTTGCGGAGCGCGCGCGCGCGGCGTGCTCGACGCTGCTCACGGGGAATTCAACGGTGAACGACGCGCCGCCAGCAGGTGGCGAGTCAACCCGGATGCTCCCGCCATGCTCCTGGACGATCGCGTAGGCGACGGTCAAGCCCAGTCCGGTACCTTTCCCGACTTCCTTCGTCGTGAAGAAGGGATCGAAGATCTTGTTCTTGACGTCGGGTGGCACACCTGGCCCGTCGTCGCTGACTTGCAGCACGACCGCGTTGTGCTCCCCGTCGTGCCACGTTCGCAGCACGAGCGACCCTCGTCCATTGGCGGTCAACATCGCCTGTTCGGCGTTGATGACGAGATTGAGCAGCACTTGTTGAATCTGATGTGGGTCGGCGAAGACTGGCGGAAGTCCCGACGCCAGCGCCGTCACCACATCGATATTCGTCAGCCGTTGCTCGTAGGCACGCAGCGTGAGCGTCTCGCGGACCACCTGATTCAGATCGATCATCGACCGCGTGGACTGGCGTTTGCGCGCGAATGTCAGCAGATTGCGCACGATGCGCGCCGCGCGCTCTGATTCGCCAAGGATGACGTCGATGCCGCGCCGCGCCGTCTCGTCGAGGTTGCGCTCCGCGAGCCGCTCCGCCCAACTGAGAATGGTGGCGAGCGGATTGTTCAACTCATGCGCGACGCCGGAGATTGTCTGACCGAGTGCCGCCATCTTCTCGGCCTGCAGCAACTGTTGATAGAGGTCTCGCGACTGATCGTCGAGGCGCCGCCGTTCACTGACGTTGCGGATCAGCGCCTCGACCTGTGAGAGTCCCTTCCTGCGCGACGGGCCTGCGTGCGCGGTGACTTCGACCCAGAGGAGATCGCCATCCAATCGGCGCAGCCGGAGCAGGTAGTCCGTCACCGCACCTTCCGTGAGGAGACGGCCGAGAAACGCGGTACGCGCCGCCGGGTCGACGAATCGCTCTGCCGCGAAGGGCGCGACGCGAGCGTACGGCGTCCCCGGTGCGTAGCCAAGCATCGCCCTGAGATGCGGATTGATCGCCTCGGTCGTTCCCGCGTCGAGAGGGTCGGGCGACACGGTGCCAATGAACACGCCCTCGTGAACCGCTTCGAATAAACGCGCGAACCTATCGGCGCGGGTTCGATGGGGAGCGCGTCGGGCTGTCGCCACCACGGCAATTATAGGACTCGGTGTGCACGTCTGTGCGAACGGAAGCGCTCGATCGGTCGCGCAGCTCCGTGAAATCCGTCCCGAGCATGGGCAACGGTGCAGCGTCCCGGTATTCGAGCCGATAACCCCGACAATTGGCGTAACACTGCTGGGCCCGCGATCTCTCACGAGTGCGACCCGAGCCGACGTGACGCAAGCGAGGACCCATGCGAGTGATGGGGCGCAACGACGCCGTTCTGATGATCGGCCTGACCGTTGCGCTGTTTGTGATCTTTTCCGGACCGGTCGCCGCGCTGCTCGACTACGTCCGTGAGATCGAGGAGACGCGCGGCCTGCACCTGTTGCCGGCGTTGGTGATTCTCGCGACGATCTTCAGCTTTCATCAGCTCCGCAAGCGTCAGGAAATCCGCACTGAATCGTTGGGCGTCGCCCGCGCGGCGCAGGACGCGACCGAGCGCGCCGCCGAGATGTCGCGACTGGTAGCGTTCGGTCACGCACTGGCGCGAACGATGGACAGCGAATCGACCGACTCGATTCGCGGCGTGCTCCACGCGCACCTGCCACTGCTCGCACCCGGACGAGGTGTCTGGGTGATGACTCGCACTCGTGCCGGACAGTGGGAATCGCAGGCCACGGTTGGCGAGTCGATGCCTGCCGACCGTGAACGTGCGGCGCGCCGCGCGCTCGGCGAAGCCGATCCTCTGGTTGGTCCATCGCCGACCGAGGTCTGTTTTCCGATGATCATCGGTGGCGTTCCCGAAGGCGTGCTGGGCGTTGCGCCCGAGCCGCCACTCACCGACCATCAGCGCAGCGTGCTGAGTGCCGCGGCGGCGCTGTTGGCGGTGTCACTGAAGAATTCGGAGTTGTTCCGCGAGGTTCGCGACAACAGCGTTCGCGACGCGCTCACGGGCTGCTTCAATCGCACGCACGCCCTCGAGGTGCTCGACGGCGAGCTTCGCCGCGCGCGGCGGTCGCGCCTGCCGCTGTCGGTGGTCATGTTCGACCTTGACAACTTCAAAGGCATCAACGATCGCAATGGCCACCTCTGTGGCGACGCCGTGCTGGCCGCCGTTGGCGCCACGATGAAGGCCGAGCTGCGCGGCAGCGACTTGAAGTGCCGCTACGGCGGGGACGAGTTCATGGTGATCCTTCCCGACACGCCCCTCGTCGGTGCGAAGCAGGTCTCCGAGAACCTGCGCCGCGCGATTGCCGAGCATCCGGTGACGTGGAACGACGGACAGGTCATGGTCACTGCCAGCTTCGGGATCACGTCGATCAGTCAGGGTGAGCACGATCCGCTGAGCGCGATTGCCCGCGCCGACACCGCGCTCTATCGCGCGAAGCAGCGCGGCCGCAACGGCATCGAATTGGAAGAACAGCCGGCGGCTCTCGCCAGCTAGTCGGCGCCGTCCTTCGACGCTGCGCTTGACGCCGGTCCGAGCGCAAACGTCATCGTCCCGTTCAGGACCACCTTGCCGTTGACGCGCGCGAAGCCATAGAGCTGTCCCATGCGGCTGCGCAGTCGCTTGACCCTTGCTTCGATCTCCACGACATCTCCGGGGCACACCGCCCGCCGATAGCGCACGCGCTCGATCCCGACGAAGAGGGGAATCTTGTTGCGATTCTCCGGCTTCGACAGGATCAGGATCGCACCGACCTGGGCAACACACTCAGTGAGGATGGTGGGTGGGACCGCCGCCGCCGCGCCACCAGGATGAGACAGATAGTGCTCGTTGATCGACACGTTCTTGATGCCGACGATCCGTTTGTCGGGCTCGAGCTCGGTAATGCGATCGACCAGCAGAAACGGATAACGATGCGGAAGGATCTGCTGAATGGCGCGCTGGTCGAGTGGCAGCGTCAAAGCGTCCATATGAAGAGAGGCCAGTATAATTCGATTGCTCGCCAGGGCCCGTCGAGCCACCAGCCATGACCAAGCCACAGGATACTCCGTCGGATCCGCGCCTCCAGACGGCCGGCCGCGCGCCAAGCGACACCGAGCTGCTGTCAACCCTGTTCGAGCTCGGGCGCGAAGTCACGTCGGTGCTGGATCTCGAAGAGCTGCTGGCGAAGATTCCACAGCTCATCGCAAGGCTCACGCGATTCAGCGCGTTCTCGGTGTACCTCCTCGACGAACGCCGGCAGGATCTGCGGATTGCCTATGCCGTCGGGTATCCCGAGGAGGTTCTGCCGACGTTGCGGTTGCCGGTTGGTCAGGGGGTGGTTGGCGCGGCAGTCCAGGAGGGCCGCCCGATTCTGGTCAACGACATTCGCCGCGAGCCTCGCTACAAGGGTCCGCTTCGCAACATGCTCTCTCAGCTGGCGGTGCCGATGCGGCGCAAGGGCAAGGTGATCGGCGCGCTCAATCTGCTGAACGAAGTCGAGGGTGCATTCACCTCACAAGACGAGGCGCTCCTCAGGCAGTTTGCGGCGCACGTGGCGGTTGCCCTTGAAAACGCCCGGCTCTTCAAGTCCGAGCGCCACTACGTGGACACGCTCGAGACGCTGGCTGAGATCGGCCGCGAGATGTCGTCGATTCTCGATCTCGACGCGCTGCTCACGCGCATCGCCAGTCTCACCAAGCGGCTGATCGACTATCGCACCTTTGGCATCCTGCTTCTCGACGAGACCACCAACGAGCTGGAGATGAAGCTCGCGGTCCGCTACGGCAAAGGCGCTGAGTCCAAGCACGTGCGGCTCGGTGAAGGTCTCGTCGGGTGGGCGGCACTCCACAAGGAGCCGGTATTGGTTTCCGACGTCTCGCAGGATCCCCGGTATATCAACCTCGTTGATGACGCGCGGTCCGAGCTGGTCATTCCCATGCTCATCAAGGACCGATGCATCGGCGTCTTCGATCTCGAAAGCCCCGAGCTCGATGCCTTCACCAAGGAGCACAAGGAGCTGCTGACGCTGTTGGCAAGCCAGGCGGCGGTGGCCATCGACAACGCCAGGTTGTACGAGGAAGTGCGGCGTAACGAAGAGCGGATCGAGAAGGAGCTGCGTTTCGCCCAGCGAGTCCAAGTCGCGCTGCTGCCGACCGAGCCACCAAAGACCGCGGAGGGCGTCGACGTCGCGGGCCGCTTCGAGCCGGCGCGGGAGCTCGGGGGAGATCTTCACGACTTTCTCGTACCCGAGGCAGACACGCTGGTCGTCGCGGTCGGCGACGTGTCGGGCAAGGGCGCGCCCGCGGCACTCTATGGTGCGTTTGCCGCCGAGCAGGTGCGCTCACGCACGCTGCGGCGGCGCTTCACTCCCGACCGGTTCAGCGTCGCGGGCGTGCTGCGTGCGATGAACACCAACCTTCACGAGCGCCATCTCGAGGAGTACTACTGCACGCTCTGCTATGCCTTCTTTGACTTCGGACGCCGGACCGTTACGCTTTCGAACTCGGGTCTGCCGTACCCGATTCGCTGCTCGGCGGATCGCTGCGGGCAGATCGAGCTGCCTGGCGTGCCGCTGGGATCGTTCCCCGGAATCATCTACGACGAAGTCACTCTCGATCTGAAGCCCGATGATCTGTTCGTTTTCTGCACGGATGGAATCTTCGAAGCGCTCAATCCGAAGGGGGCTGAATTCGGGGCGAGGCGGCTCTGCCAGGTCATTGCGGCCTCGCGCCGCGAATCCGCGCGTGTGATTGTCGATGCGATCTTTCACGAGGTCACGTCGTTCAGAGGGACGGAGCCTCAGGCTGACGACATGACCGCCGTGGCGATCAAAATCAAGTAAGGTCGGGCCGCTCGAAGGCGGCCTCTGCTGCCTGATCTTGCTACCTGATCTTGCGACTGTCTTCGTCGATGTGCAGGCCAATCGATCGGCCACCGACGACCGCAACCTCGTTGACCTTGCCTTTCACCTGCACGCGTGCGCCTTTCGACGGCGACCGGTTCGCGCGCGACACCACCGTAATCTCTCCAGTGCCGTCATCCACGTTGTAGAGCTGAAACGGCACGAGCGGGATGCCGAAGCTGTTGGTCACCGTACCGGTCACGCTCACCGTCTTGCGCTCGTACTTGTCGGGCTGAGTTTTCAGTTCGGCGATGCGCACGCTCGACGCGCATCCGGCGATGAGGACTGCGCTCAACATCGCGATCGACAGTAGACGGCCTGAATGTCTCATGGCTCCATCCTCCAGACGCGATGCGGCCAGGCAAAAAAA
>Ga0075421_100010624_pt1 | contig 11380 bp, 9 predicted proteins | sample SoiMetdeltSBSDD5_FD_75292 | JGI IMG/M metagenome (GOLD analysis project Ga0075421, IMG submission 75292) | Bulk soil microbial communities from a Populus tree surrounding site in Tennessee, USA - Soil MetaG P. deltoides SBSDD5 | ecosystem: Environmental > Terrestrial > Soil > Tree plantation...
TCGAACTCCTCGTCTTCCGGCGGATGGTCGATGACGATGTGGAACATGAAGCGGTCGAGCTGCGCCTCGGGGAGCGGATAGGTGCCCTCGAGCTCGATCGGGTTCTGCGTGGCGAACACGTAGAACGGCTCCTCGAGCTGATACGTCCGCCCCTGGATCGTGACGCGGTGCTCCTGCATCGCCTCGAGCAGCGCCGACTGCGTCTTCGGCGGCGTCCGGTTGATCTCGTCGGCGAGGACGATGTTGGCGAAGATCGGCCCCGGCGCGAAGACCATCTGCCGCCGGCCGGTGGAAGTGTCTTCCTGGATGATGTCGGTGCCGGTGATGTCGGACGGCATCAGGTCCGGCGTGAACTGGATGCGCGCGAACTTGAGCTCGAGCACCCGCGCCAGCGTGTGGATCAGCAGCGTCTTCGCCAGGCCCGGCACGCCGACGATCAGGCTGTTGCCGCCGACGAAGAGCGTCAGCAGCACCTCGCCGATGGTCTCTTCCTGGCCGATGATGAGCTTGCGCAGCTCGGTCATGATCCGGTCGCGCCCGGCCTTCATCTGCTCGGCCAGAGCGAGATCGTCCGATTCGAGGTCCACGATATCTGTCACTGTCCGATTCACGAGTCCTCTTTTCTCAGCTCCGAGCTAGCTCCTGACTCCGTCCGCTTTCTCAGCGCTCGCGGCGCCCCACCCCGCTCGCGCTCGCTCGGCGTCTTCGCGCCTCGCTCGGGCCGCGGGCGCTGCTCCCGGGTCCTGATTAATGTGTCATCCCGTAAATGAAGTAGTTCACGCCGAACTTGTAGGCCTGGTTCGAGAGATCGACCGGCATCAGGCCCTGATCCGAGAACTCCCAGTACTCGCCGAGGTCGTTGTCGCGGTTGGCGATCGCCAGCAGCCGCTTCTGCGGATCGTTCTGCTCGAAGATGCCGTAGTAGGTCGGATAGCCGTTGTAGGACGTCAGGTACTCGAGATCGTCGATCTCGAAGAACGAATGGAACACCGGGTGCGACGCGTCGAGCTGCACCCAGTGCGACTCCGGCAGCACGAGGCGCATCTGCTCCTGCAGGTTGTCCCAGTCGCCGCCGCGGAAGTCGTCGAAGATGATCAAGCCGCCCTTGAGCAGGTAGCTGCGCAGCCCGGCGGCTTCCTTCTCGTTCAGCGACCAGAACCCCGGCTCGGACATGTACGCGATCGGATAGCTGTGCAGGTCGGGATCCTCGAGGCCGAAGACGTTCGACCCGTCGATCCTCGGCCGGGCGATCGTGATCTCGTTGATGATCCGCATCAGATGGATGTCGGCGGTCGGATAGTCGTGCGCCCACCCCGGCTCGCGGCCGCGCCGGCCGAAACCGCCGAGCCCGGTCGAATACGACAGGCGGACGAAGACGAGGCGGCCGTCGTACGGCTGGTTGCCGGTGGTCTGGACGTACGGCTGCGCGTCGCGTCCCCTGAAGAAGTCCTGGGCGACGGTGCCGGCCGTCGCCATCAGCACGGCGAGCACGACCGCGGCGGCAAACCGGATCACTTGCCGCCTCCTTCACGGATCTGCCGCGATTTCAGCGCCAGCTCCGTCAGCGCCTTCTCGAGCTCCGAGGCGTAGCGCTGCGGCTCCATGCTGTCCTTCAGCAACTTGAGCGACTCGACCCGGCGCTCGAGCACCCGGCGCTCGTCGTAGAGCGCGCGCAGCTTCGGATCGGACGGCTCGGGATCCCCGGATCCGGCCGTGCCGAGCGAGAGGATCGACGCGACCCGCCCCTCCTTGCCGTCGGCGGCGGGCTGCGCCGTGCCTTCGCGATCGCCGGTATCGTCGAGCAGCGCGTGCTCGGTGAGCATGATGCCTTCGCGCTCGTAGGTGCTCGCCACCTCGCGGCGGGCGTAGTTGAACGCCTCGAGCACGGTCACCCGCTTGTTCTTGTCGGCGTCCGCCGCGTCCGCGGTGAGCGCGTCGACGAAGAACCCGCCGAACAGCGTGGTGAACCGCTCGCTGCCGTTCCGTGTCGCGGTCACGATCGTCCGTCCCGGTCCGGACAGCGCCTCGATGAACGGGCCGCTCGCGCTCGCGGTGTTGACGAGCACCACGCGGCGCGGATCCAGCCGCTTCAAGAGCGGCTCGAAGTCAGCTCCGGTCATGTCCGGTCCGGGCAGGTTGAACTTCGCCACCCGGCCGTCGAACGTGCCGTGGCCGATCAACACGACGAACACCACGTCGTCCGCCGCCGCGCTCTGCGAGAGCGATTCGAACGCCTTGGTGATCTCCTCGCGCGTCGATCGCCCTTTCGCCGGCGAGCCTTCCACCGGCTTTTCGACGAGATACGTGATCCGCTCGCGGGGGATGGCGTAACGCCTGGCGCCTGCCTCCACCAGCGCGGCGCCCCACTTCTGGAACAGCTCCGCGTGCTCGGGATCGCCCGCCAGGCCGACGATCACCGCCAGGTGCACGTTCTGCGCCGCAGCCGGCGCCGCCGCGAGCAGCAGCGCACACGCGGTCCACACCGCCGTCCGGCAGAACCGTGGGTGGCTACGCAAGACCGACGGCCCTCCGGTACGCCCACTCCGTGCACACCAGCGACAGCAGGAGCACGAGCACGATCGGCATGTTCCACAGGTCGCGCTCTTCCACCGTCGTGATGCCGCGCCCGCTGTAGCTGACATCTTCCGGCAGCGCGGCCATCGTCGCCGGCGTGTAGAACCGCCCGCCCGTCTCCTCGGCAATCCGGCGCAGCCGCGCCTCCTGCATCGTCGCGTCGAAGTACTCCGCGTCGCCCGGCGCGGCGCGCAGCTGCACCCCGCCGGTGCCGAGCGGCTTGCCGGCGCGGGTCGCTTCGGCCTGGACGGAATACGTGCCCTCGTCCGCGGCGACGAACGTGCCGCGGTATTCGCCGCTCTTCTCGCCGGTCCACTGCAGCGGCACGTCGATCGGTCCCTTCGGGCCGGTGACGTGCGCGACGACGTGGGCGTCGTTGATTTCGACGAACGTCGGATCGACGACCGCGGCGTTGACGGCGACTGTTTCACCCGCCTCGACGCGTTCGGTGTTCGTCCGCATCTCGACGTGATCCGGCACGCCGTCGACGAGCCAGCGCAGCAGCTGACGCCAGTAGTTCTCGTGCGTCATGTCCTCGACCGACATCGTCACGTGCATCTGCCACAGCCAGGAGTCCTGGATCGGCTGGGCCAGCGCCTTGCCCCGCCCGTAGCGCTGGTAGGCGAGGACGATCTGCTCGCGGCGCCGCTCGTCGGTGCCGCTCAGCAGCACGGTCGCGCCCGGCTTGATCGCGCTCAGCGCGTTGACGCTGGTGACGCCCGGCATCGAGTTCCACCGCGACGCCGATTCCTGCTCGTTCGCGCCGAGCTGCGTCACCGCGTGCGCCGCGCCGGCGCGCGTCGGGTGGACCTTGAGCCGCGCGACCGGCGGGGTCTCCGCCGACTGGCGTGCCCGTTCGATCACGACCGGCAGGGCGTCGGCGACCGGCGTCCCGGCGTAGCTCCCCTCGGCAAACGAACGGCCGCCGCCGAGCACCAGCAGCCCGCCGCCGCGGCGCTCGACGAAATCCGCGATCATCCGCAGCTGATCGCCGGTGAACGCCCCCGCTTCGATGCTGCCGAGGATCAGACCGCGATACGCGAACAGCTCCTCGCGCGTCCGCGGGAAGCCGACCACGAGCTGCGTCGGGTCGTCGAGCTCCTGGCGGTAGTACTTGTTGTCGGCGGTGCGCTGCAGGCCGATGATCTGCAGGTTCGGATCGTCGGCGACCGCGCGCCGGATGAACTTGTATTCGAAGCGCGGCTCCCCTTCGAAGTAGAGGATCTTCTCGCGGCGGTCGCGGACGTCGAGCAGCGTCTCGCGCGCGTTGTTCTGCGCCACCAGCTCGCCCGGGCGCGGCGCGATGCGGAAGCGGATCCGCCGCGAGCCGGCATCGGCGGCCGTGAAGCGGACGCGCACCGCAGCCGGCTCGCCGTCTGCCGGCAGCCGGACTTCCTGCGACCCGACAATCCGCCCTTCGTCTTCGACGTCGAACGTCACGGTTTCACCGGCGTAGCCGGTCTGCGTGATGACGGCGTCCACCAGCAGCGACGTCCCTTTCAGCGCCGTGCGCGGGACGTTGATCCGGCTCACCTGGATGTCCTTCGGCAGCCGGTCGGCGCCGATGCCGACGGTGAACACCGGCACCGACGCGGCTTTGAGATCGAGGAGGACGTCGGCAAGCGACGCGTTCGTCGTGTCCGCGCCGTCGGAGACCAGGACGACGCCGGCGAGCGGCAGGCCGGCGAGCTCCTGGCGCGCGGCGTCGAGCGCCGGCGCGAGGCGCGTCTGCGATCCGCCGAACGTCAGATCCGCCGGCGCGCCGATGCGATGCGCCGTCGACGAAAAGCGGAACGTCCGCACCACGAACCGATCGGACAACGCGCGCGAGACGGCGCCGCCCGGTTCGACGAACTCCTGGCGGATGAAGTCGGCACGCGGGCGGCCGTTCCAGTCGGCGATCTGCATGCTGCGGGAGTCGTCCACGAGGACGGCCAGGAAGTTCTGCTGAGAGACCGCCGCCTTGACGACGAGCACCGGGCGGAACAGGCAGAAGAGCAACAACACCAGCGTGGCGACGCGCAGCGCCGCAAGGACGAGCTTGTGCCGTCCGCTGCGCGTTGTCGGCGCGCCAGCCGCGGCGGTGGTCCGTTGAGAGACCCGCGCCGACCGGTAAGCGAGGATGGTGACGACGACCGCCGCCACGACGAGCAGTGCTGCAGCATAGGCCCCGGCGGGCGGCACGAGGCGGAATTCTCCCTGCTGGAAGATCACCGGCCGATAGCCGAACAGCAGTCGGAACAGGGAGTCGAGCACCGGCGTGTCCTTTGTGGCCTCGTTGTCCGTGGGGGCACGCCGAGGCGGTCTTGGGCGATTGTAACCGGGTCGGTTAGACCTCCGGCAGCCCTAATGAACCTAAAGACGACGCGTGGGCCTGGTTAGCTTCGCTCGAACGCCGCAACCGTCAGAACGGGCCCAGCGGCGGGACCAGCCGTGCGCCACCGGCCGCCGGCGCCATCAAAATGTCATAACCAATCGACCGGGTGAACCGGATCGCATCCGGTGACGTTAGCAGGGTGTCTGCGATGCAGGAATCGGCCAACCGCTACCCCGGGCTCCCCGCCCGCTCCCTCCGCAGCGGGGACGCCGGGGTGTTCGTGAGCGCTGACGCCGGCCTCGAGCGCGAGTTCGAGGCGCGGCTCCAGGAATCGTCGGCGCTCGCGGTGCGCGTGGCCTTTTCGGTGCTCAGGCAGCGGCAGGATGCCGAAGACGTCGCGCAGGAGGCGTTTGCGAAAGCGTATCGCCGATTCGCCTCACTGCGCGATCCCGAGGTGTTTCGCCGTTGGATCGTGCGGGTCACGTGGCGGCTGGCGATCGACCGCTGGCGCGCGGATCGGCGGCGGCGTGCGCGTGAAGAGGTGGCGAACGTCGAGCCTGTGGCCGCCGATGCGGAAGAGGCGGCATCCGCCGCCCGTCGCGCAGCCCGGCTGTGGGAGTGCATCGACGCCCTCCCGGAAAAGCTGCGTATCGTCATCGTGCTGTCCGCGATCGAAGGACACGGTGTGCAAGAGGTGGCGGGGCTGCTGGACATCCCGGCAGGCACCGTGAAATCACGTTTGTTTCTGGCGCGACGAGCGCTGGCAGAGAAACTCCGATGTCTCGCGAACAATCCCGAAGGCTAGTCGACGAGCTCGAGCGGGACCTGCGGCAGGCGTTGACGCTCGAGCCGTCCGCGGATTTTGCTCGGCAGGTCAGGGCGCGGATCGAACGGACGCCGAGGCGCACCTGGCCGCCGGTGGACATGCCATGGCTCGCCGCTGCGGCTGCAGTAATCCTGATCGCGCTTGCCGCCTGGTGGCAGACGGCGCGGCTCGCGCAGCCGCTCGATCGCGTACCCGCAGGGACGACCGCGGCCGTGGACGTCTTGCTCGAGCGAGCGCCCGAGCCGGCGCCGTCGCCGAAGCCGGATATCGTCGTGCGGCCCCGGCGGATGGTGCGAGCGGCGTCCTTGAACGTCAGCCCGGAGCCCGAAGTCATCGTGCCGCCGGATGCGGCGCGCGCCCTCGCGCGGTTCCTGCGGCTGACCCGAAGCGGCGCCGTGAATGCGGATCAGCTGCCAGCGCCGGCTTCGTCTGCTCCACCGGAAGAACTGTCGATCGTCCCGCTCGCCGTTCCATCGATTCCCGTGCCGGTCATCGATATCTTGGGCGGCGCCGCACCAAGCGGCGCCGGCCCGCAGTGAGGACACAACGATGAAAACCGTTTCAACCGTTCTGGCTTGCGTGTTCGTCTTTGCGACATCGGTCCTCGGGCAGGCGAAGCCGCAAACCCCCGCCACCGCGCAGGAGCGGGCGCCGGCTGCCGCAGCGGCCCCCTCCGAGCAGCCAAAGCCGCTCATTCCGTTGAAAGTGCAGATCCTGCTCTCGCGGTTCAAGGGGGACAAGAAGGTCAGCAGCCTCCCTTATGTGCTCGGCGTCACCGCCAACGACCGCATCGCCAAAACCAGCCTGCGCATGGGAGTGGAGGTGCCGGTTCCGACCGGGAGCAACTCCTTCAGCTACCGCAGCGTCGGCACCAACATCGACTGCGACGCGCACTCGACCGCGGGTGACGCGTTCCGCCTGAGCGTCCTGGTGCAGGACTCGTCGCTTCAATTCGACGCGCAGCGCTCGAACGAGACCGCGCCGGAGAAGACGAAAATCGTCGGCGACGTCCCGGTCTTCCGGCAGTTCAACTCGAGCTTTCAGATCGTGATGCGCGACGGCCAGACGACGCAGCACACCTCGGCGGTGGATCCGATCAGCGGCGAGGTGATGAAGATCGACATAACGCTGACGGTGCTGAAGTAGCTACTGCTGCACGTGGCCGTGCGCCGGGTCGTGCTTGTGCCGCTCATAGTGCTGGCGCAGCAGATCCTTGCCGTAGTCGTTGCCGTTCGGCGTGCGGACGACGGTATGGACGTGGCGCCGCCCGGGAACCTTGGGGCCTTCGAGCGCAACCGGCGTCTGGTGGTCGAACTCGATCAGGATGACGGGGCTGTGGATACGGTAGTAGAAGACGCTTTCCGGTCCGGTGCCGCCGATCCAGGCGAAGTAGGTGTCATTCAGGTGCTGCCGGACCTCGGCCATCCGCACCTTCGCGTGTCCCGGTGACATGTTGCCGACGTACTCTTCGATGACGTCCAGGAGCAGCCGCTGCTGCTTCTGGTCCAGCTCCGACGCGCCGAGTCCGGCGTGCTCGAGGACCAGGTTGTCGCGGAACGCCTGCGCCTGCGCGTTGTTGGCAGTCTTCTCCGGCTGCAGCGTCGCCTTCTTCTGCTGCCCGGCGCTGAGCGCAGTCATCAAGGCGAGCCCTTTGTTCTGCTCGTCCTGCAGCACGATGGTGCCGGCGTACTTCCCGGACTCCGCGCTCACCGGCTCCGAACCCATGAACGTCGGCGTCATGACCACCTGGTCCCGAAGCACGAAGTAATTGATGACCAGGTGATGGCCATCGAGCTGCCATCCCCAGGGCTCGCTGGCGGACGGCTCGCCCATGACGGTCAGGTAGTACAGCCCCTCGCCATACTCCTCGAACCGCTTCGTCAACTCGGCGATGGTCTCGTTCAGTCGCATGATGTTCCGCGACTTCTCGAGCCCCTTCGCACTCAGCCCCGACTGCAGCAACGCAAAGGCACGCCCCTTCTGGTCGTCGGACATCTCCTTGAAGCTGACGCCCTGCCGCGTCCAGCGGTGGATGTTGTTCCACTTCCGCCACTCGCTGTCATCCACCGGATAGGTGGTCTTCGCGCGCTGTTCGGCGGTCAGCCCGGCAACGAACCTGGCTGCCGCCTCCATCACCGGTTTCGTCGTCACGCCCGATCCGCGGATCGGAAACAGCCCGGGCCTCACGGCGCCATCGGTCGTCACTCCCTTGAATGGCTCCGCGAGCGGGTCGGGGCGCTGCTGCGCGACAGCGCCGATGGCGCAGATGCCGGCGGCGAGGATCGCTCCGGCGACAGAGAATCGCAGGTTCATGCCCGCATTGTATGCTCACCGCCCTCTGATAGCATGCCGCCAGCATGTCGAGGGATGCGGCCCTGGGCTTCACGATCGTCGTGACGGTGCTCTGCGGAACGGCGTCGCCGCAGTCGCAGACGCCACCCGCGATCGAGGCGAGCCGCGCCGGGTCGCAGTGCGCGGTCGCTGCCGACGCCGATTACGCGTTCACCCGGGAACACCCGGTGCAGGTCGGCGGCGGCGCGATGTTCGTGGCCTCGCGGGAGCGGCGATACATGGATGCGCTCCGCGGTCCGGGCGGCGAACCGGTCCGCTACAAACGCCTGCACAGCGCTCCCGCCCCGGACGGTCAGACGATCCTCGACGTCTACGAGCTCGTCTACGACGGCGCGGAAAAAAGCGTGATGATCTATCTCGACGCCTACCATTTCGACGACGAGATGCGGGCGCCGAAGGGGTTCATCTGCGGCGCGCCGATCGGGCTCACCCCGCCCGGGCCCGATCTGTTTCAGGCATCGCGGCAGCTTGGCCGGCTCGCCGTCGAGCAGGGGGCGTCACGCGAGTTCGCTCCCATCCCGCTCGATCTGGGTGCGGATGGCAAACCCGCGCGCGGCGTCGTGCTCGATCATTTCCGCATGATGGCGCGGGTGACCCGGGCCGCCGCCGCCGGCGGCGTTCCGATCGTCCTCGATCCGGCGCTCCGCCCGCCCGACGCGCTGCGCCAGCGGACCGTCGTGGTGGCGTATCCGTGGACCTGCGACGGGCGGACGATCCTGCCGCAGGCGATCGATCTGATGTCAGCTCAGGGACGGCCGGCGCCGCGGCAGGGAGAATACGCGACGGGCGACACCCTCACCGCGCAGGTGCCGGGACTCGCCGTACCGGACGGCAGCGTCGCCGCCACATTTGGCCTGCAGGCGCCGCGTCCGAACGACGCCGTCCGAATCACCTACGCCGATCAATGCAACGGCGCCACGGAGGTGACCCTGCAGCTGCCTCAGACTCCTGTCCGCCCGGTCCACACGCCGCAGCCGACGATGCCCGACGGGGTGACGGCGAAGTCGGCGAGCGTCCGGCTCCAGGCGCAGGTGGATCTCGACGGCGGGCTCAAGTACGTCACCTACGTCGGCGGCTCGCGCGAGCTGCTCGCTGCGGCCACCGAGGCCGTGCGCGGGTGGACGTTCGATCCCGCGCGCATCAACAACGCCCCGATCTCGACGCCCGTGGCCGTGCAGGTCACGTTCGTGGGACGGGAACAGGAGATCAAGAGCCAGCCAACAACAGGAGGCAAGGAGATAAGGAGAAGACGGGTAGAGAACAAGAGACTAGGAGATCAGGAGCGATTGGGATCGCCCCATCCGCGTCGATCCGCGGCCCCTGGAAAAGTAGAGATGCGCACCGATCAGCGGCTCGTGAACAGACGGGTATCCGCGTAGATCCGCGGCTCGTCGGGGCATCCGCGGCTGCACGGGATCACGAGGTAATGTTGCCTGCCATGAAAGTGAAATGGGGCGTGCTCGGGGCGGCGCGGATCGCCACGCAGAAGGTCGTGCCGGCGATGCAATGCGGCGAGTGGTCTGAAGTCGTGGCGATCGCGTCGCGCGATGCTGCAAAGGGGGCCGCGGCGGCGGCAGCGCTGGGCATTGCGCGATCGTACGGCGCCTACGAGGCGCTGCTCGCCGATCCCGAGGTCGAAGCGATCTACAACCCGCTCCCGAACCATCTGCACGTCCCCTGGACGGCGCGCGCGGCGGAAGCGGGCAAACACGTCCTGTGTGAAAAGCCGATCGGCATGAACGCCGCCGAGGCTGAGACGCTGCTCGAGGTGCGCGACCGCACCGGCGTGCACGTCCAGGAAGCCTTCATGACCCGCGTCAACCCGCAGTGGCTGCGGGTCGTCGACGAAGTGCGGTCCGGGCGCATCGGCGACGTCCGCGCGGTCAGCGGCGTGTTCAGCTACTTCAACGACGATCCCGCCAACATCCGCAACCAGGTCGAGTGCGGCGGCGGCGCGCTGATGGACATCGGCTGCTACCTGATCAACACGGCGCGGGCGATCTTCCGCCGCGAACCGCAGCGGGTGTCGGGCTCAATCGAACGCGATCCGCGGTCGGGCACCGACATCCTGACGGCGCTGACGATGGACTTCGCCCCCGGCCAGGCGACCGGCATGTGCAGCACGCAGCTGGTTCCCGCGCAGCGGGTCATCGTTTACGGGTCCCGCGGGCGTATCGACGTCGAAGTGCCGTTCAATGCGCCGCCGGACAGGCCCTGCCGCGTCTTCGTCGACGACGGGAACACGCTGCAGGGGGGGTGGAAAGACACGATTGAATTCGAGACGTGCAATCAGTACACGGTGCAGGGGGACTTGTTCTCGCGCGCGGTGCGGGGGCTCGGTCCGCTGCCCTATCCGCTCGAGGACTCAGTGCTGAACATGCGAGTCATCGACGCGGTATTCAAGGCCGCGCGGACGGGGCGCTGGGAGAAGCCGTGAGGACCTTGCCCGGCCTCGGACCGTCGGCGCGCTGCACGCCCCAAACGGGCGCGCCGTTGACGAACACCGTGTGAATCCCGCGCGGCAGCCGCTGCGGCAGCTCGAAGGTAGACCGATCGAGCACCGTCTCCGGATCGAACAGGACCAGGTCCGCCTTCATCCCGGCGCGAATCAGGCCGCGATCCCTCAGGCCAAGCCGTGACGCGGGCAGCGCCGTCATCTTGCGGATCGCCTCCGGCAGCGTGAGCCACTTCTCCTCGCGCACGAAGCGGCCCAGCACCCGCGGGAACGTGCCGGCGCCGCGCGGATGGCTGAACCCGATGCCGCCATCGCTCGCCACCATCACCCAGCTCTGACGGTAGAACGTCTTCAGATCGTCCTCGGCCATCGTGTGCCCGATGACTCCGGCGTCATCGTCGGCGACGATGCGGATGTACAGATCGACCTCGCTGATGTTCTCGGCGCGCGCGATCTCCTCGAGGCGCCTGCCGACGTACTGCGGGAACTTCGGCAGCCGCGTGATCTGAATGTTCTTCCCGCCCCCCACGTCGTCCAATGCCTTTTTGACGCTGGCGGGATCGGTCCATTTCTTGTTCGGAACGAGCACTTTCAGGTTCGAGTGCCAGGCGAGATAGGGATAACAGTCCGCGGTGACGTCGAGGCCGCGCTTGCGGGCGGATTCCACCAGCGCGACGACGTCCGGCGCCTTTCCCCAGACGCCCACCGTGCCGAGCTTGATGTGCGTGATCTGCACCGGCAGCCGGGCCTGCTCGCCGATGGCGATGGCCTCGCGAACGGCCTCGAGCGTACGGTCTGCCTCGTCGCGGATATGCGAGATGTAGAACCCGTGATGACGCGCCGCAACGCGCGCGAG
>Ga0075421_100010625_pt1 | contig 11379 bp, 10 predicted proteins | sample SoiMetdeltSBSDD5_FD_75292 | JGI IMG/M metagenome (GOLD analysis project Ga0075421, IMG submission 75292) | Bulk soil microbial communities from a Populus tree surrounding site in Tennessee, USA - Soil MetaG P. deltoides SBSDD5 | ecosystem: Environmental > Terrestrial > Soil > Tree plantation...
GACCGGCCCCGCCTGTCCCTGCGCAAGCGCCGCCTGGACGATGCTCGCCAGCGCGAGCGCGAAAATGACTGTCCGGCGAGCGTTACCGCCGGGTGGGCGCCTAAGCGACCTCTGCGTCGACATCATCCCCAATGAGCTCCCCATCTTCGACCCGGACCAGCCTGTCTGCCATCGTCATGACGCGCTGGTCGTGAGTCGAGAAAATGAAAGTCGTACCCAGATCACGATTCATTTTGCGCATGAGCAGCAGGATGTCGGACCCGGTGGCATGATCCAAATTCGCCGTCGGTTCATCGGCTAGCACGATCAAAGGTTTAATCGCGAGCGCCCGCGCAATCGCGACGCGCTGTCGCTGTCCACCGCTCAGCTGGTTCGGGCGGTGGTGTGCGAACTTCGCGAGTCCGACGAGGTCCAGAAAAGTGTCTGTACGGCGCCGCCGCTCCGCTTTAGTCAGGTCGCTGCGATGCAGCAGCGGATATTCGACGTTTTCCCACGCAGAGAGCACCGGCAGCAGGTTGAAAGTCTGGAAGATGAAACCGATCGCATGCGATCGCAGATCGGCGAGCTCGTCCGAGCTCTTGCCGCTGACATCTTGATCTTTAATGAAGATTTTACCCTGCGTCGGGGTATCGATGCACCCGATCAAGTTCAGAAGCGTCGTTTTGCCGCTGCCCGAAGGTCCGGCGATCGCGAGAAACACGCCGGGCTCGATGGCGAGCGTGATGTCTTTCAACGCCTGGACCGTCTGCTCCCCAAGCAGATACTCTTTGTAAACGTGTTCCAGGCGCACGACGTTCATCTTGCGAGGTTCCTCGTGCGCGGACGACCTCGGCGCGAGCGGAACAGGTGATCGGACGCTGGCTCGTCGTCTGAATTGCCTGCACTCCCTGAAGCGCTGACAATACTCACTATGTCGAAAGTCCGTATCTCCGCAAAAACATGCGCGATTCTGCTGGTTATTGGGCTCGCGCGCCCGTTGTCGGTCGTGGCTCAGGAAATACAGCCCGCGCCGGCAGCAGATTTGGCAGCGCGCAGTATAGTTGAAAAAGCTGACCAGGTTCGTTTCCCGGCCGACCCGTTCCAGGTCGACGTCGATATCACCACAACGAGGCAGGGACAACGCACCGAAGCACGTAAGTACCGTGTCATGTCGAAGGGTAATGAAAATACGATCGTGCTCACGCTCGAGCCCGCTTCGGAACGCGGCCAGAGCATGTTGATGAAAGGGCGCGATTTATGGGTCTACATGCCCAACGTATCGCAGCCGGTACGGCTTGCCCTCGCACAGCGCCTGACCGGGCAGGTCGCCAACGGCGACCTGGCTCGCGCGAACTTCGCAGGCGACTACACGCCGAAGCTGCTGCGCACAGACACCTTGGATGGCCACAAGTACAATGTGCTCGAGCTGACGGCCGTCGACCGGGGCGTGACTTATCAACGGGTGGTCTACTGGGTCCGGGAGGACAATGCCTGGCCCTACAAGGCGGAGTTCTATTCGCTTTCGAACCGGCTGCTAAAGACGTGCAAGTACGAGCGATTCCAGGCTTTGGCCGGCAAAGTTCGGCCGACCCGGCTTATCATGGAAGACGCGTTGAGGCAGGGCGAGCAATCCGTGCTCGAGTACACCGACATGAAATTGCGGGAGTTGCCGGACCGGATGTTCACCAAAGAATATATGAGGCGCCTGGATTGAGCGGCGCGTGACCGCTGTTTGCGTATCCTGAAGTCATACCGTTAGCTTCGTGACTTTGTGCACGTGATGTCGCCGGTTTTCCATTACAATTCAGAGGCCTTGCTGTGATAGTATTACCCGCCGTTACAGCGGGGCCAAGAGGGCAGATCATGCAATTCGCGCAGCGCTATTTTGTTTTCAAATCGTCCAAGGCTTTGTTGGTAGGACTGGTGACGTGTGGCCTCATCGGCTGCGCAAGCCCCTATCCACCCGCCCCACCGCTCGCGGCGTCGCCAGACTATAACTATGTGATCGGGCCGGGCGATACCGTAAGTATCACCGTATGGCGCAATCCTGAGCTGTCGATGGCGGTACCGGTCCGGCCGGACGGCAAGATCACGGGGCCTTTGGTCGAGGACTTGCCAGTCATCGGCAAGGACTCGACTACGATCGCCCGGGAAATGGAAAAGGTGCTCTCGAAGTACGTTCGCGATCCGATCGTTACGGTCGTCGTGACCAACTTCGTTGGTCCGTATAGTGAGCAAATTCGCGTAATCGGGCAGGCAGCCAGACCCCAGGCGTTGGCCTATCGCCAAAAAATGACGCTGCTAGACGTCATGATCGCCGTGGGCGGTATCACTGACTTCGCTGACGGCAATGCGGCCAGCATCTTGCGCGGTTCGGAAGGGAACAGACAATACAACGTCCGGATAAAGGATCTGCTCAATCGCGGAGATGTCTCAGCCAACGTCGAGATGAAACCCGGCGATGTGCTGATCATTCCGCAAAGCTGGTTCTGACCATCCACTTCCACGAGGGCCGCCGCTGAACGGATTGCAGCGGCGAAGCCCCGCAACGAGGTAATCAATGGATCAACTGGACGAACTGCTTCGTCAAACGCGTTCCATCGTGCGCGCCGCGTGGCAACGACGGTGGATCGGGCTCGCCGTCGCATGGCTCGTGGGGACGATAGCGGCGGTGATGATCGTGCGTATGCCCGATCAGTACGAAGCTTCTGCCCGTATCTTCGTGGATACCGACTCCGTACTGAAGCCGCTCATGTCAGGGCTCGCAGTGCAGCCTAACGTAGAGCAGAGGCTGATGATTCTGAGCCGAACTCTCATCAGCCGCCCGAACGTGGAAAGGCTCGTACGCATGGCCGACCTGGATCATACCGTCAAGACAGCGGAAGAGCGTCAACAGCTGGTCGACGGGCTGATGTGGAGCCTGCAGATCAGCGCGGCGGGCGGAATAAACCTATATACATTGTCTTACCGGCATTCCGAGCCGGCCACGGCGCAGCGAGTCGTGCAGTCCCTGACCTCGATGTTCGTGGAGTCGAGTCTCGGTGGCAAACGTAAAGACACGGAATCGGCAAAGCAATTCATCGACGAGCAGATCAAGGTTTACGAGAAGAAACTGTCGCAGGCGGAAGACCGCCTGAAAAACTTCAAGCTGCGTCATCTGAACTTGAACATCGGCGAGGGACGGGATGCATTCGGCCGTATCGCGGAAGCCAACTCGAACCTCAGTTCGGCCCAGCTGATGCTGCGTGAAGCTGAAAACTCGCGCGACGCGCTGAAGCGCCAGATTGCCGGTGAAGAACCCGTATTGCTGGGCGGACTGGCAGAGGCTCCAACTGGGCCCGGCGCGAGCGTCCCTGAGATCGACCAGCGGATCGAAGCGCAGAAGCGCAATCTCGACGCGTTGCTTCAACGCTATACCGAAGCGCATCCGGACGTGAGCGGCGTGCGGCGAGTGATCCGCGATCTCGAAGAGCAGAAGCGCCAGGAACTCGCAGCGCGCAAAGCCGCCTTGGCTGCGATGAAACCTCAGGCAGCAGCGCAGTTTGGCAATATGGCCAACAATCCGGTGTATCAACAGCTGAAGGTGTCGCTTGCCGAAGCAGAGGCCAACGTGGCTTCACTGCAAACACGAGTAGCGGAGTTCGAGGTGCGCTCCAGGCAGGCGCTGGCTCGCATTCAGCTAGTACCTGAAATCGAGCAGGAATTCGTTCAGCTCAATCGGGATTACGGCATTCACAAGGCCAATTACGAGAGCCTCGTCGCACGTCGCGAATCCGCCACAATGGCAGGTGACATGGAGGCCACGACCGCGACGGCCGAGTTCCGGCTGATCGACCCGCCGCGGGTGTCGCCGAAGCCAGTCGCACCCAACCGCGTGCGTCTTTTCACGATGGCGCTTTTCGGCGCATTAGCCGCAGGTATAGCCGCAAGCGTTGTCGCGAGCCAGATAAGCCGCCGCTTCTTCGATGCGCATGCCCTGCGAAACGCCACAGGGCTGCCTGTGCTCGGCACCGTATCACTCATCCCGAGCGACGGGTTCAAGCGCAGAGAACGGCGCGGCCTGGTCGGTTTCATTGCTGCCACGATTGCCCTGCTGGGTTCATACGGCGCGGGCATTCTGGCGTTCTCCCTCATAGCCGCGCGAGCGTGAGCCGATGAACCTCATTGAACAGGCGGCAAAACGTCTTCAGGAGCTGGAGCGTGCCGGCGTCAATCCGCCCCACGCAACTGAGCCTACCCTTGCCAGACAGAGCGAGGCTGCGAACCCGCTTGACCCGAGCACGGTACGTGCGAGGCGCGAGCCCGAGCTTCGAAACCTTCAGCCACCGCAGGAGCGCAGAGCCGACGAGGAGCTATCCCACGTCGAAGTGGACGCGATTGCCCGTTCGCGCCGGATTGACCTCGATCTCTCACATCTTCACGCGGCAAGTATCATGACTCCCGACGCTCCGCGCTCCCGTCTTGCCGACGAATTCAGAGTCATCAAGCGCCCGCTCATCGAAAACGCAGCCCGAAGAGGGGCCGCAGCAATCCGGAACGGCAATCTGATCATCGTGACGAGTGCGCTGCCAGGCGAAGGCAAGAGCTTTACGGCAGCGAATCTCGCGATGAGCATCGCAATGGAAATGGACCGGACCGTTCTGCTGGTAGATGCGGATGTTGCACGTCCGTCGCTGCCTGGAATGCTCGGTCTGCCGCCCTGTCAGGGACTGCTCGATCTGCTGCTGGACGATACGCTCGACGTGAGCGACGTCCTCATGAAGACGAACATCGAGACCCTTTCGATTCTTTCGAGCGGCACGCCGCATCCCCGAGCGACAGAGCTGCTCGCCAGCGAAGCCATGAAACGACTGCTGGAGGAAATGGCCCAGCGCTACTCCGACCGGATCATCATCTTCGATTCACCGCCCCTGCTTGTAACTACGGAGGCAAGGGTGTTAGCTTCACACATGGGCCAGGTTCTGCTGGTAGTACAGGCTGAGCACACTGCCAACGCGGACGTGACGCAGGCCCTGAGCACGATCGAAGCGTGCCCGGTGAAGCTCATGATGCTCAACAAAGGACGCGCTGCAACCTCGGGCAACTACGGCTACGGTTATGGATATGGCTATCAGTATGAGTACCGCAACTAGTCATCGTCCCGACGTTGTCGAGCAGGGACCATGATCGGTGCCGCGGGGATAGAAAGCAGGAGACGCCTTCGCACTGATCACGTCGCTTGCAGCCGCATTTTCGTGCTTGCGGCTCTCCTCGGCACCGCTCCAGCTTTCGCTCAAACCTGGCGCATCATTCCGTCGATCAGCGTGGCGGAAACGCTGACGGACAATGTCAGCCTCGCTCCAGACAATCGCAAAGAGTCCGATCTGATTACGCAAGTTTCTCCGGGCGTCGCCGTGCAGAGGACGTCCGGACGCGTGAAGCTGAACCTCAACTATCGGGCTACCGGGCTGTTCTATGCCAAGAACTCGGACCAAAACGACATTCAGAACTACCTCGACGCCGCCGGTACTCTCGAGGCGGTGGAAAACTGGCTGTTCGTCGACGCAAGCGCGAACGTCTCGCAACAGGCTTTCTCGGCGTTCGGAGCTCAGTCGAATCTTGCGTCGGAGAATATCAATGCGAATCGCGCAGAAACCCTGACGTACCGGGTGAGCCCATACGTGCGCGGCCGCTTTGGAAACACCGCTGATTACGAGCTGCGCTACAGCCTTAGCGGTTCCAAAGTACGCGGAAATGAGCTGGGAGAAGCCACGGTAGAGGAGTGGGGCGGAAGGATAACCGGCCGCGAAAGCCCCATGGGCTTCGGCTGGGCGTTGGCCGCAAGCTATAACGTCGCTCACGCGGACGAGGCGCGCGATGTCTCGTCGCGCCGCGTGAATGGCTCGCTCAGCTATCGTTTCGACCCCCAGGTAAGAGTCAGCGCGCTGGCCGGTTGGGAGTCGAATAACTATTCCGCCACCGATGACAGCAGCGCCGCGACTTACGGTGCGCAGCTCGAATGGACTCCGACGGAGCGCACGCGTATCAATGCATTAGCCGAACGGCGGCCTTTCACCAATACGCATCAGATCGGAATCACACACAGGACTCGCCTCACGGCCTGGCAATTCAGCGACAGCAAATCCGTCACGACGTTACCGGCCCAACTCGCAGTAGCGCAGCTCGGCACTGCTTTTGATCTGCTGTTCAACGCCCTCGCCACCCGGTTCCCCGACCCGATACAGCGCGCCGCGGAAGTCGACCGCCAGCTGCGGCTAAATGGGATTCCACGCGACCTCGCCTTGGCGACCTCCTTTCTCAGTTCGCAGGCGTTCGTGCAGCGTGCGCGGCAACTGTCCGTCGCAATACTCGGTGTTCGGAACACGGTGACTCTGGCCGCGAGCCTGGTAGAGAGTCGCGCTATCGAAACAGGGTCCCCGCTGGCAGGTGACTTTTCGACGACCTCGGAGGTCGAACAACGCAGCTTGACTGCCAATTGGGCTCACCAGATGTCGGCGGTCACTACGATGAACTTGCTTGCCACACATACCCGCAGTACGGGTGCATCGGGTACCGGACCAGAGACGACCGAAAAAAGTGCGCGGCTGCTGCTTACCCATCAGCTGAGTCCAAAGACGTCCGGCTCGATCGGTCTGCGGTACATACGCTTCGACAGCACCACTGCAGACGATTTCCGAGAGAAAGCGATTACCGGTACGCTTCTCGTCAGGTTCTATTAGATACTCGTGTACGAATCCTTCTACGGGCTGTCGGACAAGCCCTTTCAGCTCAATCCTGACCCGTCGTTCTACTACGGCAGCAAGGAACATCGCCGTGCGATGGCGTATCTCGACTACGGGCTGCACAAGAACGAAGGGTTCATCGTCGTAACCGGCGAGGTCGGCGCCGGAAAAACAACGGTCGTACGAAATCTCCTGAACAAGCTCGATCAAGACAAAGTCGTCGCTGCGCAGGTGGTGACGACGCAGCTCAACGCCGACGATACGTTGCGCATGGTTGGGGCTTCGTTCGGCTTGCGCGTAACGAACATGAGCAAGTCGGAAATGCTGCTCTCGATCGAAGCTTTCCTGCTCAAATTGAGCCTGCAGGGCAAGCGTGGATTGCTCATCGTCGATGAAGCGCAAAATCTGACGCCGCAGGCGATCGAAGAGCTTCGAATGCTCTCGAATTACCAGCTCGAGACGCACGCGCTCCTCCAGAGCTTTCTCGTAGGCCAGCCCGAATTCCGCCGCATGCTGGAAAGCCCGGAGATGCTCCAGCTGCGACAGCGCGTGATTGCAGGCTGCCACATCGGCCCGCTGGACCGGGAAGAAACCCGCGGTTACATCGAGCATCGGTTGTCGCACGTCGGATGGAAGAACGACCCCCAGTTCGAGCCCGAAGCATACGACGTGATATTCGCAGCGACCGACGGCATTCCCCGCCGGATCAATACGATCTGTGATCGGCTGTTATTGTCCGGTTATCTCGCAGGCAGGCATGGGATATCCGCAGCGGATGTCGCGGAAGCGGCGCGCGAGATCCAGGACGAAACACGCGCTCCGCCGAGCGAAGCGAAATCGCCCGCGCGCATCAACGGCGCTGCGGTGCCAGAGGCTGCGGACGTGCTCGAAGTCAAGCTGTCGGACATCGACCTCTCGGGCCTCCAGCTCGACGCCGAAGACGCCGACAAAGCCTATTCGATACTTTCGAACCTCGAAACAGGAGACATCGAGGAACGGCTCGCGCGACTGGAGCGCGCAAACGCCGCCACGATGGCCGTGCTGAAGCATCTGCTGAACGCGGTTCGCTCGCGCCAGCCGAACAAGGAGCACGGCACGTGAAGCGCGAAGACATTCCGCCCGCTCACTGCCGCGTGATGTGCGTCGTCGGCGCACGGCCCAATTTCATCAAGATGGCGCCGATATTGCGTGCGTTTGCGGCATGCCCCGTGCCGATCCCGACGTTGCTCGTGCACACCGGACAGCACTACGACAACGATATGAGCGATCGGCTGTTCGTGGACCTGCGGCTGCCTCGCCCCGACATCAACCTCGATGTCGGGTCGGGAACGCATGCAGTGCAGACGGCTGAGATCATGCGGCGCTTCGAGCCCCTGCTCGACGAGTATCACCCTTCTGCTGTGCTTGTCGTCGGTGACGTGAATTCCACATTGGCGTGCAGCCTCGTCGCAGTCAAGAAAGGGGTGCCCATCGTTCACGTGGAAGCGGGCCTGCGCAGTTTCGATCGTGAGATGCCCGAGGAAATCAACCGGGTGCTCACCGATCAGATTGCCGACGTACTTTATACGACTGAGCGGGCCGCACACGCGAATCTCGCCCGCGAAGGTGTCGACGCGGGGCGCGCGCGCTTCGTCGGTAACGTGATGATCGATTCTCTGTCGGCGAATCGCGCGGTCGCGCGTCCCCCCAAAGACACGGTGCAGCGTGCCGGATTCTCGAGCGACGTGCTGGATGACCCGAACGGATTCGGCGTCGTTACTCTGCATCGGCCATCCAACGTCGATCAGCTCGACACTCTCGGACCATTGCTGAGCGTTCTCCGGGAGGCGAGCTCGAGACTGCCGCTCGTGTTTGCCTTGCATCCGCGCACCCGCGCCAAGATCGCACAGTTCGGCCTGGAGCACCTCATCGAGAGCCCACGCATGATCGTGCTGCCCCCGCAGGGCTATCTCGAGATGCTCGGCCTCATGTCGGCTGCCGCCGTGGTGCTGACCGACTCCGGCGGCGTGCAGGAGGAAACGACGGCGCTCGGCGTGCCGTGCCTCACGCTGCGCGAGAATACGGAGCGGCAGATAACGGTGGAGCAGGGCACGAATACACTGGTGGGCAGAGATCGCGATGCGATCCTCTCCTGCGTGGACTCGATCATGGCCGGGGGAGGCAAACGCGGACGCGTTCCGGAGCTATGGGATGGTCACGCTTCCGAACGCATTGCAGCGGACCTGGCGCAATGGCTGAGCGCCCGTGCGGCGAAAGCGAGCGTCTGATGCTTCAGCTGAACGACGCGGCTCCGCGGGCTGTGCGGATCGTCAACGCTCTTACCATCGACGTGGAAGATTACTTCCAGGTCTCCGCGCTCTCGCCGTACATTCCCCGAAGCGAGTGGGACGAGCGCGAGTGTCGCGTAGAGCGAAACGTAGACCGCATACTGGAGCTACTGAACGAGGGCCGCGCGCGCGCGACGTTCTTCACGCTCGGCTGGATCGCCGAGCGGTATCCCCGATTGGTGCGCAAGATCGTCAGCGAAGGCCACGAGCTGGCAAGCCACGGGTTCAGCCACCAGCGCGCTTCGGATCAGGAAGAGAGCGCGTTCTATGCGGATATTTCGAGCGCCAAGCGGATGCTCGAAGACATTTCCGGAGTGAGCGTACGCGGTTATCGCGCGCCCAGCTTTTCCATCGGCACGGGCAATCGCTGGGCATTCGAGTGCATCGGGCGCGCCGGCTACGAATACAGCTCGAGTATCTATCCCATACGCCACGACCACTACGGCATGCCCGATGCGCCGCGTTTCATGCACCGCGTGCGCCACGACCTCGTGGAAATCCCCGTCACGACGGCACGTGTGTTCCGTCACAACCTGCCCGCAGGCGGCGGTGGCTATTTTCGGTTGATGCCGTACCCGATCTCCCATTGGCTCCTGGATCGCGTGAACCATGTCGACCGCCAGCCCGCGGTGTTTTACTTCCATCCCTGGGAAATCGATCCCTGTCAGCCGCGCATTCGCGGGATCAGCCTGAAGACACGCTTTCGGCACTACGTAAATCTCGGCCGCACGGAGCGGCGCCTCAAGCGGCTGCTTGCCGATTTTCGTTGGGGGCGGCTAGACGAAGTAATACTCAACAAGGCTTACGGCTAGCACATGGAGCCCGGAGTTCCGTTCACACCGCGCTCGGCGGTGGTGAAGCGCCTGTCCGAACATGATGCCGCCGAAGGTGCGAAATGGGACGCTTTCGTCCTGGGTTGTGCCGAAGCGACCTTTTTCCACCGAGCAGGGTGGCAGCGTGTCATTCGAAATGTGTTCGGACACCGGACACATTTTCTTTATGCGGAGCGCGACGGTCGCATTGAAGGCGTGCTTGCGGTTGCACACGTAAGAAGCCTGGTATTCGGCAACGCACTGGTATCTCTGCCGTTCACGGTATACGGCGGAGTTGCGGCGGATAGCCGCGAAGCGGCGACGCTTCTCGAAGCGGAAGCACAACAGCTCGCCCAAGAGCTTGGGGTCGATTACCTCGAGCTCCGCAACGTCACTCAGCGGCATGCCGACTGGCCCAGCCAGGATCTATACGTCACCTTTCGCCGGGAAATCCTGCCGGACGTCGAGGCCAACATGCTCGCGATCCCGCGCAAACAACGGGCAATGGTGCGCAAAGGCGTCAAAAACGGCCTGAGGAGCGAAATCGACAGCGATGTAAGCCGCTTCTTTGCCCTTTTTGCAGACAACGTGCACCGGCATGGAACACCGGCTCTGCCCAGGCGCTACTTCGAAGCGCTGCAGCGGGAATTCAAGGACGATTGCGAAGTGCTGACGATCGTGGACTCGTCCGGCCGTCCGGTCAGCGCCGTGCTCAGCTTCTATTTTCGGGGCGAAGTGTTGCCATATTACGCAGGAGACGACACGGCGGCGCGCGAGCTCGCCGCAAATGATTTTAAATACTGGGAACTCATGCGCCGGGCGTGCTTACGCGGCTGTACGGTTTTCGACTATGGACGCAGCAAACAAGGCACGGGCTCGTATGCCTTCAAAAAGAATTGGGGATTCGAACCCACTTCACTGCATTACGAATATCGGCTTTACCGTGGCGATGCCATTCCACAAAACAATCCAATGAATCCGAAGTATCGCGCTTTCATCGCACTATGGCGTCGCCTGCCGATCGCGCTGGCGAACCAGCTCGGGCCTTTCATCGTGCGCAATCTCGGCTGATCGAAGCAACTACGATCGATGAAGCGCGACCTTACCCTGGATCTCGAAGCTGCGGCTCTCCCGCTGGGGCAGAACGCGCGTCATTGGCGGCTGGCCCTCGTGCTGCTCGCATCCGCCGTCGCATGGCTGCTGGTCTGGTATGGCGGAACCATCAAATCCATGACGGACATTTACGCGCGAAACGATACGTTCGCTCATGGCTACATCGTCCCGTTGATCAGTATGTGGCTGGCGTGGCGCAAACGTCACGAGCTCGCAGCGCTCGTGCCGCGTGGATCATGGTCGGCGATAGCCGCAGTGCCTGCGGTCGGATTGGCGTGGCTTTTGGGCGAGCTCGCCTCCGTCAACGCGCTGTCCCAGCTTGCCTTCACCACGCTGGTCATTCTGACTGTCATTGTCGTCGTCGGCGGCGAAGTCGCTCGAAAACTCGCGTTCCCGCTGGCGTTTCTCTTTTTCGCCGTTCCGATC
>Ga0075421_100010626_pt1 | contig 11378 bp, 10 predicted proteins | sample SoiMetdeltSBSDD5_FD_75292 | JGI IMG/M metagenome (GOLD analysis project Ga0075421, IMG submission 75292) | Bulk soil microbial communities from a Populus tree surrounding site in Tennessee, USA - Soil MetaG P. deltoides SBSDD5 | ecosystem: Environmental > Terrestrial > Soil > Tree plantation...
ATCGCGCTTGGAAATTTTTCTATTCTTTGGCCAGGCGTACGTCGGCGTCCGCGGCGGATCGCGCAGGGTGAGGCGCCAAACGCGCGCGATGCCGCGAAAAAACACCGTTCGCGAGATTGGCACAGCAAGTGCCTGTGTCCCCCTCCAGCAGATGCGCCGCGAGTGCGGCGCCACGAAGGGAGGCGGACCATGGACGCGATCAGACAGGACCTCGAACAGCGGCGCTCGGCAATCACCCGCGCGCTTCAGCACACCATGCGCACGACTCGCGAAGTCGCGGATCGCGCGGAGATGACGAAGGATCCGTACGGCAGCGCATCGTCCTCGCACGATGACGAGCTGGCGGCCATCACCGTGGACCGCCTCTCACGGGATCTGAAGCTCATCGATCGCGCGCTCGCCGACATCGCCGCCGGTCGCTACGGCACGTGCGCGGAGTGCGAGGCGCCGATCGCCCCGAAGCGTCTCAAGGCGCTCCCGTTCGCGACCCGTTGCGTCGAGTGCCAGGCGCAATCCGAGCGTCTCGAGCGCGCCGCCTGAGCCGAGCGAGGTCCCGACGCTGGGCGCACTGACCGGCTCCCAGCTGACGCTCTTCGCGATTCTGGTCGTCGCGTTCGCGCTGCTGCTGACCGAGCGGCTGCGGAACGACGTGGTGGCGGTGCTGATCGTTCTCGCTCTCGGCGGCACCGGCCTCCTCACGCCCGCGGAAGCGCTCGCGGGCTTCTCGAGCGAGCCCGCGATCGTCGTGGTCTCGATCTTCGTGCTCGGCGCCGCCCTCCACCACACCGGGGTGTCCGAAACGGTCGGCCGGTGGATCGGCCGTGCGGCGGGGGCGACGCTGGCCCGCGCGAACGCCGTGATCATGCTCTCCGTCGCCGCGCTCTCGGCGTTCACCCATCACGTCACGACCACGGCCGTGATGCTGCCGGTGACGCTGAACCTCGCCCGTGACAAGGGCCTGCCGCCCTCGCAGCTCCTCATGCCGCTCTCGTTCGCGGCGTCACTCGGAACGACGATCACGCTCATCGGAGCACCGGCGTTCCTCATCGCCTCCGACATCCTCCGTCAGGCTGGCCGGCCGGGCCTCGGCATCTTCTCGATCGCGCCGATCGGCATCGCGCTCTCGCTGGCGGGGACCGCGTTCGTCGTGCTGCTCGGCCGCTGGCTGCTGCCCGCGCGCGAGGGCGCGGCCGATGCCGCCTCGCGCTTTCGCCTCGACGAGTACTTCACGGAAATGACGATCCTCGACGACTCGCCGTTTCGTGACAAGACCGTCGCCGACGTCGAGGCGGACGAGCGTTACGGCGTTCGCGTGGTGGGGGTGGTGCGCGAGGGGCGCCGGATGCCAGACCACGACGGTACGCGCAGGCTCGTGCCGGGTGACGTGCTGCTCGTGCGCGCGTCGCCCGAGCACATCGTGGCGATCCGCGAGGACCCGGGTGTGGAGCTCCATCCGATCGCGCAGTACCAGCGGGCCGGCGCGGACGCTCGCGCGGGAGAGGACGACCGTGAACCGGCCGAGCGCCTGGTGCAAGCGGTGGTCGCGCCCACCTCCGATCTCATCGGCCGTTCGATCGCCAACGTCGATGTCCGCCGCCGCTACGGCGCCATCGTGGTCGGCCTCTGGCGGCAAACCGGCTGGCTCCAGCAGGAGCTCTCGCAGATCGAGCTCCGCGGCGGCGACGTGCTCGTGCTGCTCGGCGACGACGAGGCGCTGGCGCGCATCACCGAGGATCGAAACTTCTTGCTGATGGTGCCGTTCCACGCGGAGCCGAGAGCGCGAGGCAAGGCGCTCCTGGCCGCGGGGATCATGCTGGCGACGATCGTCGTGGCGTCGTTCAACGCCCCGCTGCATCTCGTCACACTCGCAGGCGCGACCGCGATGGTCCTCACCGGCTGCGTCCGCCCGGCGCAGGCGTACCGCGCGATCGACGCGAGGATCTACGTGTTCATCGCGGGCGCGATTCCGCTCGGCGCCGCCATGAAGAAGTCGGGCGCCGCCGACGTGCTCGCGAAGTGGCTGCAGGCGGCGGTCGCGGACTGGAGCCCGACCCTCGTGCTGTTCGTGATCTTCACGCTCGTCGCCGTTCTCACGCAGTTCATGTCCGACTCCGCCACCACCGCTCTCTTCGGCCCGGTGGCGATCGCGCTCGCGCAGGCGCTCGGCCATGCCCCCGAGCCCTACGTCGTCACCGTGGCCATGGCGTCCGTTGCCGCCTTCCTCACGCCGATCGGGCATCACGGAAATCTATTGATCTACGGGCCGGGCGGCTATCGATTCGCGGACTTCGTCCGCGTCGGCACGCCGCTCACGGCGCTGGTGGCGATCATCGTGGTGTTTCTCTCGCGCGTCCTGTGGCGCGGCTAGGAGCCGGGCCGGCGTCCTGAAGCTCCGTGGAGGTTCTCCCGGGCCGGGCCCGTGGGCGCCGACGGATGGCCCCGAAGTCCTTGAAAAAACGGGCCTCCGGGTGCGGCACAGTCCTTGTACCTCAATCGGCGGCCACCCATGGCGAAGCTCAGCTCCGCGGATACGATCCTCGTCACCGACGTGCAAGGCCGCGTCACGTCGGTGACTCCCAACGTCGAGGCGACCTTCGGCTATCGGCCGGACGAGCTGGTGGGCTGGCCGGTGGCCGAGCTCTTTCCAGGCGACGACGCGCGCGCTGCCATGCACGAGCTCGTGAGCGACGGCGGCGTGCGGACGTACCTCACGACGTTCCCGGGACTGGGGGGACGCTGGATTCCGGTGAGCGTGTCGATGTCGCTGCTCCGTGACGGAGACGGCACCATCACGGGCACCGTGGCCGTGCTCAAGGACAGGAGCGAGGAGGGACAGGTACACTCTATCGATGAGTGATTCGTCCTTGCGGCGGCTCTGCGCGATCCTCGCCGCGCTCCTTCTCCTCGCCGCCGCGCCGCTGCCCGACTGGCAGAGTCCGCTCGGACGCGACCATCCGCTGATCGGGACCATCTGGGACGTTCGTGCGCGCGCTACGATCACTCCCGACGTGCTCCTCGAGCGTCTCGCGGCGCGGCGGTACGTGCTCCTCGGTGAGAAACACGACAACCCCGACCACCATCGGCTGCAGGCGTGGGTCGTCGGCGAGCTGGTGACGGCCGGACGCCAGCCCGCGGTGGCCTTCGAGATGTTCCGCGCCGATCAGAGCGACGCGATCGCGCGGCATCTCGCCGCCTCTCCCGGAGACGCGCGCGGTCTCGCCGACGCGCTCGACTGGCGGCGCTCCGGGTGGCCGGCGTGGTCGATGTACGAGCCGATCGTGGAGCGCGCGCTGCGCGGCAAGCTTTCCCTGATCGCGGCGAATCCGTCGGCGGCGGCCACTTCGACGCTGCGACGAGGCGGCGTCGCCGCGCTCGAGCCGGCCGAGGTCACGCGGCTCGGTCTCGATCGTCCGCTGCCCGACGACGTGCGCGAGGGGCTCGCCACGCAGATCCGCGACGGTCACTGCGGTCAGCTCCCCGAGCGCGCGATCGAGCCGTTCATCGTCGTGCAGCGCGCGCGCGACGCGCACATGGCGGCGGCGATGCGCGAGGCGGGCGCGGGCGGCGCCGTGCTCATCGCCGGCACGGGGCACGTTCGCCGCGACATGGGCGTCCCGCGCTTGTTACCGGAAGGGGAGACGGCGAGCCTGGCGTTCGTCGAGGTGCGAACCGGCATGTCGGGGCCGCCGGTGTTTCCCGTGGACTACGTGTGGCTGACCCCGCGCATGGACGACCACGATCCGTGCGAGCGGTTTCGCAAGGACCTCGAGAAGATCAGTCGATAAGGCCTTCGACCAGCGTCAGGAGGGCGTCCTTCGACAGCGGCTTCGGGAGGGCACCCTCGGCGCCGACGTCGCGCGCGGTCTTCAGCACATGAAGGTCGCAGTACTGTTCGCGCCCCGGTAAGGTGGGCGGCCCCCAGCCGGCGGAGACCGCAACGATCTTGATGGCCGGATAGTCTCGCCGGATCTCGCGGATCACCTCGATCCCGTCCTTGATGGGAAGGAAGATGTCCACGAGTGCGAGATCGACGTGCTCGCGCTTCAGGAGCGCCATCGCTTCATCGCCGTCCGCCGCCAGCACCGATTGATGCCCTGCCGTGGCGAGCATAGCGGCCATGAGCTCCCGGCTGTCCTCGTGATCGTCCACGACGAGCACTCGCGCCATCAGTCTTGCGTACCGCGATCACCGCGAGTTGGCAACAGGAAAGGTTTTTCACGCTCACTCAGCGGTGGCCAGCCAGCAGCGGAGCACCTCAGCCACACTCCACGCCTGTGCCACGCATCCGCGCGGCGTGAAAGGCGCCTCGGCGTCGAAGATCTCGCTGATCGAGCCGATGCACGCCTCGTCCAGGTGCGGGAGGAAGCCCTCGAGGAATCGGCGCGCTCCCGCGCGGTCATCGGGATGCACCTTGAGCCAGGCGTCCACCCAGGGGCCAATCAGCCACCCCCATACGGTCCCCTGGTGATACGCGGCATCACGCGCGCGCAGGTCGCCGTAGTACTGCGCCTTGAAGTCGGGATGGCCCGGCGCGAGCGAGCGGAGCCCGACCGGCGTCAGGAGCCGGCCTGCGACCGTGTCGAGGATGGTCGCCCAGCGCGCCCGGTGCAGCACGGGGTGCCGCAGCGAGATCGAGAGCACCTGGTTGGGCCGGCACGCGGGATCGTCGCCCTGCTCGCCATCGACGATGTCGAAGAGGTACGGACCGTCGGGGTACCAGAAGCGCGCGTTGAACGAGGAGAACACCTGATCGGCGTGGCTCGCGTACGCGGCGTCCCCCGTCCATCCTTCCAAGAGACGGAGCGCGTTGTACCAGAGCGCGTTGATCTCCACGGCCTTGCCGCGGCGAGGCGTCACCACCCAGTCGTCGACCTTGGCGTCCATCCAGGTGAGCTGGTAGCCGGGCGCGCCCTGGCGCAGCAACCCGTCCTTCGGATCGACGCCGATCCCGAAGTGCGTGCCGCGCAGATGGTGCTCCACGATGTCGACGAGCTTGGGCAGGAGCCGCGCGAGCATGGCCTGATCGTCGGTCGCGCGCAGGTAGCGCTCCACGGCGTGGAAGAACCACAGCGAGGCGTCGGCGGTGTGGTAGAGCCCGTGGTTGTCGCCCTCCGGGAACATGTTCGGAATGAGCCCGTCGCGCACGTAGTGGCCGAACGTCCTCAGGATGTAACCCGCCTCGATCGCGCGGCCGGTGGCGAGCGTGAGCCCTTCGAGGCTGATCATCGTGTCGCGGCCCCAGTCGGTAAACCAGTGATAGCCGGCGATCACCGTGCGCACTTCGTCGCCGGCGGCATGGGCGCGCGCGGCATCGTCGGTACGCCCGGCGGGCGTGATGATGAACTGGTCGGCGGCGAGCACCAGCTCGGCGGCCGGGCCCTGGCGAGCTGACGGCGGCGCCGCGTGCACGAGCCGCACGCGCCGCTCGTGCTCGGCCTCCAGCGCCTCGTCCGGAGGCAGCGCACGAATCGTGTCCCATGACTCGGTTGCCGCCACGACGATCGCGTCGCGCCCCGGCTCGAGATCGATCCGGAAGTAGCCGGGACTCCACAGCGCGCCGGACGCCTGATAGCCGCGGTTTTCCTCGACGCGATAGAGCACGTCCTGGAGCTGCTTGCCATCGAGCGTGAAGGCCGCGTGCTCGCCGTGGACCTGCAGCCGGAGCCGCGGGCGATCCGCGCCGGCGCTGATCTCGTAGCGATCCTCCGTGGCCGTGATCGTGTACGGCCCGCCGAGCGACTCGCTGACGGGAGCTTCGTGCGGCCGGAAGTGGAGGGTCGGGCGCAGCGTGAGACGCACCGGCGCCGGACCGCTCACGAGCCGGTAGCGGACGTGCATCGTGTTCTGTCGATACACGAGGTGCAGACGCTTCTCGATCACCGCGCCGTCGAGCTCGTATCGCCAGACCGGGAGCCCGGCCTCGAGCCTGAACTCGGTGAGGTAGCGCGCGCCGTCCAGCGCGAGCGACGTGCCGACGTGATCCTCGTCGCTGATCACGATGACCTTGCGATCGGGCAGGCGCACGCGCTCCCAGAGCCGGCTCAGCATGAGCATCCGGCCGATGGGGGCGGGCAACGCGGCGACGAGCAGCCCGTGATACCGGCGCGTGAGCACGCCCGCCACCGTGCCGGACGCGTAACCGCCGAGTCCATTCGTCACCAGCCACTCGCGCGTGAGCAGGTGCTGGGCGTCGTGCGGAGTCAGCGCCGACCAGTCGACGCGCCGGACGAGCTCCGACCGCATCACGCCGGCCCCAGCGCGACGGCGGCCTCGCCGGGGAGGCGCCAGCCGTGATCGGTTTCGACGGGCGCGATGCCGGAGCCGCCGTAGTGCACGTCTTCGCTCGACCACAGCACCCGCCACGACCCTCCGTCCGGCGGCGCGAGAAGCGGCTCGGGTGTCGACGGGAGGATCAGCTCGTGCCCGAGATTCACGATGAGCAGTCGGTCGTTCTGGACGGTCGAATGATCGTCGGCGAAGAAGCGCAGCACGAATGCATTGTCTCCCAGGACGGCGCCGTCCACGGTGCGCTTCGCGTGGGTGCCGAAGGCGCCGTCGTCGCGGCGGAGCTGCAACAGATCGGTGTGGAGGCGATAGGCTTCGGCATGGCGCGCGCGCTCGCCGAGATCGAGCTTGGAGCGCTCGAACGTTGAAGGATCCGCGGGATCGGCGAGCTGCGCCTGCATCTCCGGTGTCGCCAGGCCGGGGAACTGCTTGAGGAATTCGCGACGCCCTTTCCGCACGGCGCGGGCGAGGGGGGCCGCATGATCGGCGAAGAAGAGAAACGGCGCCGAGGCGGCGAACTCCTGGCCCTGGAAGAGCATCGGCGTGCTGGGGCCGAGAAGGAGGAGGGTCGTCAGCGCCCGATAACGGCCCGGACTCGTCAGCGCATGCAGCCGCTCGCCACGTCCGGAGTTGGCGACCTGGTCGTGATTCTGAAGAAAGGTGACGAACGCGGCGGGCGGCAGATCCCGCGCGTGGCTCCCGCGCCGCTTGCCCTGCCACGAGTAGTGCTGTCCCTGGTAGAGGAAGCCCCACTTCGCGGTGGAGACGAGCTCCTGCGGCGAGCCGAAATAGTCGAGATAGTACGCATCACGCCGGCCGGTGGCGGCCACAAGCGCGGTGTGATGGAAGTCGTCGTTCCAGAGGCCGTCCACGCCGAAGCCTCCGCGCTCGGGCGCTCGCGCCAGTCGGGCTTCCTGCGGCTCGTTCTCGGCGACCACGATCGTGGCGCGGCCGTCCGCGGCCTCGCGCACGCGACGGACGACGGCTGCCACGATGTGGTCGGGCGACGCGTCGAAGATCTGCTGCGTGGCATCGAGGCGCAATCCGTCGAGATGGTATTCCTCGATCCAGTACGCGGCGTTCGCGAGAAAGAACTCACGGACGGGGCCGGCGTTGGGGCCGTCGAAGTTCAGCGGCTCGCCCCACTCGTTCTCGTAACGGTCGGTGAAGTAGTCGTCCGCGAAGTGCTTCAGGTAGTTGCCGTCGGGGCCGAAATGGTTGTAGACGACGTCGAGGATGACGCCGAGGCCGAGCGCGTGCGCGCGATCGACGAAGCGGCGGAAGTCGTCGGGCCGGCCGTAGAGTCGCGTGGGCGCGAAGAGATCGACGCCGTCGTACCCCCAGCCGAACCGTCCGGGGAAATCGGCAACGGGCATGAGCTCGATGACGGTGATGCCGGCGCGCGCGAGCTCGTCGAGCTCCCGCATCGCCGCGGCCCACGTGCCTTCGCGGGTCAGCGTGCCCACGTGCATCTCGTAGATCACCTGACCGGCGATCGCGCGGCCGCGCCAGTCCGCGTCGGTCCACGCGAAGCGCGACGGATCGACGACTTCGGAGGGGCCGTGCGGTCCTTCCGGCTGAAAACGCGACGCGGGATCGGGAAGCAGCGTCGGGTCGCCGTCGACACAGAACTGGTAGTGCGTGCCGTCGCCGAGGGCGGGCACCACGCCGGAAAAGTATCGTGTGGGCTCTGCCGTCAGCTCGTGGGCGACTCCATCGACCACGACCGCGACGGTCGAGGCCTTCGGCGCCCAGACACGAAAGTGCACACCTTCGGGAAGAACTTCCGCACCGATCGGGATACGGCGATGCGCGAGCGGCATGATGGTTGCTGTTTGCATAGTCGATGATCAGACAGAGGGCAAACGGCATGCCGGTGGGACGGGCGCGGCGGACGGCGTTGCGGCTGGTGACCGATCCTGTCGAATCCGCGCGTGCCGCGGGCCTTCGCTACGTCGATGACGACCGTCCCGGGATTCGCCGCCGTCGCGCCGGCCGCGCGTTCAGCTACATCGACACGGACGGGCGACGTGTCCGCGATGCGGAGACACTCGCGCGCATCAAGCGCCTCGCGATTCCGCCGGCATGGTGCGACGTCTGGATCTGTCCGCTCGCGCACGGCCACCTGCAAGCGTCGGGACGCGACGCGCGCGGTCGCAAGCAGTATCGCTATCACGCGCGCTGGCGCGCCGCGCGTGACGAGACGAAGTATGCGCGCATGCTGGCGTTCGCGGCGGCGTTGCCGGCCGTGCGGAGGCGTGTCGACGAGGATCTGAAGCGTCCCGGCCTGCCTCGCGAAAAGGTCCTCGCCGCCGTCGTGCGGCTGCTCGAGACGACGCTGATCCGCGTCGGCAACGAAGAGTACGCGCGGGCGAATCGTTCGTTCGGCCTCACGACCATGCGGGCCCGGCACGTGGACATCGACGGCGCGACGCTCACGTTCGAGTTCAGGGGCAAGGGCGGCCGCCAGCATCGCGTGGACATCGACGACCGGCGCCTGGCGCGTATCGTCGGGCGCTGCCAGGAGCTGCCCGGTCAGGAGCTCTTCCAGTACCTCGACGCGGACGGCGAACGGCGCACCGTGGACTCGGGCGACGTCAATGCCTACCTGCGCGAGGTGATCGGGGAGGACTTCACCGCGAAGGACTTCCGGACCTGGGCGGGGACCGTGCTGGCCGCGCTCGCGCTGGCGGAGGTCGAGCGCTTCGATTCCCAGGCCCAGGCCAAGCGGCACGTCGTCCGCGCGGTCGAGCAGGTGGCGCGGAGCCTCGGCAACACCCCGGCGATCTGCCGCAAGAGCTACATCCACCCCGCCGTCATCGAGACCTATCTCGAGGGTGACGGGGCGCTCGGTTCGCTGCTCGACCGCCGCGCCCCGGAGTCCGTCCATGAGCTGCGCTCCGAGGAGTCGAGCGTGCTGACACTGCTGCGTGGCCGTCTCAGGGAGGCCCGCGCAGCGTAAGAATTGGAACAGTGGTTTGAAAGATTTTTCTCTCCGGGCTGACGCCGTCGCGGCGACTGCAATGTTGACGCGATGATGCGCGGCGCGCGCACGGGCACGTGAATTGCGTGGTCTCTCGCGCCCGCATTTCACACAGGAGGGCGCACGATGCAGTGCGATCCCAAGAGCCTGCGAGTGGACGTCGAGTTGATGGACGATCCTTGCCTCTGGCGGTGGGAGATCCGCGATGCGAGCCGCAACGAGGTCCTTGCGGACAGCTGGACGAGGGACTGGACCGCGTTCGAGTCTCGTGAAGAAGCCTACCGCGCGGGACGCGCGGGGTTGATGTCGTACTTGCGCTAGCACGCGGGCTGACGACCGCCGTCGGTTGGTCGTCAGCCGGCGTTGTCCTCGCGACACTCACTCCCGTGGCGTCTGTCAAAAACCCGCGGAATCGCCCGTTTCATTCGTGGCGCGCCTCTTGCTCGACTCGGCGCAACCGAGCCAGCAAGGAGGCCGCATGCTGCGCGATGTGTTGAGTCGATTCTTCGCCCGCGACCTGGCGGTGGATCTCGGTACCGCCAACACGCTCGTCTTCGCCCGCGGCGAGGGGATCGTGGTCGACGAGCCCTCGATCGTCGCCGTCCGGACCGCCGACGGGTCGCTGCTGGCCGTCGGCGCGCCGGCCAAGGCGATGCTCGGGCGCGCGCCGGGGAGCGTGTCGGTCGTCCGTCCCCTGAAGGACGGGGTCATCGCGGATCTCGGCATGGCGCAGACCATGCTCCAGGCCTTCATCGCCCGCGCGCACGGCCGGGAGCACACCCGCATGCGCTCTCGCGTCATCATCGGGGTCCCCTCGGGCATCACGCAGGTGGAACGGCGCGCCGTGCGCGAGTCCGCGCTGCACGGGGGCGCCCGCGAGGTCTACCTCGTTGCCGAGCCCGTCGCCGCCGCCATCGGCGCCGGGCTCCCGATCGCCGAGGCCGGCGGCAACCTCGTGGTCACCGTGGGTGGCGGGACCACCGAGGTCGCCATGCTGTCCCTGTCCGGGGTGGTCCACTGCGAGTCCGTCCGGACGGCCGGCGACGAGATGGACGAGGCGATCACGCAGTACATCCGCAAGCACCACAGCCTCCTGATCGGCGAGCGGCAGGCCGAAGCGGTCAAGCTCACGCTGGGGTCGGCCTGCGCGGTCGACGACGCCTCGCGAAAGATGACCGTGAAAGGCCGCGATCTGGTCTCCGGGTTTCCGAAGACGATCACGGTGAACGAGGAGGAAGTGCGGGAGGCGCTGCGCGAGCCCATCGCCGCCATCGTGGACACCGTGCGGGCCTGCCTCGAGCGCACGCCGCCCGAGATCGCCGCCGACATCGTCGACAAGGGCATCGTGATGGCCGGCGGCGGCGCCCGGCTACGCGGCCTCGATCACCTGCTTCGGCTCGAGACCAGCCTCCCGGTCACCGTCGCCGAGGACCCCCTCACGTGCGTGGTCCGTGGAGTGGGGCAGATGCTCGAGGATCTGCCCCTCCTCAGGAAGGTCGCGATTCCGAGCTGAGCGTCAGTTCCCGACGTTCACCTTGCTGCCGGTGCCGCTGATCACGACGGCGGCGGCGTTCGGCGCCATGTTGACGGTGCCGGCGCCCTTGATCGGGTTCGAGACGCTCACGTTGGCCGCGGTGGCCCCGCCCGTGAGCGCGAAGTTCAGCCCGCCCACGTTGGAGCATCCGAACACGCTGCAGAGGTTGTTGTTGATGTTCAGCACGTTCCCCGTCCCTCCGAACGACACCAGCCCGCCGCTCACGCTCAGGCTCGAGTTGCCGCTGACGCTGGCCAGGGGCCCGTTCAGGAGGCTGAGGGTGCTGCCGTTCATCAGGCTCACGAGGTCGCCGGTCACGAAGAGGCTGCTCCCGTTGCGGAGGTTGACGAGCGCCCCGTTCCCCACGGTGAGGTTGCTGTTGTTGAGGGCGAACAGCGGGCCGAGGCTCGTGACGTTCGCCCGGAAGGAGAGGTTCAGCGCGCTGTCGTTCGTGGTCACCGTGCTGTTCGTGAGCTTCAGCAGGGGAGCGGTGGCCGCGACGAGTGCTGCGTCCACGTTCATCACGTTGCCGGTGTTGATGCTGGCGTTCGTCGCCTCGAGGAACGTGCCCGAGTG
>Ga0075421_100010627_pt1 | contig 11378 bp, 14 predicted proteins | sample SoiMetdeltSBSDD5_FD_75292 | JGI IMG/M metagenome (GOLD analysis project Ga0075421, IMG submission 75292) | Bulk soil microbial communities from a Populus tree surrounding site in Tennessee, USA - Soil MetaG P. deltoides SBSDD5 | ecosystem: Environmental > Terrestrial > Soil > Tree plantation...
CAGGCGTCCTGATCGGAGCCCTGCGCTCCTCGGTCCAGGCGCCGCGGCGCTCATGGCGTGAGGCGGCCGCCGTTGCCGCGGTACCGCTGGCCGAGCGTCATCCACGGCCGGATGTTGAGGTCCTGGGTGGGCTCGGCCGCCCACCTCGGCCGCTTGCCGCCAGCCCGGGTGGTCGGCCATGGTACGCGGTCGCCGTCGGGAAGCCGTTCGCCCAACAGCCGCGGCCGGTCGGGGACGGGTGGCGGGCAGGGGCGCCGCCGCCCACAGTCGCAACGCAGGCTGAAGGGCCACCACCAACGCCGAACCGGCCCGTGGAGCCGTACCATTTCCACCTCCTTGGATCACCGTCAGCCCTAGCGTCGCTGTTATCTCCTGTGATATCAAGAAGTCCGCAGTAGGCACACGTTCTGCCCACAGCGCCACCGCCCCCCACCGGAGATCTGCATGGACCGTTTCGGCCCGGCACTGCGCCGGTCGCGCCGCCAGCAGGGCTTGTCCCTTCGGGAGCTGGGGCGCCTCACCAACTACCACTACAGCTATCTCGCACAGGTCGAGCGCGGAGAGCGCAGCCCCACCAAGGAGCTGGCAACCGCGTGCGACCGGGCACTCAACGCAGGAGACGCCCTTCTGGAGGCGTACGGCATCGGCGAGGAGGCCGACCACATGCAGCGACGCACCGTCCTACAGTCCATGACCACTCTCGCCCTGGTCGTCCCCGTCGCGCATGTCTCATTGGAGGCGTTGCGGCAGGGGTTCACCCGGGTCATCGACGCGGACCACGATGACTGGCAGCGCATCGCCGCCGACTACGGCGAGGCGTTCTACTCCACGGCACCCACCGAGCTGGTCGAACAGCTGGGTGGGGATCTCGCCGTCCTACATCACCGGCTGGTCGCCGCCAAGGACCGGCTCGTCATCCGCGATCTGCAACGCGCGGTCGGCCTGCTCTCGGTGGTGCTCGCACTAACGCTCGCCGGCATGGGCCAGACCGCGGTGGCGCGGCGCTGGTGGTCGGTCGGGCGCAAGGCCGCCGACGAGTCCGGCGACCACGAGACCCAGATCATGGTACGGGCGTGGGAGGTCGTCAACGGCCCGTACGCGGGCCGCCCGCTCGACGAGGTCATCACGTTGGCCGACCATGCCGTGGCGCTCGCGGACGGGCTACCGTGCGCCGGTACCGCGGGAGTGCTCTCCGGCCGCGCCCAGGCGCTCGCCCTGGCGGGTCGGGCCGACGAGGCACGTGAATCGGTACGGCAGGCCGAGGAGGTGACCGGTCGGCTCCCGTCATCCACAGTGGACAACGCCGATTCCATCTTCGGTTGGCCGGAAGTCCGGCTACGGCACACGGAAAGCTATGTGTACACCGAGATCGGTGCCGTCTCCGACGCCCGCGGCGCGCAGGATCGGGCGCTCGTCCGGTACCCGGCGAGCTTGGCCCGCGAGCGCACTCAGGTCCAGCTGCACCAGGCGAACTGCCTGATCCGTTCGGGCTTCGTCACCGATGGACTCCGGCACGCCGTCGACGTGCTGCACGCCCTGCCCACCCGCAAGCACAACCAGTCGCTGTACCACATCGCTCGGCGGGTCACCGCCGTCGTGCCGGACAGCGAACGGCAGCGGCCGGCGGTCCACGAACTCCTGGAGTCGGTACGGGACGTCTGTTCCGGAGAGTCGCTGTCGCTAGCGCAGCGCGTCTGAACGGGTAGCTACGACGTCGCCGGTTCGCCGGCGACGTCGGTACGCCCGCTGGCAAGGAACAGCACGGAAGCGATGACCGCGGGCGCCCGTACGCCGGACCGGGCGGGCGAGAGCACGGCGGCGCGCTCGTAGCTGAGCAGGTGCCCGCTGTTCGGGTCGAAGATGGCGACGTCACGCGTACCGTCGTCGCTGTCGATGCTGATCGCGACGCCGCCCCGGCCGAGGCCGTCGGTCACGGATCCGTGAAAGACCAAACCGTCGGTACTGGCCAGGACGCGAATGGTGGCGGCGCGGTGAGCCGCATCGAGCACGTGGTACCGGTACATGTCAACAACCGCCCGGAGCGGGGCCGCAGGGCCTGATCGGAAGTCTTCGATGGCGGCCAGCTGGCTGGCCAGAACGGGTGGATCGGCCGACGGCGCCTCGATCGGTACTCGGATCCCGCCGGGCTGGTACCCGATGCTCGTCCGCTCGCCGCCGCAGCTGGTCTCGGCCGCGCCCGAGCCGTCCGGCGCCCACCAGAGCTCGTGGTCGGCCCACGAGCCCTGCGCGCCATCCGTGGTCGGATCCCACGACCAGCTGCGGGTGCGCACGTACGTGAAACGTCCGGTCGATGGAGTGTCCACGGACCTTCGGGCCTGGACGGCGATCGCGGAGAGTTCGGCGCGGGCCGGCCGAGTCGCGGCCGCGACGGGCGGCGCCGGCGGAGCCACCGACGGACATGGCTCGACCGGTCCTGGTTGCAGAGGAGCCGGTTGCCTGGTACCCGACAGGTAGAACCCGGCCGCCAGCATGACGAGCGCCGCCGACACGGCGACCACCAACGGCGCGCTCAGCCGGCGCCGGCCGGACGGGGCCGAATCGTTGTATTGCTCGGTGGCGAGCTGGATCAGGTGCGCCGCCGTGGTCTGCGTTGGTGGGACCGGCTTGCCGTACAACGGATCCATGGCGATGGCCGCCATCCGGATCAGTTCGTCGTCGTGGTCGGGATCGCCCATGGTTCACCCCCGACCCGCGGCTGTCCGGCTGCTGATGCGCCGACCGTCCATTTCGGACAGCAGGTCGCGGAGCCGGTCGCGAGCGCGGCAGCGCCGCTGGCGTACGTTGCCTGGCCTGATCCGCATGACGTCGGCGATCTCGTCGTCGCTGAGGCCGTCGATGACGCTGAGCTGGAGGATCTGCCGGTCCGTCTCGCGGAGCATCAGCCACGCCGTGGCCACGTCGCGGTTCAGCTCGGAGAACCCGATGCCGCCGTCGTCGACGAGCGGGTCGGCGCACAGCTTGCGCCACATGGCCTGACCGCGTTCCCGGTCCCGGAAGTGGTCGTAGGCCAGGTTGCGAGCCACCGCATAGAGCCACGGGAGCGGCCGGTCCGGTCGGTGCGACCGCGCGCACCACGCTTCGACGAACGTCTGTTGGGTCAGTTCGTCGATCACGTTCGGATCGCTGACGAGCCGGCCGAGAAAGCGCCTCACGTTCGGCCGGTACAGCCGCCAGAGCTGGTCGAGCCAGCTCTCGTCCGCCGCGTCCGTCCCGTTCAACCAGGCTCCCTCGAATCCGGGTCTCCGAGGTATTTGTCTCTACGGCGACCGCGACTGTGACACCCGAATCGGGACATTACTCAGAGGTGCGGGTCCCGTCACGCAAAAGGTTCGTTCAGTCATTTACTGATAGTCATATGGCGATCTCACGACACACGGCTTACCCTGGCCCCATCGCCCACCGTATGCGCGACATTACGAAACGTAGTTGCTCGGCTAGGGGGCTGCCATGTCCACGCATACGCTTCGCCGCCTCGCGGTCGTCCTGTCCGTGGTGATGTCGACGGCCGCCGTCGCCACGCCCGTCGCCGCGTCACCGGCCACCGGTCTCCAAATCCAGATCGACGCCTATCTTGCCGCCCACCCCGGCGGCCAACAGATCAGCACCACCGAGATCTCCTACGGAGGAGGTGCCCTCGTCGTCGCGGTCGCTCCCGAGCCCGGCATCCAAGGCAGCCCGGACTGCCCCTCCGGATGGTTCTGCTTCTACGACCGAACCTGGTACGGCTATCCCCGTGGCAAGCTCAGCGACTGCGGTTGGCAGTTTCTCGACACCTGGTCTTGGCAGGACCGCATCGATTCGGTGCACAACAACCAATCTTTCGGGACTGTCTATTTCTACGATGAGGCTGGCGCCAACGACCCTGTGCTCTTCTCCGTCGGGCCGCACAAGGCCCTCGCCGATGCGGGGTGGGCCCGCAACAGAGCCGACTATGTCTTCCGACTCTGTGCATAACGGCCGCGGGCCGCTGGTACGGCCACTTCGGCGCGTCGACCGCACGGGTCCGCCGGATCGGACCGGATGCCGTATCGTCCTTTCCACCCCTGCGGCATTGGAACCATGGCACAGGAGGGCCAATACGATGTCGGCCTGGTCGAGCGCCCTCCAATGACAGCATCAGCGGCTCCGTGGCCGGACGAGCTGCTCGACGTCGCCGCATTGCGTGCCGGTGGCTGGCGGCCCACCGCATTCCGTGACTTCGTGCTCAAGGTGCACCAGCGGTGCAACCTCGCCTGCGACTACTGCTACGTCTACACGATGGCGGATCAATCGTGGCGGGAGCGGCCGGTTGCCATGCCGGCCGCCGTCGCCCGCGCGGCCATCGCGCGCATCGCCGAACATGCCGCACGGTACGGCGTGAGCGACGTTCACGTGATTCTGCACGGTGGCGAGCCGCTCCTGGCGGGTGCTGAGCGGTTGACCCAGCTGGCGTCCGCCGTGCGGGAGGCCTTGCCGCCCGGCACCCGAGCCCACATCGGAGTGCAAACCAATGGGGTACTGATCAACGAAGAGACTCTGCGTCTGCTGCGGGAATACGACATCCGGGTGGGTGTGAGCTTCGACGGTGGACGGACGGATACCGACCGGCACCGCCGTTACGCCAGTGGCCGGTCGAGCTATCCGGCACTGGCTCGCGCGCTCGCCCTGCTGTGCCAGCCCGAGTTCCGGCCGGTCTTCGCCGGTTTACTGGGGACGGTGGACCCGGACACGGATCCCGTTGCCTGCTACGAGGAGATGCTGCAGTACGAACCGCCCACTGTGGACTTTCTACTGCCACACGCCAACTGGTCGGATCCGCCCAAGCAGTCCGGCTACGGCCAGTGGCTGGTGTCGGTTTTCGATCGTTGGTACGGCGCACCGAAGCAGGAAACGCATGTGCGTTTCTTCGAGGAAATCATCAGTCTCGTGCTCGGCGGGGCCAGCCGCACCGAACAGGTCGGGTTGAGTCCCACGGCGGTCGTGGTCGTCGAATCCGACGGTGCCATCGAGCAGGCCGACTCGCTCAAGTCGGCGTACTCCGGAGCGACGGCAACCGGTCTCAACGTGTTGACCGACCCATTCGATACCGCTTTAGCTCATCCCGGTGTGGTAGCCCGGCAGATCGGCCTTGCCGCGCTGAGCGACCGGTGTCTCGCCTGCCCGGTGCACGCGATCTGCGGCGCCGGACACTATGCCCACCGCTACCGCGCGGGGCACGGCTTTCGCAATCCTTCTGTCTACTGCGCGGACATGAGCCAGCTCATCGACCACGTTCGAGAGCGAGTCGGTACCGACCTGACCGCGCTGACCCAGACCTCGCGAGGTAACGCGTGACAGATGTGTTCCGGCTCTCCGAGTCCGCCGTGGCGACACTCGCGGCGGGACGGAGCGACCACAGGATTCTGCGCCTGCTGCGGTCCGCTCAGCTCAGCAAGCACCTCCTGCTCCTGCGTTGTATCGCGGACGCTGGCCCGTCGCAGACGGACGCGTTCGAGGTGCTGGCCTCGGCCCACCGGTCGGCGCCCGCTGCCGTCGGCGATCTCCTCGCCAGCCCGTTCGTCGGCGCCTGGGCGGTGCGTTGTATCCGCTCGGCTGGGCTCGTGGATCTGTCCTATGTAGCCAACCTGGCGGCCGCCGCCGCACTGCGCGCGGGAGTCGACGCCGCGTTGACCGTCACGGTACGAGACGGTGTCGTATTCCTACCAACCGTCGGTAGTGTCGTATTGCCTTCAACGGTCGCTTCGGCGCTGGTGATGGTTTCCGGTGGACGTGCGGTGGTGTGTTCAGAAACCGGATCGTCCGCCGACTGGCGGGAAATTCGCCGGTTGTCCGCCGACGTCAACGGACACAGGTCGAGTGTCGTATTCGACGACGTCGACCCGTACCGGGACTGTTACCGGATGGCTCTCCCGCCAGCCGTAGGCGCCAAGGAGTTCACCACGTGGGAGGAGCTGTTCCGAGCGGCGTGGCGGCTGCTCGCGCTCTACGACCCGGCGCACGCCGCCGAGCTGGCCGGCGGGCTGCACACCGTGGTGCCGCTCATGCGTGGCTCGACCGACCCGGATCTGAGCGCCACGTCCGGGGACGCGATCGGCGCGCTCGCCCTCACTCTGCCCGACGAACCGGCGTCGTTGGCCGTCACGCTGGTCCACGAGTTCCAGCATTCGAAGCTGAGTGCCTTGCTGGAACTCGTACCGCTCTACGACGAGTCCGCCACAGCCGCGTTCTTTGCCCCGTGGCGGCGTGATCCGCGGCCGATCGGCGGCCTGCTCCAAGGCGCGTACGCGTTCCTTGGTGTGTGCGAAATCTGGCGGAGGCTGCGGGACTGCCCGTCCGAGCGGGTCACCGCGACGACCGAGTTCGCGGTGCTACGCGAGCAGGTACGGCTGGCGCTGGCGACCCTGGCCTCGTCGAGTCTGCTCACCGCGCACGGCCAACGTTTCGTCGCCGGAATGCGGGCGGCGCTGCGGCCCATGCTGGACGAGGCGTTGCCAGCGGCTGTGGTCGCTTCGGCGCACGAGTCGCTCGCCCGGAACGTCGAGGCATGGCAGCGCAGGAACGCCACGTCAGTGCCGCGCCAATAGACCCCGCGCCGGCCGGCACGGACCCGTTTGGGACAATGGAGAATCTGCTCAGACCATGAACGCGGCTTCTTACGGGGGTGGGATACCGTGGCAGCGTCGGATGCATTGGCGGAGCTGGCAGCGCGAGCGAGGAACGCAGAGGATCGTGCGGTCGCGGCGAAGAACCAAGCTCGGTCCGATGTGGAGGTTCAGGTAGCGAAGGCACGCGATAGTGCGCGGCGGACAGCGGACCGGCTGCTGGCCGGAACGGCGACGGCCGCGGCGCAGACGTCCCGTTGGTGGACGGACCTGCAGCAGGACTGGTCAAGCCACGTGTCCAAGGTGCGCCACGAGGTCGAGGGCAAGAAGGCGGAGCGGGACAACCAGAAGCTGCGGCATCGTGCGGAGGTCGCCGAGAGCGACGCTGTTGCCGCGGTCGCCTTCGCCGAGGCGGCGTTGGAGGAAGCCGAGTACGCCGTCCTGGACGCGACCCTGGCACGGATGGATGCGAATGCGGCTGGAGCCTCCTGATACCGTTGGCGGGTGATGCGGGCCGCGGTAGAAGCCCGGCTGCGCGCCGCAGGTAGCGTGTTCGCCTCGGACGAGGCGGATCTGCTCGTCTCCTCGGCCAGGACGCCCGCTGAGCTCGAGTCCATGGTGGACCGCAGGATCGACGGCGTCCCACTCGAACACATCCTGGGCTGGGCGTGGTTCTGCGGTATTCGCGTGTGTGTGACGCCTGGCGTATTCGTGCCGCGGGCGCGCACCGAGCTGCTCGTACGCGAAGCAGCGGCGCTGGCGGATGCGCCCGGCACGATCGTCGTCGACCTGTGCTGTGGCTCCGGTGCGATCGGCGTCGCCATCGCCGCCGCCTGCCGCGGTCAGATTCGCTTGCACGCCACCGACATCGACCCCGTATCGGTCGAGTGCGCCCGCCGCAATCTGGAGCCCATCGGCGGGTACGTGCACCAGGGCGACCTCTTCACGGCTCTGCCCGGTGACCTTCTGAAGCGGGTCGAGGTGGTGGCCGTCAACGCCCCGTACGTTCCGACCGACGCGATGAGCCTGCTACCGCCCGAGGCACGGCTCTACGAGCCTCGCCACGCGTTGGACGGTGGTGTGGATGGACTCGACATCATGCGCCGGATTGTGGCCGAGGCGCCCAGCTGGCTGGCTCCGGGTGGACACGTCGTCATAGAGACGAGCGAGCGGCAGGCGGCAGCGGCCACCGACGTCGTGGCGCGAGCTGGGCTGATCCCGCGAGTGGTACGCGACGACGATATCGATGCGACCGTGGTTGTCGCTTCGGTCTAGTCGTCGTCGCGCACGGCGGCGCCGAGAAGTGGTGCCAGTTCCGTCATCCGGCTCACCGTGGCCGGATCGGCATGGTGTACCTCGACGCAGCCGTACTCATCCTGGAAGAACGGCACGGCTTTGCCCGACGGGTGACCGACCCACTGTGCTATCGGTGGGCATTCGATCGTCTTCCATCCCGACGGCAGCAACGCCTCCACGTACGGCGTGACGCGAAAGTCCGGCTGCCGCGCCGCGACCTCGAGCCACTCCTCGTGCCGGATGGGGTTGGTCGATTCCCACAGGTACCTGCCGCCGGCTCGGACGATGAACCGGTGCGGGTGAACGCCGAATCCGGGATGCATCTCCTCAGTCGTGCGCTGCCGTGACGCGATGCGTCCGTCGGAGTTCACCGCATAGAGCTCGCAGTCGTCCCCGGTGAGCCACGCGTCGAGGCTCCGGGCAAGCCCGGCCATCCGGCGGATCATGTCGTCGCTAGGCCATTTGCGCATAATCTCGCCACGCCAGAACTGCAGCCACTCGCCTTCGCTCTCCTCGGCGTCCGCGGGTGTGTCGTGCCACGTGATCCAGCGGGAGACGCCGCCGTTCTGGTTGGGCTCCAGCCGCAGGTCCGCCTCGCGATCGATGAGATCGATCACTTCCTGTTCGAGGATCGGGTAGTAGCTGCTGTACGGCCAGAACGTCGCGCGACTGATGTGAAGGTCGTAACCCACGTCGACATTGTCGTGCAAGGCGCCCGGCTCATGGGGTACGCGCCGACCAGGTACGTTCTGGCCGTGACACCTGTGACCACCGCCGAAGAGCTGTTTCCCGCGCTGACCCATACCGGCGTGTGCCGGCATCCGTTGGACCACCTAGGCCGCACGTTGATGCTGCTGACCAGCCGCCGCTTCGACCGGCGCGACGTCCGGTGGCTGATCGGTCCGAGCGCCGGCATGAACGTAGTCGGGCACGACTGGGTGCAACGGATGGCAAACGACGTCGGCGGCACGCTCAGTACCGGTCCGGATCACGGTCTGCTCACGTCGTTCGAGGCGCTGCGGGGACCGGACTTCGACCCGGATGACGTGGATCCGCGTATCGCGGACTTCTACGAGCACGCCACCCGCTGGCGCCTCGATCTGTGGTCGGAGTGGTCTGCCATCGCGTGGCCCTTCGGCCGAGCGGTCACCGCGCTGTTCAGCGAGCGGCTCAAGCAGCTCAGCCTCCCCATGCGCCCGCTGGACGTCTCGTACGGCATGGACAGCAAGGTGATCCACGTACACGACCGCCATGGCAATGTGCTGGGCGCTGCCTGGCTACGCAACATGATCAAGACTGGATCCACGACGTACAGCGGGCTGTACGGAGTAGCGACCCTGCCCGGTAGTGCGCAACCCAGTGTGCGCGTCGTATTTCCGCTGCCGTTGGGGTCCGTGCAGGTCTTCCTGCGCCCGTCGGTCGACGGCAAGGGCGGCTTCCACCTGCGCTCGCCGCTCGGCAAGTTCGGCGCCGACGGCGCGTACCTCGTGCTGGAGCGGATGGGCAACACGTTGAACGCGCGCCGGGTACCGATCAACGAACACTTTCACTTGTTCCTCGATGACGCCGGGGACGTACGGTGTGACCATTCGCTGCGGCTGTGGAACATTCCCGCCGTCAGGCTCCACTACCGGTTGCGCAAGAACTGATACCTGTCCCACCCACGTAACCGGCGTATGGGCCGTGCCTGGGCTTCGTTTGGCCAGCGGCGATAGCGGGTAGGTCGCACGGCATCCGGGGTGAACCGACTGGGCGGGAGGTTCGAGTCGTGGGGACGCCGGTGGCGGACGACGGCCTCGAGGGCTCGGCGGCAGAGCTGGCGGCTGACCTTGCGAGGCTTCGGGTACGGGTCTGGCGGATGGCCGTGAACTTCATGCGATTGTCTCGGCGGTTGGACGAGCTGGAGAGGGAGGTCGCGGCGCATCTGAGCCGGCGGCACGTATCTGGTCTGGTGCAACCGTGGCGGGCTGCGTCTCGGGCCGGGCAGGCTAGTCGCCGTTGATGGTGAGCGCCCGGGCGCGGGTGGCCGCTGACATGGTGTCGACCCTGTCATCCGGCTTGGGCCTTGGCTGGTTCACCGACCTCGAAGGTCGTCCGGCCGTTATGGGTCGTCCGGAAGTTGTGGGTCGTCCAGCGGCCCGCGGGGGTGATCCTGGGCCGCGATCCCTCACCGCGTGGAAGGCCGCCGGAGCCGGGTGGTTCATATGGTGATACCGGCCCGGGTACGGGACCGGGCGCACCGACTGTCTCGGTGATGGTCAGTAGGATCCCGACCGTCGCCAGGACGATCAGTACGGCCGCCCATACGGCCACGACGCGGCGGCGATCCTGCCTGCGACCCGGAACACTGGGACGACCGCCACGCTGGACGCATCGGCGGCAACTGCTCGGGCATAGACTTCCACGATCTCCGCCGCGTCGGCCATGGCCGCGGCGGTACGGAAACGGTCCTCTGGGCGCTTGGCCATCGCGATGGCCACCAGCTCGCGCACCGGGGCCGGAATCGTCGCGGGCAGCGGCGGCGGGTCGTCTTGGAGGTGCTGCATCGCCAGGGTGATCGGGTTGTCGCCGGCGAACGGGGGCCGACCTGTCAGGCACTGATAGGCCACAGCACCCAAGGCGTAGATGTCGGCGGCGGGTCCGACGTCCTGCTTGGCTACTTGCTCGGGGGCCACATAGTGCGCGGTACCCACTACCTCGTCCACGGCGGTCTGCACCGTCGACTCGGCGGACCTGGCAACGCCGAAGTCGATCAGCACGACATTGCCGTCCGGCTGCACGATCAGGTTGCCCGGCTTGACATCGCGATGAACGATCCCGGCGGTGTGTGCTGCGTGCAGAGCGCGGGCCACTTGGGCGACGATCGACATCGTCTTGATGGCGTCGAGCCGGCCGGTGGCGGCGATTTTCACGTCGAGTGGCTCACCCTCGACGAAGGCCATAACCAGGTACTCGCTGTCGTCGATCTCGCCGAAGTCGTATACGTCGGCGACGCCCGGGTGGTGCAAGGCTGCCATGGTCATCGCCTCGTGCCGAAACCGTGCCTGAAATTCCGGATCACTGGCCCGGTGGCTTTTCAACGTCTTGATTGCTACATCCCGCGACAGCAGCGTGTCCGTGGCCCGCCACACATCGCCCATGCCCCCGACGGCCACGCGCTCGTCCAACCGGAACCGGCCGCCGAGCACCTTTCCAGAACTCAACACAACGGTGTGTTACCCCGCCGTCGGGGGCACAACCCCAAACTGGGAGATCACGCCCCAGCATCGCCGGATGCCGAGCTTGCGCGGCACTCTCGATCCGTCTGCGCTGTGCTAGCTAACGGACCGAGTGGGGAGCTCAAACGTGACGTGGCATCTTCCAAAGTGCGAAAGGTGTGCGTCAATGTCATAGTCGCTGCATGTCATTAGATGAGACTGCCCTTGACAGCCCAGTGCGAGAGAGCACCACGCCACCCGCGCGACTGCGTCGCGTCGCGGT
>Ga0075421_100010628_pt1 | contig 11377 bp, 16 predicted proteins | sample SoiMetdeltSBSDD5_FD_75292 | JGI IMG/M metagenome (GOLD analysis project Ga0075421, IMG submission 75292) | Bulk soil microbial communities from a Populus tree surrounding site in Tennessee, USA - Soil MetaG P. deltoides SBSDD5 | ecosystem: Environmental > Terrestrial > Soil > Tree plantation...
GTCCATCCCAGGATCGCCGGCCACGGCCCGACGCTGTACCAGGGCGGGCTGCCCGGCACGCGCCAGCTCGAGCTGCTCTCGGCGGAGCCGCTCCGCAACGGCGTGGTGGCCATGCACTACTGCCGCGCGCGCTGAATCACAGGAGTCCATCGCCGCCAGCTCACCGGCAGCGCGGCGTCCTTCTCGCGCTCGCCGCGCAGCGCCGAACGACTCCTCGAAGGCGAGGACGTCTTCGAAGAGCCGGTCGAGGGCTCCGTGGATGTCGCCAGCGACGCAGAGGATCATGGCCCGTCCACCATGCCCGCTGTCGGCGTGCAGTCCAAGCGGGCGAGCGCGAACCTTTGCAGATCGTGCAAGGGTTGATCGCGTCGCGCTGGCGACTCTGAGCTGAGGACCTATCTGACCGTGTCGGTGCCGAGATCGGGGTGGTTGAGGGTCGCCGCATATCGCAAGGTGCTCGCGATATCGAGCCCGAAAAGATCACTGACACGGCGCAGGTCGCCTGCTGTGGCTTGGATTTCGTCGATGATCCGGTCTTCCCGGATGCGCTGGGCGAGGACACCGAGCTTCTTGTTCACCCAGGAGTAGTTAGCCTGCGTGGTGCGATTCGCGGTGATCAGGTTGACGAATATGTGCGGGTTCGCGGTGGTGGGCCATCGACGGGATCGATAGTCCAGATAGGACGCGAGCCGCTCACGGACTTGTGGTGCCAGCAAGATGACAAGGCGGTCGACGTAGAGCCGGCCGTCGCATACGTCGGTTAGCTTGAGGCTGCGCAGCTGCCGCGGCCGCAGCCCATGGAAGATCATCAGGGCGCCCATTTCAGCCTGCGTCGAGTCGGCCGATTCGATGATCGCCGTCAGATCCGCAGCATCCAGTGGAACTGGGATGCGGAACCTTGGCCGGTCGGCTCGGATGCGGGCCGTCGGGTTGACGAAGGCCAGCTTCCTTCCCTTGAGCACCTTGAAGACGGATCTGAGGCCACCCAGGATGTCGTTGCGGCGCGATCCGGTGCCGCGCAACGCACCCAGTACGTCATCACGACTGATCTCCCGCAGCGACTCGTGTTGTTCAGCCCATTGCCAGCTTGTGTTCCATACCGTCGAAGAACAGCTGATGCCCACCGACGATAGCCTCGGCGCGGCGATCATCGGTGACGTCGCCACCTTCGAGCCGGGCCAGCGCTCGTCTGCGGCGGTAGCACAGGCGGCAGTCGTAGCAGTAGACAGCCTTGGGATGAGCCACCGGCTTGCGCTGGCACTTCGGGCACATCCGTGCCCAATGGTGTGGCTTGGTCACGCCGGCGGCGTGGAACGGTTTCGGCCAAGCTTCGGCCGGATCTTCGCTGCGTCACCGGAAACAGCCTCTCGGCGGGCCTTCGGCTTGCGGGCCGCGACCGCTTCCGGCTCGGTGACGAGCAGGTCCGATGGGGTGCACTCCAGCACCGCGCAAATCACATCCAGGTCATCGAGCCGGATCGTGGTAGGCGTTCCGGTCCACAACGCTGACATCTTGCCCGCGCTGATCTCCAGCCCATACTCGGCGAACCGGCGACGCAGCTCGGTGGACTTCCAAATCCCTTGCTGGGCCGCTCTCATCCGCATTGTTCCATCGCATCGGTTAACTGCCTTTCTGATCGAGCCGTTGCGCCACACGCTGATTCGCCCTCGCCCACGCGTCTTCGATGTGATTGGCGTGGACGTGTAATGGCGGAGTGGGTTATTCCAACTGTCCGAATACCCTTCGATGGGGTCGGACCTCGCCCACGACAATCCTTTCCCTTCTTCGGTGCGCTTGAAGAGAAACCCACCGGCTCCCTGGACCGCCTGACGAGCAGATCATGCATTGCAAGGGCTCTCCAGCGACGCGTTCCAGGTCAAGCGGCCAGTCCTCGAAAGCCCGGCGTAGCATTCCGACCCAGCCGTGACCTCGCGACCTGCGCATTCCCCACCCACCCGATGCAATTCCCGAGGGTTGATATAGCGGGTCGTTGTCGAGAGCCAGTCGTGGCCAAGCAATTCCTGGACTGCCTTCAGATCCAAGCCTTGGACATAGAGCGACGAAGCACAGAAATGGCGGAGGCCGTGCGGCGTAAGGATTCCCGCCCACGAAGGCAGAAAGGTCACCACCGCTGAGGCCAGCCCCGACCGAAGCGCGTCGTCTCCGGCCCGCAGGCAGCGCCCCGTTTGACGATCACGCCGTTCGCTGGGCAACAACGGCGCATCGGGATCATCCCAATCGTCACCGAACTGGTGCCGGACATCGGTCAGCCACCAATCCACCAGCGCATCGACGCTATTAATCGCGGGCACCAGCCGGGCCTTCGGGCCGCGACCACGGCTGCCCTTGCCGAACCGCACATGAAGCTTTCCGCAGTCGCCGAGATCGCTACGCCAGTCCCGGATGTCAAGGCCAACGGTCTCACCGATCCGCAGTCCGGCCCGCCGCCACAGCGAGGCGGCAAAGTAGTCCCGTGCCGCAGGCAAATACTTACGCGCAGACGGCAAAGCCTCGCGCCAGCCCGTAAAGAGGGTCTCCACATCGGATGCCGACGGCGGCACTCGCCGCGAGCCGTACTCCGCCTTCGCCGGCCGATTGAACTCATCGATGATCTGCGCCACGGCGTATCCGGTCAGCGCATGGATATCGCCCTGGTAGCGAACGGTCAAGAAATCGAAGAACCCCCGCCAGCGTCCACGCCTTGCGCTGCACCGTCGAGCGAGCCAGGCCGCCATCACGGCGCTGGGACACCAGGAAACGGTCCCCATCCTCCGGCCCCGCTGTCCACAACGGACGGCCAAGAAACCGGCTGAACTCAAAGATGACAGACCGGTCGGCAGCGATCACGCCGTCGCTTATCCCAGCACCAACCCCGGCCAGCAGGAACTGGTCAACCAGTTCCTGCTCAAAGTCCTCGGCGTCCTGAGCGGACCGAAGCCGCTGCGGACCGCCAAGGGTGCGCACCACCGCGAGCGTCATCCAGACCTCAGCTCACGCTCACCGACCATGCGTCATGAATACACATGAACTTCAGAAATCTCGACCAACCATCACCCAGAAGAGGAGTTATGACGAACCCAATCTCACCTGCGCAGCAGGTCATAAGTAAACAGAAGATCCCAAAGAAACTCGCGGGAGTTCGGGTAAACGTCGAGCAGGTCCGCCGCCGCAACACCGGCACCGGTGTGGCAGTGGGCTTCGTCGAGATGGAAAAAGCCGACCCGGTGATCATGGCGATCACCCGGGGCTACACCATCGCCATCGCCGTCGTCGCTGATGGCCTGGCCACAGTGGAGTTTCATGCCGCGGCGTGGATGTCGGCGATCCAGTTCGACTACCGCGATGGGCACCTGTCCGAAACTGGGCCGCTGCCGCTGCTCTAAGCCGCATTCCGCTGGCTGCCATACCCGGCATCACTCGGGCTGCCGCGAACCATCACCCGGCCCTGCGTGACGGGGCCTTTCCCAATGGTGACAGGTGAGGGCAGCCGGTTGTGCCCGGCTGCCCTCGCACACCTCCCGACGATCACTTCAAGGAGATGTGAGTTTCAGTGTCCACCTTCAACACCCTGGCCGTCATCGCCACCGCCTTGGCCGCGGCGCTGCTCGGCCTCATGAGCGGCTACGCCATCGCCGCCCGCCAACGGTCCCGGCTGCGCCATGCCCTGCGCCTGGCCGCGCACGCGGCCCACCACGACAAGCTCACCGGGCTACCCAACCGCGAAACCCTGACCCGCCAGTTGGCGAATCCCGGCAGCCGGACGCTGGTGCTCGCCATCGTCAACCTCGACCGGTTCGCCGCCATCAACCGCCTTTGGGGACACCGGGTCGGTGACCAGCTGCTTGTCCTGCAAGCCCACCGCGCCCGATACCAGGCCCGCCACGACGGCGTCTGCTACCGGCTGCGCCGCGACGAGTTCGCGGTCGTCTGGCCCGCCACAGCCGACCACGCCGCACAGCTCGCCGATCAACTGCTTGCCGCGCTCGCCGAACCGGTCGAGCTGTATGTCCATGACCACCCGGTCACAGTCACCGTGTGCGCCACCGCCGGCGTGACCACCGGCGCGGGCACATCATCGGCGGGTCTGCTGCTGGCCCGCGCGGACACCGCACTGCAGCACGCGAAACAGACCGCCCGCGGCACCGCCCTGCTGTGGCGGCCCAGCCTTGCCGCACTGCCACGCCCCGACCGGCAGCCGGCACACCCCGCCGAGGGTGGACAGTGAACACCTACTCCACTGCCGGTGAGCCGGTGGGTACCCCGGCGACGCCTGTGCTGCTGATAACCGGCAGCGGCCAGCTGGTCACCCTGGTCAGCGCCGTGACCGGGCCGCTGCGCCTACCGCTGACGGTCACCGGCAGCGTGCACCAGGCCGGGCACCTGATGCTCGCGAGCGCGCTTGTGCTCATCGGCGCGGACAAGCTGTCCACGCTGACCCCGCCACCTCCAGCCGTCCGGCCGCGTCTGCTGGTCGTCGCCGCCGGCGTCGATACCGACGTTCTCACGCTCGCCGGTGATGTCCTCGGCAGCGTCTGCGTGTGCTGGCTGCCGATGGCCGCCACCTGGCTCACCGACCAAATCACCGCCGCCATCGCGCCGGCCACCGGCCCGTGTGCGGAACGCCTGCCGCGCAGCGGCTCAACAACAACACAGGAGGGCAGCCAGTGAACCGACCTCAACCGTGGACGAAGGCCATCGCCGCGGTCATCGCCATCCACGACACCATCCCCGCCACCATCGCCGACACCCTCGCCAGCCTGCTGCTTGGGCGGGAGAACGCGTGAGCACACCATCGACAGCTCCAGCCCTTATATACGGCCTGATCGAGTGGGACGGCAGTTACACCCCGACCCTGATCACCGGCTTGTAGGGGCTTATGTTGACGGCCAATTCTCGCTCGCGATGGCCACTATCTTGCCAATTGGCCAGGCGGATGAGACTGGCTTGTCCTCCACTCTCGGACGTCCAGTGCGTCGACCGTTCGACGTGGCCGCTTGGGGAGCAGCCGGAGGATCTGCGGTCCTGCCACCCGGGTGCGCCGCATGCTGGGCGCGTCGATTCCCAGGGTGTGGGAAGCGACATCGACCCATGTGGGCGTGTTGCCGAAGACCTTGACAGTCGGTCTGGTCGAATCGTCTCGGTGGTCCGCGGTCTTGGGACCTTCGTGGCCGCCGTGGCGCAGTCGGTGCGCCGCGATACTGGACCTTCGACCTTTGCCGATGTGGGAGATGACTGCGACGTCGAGACAATACGCGACGATGGTTAGAAGACGCTGAGTTCGTGTACAAGATGATCGAGCACGAGCTGCAACCCTGACCAGTCCTGTGAGCTGATTACTTCTGGGTTCGCTTGCGCAAGCTTCAGCTTGTCACGGAACGCGCGCTGGATCGCGCCCTTGTCGACTAGCTCCCCCTGGTAAGACCGCACCTTGCCCATGTAGCCCTTCCACTGGACCGGGCGCAGCTCGCCATGGTTGCCAGCGAGGACGTCCGTACCCAGGTACAGCTCGATCGAGCCTGCCAGCCGGTTCACGTCCATCACCGAGTTGCCTTGTGGCCCCAAGGTCGGATACGACCGCGCTAGCCCCAGATCGGGATAGTGGGCCACGCGGTAGTTCTTAGGAAGTGGCGGCTGACTAAGTCCCGTAGCCGCCTCATACGCCGCGCTGTCATTGTCAAAGAGTGCGAGAATGCGGTTAGTGATACCAGCAGCGGCGAAGCTCCTAAGCGTCCGAACCGCTGCCGAGGCGCTGCCTTCGTTGCCCATGTCGTAATCCAGGAAGCGGATGTACGGCGTCAGGTGCGGCCGTAGCAGAGCAAGTGCATTGCTCAGCACGAATGCGTCAAAGCTGCCTTCGGTGATGATGATGGCCGGGGCGGGTCCACGGTCATCACCGAGATCGGCAGACCCGACGTAGTAGTCGTCTTCGTCGTCCAGGCTCGACCACCGAGAGTCCTGCTCAAGTTCGCTAATATCAACCAACACCTCTGCGCTGTTCTCGACGGACCGAAGAACGACGCTCATCACCACCCGCTCATCCATCGACTCCAAGAGGTGTAGTGGACCGAGAGAGGTCAAGTAACCCACGTCGTCCAGCGCACCCTCACCCATTCGCTTGAGACGCACATGCTCGGCGACGTCCTCCAGCCAGTCCTCGAATCGGTAATCTCTGCGGAGCTGCACCTGCTCAACAACCTCTTCGTCCAGCTCATCGAGGTCGCGGGCGCTCTTCTCCCAAACGTCGGTGTCGATCCGGTTCATAATCTCGAACATCCTGCGCATCAGTGGCTCGCCAAGCCCGAGCACCTGTAACCGCTCGCGCAGTATGCCAGCTTTCGCTCGGAACATCGGGAACTCCAAGTCAGGAAGATCAGACTCTAGTTTCTCCTTGTCCCGACCGTAGGCACCAAGCGCGAACGGGCGAGCTTCTTCGCCAAGCAACAACACGAGTTCGTCGCGATGGAAGTAGTAGTACGTCTCCGGGTGCGGTTCGTCGCGGTACGAGAACACCTCATGGCCGTCGATGAACAGGCACTTGTACCAGGTTCGAGGCATGCGACACAGCATTCCGTACCGCCCGTGACCACCGGCAAGCACTCAGAGTATCTTGCGATACAGACCAAACCAGACTATCGAGCAGCAAACACGCGACCTTGCGTGGAGTGGATTTGCTCGAACATATGTTCACCTGGTCTGGAGATGTACCACGGCCAGCTCCAGCGAGCCTCGTCCGCGTGTGATCTTCCTATGCACCGGCTCAGCCGGCGTCCGGTCGTGAGTAGCCGTAGCTCGTTGCTGCGGTGACTGACCGGTGGATATTCCGTTCTGGCTCGCGCCCCGTCGTGTGGGCCCAGCCGGGGAAATGCCACGGCTTTGAGACTCCGGCATGCACCGGCTGAGACAGGCCCTTCAGCCAGCTGCACATCGGTCTGCCCAACGACTTCGCCACCAGCGACAAGACCCGGGTCGCGTGCCTGATCACCCAGATCGCCTGCTACGGCATCGCCGCCCGCTGGGACCCAGCCGGCAGCGCCGGCCAGCAGTAACCCAGTGCCACACCGGCGACCCGCGCCCTTGGCGCGGCTCGGGCGTTCACACCTTTTCCAACCGCCTGCCGCCGCTGGTGCGGCGCACTGGGCCCCTTTCATGATCGGAGTGTTTCGATGACCGAACTGACGGCGCTGCTCGACGACAGCAGCGACCCGGCCGCCACCTTCTGCCTGGCCTGCGCAGCCCCAGTGGGGCATCTGCCGCACTGCCCGGCCAATGACCCGCAGGCCACCACGCTGCTGGTCGAGCAGCTACCCGGTGAGCTGACCCGCAGCTGGATGGTGTCCGGGCTGCGCCACAACCTCACCCCGGCCCGCCGGGCCCGCTACACCGCCCAGATGGCCAACCTGCACTGGGTCCGGCCCACCCCTGGCCTCAAGCTGCCGATGTCGGTGGGCCTGCTCGTGGGCGAGGTGCTCGGCCAGTGGGGCATCGCCGCGCACGTCGCCGAGATCGGCTACGGCGGCATGGTGCCGGCCACCGACTGCGGCTGCCGCGACTGGTGGCGCTGCCGCTGCGACTTCCCGAACCACCCGTTCCGCCACGCCCACCCGGACCTGTGGCCCGACTACGGCCTGCTCGGCTTCAACGTCCGCGGCCAGGGCAGCTGGCTGCGGATGTGGCTGCTCGACACCGGCATCGGCGCGGTCTACATCGCCGAAGACCACACCCCGGCACCGCCGGCACCGCTGCCGATCAGCCGCGCTTGCTTCATGCACTGGTGCGACACCTGCCCGGTCACATTCACCGCCGGCCAGCCAGCCACCTGCCAATGCCCCCACCACCTCACGGGAGCCATCACGTGAAAGCCGAACCCGGCCTCGCAGACCCGCAGCGCTTGCCAGGCTGGCTCACCCTCTCGGCCGTCCCAGCACGGTCCCGATACGCCCCGGACCCGGTCATCGCCGCCACCGTCCACGGCCCCGCCGTCACGATCACCGCGGGCGCTACCGCGATCACCGGCCGCGTCACCACCAGCGGCGGCACCTCACCCGACACACAGAGGAGAACCTGGTGACCATTTCCGCCTCCGGCGAGCCGCAGACCACCAACGCCGAACGCGTCTCGTGGGGCATGGCCAGCCTGGCCGGCCTGATCGCCGTGACCGGCGGCAGCCAAGGCATCGACCTGACCCCCGGCGTCGACCCGCGCGGCGCCGGGCACGTCCTCATCGACGTGCTGGCCAACCTGCGCCACTACGCCGACGCCGCGGGTCTTGACTTCGACGCGTTCGACCGGCAGGCCGACGAGTTCTCCAGCAGCGAGGTCGACGACACGATCCAGCCCATGTCGCTGGATGTGGCCGCGTACCGGCATTACCTCGCGCAGTTCCCCGACACCACCAGGGGTTGCTGCACCTGGCGCGTGGCGCCGGGATCGCGGTGGCGTGGCTGACTGCGTCCAAGACATGCGTGGGGCGCCGCTGACCGACGAGCAGTGGTCACGGGTCGCGCCGCTGCTGGAGTCCTACGACGAGCACGTGTCCGCCGACGACGGCAACCACCTGTACCTGGACCAGATCTTCATCAAAGCAGGCATACCCAACCGGGATGACACCGAGGATCGCGGCGACGCTGCCGCCTAACAGCTCCTCATCGCCCGGCCCGTCGCGGCCGGACAACTCTTCGTTGCACGGGCACCGCAGACACGCGTGCGATCCCCGTCAGCGGGGTTCAGTCGATCTGCGGTGTCCGTCCATATCGGACGGAGCAAGATGAGCACCGACCTCACGTTCAGCGCCCGCAGCCTCGACCCGTGTACCCGCGGCCATCTGGCCACCGTGGTCACCGACGGCAAACTGGCCAGGCTTCCAGGCCGGATCGGCGCGGACGAGTACCTGCGCGTCAAGGTCATTTTGCAACTGCTCGGCGGCGTGTGGTCCACCCGGTTGCAGGCGTTCGTGTTCGCCACCGACCCCACGCCACTGATCTCGCAGACCCTCAAGGCCGCGGCGGTGCCGCTGCACCCAGACCAGGCCGCCGGATCCGTGCGTACCCCCGAGCATCTGGCCGAAGTGATGTGCAGCTACTCGTACCTGGACCTGCGTTTCCTGCCCGATGACGCGCGGGTGCTGGAACCGTCCGCCGGTGATGGCCGGCTCGTCACCGCCATCCTCGACACCAATCCCCACCTCAGGGTCACCGCTGTGGAACCCGATCCTGGCCGCGCCGAGGTCCTGACCGGCATCAGGGGAGTCGACGTAGTGTGCGGACGGTTCGAAGACGCCGCAGCCGCCTGGGCCGCCGGCGGCACTCGCTTCGACGCGGTTTGTCATGAACCCGCCGTTCGCCATGCCCGGCAGCCCTGCCGTGTGGACTGGCCATCTGATGCTGGCCTGGGGATCTGCTCAAGCCTGGCGCCCGGCTGGCCGCTATCGTCCCTGCCTCGCTGACCTACCGCGCCGACGCCCGCCACCGTGCGATCCCGGCACCTCATCCGTCAGCACGGTCGCAGCGAACCATTGCCCGCCAACACCTTTGCCGAGTCCGTTACCGGGCAACGCACACATCTGGTGTGGCTGATGCGCCCGCTGCCAGACCTCGGCGAGGCGAACCTGCACCTGTGGCGCGCGTACACCGGCATCGAAACCCCGGTACGCGTCGGGACGCCACAGCTGGGCGGCGAGTCGGTCACCGCCGCACAGGTGCAGATCTGGCACGACCCGTGGCAGTACCGCGACCGGATCCTGCGCTACCGCGCCCGCTGTATCCAATGTGGATGGCTGCTATGGGCCGCCGACGACGGTGACAACGATCCGCTCGGAGTGCTGGGCGACTGCACCGCCGACGCCAGCATCGACGGCCCGCGGCTCCGCGAGATCACCGGCATCGACGCCGGGTTCACCAGCGAATGGCGCATCGGGCTGTGCTACGGATGCAGCAACAGCCAAGACCAATACCGTGCCGCACGCGCGAAAGCCATCACCCTATGGCGGGGCATGGCCGCAGGCCGGTGGCCGTGACACAGCAACGTGACGCCGAAAGACGCGCCCCGACACCGGTGCCACCGCAACGAAAAACCGGCGCCACGACCCATGGCGCGACATGTCACCACCTCGGAACTGCGCCACACCAGTGTCTGCGCGCCAACACATCCCGCGCGTATGCGCGTCACGGCCAGCCATCCACCGTCGGCGCCAGACGCAGCGCAACACCTGATCAAAGACCAGCCGGCCGCCGCCTGGCGACAGGTATCCCGTTTGCCCGAAGGAATCTCTGATGTCCGCACGTTTCGAACACGTCGACAGCTCTCTGGTGACCCTTGTGCCGGCGGGTGAGGAACTCGGCGACACTGTCGTCGACGACTATGCCTTGGTAATCGGCGACCCGTGGGACTGCGCCGCTGTCATCGAAGGAACCCTCAACCATTTAGAGGGCCGCCTCGAGTCGATGCTCCGTATCGTTCGCCACGCCCAGGGCCGCTCGTAGCCCGATGTAGGGCACACCTCAGCTGAGCTGAGCGGCCTGAGTCACGACCTTTGGATCAGCCACGCCTCGCCGGCGCCGTGAAACGCGACCCAGAGCCGCAATCCGCCCCTCGCGCACTCGTCAACCAGCCAGTACCGGTGTCCGGCCATGTGCCGCCCTGAAGCCGACAGCCTGGGCCCGCACCCGTGCCCGGCCGGGCACCTTCTCGCAGAACCCGCTACCGGCGGGACGCCTTAAGCCGCAAGGCTCATGCGTCCCGCCACGGGACGCATGAGCCTGCGCCCACCCCTGATAAGGGAGGACAGCCATGCACATAGGCACCGTCCGCGACGGCGCCATCGTCGAACGCGCCGCCTACCTCTTTTACGCCATCGCCGCCGTGGGCTCCAGCATCGGCCAGATCTGGGTTGGTGTCACCACCGCGCCCTGGCCCCAGACCCTGCCGCTGGGTTGGCGAGCCGCGATCGTAGCCCCTTTCGCTCTGGTCATCGACCTCGGCGGGGTCGTCACGTCCGCGTTCGCTGGTCACCGGCAGCGCCTCGGTGAGACCGCGATCAGCTGGCGGATCCTGTCGGCGCTGTCGATGACCGTCGGCGTCGGCATCAACGTCATCGGCCACTACGACACGCCATACCTGGCCGTCGTGTTCGGCGGCCTGGGCTGCTTCGCCTATTCGGTGTGGCTGATGCACTCGGCCGCCCGCCGCCGCGACGCGCTGCGCGCCACCGGCAAGCTCGGCGCCACCCCGCCGGTCTACGGAATACTGCGCTGGATCAAAGAACCCGCGCTGACCCGGCAGGCCCGCGACCTGGCCCTGGAACACGGCTACGGCCTGTTCGAGTCTCTAGCCGCGGCCCGCGAGCAGGTGCGCATCCAGCAGCGCCATGACGCCCTGCTCG
>Ga0075421_100010629_pt1 | contig 11376 bp, 12 predicted proteins | sample SoiMetdeltSBSDD5_FD_75292 | JGI IMG/M metagenome (GOLD analysis project Ga0075421, IMG submission 75292) | Bulk soil microbial communities from a Populus tree surrounding site in Tennessee, USA - Soil MetaG P. deltoides SBSDD5 | ecosystem: Environmental > Terrestrial > Soil > Tree plantation...
TCGAAACCCTCACCGCCGATGAAGCGGCGGGGACTGATGCCAATGTGAAAGAACTCCGGCGCCTGAAGTTATCGGCCAACATCGACTTCTTCACCGGGGTCATCTCCAGCGGCAACACCCCAGCCCTCGGCCCCGTCGCTGAGGAGTTGCAATTACCGACGATTTTCACCGACGGCTGCACCGACTTCCTGTTCGATAAAGCGGTGCCCGAGCCCAAATATATCTTCCGCATCACGAATATCCAATCCGCCGATGGTGTCACCTGTGCGGTGGCGGTGGCGACATCATGGCCAGAGGTGCGTAAGATCGCCCATATTCATCCCGACTACAGCTACGGTCGTAACGCCTTCGATCACTTTAGCATGGCCATTTCCAGGCTCTTACCCAACACCGAGGTGGTGTCCGAAGGCTGGCCCAAGCTCGGCACCACAGATTTCGCGCCGCATATCACTAAGGCCATTTCGGCGAAACCCGACCTCCTGGTCTCGTCCGTCTGGGGCGGTGACTACGTGGCGATGTATAAGCAGGCGCTGGGCTATGGCTTGTTCGACAAGATGAAATTCGCCAGCATGATCGCCTTCGGCGTGGCGCCACATGCCATCGGTAAGGATCACCCCGAAGGCATCATTGGCGGCGTGCACTCGAACTATTACTTCAACTATCCACCGGCGAATCGTTGGCCGTTGAACACGATCTTCGTCAAGAAATACTTCGAGCGCTGGAAGGAATATCCGAACTTCCAGTCCGAGGGCGCCTACACGGCGCTGTATCTCCTGAAAACGGCCATCGAGCGCGCCAATAAATTAGCCCCTGGGTGGCCCGAGGACGAGGCCATCATCGGGCAACTAGAAGGACTCTCGATGGCCGGACCGGCAGGCTATATCCATATCCGCCCAGATAATCATCAGGCCTACAAGGATGCCATCACCGGCTTCAGCATGAATTCGCCGGATTATCCCTTCCAAATCCTCGATCCGGCGCGCATGATCACCATTCCGATCCGCAACATTACGGCGCCGCCAGGCTGGCCCAAGGGCGAGCCGACCTCGACCTATACCTGGATTGAGCAAACCTGGCCGAAAGTCTCCGGCTAGGCTGCGGCGACGCGTGCTCCACCATCGCCTTGGCGGCTGACAGGGGAAGATATCCCGGCATTGGGGAGGGGCCGGATGAGTGGGAGCGGAGGCCGCCCATCGGGGCCATCACTCCCGCCCGCTCCCTGGCAGAGAGAGGGTGTCCCTACCGAGTTCTGTCAGCGCCCTGGTGGGGAGAAGGTCGGGGTGAAGAAGCCGAGAGAGCACGAGAGGGATTGCTGTCGGAAGGACGTGTGGGAAGGGGGAATATGCCCCAAGCGGTGGCCGGAATACTCCTGGCGGTGTTGTGGCTGATGCTTTTCCCCACTGCGGTCGAGGCTGGCCACGAACTGCCGTACTACCCATCGTACTATCCCCAGGAAATCCGCCTCGAATCAATCGCCTCCCCTGCCGCTGCCACGTTGCTCCAGAAGAGCGCGATTCACGCCTACATCGGTGGCGATCCGTTCCCCAACGCACAGCCCCTAGCCGCGATCGCTGCCGCGGCCTCGTTCGGCGCCTATCTCGTGGTCACGTTCAACCCTGTTTCAGCAGCCCTGCCCAACCGCGAACAGCGCTGCACTGCTGCGAGCCAACTACTCGACGCGCTAGAACACGCCCACACCTCGTATCGTGCGCATCCCTATCCGGTCACGCCTTACCATATGGACTACCTGCACCACTTCGATCGCGTTATGTCAGCTCAGCAGGCGCATCAGCAGCCTCTAACCCAGGCGAACGGCGCCGCCAGCCTCAGGGTCAGCCTGCGAGCCGCTGCCTTGCCTAGAGGGGTTGCGCTCCCAGCCCGCTGGCAGGTGGCGGAGGCCCCCTGGGACGCGGTAATCGAGGCGATTGACCTCAACACGCTGCTCGCGGATGAGCACAGCAGTCTAAACGGCTGGCAGGGCCCGCCGTGGCTCAAGGAGGGCTGGTACCACGCCTATCGTCTACTGGGACCCCATCTGAACGATGGCGTCGCTCGATCTGTGATCGATGCCCTCTATGCCCGCCTCACCAATGGCCACTACCAGGGTCAAGTGGAACGGCTCAACCTGGAACGCCAGCTTGTCGCCCTGCTGACGCAGAGCTGTGGGCGCGTTGTACTCGGCTATACGGTGCAGCACGAGTATTACAACGCGGACTTTTCGGCGGGCCTCGAAAACATCGCGGTGGACGCGCAGGCCGGTTTCAACTCGGCCATTTTCATGCGCACGGTGAAACTGAAGGACTTCCCCTGGAATGGCTGGCTGAAAGTGGGCATCGCGTCCACGCCACGGGCTGCTTGGAACCCAATCGGCGGCTTTAGCGATGCGGCTGGACGCTTGATCTGGTGTGCACTCGGCGATCCGGCCCTGCTGCCAGCGCCACACAACAGTACCTGGATGGCCAATCGCTTCAGTCCCAACATCGCGGTGGTCGACCTAGGCCAAGAAGGCAGCAGCGTGCCGCCCGACGTGCTGCTCCCCGATGTCTCAAACGGTCGCTTGCAGCCCGTCGGCGAGGGTGCACGCGCCGCAGTCAAGCTGACCTATCGGGGACTGATGTCGGTGTTTCATGACGGCACCTCGATGACCGTGGCCGACCTGCTCTATCCCTACAGCATAGCGGCGCGCTGGGGGACGCGACGGTCCGCCGATCTCCTGGACTATGACCCTGCCATCGAGGCCTCGACTGCCCTGATGCGGGCCAAGTTGGCCGGCGTAAGAGTGCTCCATGTCGAACAAGAGGCCAAAGCGTTCGGCGAGCTTAAACTCACGCAGGACGTGCCTGTGGTCGAGGTTTATCTCCAGGAGATCTCGCCAGATTTTCCACATGTCGCCGCCGTAGCGCCGCCGTGGAGCACGCTGCCATGGCACCTGATGGTGCTGATGGAAGCCGCCGTGCAACGCGGCTTCGCAGCCTTCTCAGCTGCCGAGGCGGAGCGCCGCGGTCTGCCATGGCTTGACCTCGTCCGCGATCAGCGCCTGAAGGATCAGCTCTCAGCCCTGGTGGCGGATTTCGAGGTGCGCGGCTACCGCCCGGAGGCCTTGCAGGGTTTGGTGACCGAGGCAGAGGCCCGACAGCGCTGGGGCGCGCTCAAGTCGTTCGCCATCGCCCATGGGCATTTCCTGGTCACCAATGGCCCATATACCCTCGGCCAATGGGATGATCGCGCTGTGGTGCTGCAGGTTTTTCGCGATTTGAGCTATCCATTGGGGATGGGCTCCTACGACAAATACGCCTATCCGCCACGAGCCCTGAGCGTGAAGCTGGAAACGCGACGCCACCGACTGGAGCTGTCGGCAGAACTGGAGAAGGTCGAAAAGGCTCAGCGCAGCTATCATCTGGTGCGAGAACCGCTGAACAATCAAGCCATGGTTGGCGTCTACCGCGTGAAGGTGCTGGCACCATATGTTGTGCTTTCACTACAGGGCGAGGTGCTGAAGGCCGGCAGCGCGTCATATGCCGGTGATGGCATCTTCGCGATCGAGCTGTCAGGGAAAGTCCCCCCTGGGCGCTACACGGTGCTGACCACGATCTATGTGAACGACAACTCTATCGAGCCGGATATCAAGATGGTCTCCCTGCAGGTCGACTAGACGACAGCCGACCATGCCCGGACGGCCTCGCCGCGCTTGACTCATGGACGGGGCCACAGGCGTCAGGTCATGACCTTCTGGTGAGGGAGCTTCAGCGTGGAACTTCTGCCGATCCATATTCTCAACTCGCTGCTGTACGCCGCGACGCTCTTCCTCATCGCCGGCGGTTTGAGCCTGATCTACGGCGTCATGCGCATCGTTAATCTGGCCCATGGCAGCCTGTATGCCTTGGGGGCCTATGTGACGGCTTGGATCGTGGGGCGGTTGGCCGCTGGAGCATCGCCGCTGGTCCTGTATGCGCTCCTACCGGTGGGCGCCATCGCCGTGGCGGCCTTCGGGGCACTCGTCGAGCCGACCCTACTGCGGCCCTTTTATCAACGTGCCGAGGAATATCAACTGCTGGTCACCTTTGGCTTGCTGCTCATTCTGGAAGATGCCATGCGTCTGCTGTGGGGGCCTTACCCACTCTCGGCCAGCCAACCCTGGGAATGGTTGGGGGGCTCGGAGATTTTCGGCTCACGCTACCCCAACTATAACCTGCTGGTGATCGGCCTGGGCTTCCTGGTCGCCGCGCTGCTGTGGGCCTTCGTCTATCGGACCAAATTCGGCGTCATCCTACGTGCCACCTCGCAGGATATGCGCATGGCCTCAGCTCTCGGCGTCGATGTCAAGCGCGTGTATGTCCAGGCCTTTGCGCTGGGATGTTTTATGGCCGGGCTGGGCGGCGCCTTCATCGTACCGATTCAGTCCGCAGTGCTGGGTATGGGGGTGGACGCGTTGATCATCGCCTTCGTCGTGGTGGTGATCGGTGGGCTCGGAAGCCTCGAAGGGGCGCTGATCGGGGCGCTCATCGTCGGTTTCGTACGGACCCTGGGCATCATACTGTTTCCAGAGATCGAACTGGCGATCCTCTATATCATCGCCGCGGCGGTGTTGCTGATCCGACCCATCGGCCTGTTTGGGAGAGCGTGATTCGTGTCGACTACCTTGACCGCTTCGTCACCGCTGCGCGCCCTGGTCTATGCAGGCCCAGTGGCGCTCACCTTACTCGTGTTACCACAGATCGTCGCGCCGTATCAGACGATCCTGATGTCGTATGGGTTGATTATGGCGATCGCCGCGCTCGGGTTTAATTTGCTCCTGGGCTACAGTGGACTCCTCTCCTTCGGTCATTCGGCTTATTTTGGGCTGGGAGCCTACGCGGTCGCCTTCATGGTGAAATACCTGCACGTGACTTCTATGGAGCTGTTCCTCCTCGGAGGACTGAGCGCCACGTTGCTGGTCACGGCCATCTTTGGGGTGATCTGTGTGCGCTATACTCGCATCTTTTTCGCCATCCTGACCCTGGCCCTGTCACAGGTGCTCTGGAGCCTGGCCTTCAAATTTTTCTGGGTGACCGGCGGCACCGACGGCTTGCGCATTCCGACTCCGACGATTCTGAACGGCCTGGTCAGCGTGCCCAAGAATAAGATTGCCTTCCTTTCAACGACCTATTACTACTACGTCCTGGTCGTCTTCCTCATCGTTGTGGCGCTGATGTGGGTCATCGTGCACTCCCCCTTCGGCCAGACGCTGCAAGCCATCCGCGACAACGAGACGCGGGCGGCATTTCTGGGCGTGCGCGTACGGCAAGCCCGTTGGATCGCCTTTATGATTTCGGGCGGCTTCACCGGCCTGGCAGGCATTCTCTGGGCGCCGCTGAACGGCCTTACCACGCCTGACATTCTCTACTGGCCCTTCTCAGGGGAGATCGTTTTCCTCACCGTCCTGGGCGGCTTCAGCACCTTCTCTGGGCCGATGATCGGCGCCGTGGTGTTTAACTATCTCAAGACCTATGCCGTGGGCGTGACGGTCTACTGGCAGTTGCTGCTGGGCGTCGTGCTGATCGTCCTGGTGTTGGCGCTGCCCACCGGCATCATGGGGACCCTGACCAGACTGGTATGGAAACTCAAAGAAGTTGGACAGAAATGAGCGCCTTGGACGGGATGCCGCCGGGCAGGCCATCGAACCCGACGCTGCTGGTGACGCGGCAACTGCGCAAATCCTTCGGCGAAACGCATGCGGTGGATGGCGTCGATTTCATGGTCCAGGAGGGGGAAGTGCTGGCGCTGGTGGGGTCCAATGGCGCCGGGAAAACCTCACTGGTGAACCTCATCAGTGGCCTGTTGCAGCCGGATGCAGGCACCATTACCTTTCAGGGACGCGAAATCACACGGATGACGGTCTATGAACGCATCAAGGCCGGCATCGCCAGGAGCTTTCAGCTGGTGAACTTGTTCGATCAGCTGACCGCCTTCGAGAACGTGCGTCTCAGCATTCTCTCGCGGCAAGGTAAAGCCCGACAGCTCTTTCACCTGGTTGATCGAGATCGACAGGTGCGCCAGGAAGCTCTGGAGGTGCTGGAGCGCTTCGGCCTGGAAGAGAAAGCTGGGCTGCTGGCTGGAGGACTGGCCCAGGGTGAGCGTAAGCTCCTCGATGTGGCTGTCGCCTATGCCTTGCGCCCGACCTTTTTGCTGCTCGACGAGCCGACCAGTGGCGTCAGCACGCGGGAGAAGAGTAGGATCATGGACACGCTGTCAGAGGTTGTCAAGGCCGGCGGCATCACCGCCGTGATCATCGAGCACGACATGGATGTGGTGTTTACCTATGCCGCCCGGATCGTCATGATGCATCAAGGCCGCATTCTCGCCGACGGCACGCCGGACGAGATCCGTCGCAATACCGAGGTCGCCGACACGCTGCTGGGAGGGAGTTTTGCGGGATGAGGTAGCCGATCCTGGCCCTATGGGGTGATGACGGCCTATTGCCTTCCTTCTCCTTGTGGGAGGAAGTTCGGATGAGGGGAGACCGCTCAGCATGCTCGAGCTTCACGACGTCAACGCTTACCGCGGGGCGGCCCACGTGCTGCGAGGCATCTCGCTGCAGGTCGACACCGCCGAAGTGGTCTGCCTGGTCGGGCGCAACGGCTCGGGCAAGACGACCACGATCGATTGCATCATGGGCCTGCTGCCCGTGCGTTCGGGCACGGTGGCGTTGCAAGGTCGGGATCTGACCCGATTGCCACCGCACCGGCGGGCCCAGGAAGGGATCGGCTATGCCCCTGAAGATACCGGCATCTTTCCCGACCTGACGGTGGCGGAAAACCTCCAGATCAGCCAATGGCTGGTGGGATCGTCCCGGCGTGGGACAGCACCAGCCGCCCCAGCAGACACCGAGCGCAAAATCTTCGAGCTATTCCCGGAGCTCCGTCCCTTGACGCAGCGGCGTGGGCTCTACCTCAGCGGTGGCGAGAAGAAGATGGCAGCGATCGCCCGTGCCATGGCGCTCGAGCCCTCGATTCTCCTTCTCGACGAAGCCTTCGAAGGGCTGGCTCCGGTCGTGGTCAATCGCTTCCGCGACGCGGTACAGCAAATTAAAGCCCTGGGCATTTCGCTGTTGATCGCCGAGTCGAACCTGATGACCGCCACCAAAGTGGCCGACCGCCTCTATGCCATCGATCGTGGCGAAATCATTTTCGCCGGCCCTCCCCAAGAGGTGTTCCAGCATGAGCAGGTCATGAAAACCATCCGGGGTTAGCGCGGTCGCAGGCGTGTCGCCAGCAATCTACCCGCGGTTTATCATGGCGCGTCGATGAAACACGCGTTGCCGGGCTTCACCGAATGAGGATGACGTCCGGCTGACCATCCTTGCCGAAGGCTACGTACTGCTCCAGGATGTGCGCTTGATCCTCCGCGAGATGCACCCAGTGAAAGAGCCGCCCCAGATGCCGGTCCGCGATGTGAATGAATCGCATCGCACCTCCTCTTCGCCTCAAGACCAACAAAACTGATAGCAATGATGAGGAGTCAACGTCAGGCATCTGCTGCTACGTCAGATTGTCATGCAGATCATCGCACAGTTTCTCACAAAGGGAAATATGCCTGCCGAGAGCTGTCCGCTGTTCTCGCGTTGTTCCTGATAATGGCGACGGAAATTTCGTCAATTCATAGACGCTTTTCTGGAGAACATTCTCTAATGTGCCCATGTCTGCTAGATCTTCTGGAATATGGTCGAAGCTCTTCGCCCCCTTCCGTTGCGGACACTTCGCCTTCGCCTATTCCCCAACGAGCGCCAGCGCTTGATTCATGACGCGGTCAGAGAGGTACATGCCCGCCTGGCGACGCCTCTCGATGACAGGTTTGGCGTCAGTGATACTGCCTCGTCTCTTTGCTGTGAGAACGACACCTAGAGTGCCTCCTATGGGAATCCCCAGTGCGCTGTCACAGCGCCAGCCGGCCAAATTGTCGATAATTACCTCCGTCCCCGGATGTGCATATGCCCAGGCTAAGACAGCTGATTCACCTCCCCCAAGATCTCATGCCTGGATGACTCTGGGGATCGGCGGATTGTCAATTCGCACTATCCATGGGTAGTGTCTCAGTTTCTGTCGTCCCCGCGAAAGCGGGGACCCAGAACATCTTGAAAAGACTAGATTCCCGCCTGCGCGGGAATGACGAGTTTCATCAAACTGAGACACTACCTATCCATGCGGTAATTTGGAGAGCTTGAACAGTGATATCGGTGAGACCTCAGCGGTGAATCTCGCCGGTCACGGCAGTGAGTACCACGACCGTTTAGGCGGCGAGCTGGAGAAAGGCCAGCAATCCGGCTCTCGCCAGATAGATGAGAGGGGACGCGTTGACAGCCGGAGACTTAGCCACGATCCAACTCGCGCGTCAGGTCTTCAATGTCTACGACAAAGGCATCAACTTGCTCACGTGCTAGAGCCAGCATGAAGTCTGTGTGGTCCATCCCAGCAATCTGAGCCGCCTTCTCCTGCGACACTGCACCGCGTGCATACCAGTGAATGGCTGCCGCCAGGCGCATCTCACGGACGAACTCCTCCAGCGATCAACGCAGGGCGGAGAAGATTTCTTCTGGTAGTTCCAGACTGACCGTTGCCATAGGGTGCTCCATGCGCTCCAAGATTGACCTCTTTCTTACCGAACACACACGAATGCTATGCACTTAGTTGAACCGTAACATTAGAATCAAGTCGAGACCTCTGTTTACCACCCTCTGGTTGGTTCATTCGAATATACCATATCAATATACGAAGCTTCTGCACCGATCCCATCCATACTCTTCATGTTCAAAAGGTGATAATCGGTTGAAGATCATGACATTGGTTGTTCATGTTGCATATCTGTCTACTTAAGGCCGTTCGAAGTATCCACAGCTCTGATAGGTTATCAAGAGATACAAGAATGACGGGGCCTTCTGGATTCGCTAAAACCAGGACAAAAAACCCTTAAGTGGACGGCTATGGTCCATGTTGAACCATTTTTGAGTCGCTCACCGGTCATACAGCGCTAACACCTTATCAAATCCAACGGCTCGTGTCTGTGTCATGCGATCGATTAGATCTGGGCATCTGGCCTGGAGCCCCTCCTCTCTCGTTTGGCTGTATGCTCGAATGATAAGGCGACATACCATATCGGCATCAGCTGCATGCCCGGTGCGGATATCGCCAGCTTCTCGACCAAAGGTATTCAGAAAGCACTCACATGCCAAGCACGTAACATTTGATAGCTTCGCGGTCGTCTGGTCCAGGGAGTATATCAAGTTAAAATAATGGCTGGCAAACGCAGGGCTTTGCACAAATGTGTCGATAAGCGCCTCGTATGCACCGAGTTCCTCTCCCTCAAACCCGTGAAAGCATGTGCCTGCCTTGGACCGTACTTTCTCATGGAGGCTGTTGAACATCGTAATGAGCGCCTCTTCACAGACCGAGCGAAAGCTTGCAGCACGAAGATTGGCGGCACAGACCTCAGCAGCACCCATTTGTTGAGCTTCCGTACCCGCTATGCAGACTTCAGCTAATGAGTGGGCCTCTGCCATGGACAAAGAAGCAAGGCAAACCTGTCGGGCGCCAACAGTTGACACCTCTGGCTCAAAGGAACCAATCATTCGTTCCACAAGAGATCGTAACTTTTCAAAATGTGTCTGCAGCGCATAGAACAGAAAGCGGTCAACATAGTGTGTTTTCAGCAACGCGTCTTCAGTATCGCAAAGTTGCTCGAACAACCGAATAGCTAGCTCTCGATCGTGCTTGAGTACTGCAGTCAGTATGTCAGCAACGCAGCATCTCACAGCAATAGACAGTGGTTTCCAGAATTTTAGGCAACCCTGTCAGTGAAATCTCGGCTGATGATCGGGGAGTGGGGAATTTTCTCCAGTTCTTCCAGGTGAACGAGGAGTGGCCCGGCCCGGCTGCCAGCCCACGGGCCAGTAGAGATGGTGTTGGGGAGCCGTGAGCCGTGGTCCCCACTTCGGGGGACGCCCATTGGCCTGCGTCCTGGCCACCATCGGATGATACAGCCGGGCATCGGCGAGCCGCCGCGTCACCAGTTCCATCCGTCGCCGGCCTGGTGTGGGCTCCAGACACGGCTGGACCACGGTCTCCACCGCCTAGGCCCCATCACACACAGCCATGATCGGCGCCTGCGACGCTGCATCGGCCTGCTGCCACAACTCTACCACCAGGGCCGTCTTGGTCCGGAACGTCTCCCCCGCGGGCAACTGGCTTGGCCGACCGGACAACCGGGCGGCATGCGGCAGATAGGTCCACGGCCGGCCGGGGACCACATCCCCCATCACGAGCCAGGTATGGGCGCGGACCGTCTCGGCGCGATAGGGGCTGCGGGCACTCGCTTCATGACACGTACACGTCCCCCCTACCGGTTTACTAGTGCGGTGCCCCTGGGTATCATCCAGGGCGACGGGGGGATACCGGCCCCAGCGGGCGGGGCGTTCCTGTTCGAGCACGCGCACCGTCTGGCGCTCGACTGCTGCCCGGTCCCAGGCCCCATACTCGGCGAAGTGTTCCAGCACCCGCCAGCGGGACTCCAGGCCGATGGCCGTCAAGAGCTGGGTGATGGTATGTTCCCCTCAGCCCAGCACCATGCCCGTGACCCATTGGACAAAGCGCACCCAGCCTGGCCGGGTGAACCCCGGGGCCAACGCGGTCAACAGCGACACCCACCACGTCCACAGTGGTATGGCCTGATCCATGATGCTCCCCTCCTGCTGGCACCTCTGATTGGCCCATCGCAACCAAACAGGATGTCATGGGGAGCGTCATGGTGGGTCAAAATTCTAGAAACCACTGCTTAGTGTGATTTCTTTGACAGTTGCCCCGACACCTTGCCTCTCAATTGTGTCGGAAAGCGAAGTGAGATAATAGACAAGATACTTTGGATGGAGGCGTGGTGAGCAGAACAATGCCTTCAGATCTTGGTTTATGGCAACATCGATAGTATTAATCGCAACTTTACCTAACCCAACTCGAGTTGCAAGAATAACGTTGCTAGCTGGAATAAGATTCGCAGCGCTCGAATCAAGAGCCTCCTGGGTGATGTGCTCCTCTGTGCGCTCTAAGTACAAGTCTGTCAGATCCTTAATCGTAGCCCAAGGGATGTCTCCTTGATAGAACTCTGTCCTCCGACGGCTTGGTGTGCCGCCACCTTTTATAGTAACCTCGTCGCCAAGCCTAGCTACCGGCCACTTCATCCCGCCGTCTCCGCTTCTCGTACAAGCCTTTCCACGTGAACAACAAGATCACTCACCTGCCGAATCATCACCTCCCGGTTGAGTCGGCCTTCAGCGTCCTCGAAAATCCCATAACGGAATTGCACAGCAAAGTCGGTGAGATCGATCAGGTTGTAGAACGCACCTAGGATGGG
>Ga0075421_100010632_pt1 | contig 11376 bp, 12 predicted proteins | sample SoiMetdeltSBSDD5_FD_75292 | JGI IMG/M metagenome (GOLD analysis project Ga0075421, IMG submission 75292) | Bulk soil microbial communities from a Populus tree surrounding site in Tennessee, USA - Soil MetaG P. deltoides SBSDD5 | ecosystem: Environmental > Terrestrial > Soil > Tree plantation...
ACCAGACCGAGCTGGTCGTGATGATCACGCCGGAGATTCTCGCGACCGATTCACCGGGCGTGACGAATCAGCTGCCGCGGACGCCGGATACGTTCATGACGCCGGTCAGCGAGAAGCAGTCCCGGCCGATGCCACCGCCGGCGTTCACCCCGGCGGCACGTTCGCAGGCGGATGCGACGGCTCCGGCGCCGGCCGTGTCGCCCGCCCAGGGTCGAACGCTCGACGCGAGCGAGCGTGCGGCCATGGCCGCGGCGCAGCGACAGATCGAGGCGCAGCAGTCTGCCGCCGAGCAACAGCGCACAGCGCAGGAGCAACAGCGCGCGGCGCAGGAACAGGCCAACGCCGCCCAGGTCGCCGCGCAGGCCGCCGCACAGCAACAGGCGGAAGCCGCGGCGGCGAAGCAGGCCGAGATCGAGGCGCAGCAGCATCCGGTCGATCAGAAGCGCCTTGACAAGCAGATGAAGGAGCAGGCCAAGCGCGACGCCGAGGCGGCAAAGAAGGCGCAGCAGGAAGAGGCGCGCCGCGCCGAGGACGAGCGCAAGCTGGCGGAAAAACTCGCCAAGGCACGCGCCAAGGCCGAGAAGCAGGCGGCCAAGGATCGGGTCAAGCAGGAGGCCGAAGACGCCAAGAAGAAGGATGCCGAGGAGAAGCTGCAGGCCGAGGAGGCCAAGCGTCAGGCGGCGATGCTCGAAGAGCGGCAGCTCCAAATCGACGCCGCGGCAGAGCGGCTGCGAGCCTCGGAAGCGGCGTATCAGGCTGAACTCGCCAGGCGATCATCCAGGTAACGGAAGAAGCGGAAGGCGGATTGCAGTGGCCCAACTCAATGGATTGATCGTCAGCGACGACGAAGAATTTGTCACCGGTATCGCACGGCGCCTCCGCTCGGGCGCCGTGTCCGTTCGTCTCATCGACGAGCACGCGGCCCAGGCGACCAGCCCGGACGTCGTGATCGTCGACATTCGTTTCAGCCAGTCGGCGGCGATGCCCGCCATCGAGCAGCTCCGCGCACGATGGCCGAACGCCGGCATCTTCACGATCGCGGCGGCCGTGGACGCCGACCTGGTCATTCAGTCGATGCGGGCCGGCGCCAACGAGTTTTTTGCGTGGCCGCCTCCTGCCGAGACGTTCGATGAAGCGCTGCGGCGGACCTCGGCGCGCCGCGCCGCGGCCCCGTCGACAGGTGCGCAGGCGACGACGATGGTGTTCTTCGGCGCCAAGGGCGGCGCCGGTACGACGACGCTGGCGGTGAACTGCGCCGTCGAGATCGCTCGCCAGAAGAAGCGGCCCACGCTGATCGTCGATCTGAAGGCGGGTCTGGGCGAGGTCACGCTGTTCCTCGGCGTGCGCAGCCGCTACACGATGCTGGATGCGCTCGACAACCTGCACCGGCTCGATCAGGAGTTCATCAAGGAGATCGTCGTCAAGCACAAGTCGGGTCTCGAGATTCTGGCCGGATCGGATCTGTTCGATCGGCCCGGCGCGTCCGACAGCGGTGCGCTCGAAGAGGTGTTCCGGATCCTCGGCCGGCAGTACGAGCACATCATTGTCGACGCCGGCGCGCAGATGAATGCGTGCGCGGTGGCGACGCTCTACACGGCCGACACGATTTTCCTGGTGGCGAATCCCGACGTGCCGTCGGTGCGCAACGCGCAGCGGCTGCTCGATCGCATCGGTCAGCTCGGCGCGTCCGGCGATCGTGTCCAGGTATTGCTCAATCGCGCCGCCGAGCCGTATCCGATTCCGCCGCAGCAGATCGAGAGCGCACTCGGACATCCGATCTCGCAGATCTTCCTCAGCGACTACAAGACCGTGTCGACGGCGCTCAACTCCGGCGTGCCGCTGGCCACGGCCGGCAACAGCGAACTGGCCTCGCAGTTCGATAGTTTTGCCCGGCGGCTGCTCGACCCCAACGCGGTGGTCGAAACCGCGGCGCCGGTAAAGCGAAGTCCTCTTCCGCTGGGCCTGCAGCGCCTGGCGTCCATGTGGTGATAATCCATGCGCGCTGCTGCTCCCGCGAATCAGGTACTGCCGCTCAAATCGAACACGCCGGCGGGTCCGCCCGTCAACCAACCGGTCCGCCAGCAATATCTCGAGCTGCGCGGCACGGTGCATCGCAAGCTGCTGAACCGCCTCAATCTCGAAGCGCTGGCCAACGCCGATCGCACCCGCGCCGAAGGCGAGATCCGCTCGCTGCTCGGGCTGCTGCTCTCTGAAGAGTCCACGCCGCTCAGCCTGACCGAGCGCGAGACGCTCTTTGCTGAAGTCCTCGACGACGTGTTCGGCCTCGGGCCGCTCGAGCCGCTGCTGCGCGACGGGTCGGTGAACGACATCCTCGTCAACACGTATCGCAACGTGTTCGTCGAGCGGAAGGGCGTGCTCGAGCGCGTCACCGCAACCTTCCAGGATGACGCGCACCTCATGCGCGTCATCGATCGCATCGTCAGCCGCATCGGCCGCCGTGTGGACGACAGCTCGCCGATGGTCGATGCCCGTCTGGCCGATGGCTCGCGCGTCAACGCGATCATTCCGCCGCTCGCCGTCGACGGCCCGCTGCTCTCGATTCGCCGCTTTCCAGCCGAACGGCTCAGGGCGGAAGACCTCGTGGCGCTCGGCGCGATGACACAGCCGATGCTCGATTTCCTGTCGAACTGCGTCAAGGCGCGGCTGAACTGCCTGATCAGCGGCGGCACCGGCGCCGGCAAGACGACGCTGCTCAACGTGCTCTCCAGCTACATCTCGTCGAAGGAGCGCATCGTCACGATCGAGGACGCGGCCGAACTGCAGCTGCATCAGGATCACGTCGCCCGGCTCGAGACGCGCCCGGCCAACGTCGAAGGCAAGGGCGCCATCCGCCAGCGCCAGCTGGTGGTCAACGCGCTGCGTATGCGTCCCGATCGCATCGTGGTCGGCGAGGTCCGCGGCGAAGAAGCGCTGGACATGTTGCAGGCGATGAACACCGGTCACGACGGATCGCTGACCACGGTGCACGCCAACACGCCGCGCGACGCGCTGACCCGCGTCGAGACGATGATCGCCATGGGCGCGACCAATCTGCCCGAGAAGGCCATGCGGCAGCAGATCGCCTCGGCGATCCAGCTGGTCGTGCAGCAGACGCGTCTCGCCGACGGCACGCGCAAGGTGACCACGGTCTCGGAGATCACCGGCATGGAAGGCGACATCATCACCATGCAGGACATCTTCGTGTTCGAGAAGCAGGGCGTCACCAAGGAGGGCAGGGTCGCGGGGCGGTTCCGAGCCACCGGCGTGCGGCCGAAGGTCGCCGAACGTATGAAGAGCGCCGGCATCCTGCTGCCCACCGACATGTTCGAAGGGGTGTGGGAGGTGCGGTGATGTTGGCGGCACTGATCGTTTTCGTGCTCGTCACGGGTCTGGTCTTCGGGGCCTTCTACCGGCTGCAGCAGCTACCCGAGTATCTCGCTGCGCGCCGGCTGGATCGCCGTCTGCGCGAGGTATCGCGGCCGACCGGCACCGACCTGCCCGACACGCCGAGCTTCGTGACCCAGGTGAAGACCGGGCCGCTGCCGGCGATCGACAAGGCGCTTGGCGGCGCCAATTCGTCGCTGGCGACGCTCATCGAGCAGTCGGGCGTGCAGACCACGCCCAGCGCGATCATGCTGGCGATGATCCTGGCGGCGCTGGTCAGCGGGATCGTCTGCATGCTGTTCATCAAGGTGCCGATCTTCTGGCTGATCGCGGCGCTGATTGGCAGCTTCCTGCCGTTCGGGTGGCTGCGGCACAAGCGCACGAAGCGGATGAAGAGATTCGAGGAGCAGTTTCCCGAGGCGCTCGACCTGCTGTCGCGCGCGATTCGCGCCGGCCACGCGTTTCAGACCGCGATGGGCATGGTGGCCGAGGAGCTGCCTGCGCCGGTGGGCATCGAGTTCAAGAAGGCATTCGAGCAGCAGAACTTCGGTCTGCCGCTGGGCGACGTGCTCAACCAGCTGGCGGAGCGGGTGCCGCTCCTCGACGTGAAGTTCTTCGTGACGGCGGTGATGATTCAGCGCGACACCGGCGGCAACCTCGCCGAGATTCTCGACAACCTCGCGCACGTCGTCCGCGAGCGGTTCAAGATCCTCCGTCAGGTCCGCGTGCACACGGCGCATGGCCGTTTCACCGGATACGTGCTCCTGGCGCTGCCGGCGGCGCTCGGCATCGCCCTTACGTTCATCAACCGCGAGCACATGAAGCTGCTCTTCGAGGAGCACATGGGCCAGATGATGATTATGGGCGCGATCGTGATGCAGACGATCGGCTACATCTGGATCCGCAAGGTCATCAAGATCGAGGTGTAGCGTGCTACTGCTTCTACCCCTGCTCGGATTCCTGTTCATCGCGCTGCTCGTCGCCGGCTTTGCGATGGTGCTGTCGCCGGCGCGCGGCGGTGTCATCGAGCAGCGCCTCGATGAGCTGCGCGCCTTCACTGGCGCGGCGGCTGCCGAGGAGCCTTCGCGCTACAGCGAGACGTTCAAGAAGTCCTTCACGCGCCTCAGCAAGTACGCGCCGACGTCTCCGTCGGAGATGGGCAAGCTGAAGGGACGTCTCCTGGCCGCCGGCTATCGCGGCCCCGAAGCGCTGCCGGTGTTCATCGGCGCGCGTCTCGGCTGCGCGCTGTTCGTGTTCGGCGTGTTGTCCACGCCGCTCCTCGCCAGGCCCAACGTGCTGCTCGCGCTCGCCGGTGCGGCGCTCGGCTACGTGGCGCCGGCCATGGTGCTGGCGCGCATGGCCAAGAAGCGGCAGCACAAGATTCGCCTGTCGCTGCCCGACGCCCTCGACCTGCTCGTGGTGAGCGTCGAAGCCGGTCTCGGTCTCGACCAGGCGCTGCAGCGTGTCGGGTCCGAGCTGGCCTTCGCGCATCCGGATCTCTCCGACGAGCTGCGCCTCGTGAACCTCGAGCTGCGTGCCGGCAATTCACGCTCGGATGCGCTGCGCAACCTCGCCGATCGCACCGGCGTCGACGATCTGTCGTCGCTGGTGGCGATGCTGATTCAAACCGATAAGTTCGGCACCAGCGTCGCGCAGTCGCTGCGCGTGCACTCGGATACGCTGCGCACGAAGCGCCGGCAGCGTGCGGAGGAGGCGGCGGCCAAGACCGGCGTGAAAATGGTCTTCCCGCTCGTCTTCTGTATTTTCCCGGCAATCTGGGTCGTCACCATCGGCCCGGCGGCCATCAAGTTCGTGCAGGTCCTCTTCCCGTTGGCGCAGAAATGACGACAGCAACGCTCGACGCGACGCGTACGCCGGCCCCGCCGGTGCCATCCAAGCTGGAAGACACCGGTCTCGGCGCCGACCAGATTGAACAGCTGATCGTCAAGACGCTCTATGGCGGTGAGGCGACCGGCCTGATGCTCGCCGACCGGCTGCGGCTGCCCTTTGCGATTCTCGAGCCGATCATCGAGCGCATTCGCTTCGAGCGCCTGATCGAAGTGCGTGGTACGACCGGCACGTCATCGGCCAGTTACCGCTATGCGATGACCGACCTTGGCCGGAGCCGGGCGGTGCAGTATCTCGAGATCAACCAGTACACCGGGGCGGCGCCGGTACCGCTCGCCAGCTACGTCAAACAGATGCGCGCGCTTGCCGCGTCGCGCGGCTACATCGATCGCGAGCGTCTGCGTGCCGGGTTCGGCCACCTCATCGTCGCCGACACCATCCTCGAGCAGCTGGGTCCCGCCTCGAACGCGAACAAGGCCATCTTCCTCTATGGACCTCCAGGCAACGGCAAGACCGTGCTTGCCGAAGGTCTCGGCCGAACGCTCGGCGGCGACATGTACATGCCGTACGCCATCGACATCGAAGGACACATCGTCACGATGTTCGATCCGATCAGCCATGAGCCGCTGGAAGATCTCGAGGTCAATCCGACGAGCGTCATCGCCGCGGAGCCCAAGGATCGGCGATGGGTGCGTATCCGGCGCCCGGTCGTCATGGTCGGCGGCGAGCTCACGCTCGACATGCTCGACCTGACGTTCAATCCGCTGGCGCGTTTCTACGAGGCGCCACTGCAGCTCAAGGCCAACGGCGGCATCTTCCTCGTCGACGACTTCGGCCGCCAGCGCATGCGCCCTGAAGACCTGTTGAACCGATGGATCGTGCCGCTCGAGAGCCGCGTCGATTACCTGACCCTGCATACCGGCAAGAAGTTCCAGGTGCCGTTCGACGTGCTGACCGTCTTTGCGACGAACCTCGATCCGGCGTCGCTCGCCGATGAGGCGTTCCTGCGCCGCATTCCCTACAAGATTCACGTCGAGGATCCGTCAATCGAGCAGTTCACCCGCATTCTCGAAATGAACTGCCGCCGGCGCGACATGGTGTTCCATCCGGTGATGGCGGCGTATCTGCACCGCCGCCACTACCTGCCGACGAACCGGCACCTGCGGGCGTGTCATCCACGCGATCTGCTCGACCAGGTCACGGCGCTGTGCCGATACCGCGGTCAGGAGCCGACGCTCAATCGCGAGAATCTCGACGCGGCGTGTGCGGCGTACTTCCTGGATGACGACAAGGCCCAGAGCCTGCCGCCGAAGCCGTCGCGCAAGAAGCGCCGGCCAATCGAGGTCCGCTGATGAAGGCCGTCGCCCTTGCGCTCGTGAATCAGCGCACCGACCAGGCGCTGGCCGATCGCATCGAAGTGGCGGTCACGCGGCGCGATCGCCGCAAGGGCCTGCTCGGCCGGACCAGTCTCGACCCGTCGAGTGCGTTGATCATCGCGCCGTGTTTTTCGATCCACACGATGTTCATGCGCTTCGACATCGACGTGGTCTTCGTCGACGAAGATGGACGCGCGGTGAAGGTCGTACGTGACATGCCCGCCTGGCGTATCGCCGTCGATCCGACCGCGCACGCGGTGGTCGAACTTCCGGCAGGCAGCCTGCGCGCCCGAGAGGTTAACGTCGGCGATCGTCTGTATCTCCTCGAGCCGAGTGGCAAGCGCGTGAGATTGTTCGTGGATGATTTGCGAGGGATCGGCCGTGTTGAAGCGCCACTCGCAGCCTGACGCGGTGCTCGAGCCCGAGCAGCAGTACGCCGTGGTGCTGCTGAACGAAGATCAGCTCAGCCAGTTCATGAAGCGGCCGGGCATCAAGCAGGTGAACCGCGGCTACTCGGTGCCCGACGTTCACATGCGCTATCTGCGTCTGAAGCGCCAGACCGCGGCCGCGGCCGCGCTGGTGCTCGTGCTGGGCGCGGGCAGCTTCCTCTATTTCATGGCGCCGCAGCCGGCCATGGCGTCGATGTTTGCGTGGAAGGAGCTTCCCGAGGCACCGACGCTCGACACCGGCGCCAGCTTCAGCGTCACCATTCAGACGACCGACAGCGGCGACGGCGCGGGCTTCGCCGCAAACCGGGTCCGCACTCTCGGGTTCCCGGCGTTCACACGCGTGTCGCCGGGCCGCCGCCAACTGCATCAGGCGATGGTCGGCCCATTCATCTCACTCGACGAAGCCGAGCGTGTGCAGCGCCGTCTGGTGCGTTCGGGCTTCGCAGCGGCACGCATCTTCGTCGACGAGTCGCTGCGGAATGCGCCGCGAAATGAGGTCGAGGCGACGGTTGCCGAAGGGAATCCCAGCGTGGTGTTGATCGGCGCGCCCGATCGGCTGTCGCTGGTCTTCGAGCTCCCGCTCGAGCCGCGGCAGGTGCGGTCGCGCCGCGTCGAAAACGTACTCGACCTCGACGTCGGGCCGATGACGACGAAGATCGAATCGCAGCAGTGGAGCGCGCCCGAGGGCGTCCATCTGGTCGAGCGCGTGTCCATCGAGGGCGTGCAGGCGTCGGAGAGTGGCGACTTCCTGCGCGCCCACGTCACCGTGCCCGAGTTCGCGCGCGCCAACGTCCGCGCCGAGGGCCGTCGCATCTACGTCGATCTGACCTGGCCGATGATTGCTCCCGACGTCGTCGCGCCGAAACCGGCTGCTGTTGCGGCGGCCGCGGCTCAAGCCGACGCACCAGTGAGCCGTGTGGTTCCCGTCGTCGATGCGCGCGCCGACGCACAGGGAGCGGAGCAGTACGCCGAGCAGCTGCGCGGCGTGGTGGAACGCCTTGGCGCCGTCAAGCCGTTTCTGATGTCGGCGGCAAAATCAGGTTCGCCCGATGTGTTGCGCGCCCTCGACGATACGCTCTCGACCGTCGAAACATCACTGCTCGCCATGCGCGCTCCGGCGGCGTCGATGGATCAACATCAGATGATGATGTCGGCGATTCACACCGCACGGAAGGCGACTGACGTGTCGTTTTCCGGAGACCGGACGGCACAGGCGCGCGAGGCCTTCGTGCTCTACGACGCGGCTGTGAACGCGGGCAGCCTCATCAAACCGTAGCGTCCGCTTTAGCCGGAGTGTCTTCGTAGTGTCCGGCTTCAGCCGGACTGGCTTTGTAGGGTCCGGCTTCAGCCGGACTGGCTCGTAGTGTCCGGCTTTAGCCGGACTGGCTTGTAGGGTCCGGCTCTAGCCGGACATCGATGGCGCGATAAGCCACACACCCCCGACAGCAATCGCCAGCGCCGCGGCGGCCGTCATCATCGCGCGATGAAGCCGAGGGTTGGTACCGGTGCGCAGGCCCAGCCAGCCGACCGCTGCTGCGAACGCCGTCATCGCGGCGACGGTGCCGATTCCGAACGCCCCGATATACATCAGCGCTGCGGTACCGGAGGGAAGCGCCAGCGCCGGCAGCACGCCGAAGAAGTGCGAGCTGCCGGCCACGCCGTGCAGCACACCCATGCAGAACGATGCGTGTGCGTGTCCGAGCCGTCGCACCCAGGCCGGTCCGGCCTGGACATGCAGGTGATTGTGTGAGACGCGGCCGTGGCTGTGCGGCGACCGTTCGATGCGCGCGCTGCGTCCGAGCGCCCACAGGCCGATCGCGATCAGTGCCGCGCCGACAACGCGTTCGCCCCACGCAGAGACCGCGTCGATCGACGGCAGCATCTCACGCAACAGGACGGCGATCATCGCAACGACCACGACGCCCGACGCGTGACCGATTCCCCACGTGCAGCCGGCGAGCCAGCCGCGCTTCCGCTCGTCGGCAGCCAGCGGCGCCACGGCAGCCAGGTGATCGGGGCCGGAGAGCACGTGAAAGAGTCCGGCAGCCGCGCCGGTCAACAACGTGAGCATCGCTTCTCAATCATCGCGCAACCAACCACCAACCACCAACCACTAACCACTAACCACTAACCACTAACCACCAACTATTTCGGTGCCATGCGAATGGCGCCGTCGAGACGAATGACCTCGCCGTTCAGCATCTCGTTCTCGAAGATGTGGCGGACCAGCGCGGCGTACTCCTCCGGACGGCCGAGTCGCGAGGGAAACGGTACCTGTTGCGCCAGCGAGATGCGCGCGGCTTCCGGCAGTGCCGCGAGCAGCGGCGTGTCGAACGTGCCCGGCGCGATCGTCATGACCCGGATCCCGATGCGCGCGAACTCGCGCGCGATCGGCAGCGTCATGCCGACGATGCCACCCTTCGAAGCGGAGTAGGCGGCCTGGCCGATCTGCCCGTCGAAGGCAGCGACCGACGCGGTGTTGACGATGACGCCACGCTCGCCGGCGGCATTCGGCGGGTTCTTGTCCATTGCTGCCGCGGCAAGGCGGATTACGTTGAACGTGCCGATGAGATTGACGTGAACGACACGAGTGAACCGGTCGAGGGGTAAGACACCGTCGCGTCCGAGCACGCGCTCGGCCGCCGGAATTCCCGCCGCGTTGACCAGGCCGTCGAGTCGCCCGAACTCCCGCGTTGCCGTGTCCACGGCACGCTGGACGTCGGCGTCGTTGGTGACATCGCCTTTCACGAAGCGCACGGCGCTGCCCAGCCGCGAGGTCTTCGCGGCGCCTTTCTCCTCGTTCACATCGAGCATCACCGCACGGCCGCCGGCGGCGGTCACCATGTCGACGACGGCGCCGCCAAGTCCAGACGCGCCTCCGGTGACGAGCACTGTTCGACCTTCGATCTGCACGGCCGCGATTCTATCAGCCGCGATAGAGAGTCAGACCGGGGATGTCCTCGAAGTCCGCGGGATTCAGCGTCCACAGCATCGCGCCGTCTTCAATCGCGCAGGCCGCGATGGCGATGTCTATTTCGCGACCGCGCGCACGCGGGAGCGCACGATAGATTCGCGCGGCCGTCCTCGCGGCGTTGTCGTCGAACGCCACGGCATCATGAGAGGGAACCACACGTTCCTGTGCCTGCAGCTCGTAGTCTCGTCGCTCGCCTCGCAGCCACTCATAGAGGACAGGGGTCGAAATGGCCGGACGGTGACTCGATGCGGCAAGTTTCTCCAGCCGGTCGAGCGATCGATGCGGGACGCACAGCGCGTCGATGAGCAGTGATGTATCGAGATGGACGGTCAATCGACCGGATGCAGGCGGCCGCGCCCACGGCGCGCCAGCCGCAGCTCCTCGAGCTCGCGATCGACGTCCTCCGCAGTCTTATCGTCGGGCTGCCGCGGTCGGCTCCTCAGTTCATCGAGGGCCTTCAGAATGCGATCGCGTTCCTCTGGCGACAGCTTCTCCTCGCGTGCCGCGTAGTGGGCGACTGCTTCACGGACGACGAAACTCTGGGGTTTCTTGCTGCGCTGGGCCAGCTTGCGAATGGTCCGCAGCGTGTCATCGTCCAGCGTGAACGTCGCCTTGGCCATACCGCCATACTACCATACAGCCAGCCAGCATCTCGCTCTCGCACCCTCGCACCCTCGCACCTTTGCACCTTTGCACCTTTGCACTCTCGCACCTTTGATGCACTCTCTACCTTGGGATCTTCGCTTTGCCGTCCTCCATCTCCACCAGCCCGACACTGTTGCCTGCAGGGTCTTTGAACATGCCCAGGACCACTCGTCCCGGTACTTCCATGCGGGGATAGCGAATCGTGCCGCCGTGGGCGACCACTTTCTGCAACGTGGCCGTCACGTCCGGAACACCGATGTAGATGAGCGTCTCGGGCATGCCTTTCCCGATGCTTCCCATCAGTGGTGAGGTGACCGGGACGGTGACATCACCGCTCGGTGTCCCTTTCCAGTCGAACACGTCCGCATAGAAGCGCTGGAGGTCCGATCCGTTCGGGCCAAAGATGCTGAAGAACACGACCGGCGGGCCGGAACCCGCGGAGGGCTGTGCGGACGAAATGGTGGGAACGAGCAGGACGCAGAGCGCGAGGACATGTCGAATCATGTCCCGCACTGTAGCGGCGCGTCGTCGTCGTGTCTTGACGTTTCTTGCGATGGTGGTCCGGCTAAAGCCGGACACTACGTACGCCGGTCCGGCCGAAGCCGGACGCTACGCACGCTGGTCCGGCTGAAGCCGGACACTACGTACAAGAGAAGGGCCGCCTGAAGGCGGCCCTTGCGATTACTGAACGTCCTTGTGC
>Ga0075421_100010633_pt1 | contig 11375 bp, 13 predicted proteins | sample SoiMetdeltSBSDD5_FD_75292 | JGI IMG/M metagenome (GOLD analysis project Ga0075421, IMG submission 75292) | Bulk soil microbial communities from a Populus tree surrounding site in Tennessee, USA - Soil MetaG P. deltoides SBSDD5 | ecosystem: Environmental > Terrestrial > Soil > Tree plantation...
ACCCTGGCGGTGTCGTTCCCCAATACGAGCGCGACCCGCCGACAGATGGCGCTCCTGGCTCAGGAACAGCTGCGCCAGATCGGGGTGGACCTCCAACTGCAGCAGCTCGAGTTCCCCCTCTGGATCGAACGCCGGACAGCGGGGACGTTCGACATCGACTTTGCCGGCACGTTACAAGACCCCTCGCCCTCCGGATTGAGCCAGGCCTGGAGTTGCGCCGGAGGCACCAACGTTGCCAAGTACTGCAATCCCCGGGTGGATTCGTTACTCGAGAACGCGGTGCTCCACGTGGCCAAGGGCAATCCAGCCGAGCCCTGGATTGCCGTGCTCCGGCAGATCGAAGCCGATGCCCCCGCTGCCTTCCTGTACGCATCGTACTACGTGTACGCCGTGAAACGGCGCTTCCGCAACGTGACCATCACCCCGGCATCCTCCTGGCAGCTTCTGAGAGTATGGTCGGACGAGAACTAGGTATCTGGCTGGTCCGAAGGACCGGGCAGGCAGCGGCGGCGCTGATCATTGCACTCACCATCCTCTTCTTCCTCATGCGGGCGGCACCAGGCGATCCGCTCTCTCGACTCAGCGAGGCCAGGCCTCTCTCGCCGCAGGAGGTCGCGGCACTGCGGGCCCGATACGGTCTGGATCAGCCTCTCGGGACTCAGTTCCTGGCGTTTGCCACCGGTCTCGTTCACGGCGATCTCGGAGTGTCCATCGAGTACGGCCGCCCAGTCACCGCACTCCTGGCCGAACGGCTGCCCGCGACGTTGCTGCTCGGAGGAAGCGTGCTGCTGCTCAACTTTACGGTGGGACTCTGGCTGGGTGTGCGGCAGGCGGTCCACCAAAATCGTCGGGAGGATCGCTGGCTGACCGCTCTCTCGCTGATCGGCTACGCCACCCCGTCGTTCTGGCTGGGGCTGGTCCTGGCCTGGTTAGTGGGAATCAAGCTTCGGCTGCTGCCTGCCGCAGGGATGCAGGACCCGCTGCTGAGCCTGGATGCTGGCTTGCTCACCCGGGCGGCCGATATCCTGCGGCATCTGGTGCTGCCGGCGATTACCCTGAGTGTGGTCAGCATCGCGGCCACCATGCGATACCAGCGCACCGCGATGCTTGAAGTGCTCACCCTCCCGTTCATCACTACGGCACGAGCCAAGGGCGTTCCTGAGCGTGACGTCACCTGGCGACACGCCTGGCGCAACGCCCTATTCCCCGTCATCACCCTGTTCGGGCTCTGGCTACCGATCCTGGTGACCGGTTCGGTCTTCGTGGAGGCCGTGTTTGCCTGGCCCGGGCTTGGTTCCCTCGCCGCCACCGCCGTCGGCGGTCGCGATTACCCGTTGTTGATGGGAGCATCGCTGCTTATTGCCGTGCTGGTCGTGACCGGTGGGCTGGTCACCGATGTGGCCTACGCGCTCCTGGATCCGCGCGTGCGGCTCGCGTGAACCCTGCGCTTGCCGCTCTGCAGAGTGCGTGGCGCAGACCGAGAGGTCGGACCGGCGCAATCCTGTTACTGCTGATTGCCACCTCCGCGGTCCTGGGTCCCTGGTTCCTACCCGATCCGCTGGCGCAACCGGATATCCTGGCCGGGAGTCTGCCTCCTGGGTTAGGTCATCCGTTCGGCACCGATCAGCTCAACCGGGACATCCTGGCCCGGGTAGTGGCCGGAGCCAGGGTCTCGCTCAGCGTGGCACTGCTGGCGGTAGGCCTCTCGGCCACGATCGGCGCGGCAGTGGGATTGGTGTCCGGCTACTGGGGAGGCCTGGTGGACACCGGTCTCATGCGGCTGGTCGATGGCGCTCTGGCGATTCCGCGTCTCTTCATCCTGCTCCTGACTCTGGCGGTGTGGGAGCGAATCCCTTTGCTGGCGCTGATCCTCCTGATCGGGGCAACCGGCTGGTTCGCTACCAGCCGGTTGGTGCGCGCTGAGGTGCTGCGCATCCGGGAGGAGGCCTATGTCCGGGCCGCGGAAGCGCTGGGCGCCCGGCGACGTCACGTTATCTTGCGGCACCTGCTCCCCAACACCTTGGGACCACTGCTGGTCGCTGCTACGCTGGGCGTAGGTGATGTGATCCTGCTGGAGGCCGGCCTCTCGTTTCTGGGACTGGGGGTGCAGCCACCTACTCCCTCGTGGGGCAGCATGGTTCTCGAGTCCAGGGAGGTGTTGGTGAGCGCCCCATGGGCCGGCATCTTTCCCGGATTAGCCATCGTGATCACAGTTCTCTCCGCCAATCTTCTGGGCGACGCCATGCGCGACGCTACCGATCCCCGCAGCGCATGAGTCCCGTGCTCGAGGTGCAGGGTCTTCGGATCTCCTTCCCCGGCCCCGACGGCGCTAGAGTCATTCCGGTGGACGGGGTCAGCTTCTCGCTGGAGCGGGGTGAGACTCTCGCCCTGGTTGGTGAGTCCGGATGCGGTAAGAGCCTGACGAGCCTTGCCCTGCTGCAGCTGGTGCCCTCGCCGGGCCGCATCGATCCCGGGAGTGTCATTCGACTGGGCGACACCGACGTGCTCGCCTTGCGGGGTGAGGCCCTGCGACGGATTCGCGGCCGCAGAATCGGCATGGTTTTCCAGGATCCCATGACCAGCCTGAACCCGGTGTTCACCGTGGGTGATCAGATCATGGAGGGGATCCTGGCTCACTTCAGGATGTCCCGATCCACTGCACGGGAGCGGGCGCTGGATCTTCTGCGGGAAGTCGGCATACCCGATCCGGCCGAAAGGCTCCAGGCATATCCCCACCAGCTGAGCGGAGGCATGCGCCAGCGGGTAATGATCGCCATCGCCCTTGCCGCCGAGCCCGAAATCCTCGTGGCCGATGAACCAACCACCGCACTCGACGTCACGGTGCAGGCGCAGATTCTCGAGGTGCTGGACCGGTTGCAGGCCACCCGGGGGATGGCGGTCCTGCTCATCACCCACGATCTCGGTATTGTGGCGGGACGGGCAGACCGGGTGGCGGTGATGTACGCCGGTCAGATCGTGGAGGAGACCTCGACCGCCCGACTCTTTGCCAACCCGTCGCACCCCTATACCCAGGGGCTCTTCGCCTCGGTGCCCCGAATCACCGGCCCGCTCAAGCGGCTGAATCCCATTCGCGGGAGCGTTCCCGCCCCCGCCGCCTGGCCCAGCGGCTGTCGCTTCCGGCCGCGATGCCCGAAGGCGTTCGACAAGAGCGAGCTGGAGCCTCCGCTGCTTCCGGTGGAACCGGATCACAGAATGCGGTGTTGGCTGGCTGAGTTGGACGGCACTCGGAAGCCATGAATCCGCTTCTCTCCGTCCGCGATCTGGTGAAGCACTACCACGCCGGCGGTCTGTTCGGCCGGGCTGCGCCGCCGGTTCGCGCGGTGAACGGAGTGTCGTTCGATGTGGGCCAGGGGGAGACGCTTGCCCTGGTTGGAGAGTCCGGCTGCGGGAAGTCATCGGTGGGACGTACTATTCTGCGGCTACAGGAACCCACCAGCGGCACAGCGAAGTTTGAAGGCGTGGACATCTTCTCGCTGGACCGCGCTGACTTGCGGGCGCTGCGCCGCCGGATGCAGATCATCTTTCAGGATCCCTACAGCTCGCTCAATCCTCGCATGCGGGTGGGCGCGGCAATTGCCGAGGGCATCGAGATCCACCGGCTCGCGCCCCGCCAGGAAATACCGCATCGGGTTGCAGCCCTGCTGGAGGAGGTGGGGCTGGATCCGGCCTACGCACGCCGCTACCCGCACGAGTTCTCCGGGGGACAACGACAGCGCATCGGCATCGCGCGCGCGCTCGCGGTCCAGCCAGCCTTCATCGTCTGTGACGAGCCGGTCTCCGCGCTCGACGTGTCGGTTCAGGCCCAGGTGCTGAACCTGCTCTCCGACCTTCAGCGCCAGCGCGGACTGTCCTACCTGTTCATCGCCCATGACCTGGCGGTCGTGCGCCAGATCGCGCACCGGATCGCCGTGATGTACCTGGGCCACATCGTGGAGCAAGGACCCACCGATAGCTTGCTGGCCAACCCGCGACATCCTTATACCGTTGCGCTCCTCTCCGCCGTGCCGGAGCCGGATCCGGCGATTCAACGGGAGCGCATCGTCCTGAGCGGAGATCTGCCCAGTCCCTCCAACCCTCCATCCGGCTGTCCCTTTCACACCCGATGCTTTCATCCGCTCAAGAATGAGCGGTGCCGCACGGAGATGCCGCTCCTCCGTCCGGTAGATCGGACCCTGGCGGCCTGTCACTACGCCGAGAGTACCCCTCAGCCCGCCGGGCTCGGGGCCGCTTGACCGCAGTGATCGTCCTCACGGCTGGAGCTGTCCTGCCGGGCCAATGTTCCCCCGCTGGAATAACCCGAGCTGAGGGGGTAAACATGACCGACCGAGAGAATCTGGCCACCGAAGGCGCCAAGGATCAGGTCAAAGGCGCAGCCAAGCAGGTTGAAGGACGGATTCGCAGCACCGTCGGCGGCGCCACTGGCGACACCACGGAGCAACTGAAAGGCAAAGGCCAGGAGATCAAGGGCAAGATCCAGCGGGAATTCGGGAAGGCCGAGCAGGACCTGGACGAGGAGGATCGCAAGGAGCCGGCGTAATTCAGGCCGTACTCATTGGATCGCCAACATTGAAGGGGCCGGACGCGAAACCTGCATCCGGCCCCTCCTCATACTGGGTAAACCGATTGGGACGATCAGCCGACGGCTGACGTGGCCAGCTCCTGCCGCAGACGTTTGAGAGCCTGGCTCCTGATTTGTGACACCCTCGATTCACTGACCTGAAGCACTTCGCCAACCTGCCGAAGGTTCAGCTCTTCGTAGTAATACAAAGCCAGTACCCGGCGTTGCTGCTCCGGGAGCCGGGATATCAACTGCCGCAGGTGGGCAACATGCTCCGACTCCACCAGTTTCTGCGTGGGCAGGGTGACTGATTGATCGGCATGGGTCTCAGCATCCCGGGAGAAGCGGCGGCCATTCGAGGGGCGTGGTGTCTCCGCCTCGGCATATACGCCAACCGCGTCTTTCCACTTCCAGTAGGTGGTGAGATCGATGCCCAGATGATTCGCAACCTCCTGGTGACTGGGAGCTCGGCCGAGCCGCGCCTCCAGTGCTGAAGCCACGCCCTCGATTCTTCTCCGCTTGACCCGCACGGAGCGAGGCGTGGAGTCTCGGCTTCGCAGGTCGTCGAGGATCGCGCCCCGAATGCGAAGGACGGCATAGGTACTGAACGCCAGGCCACGCGACAGGTCAAAGCTCTCCAGTGCTTTCATGAGGCCGAGCGCACCGGCACTCACTAACTCACCCAGCTCGACGGACGGAATCCGGCGGGAGACTTCCCGAGCGACATGGTGGACCAGGCCGAGATGGCGGACCAGGAGCTGAGCGCGGGCATCTGGATCCCCGTCAATGCGGTAACGGGCCCAGAGCGCTTCCGTCCGGTCTTCGGTTTGGGAGGCAGGAATGGCGGTCATGACTGACACCCTGCCATCGCAGGAACACAGGACATCGGAAATCCAGTGCGGAATGTGGTCGGGGGCCGGGCACGTGGAGCGCCCGCACATCTGTCTGGTGGCCGGTGGAGGCAACGGCTGTACCACCGATGCCGGGGAATGCAGTTGCGAGACTGCAACAACTTGCAGCCGTCTCTTAAACGGGTGTCAGGTCTGCGGTTAGAGGATGGCTTCGGAGGACCTCAAATTGGCTCGCCACCCGCCAAGCAGAAGATGGCCGGCTCGGGCACGAAGCGAGAGACGAGAAACGGGCAAGGTGCAGGGCAAGTTGCAGGATCTAGAGGCTGAGCTCCTTGCTGCGCTCATCCGCCACGAAGACCAGCGCGGCTCCCCGCTCCACCACCGCTGCCAGGGCCCGGTGGACGTCGGGCCCCAAAGCCGTGCCGATCAGCTCACTCATCCGCTCCACTGCAAGCTCTGGGGTCAGCTGCTCCCGATAGGGGCGCGCGGTAGCCAGCGCATCGTAGACCTCCGCTGCACCGATAACCCGGGCACCCCAGGGGATGGCGTCGCCGGCGAGCCGATCTGGATATCCCTCGCCGTCCCAGCGCTCGTGGTGACCCCGGACGAATCCACTGACAACACCAAGTTGGGGAATGGGCGCCAGAATCTCAGAGCCCACCGTTGTATGCCGCTTGACCGCCTCGAACTCCGCGGGAGTGAGAGCACCTTCCTTGGAGAGCAGTCCTTCCGGGACGGCAATCATGCCTATGTCATGCAGCAGGCCGGCGTGTCGAACCAGCTCGATTTCCTCATCACTCTTCCCCATTTCGGCCGCAATCGACGCCGTGAGTTGAGCCACCCGCATCGAGTGGCCGGCGAACCACGCGTCGCGTGCCTCCACCACTGCGACGAGCGCCTCCAGGGTAGCCACCGAAAGGCCTTTCACCTTGACCCGCTCGCGAGCCAGTTCTGCTCCCAGGTTGACCACTTCCTCCTTCAGCAGCCGGGACATGCTCCGCTCCCTGATCGAGTCGGCTCTCCGGCGGAGCGCCCGATGCAACGCCGCCTCGAGCTGAGCGAGGTCGATCGGCTTCTGGAGGTAATCCAGCGCGCCGTACTGGAGGTAGTGAACCGCCTCATTTATATCGGGAGTCGAGCTGGAGACGAGGATAGCCAGATTGGGATCGCGTTGCAGAGCCCGAGCGAGTAACTCCCCCGCGGGAGTTCCGAACAATTTCGCGTCCGCCAGCATGCAGGAGATCTTCTGCCGGCCCAGCATTCCGAGGGCCTCCTGCCCGGTTCCAGCGGTGAGGATCTCGAAGCCGCGGTGGTTAAGATGGGTTTCGATAGCCTCCCGGACGGCTTGATCGTCGTCCACTATCAGGATGCGATCGGGAACCTTGACCGTCAGCATGCATGTCCTCGTCGAGCCCTGATCGCCGAAAGGGTGGGTGACCGGGGTGGATGGTGCCCGGGAACTGCCACAAGGATCGGATCGTCAAATGATTTCTTGAGTTGCAGCAATGAGAGGAAGTGTGACGGGAATGGTGGGGCTGGTCCCTGGAGCTGCGGATGGTTACAATCAGCAGTACACCGGCATGGGTGTGTAAAGATTCGTTCGTCCAAAACCGAAAACTTTCCGGTAATCACCATCCCAGACGGGTCTGCCGCCAGTCGTGTCGGCGTTGCGCGCCCGAGTTCGGAGAGGTCGAGCGTGCCGCATCCCGATGAATACCGCAGTAGCCCCACCGTCGCACCCGACCGGTTGCGTCAGATCGAACAGCGTCTGCAAGATCAGTATTACGAAGTTCCGCCCGCATCCGAACACATTGCCGCTTCGGTCCTGGCGGAGCTCCGCGACCTCGAGAACAGCTCCTCCGTCCTTCCTCACTAGCCGGCACCTCGCGCCGTGACCGATCAGCGGCAGCTCATCTCCAGTGGCACTCCGTGGGAATCGATCGTCGGGTACTCCCGCGCTGTTCGAACCGGCAAGTGGGTTCATGTATCGGGGACTACTGCGACCGGCCCTGATGGCGGGATCGTAGGACCAGGCGACCCCTACGCCCAGACTGTCCAAGCACTCCGAAACATCGACAGTGCGCTCAAGGCCGCCGGCTCCTCGCTCTCCGATGTGGTTCGGACCCGGATGTACGTCACCAATATTGATCACTGGGAGGAAGTGGCGCGCGCCCATGGGGAGTTTTTTCGCCAGGTACGGCCCGCTGCCACGATGGTCGAAGTCAGCCGGCTGATTTCCCCCGAAATGTTGATCGAGATCGAAGCCGAGGCCGTGATGCCGTGAGCAGACAACCGATTGTTCAGGTGGATGCCTTCACCGACCGGCCTTTCGCCGGCAATCCCGCCGCCGTGTGCCTCCTTACCTCGCCCGCCGACCCAGCATGGATGCAGGACGTAGCCCGCGAAATGAACCTGGCCGAAACTGCCTTCCTGGTGCCAGGAAGTGACGGCTATGACCTTCGATGGTTCACCCCTTCGACCGAAGTCGACCTCTGCGGGCACGCCACCCTGGCCAGCGCCCATGTGCTGTGGGAGGATCGCCACCTCGGTCCGCAGGATCAGGCACGATTCCATACTCGCAGCGGAGTGCTGACGGCAACCCGAGCACCGGATCTGATCTGGCTCGACTTTCCGGCCACTCCTCCACAGGTAGTGGGCGGATTTCCCGAGCTGGAGCGTGCCATAGGGAAGCCGATCCGGTACCTCGGCCGTACCGCGTTCGACTATCTGGTCGAGCTGGACTCCGACTCGGCAGTCCGCGAGCTGGCCCCCGATCTGGTGGCCCTGTCCCGCCTCTCGTGCCGAGGAGTTATCGTCACTGCAGCCTCGGGCACGAAGGGCTACGATTTCGTTTCCCGCTTTTTCGCTCCAGCCGCTGGGGTGCCGGAGGATCCGGTGACGGGATCGGCCCACTGCGGACTGGCCCCGTTCTGGGCAGCCCGGTTGCGAAAGAACGAGCTGATCGGGTATCAGGCTTCAGAGCGGGGCGGTAGGGTCAAGGTGCGGGTGGAGGGTGACCGCGTTCGGTTGGGAGGACAGGCAGTGACGGTGCTGCGTGGTGAGCTCCTCCATTAGCGAGCCCGAGAGTCCAGCCGTCGAGGCATTCAGAGCGCTCGATCTTCGGGTGGGACGAATCCTGCGAGCGGAGCCCAACCACCGGGCCCGCAAGCCATCGTACAAACTCTGGATCGACTTTGGTCCGCTGGGGGAAAAGACCTCGAACGCGCAGCTGCGCGAGCTCTATAGCGCGGAAGACTTGATCGGTCGGCTGGTGATTGCCGCGATCAACTTGGGCTCCCGGAACATCGCGGGCTTCGTATCCGAGGTGCTCGTGCTGGGAGTTCCCAGTGCCAATGACGAGGTCGTGTTGCTGGGCGTGGACCGAGAAGTCCCGCTCGGCGGACGGGTATACTGACCCGGTTACGGCCGCGCCGAATCCGAGACCACCGGCCGAACAACCAGCCCCGTCACCGCCCCGTCCTTGGCCAGGCTCCATTCAATCAGCATCCGGTGGCGGGACCGATCGAACGAGGCGCTGCGGCTGTAGACCTTATAAGGAGCCGCATCGTTGACTTGCTCATCGACCTGGCCCCGTTCATTCCCCAGATTCTTGATCGCACGACCGGCAAAGTTCGCCAGGTCCGCCACGGAGCCGAAGGTCTGCCGCATCTCCGGGGAGAACCGATTCCAGAGCTTGTCATACTGGCTGCCGTACAGCCACGCCGTGTAAGTGCGCCCGTCGCGGATCAGCTCCGGCTCGGCGCGATCATCTCGGGGTGCGCAGGCAAGAGCGACCACCGCCATTGCTAGGCCCCATCTGCGTGCATCCATAGTGTGTCCTCGGTATTCTTCGCCCCGGACCGGCCACGGGAGAGGTCATGCGGGTTTACGTCTCGGTTGATATGGAAGGGATCGCAGGGGTCGTTCACGAAGATCAAACCGACCCGATCGAGCCTCGCCATGCGGCAGAGTATAACAGATCGTGCCGCCTGATGACGGCCGAGGCAAACGCAGCCATTGCCGGCGCCCTGGAAGCGGGAGCAACCCGGGTAGTCGTCAATGACAGCCACTGGTTGATGCGCAATCTGCTCGCCGATGAGCTCAATCCGGCTGCCGAGTTGATGAGCGGTGGACCCAAGCGGCTCTCCATGGTGCAAGGCATCGAAGAGGGATTCGATGCCGCGATGTTCATCGGGTATCATGCCCAGGCTGGCACCCGCGACGCCATCATCGATCACACCTACACCAGCCGGGTTTATCAGGCCCGGATCAACGGGAAGCCAGTGGGCGAGCTGGCGCTCAACGCCGCCCTAGCTGGTTCGTGGGGAGTGCCGGTCGCTCTGGTCAGCGGAGATCAGGCCCTTGCCGCAGAGGCTAGCGCGCTGCTCGGGGCCACGGTCGAGACCGTCATCGTTAAGAACGCGGTGGGACGGTTCGCCGCCCGAAGTCTGGCTCCCTCGGTCGCATGCCAGCGCATCCGAGCCGGCGCCAAGGTGGCGCTCCAGCGTCCTCACCCGCTGTTCACCTTCAGCGCCCCCATTCGGCTGGAGGTCGATTTCGTCGTGAGTCAGATGGCAGACATGGCGGAGCTGGTCCCGGGTTCCACCCGGTCAAGCGGAAGAACCGTAGACTACGTCGGTGAGGATTACCGCGAGGTGTTCCGGGCGTGGCGGGCCATGTATAACCTGGCCGGCGTGGAGTAGGCATTGCCGATCGCTGCTCGAGTCGGAATCATTCGCACTGCGACGCCTGATGATGCAGACCGTCTGGCGGAGCTCAGCGGAACATTGGGATATCCCGTGTCCAGCAAGGCCATGAGGCTACGCCTTGAACGGCTGCTGAACGAGGCGAGCGAGATCATCATTGTGGCCGAGCAGCCAGCCGGGAGGGTGGTGGGCTGGCTGCATGGATCAGAGCAGGAGCTGCTCGAGTCCGGTACCCGCTGCGAGATTCTGGGCTTGGTGGTGGACGAGATGCATCGCCGCCAGGGCACAGGTCGGGCGCTGGTCGCAGCAGTGGAAGCCTGGGCGAGCCAGCGCGGTCTCCAGCAGGTCGCGGTCCGCAGCAACATCGCCCGGATCGAATCCCACGGATTCTACGAGCACCTGGGGTACATCAGGACCAAGACCCAGCACGCATACCGCAAAGCCTTGGATCGATGACCCCCCTCTGGCCTGCGGTTGTTGGGCTGCTGCTGTCGCCCCAAGGGACAATTGTTGCCCAGGTACCCTGCCCCGATTCCGAACCGCTCCCTGCCTACGCCCACAACGATTATGCCAACGCGCGACCGCTCTGGGATGCCCTGAGTTTGGGATTTCGTGGTGTGGAGGTCGATCTTTTCCTGGCTGATGGCAATTTGGTTGCGGCGCACGACCGCCAAGCCATACGACGGGGTCACTCGCTCACAACGCTGTACCTTGACCCGCTCAGGGCAAGGCTTCGCCAGTGCGGGGGGATAGTGGCGGGGCGAGAGCCTTTTCTACTCAATATCGAGCTCAAAGAGCGCTCCCCTGCTGCGTTCGATGCCTTGACCAAAGCACTTCGTCAGTATTCCGAGCTCTTCCTCTCCTCTAGCGACCGGCCCGCTGCAGTAGAGGTCGTGCTGGTCGGGTGGATTCCTTCGCGGAAGCACCTCGCTGCCAGCGCCCCGCCGACCCTGGCGGTGCAGCAGCAGGTCACCAGTCGTTCGCCACAATCCGGGTTGGGTTCCGACAGTCTGGTCCGACTGGTCAGCCTGGACTATGGCAAGAGAATCGGGTGGTCCGGCCGAGGACCTCCGCCTACCAGTCTCACCGAATGGCTGACCGCGCTGCGTCGGCTCCGCGACGCCGGACCCCGTCGACTATCGCGGGTTTACAACGTGCCGGCCGAACCGGCGATCCTGCGCCGACTGCTGGACGGTGGTGTCGATCTGATCGGGATCAAGGACCTGCACCAGGGCCGTG
>Ga0075421_100010634_pt1 | contig 11374 bp, 10 predicted proteins | sample SoiMetdeltSBSDD5_FD_75292 | JGI IMG/M metagenome (GOLD analysis project Ga0075421, IMG submission 75292) | Bulk soil microbial communities from a Populus tree surrounding site in Tennessee, USA - Soil MetaG P. deltoides SBSDD5 | ecosystem: Environmental > Terrestrial > Soil > Tree plantation...
TCTCTTCTACCGGAGGAACGCCGGCTTGCAGCGCCAGTCGCCAATCTTCATGCGCGCCAGTGCCGATGCACCGGCCACGTTGGTGATCGATCCGAACGTCATCTCGGAAGAAGGCACGATCGCACTCTCGGACTACAAGCCCTCTCCCGACGCCAAGCTGCTCGCCTACGGGCTCTCGGAGGGCGGCGCCGACTGGACGACGATCCGCGTGCGCGACATCGCGTCAGGCAAAGACCTGTCAGATGAAGTGCGTTGGATGCGCTTCTCCAACATCTCGTGGACGAAGGACGCGAAGGGCTTCTACTACTCGCGCTATCCCGAGCCGCCCAAGGGCAAGGTGCTCGAGGCCGCCCTCTCCGGTCATACGCTGTACTACCACCGCATCGGCACGCCGCAGTCCGCCGATCAACTCGTCTACGAGCGCAAGGACCTGGCAGGCTGGATCATCGTCGGCGCGGTCAGCGAAGACGGACGTTATCTGTTCGTCTCGATGTACGAAGGCTCGGGCAACAACAACCGGCTGTACGTCGCCGACCTGGGAAGCGCGACCTCGCCGAACGTCAAGGCGACGGTCAAGCCGGTCATCGAAGTCGATGATGCCGAATACGCGCCGATCGGAAATCAGGGGCCGCTCGTGTTCCTGCGATCCGACAAGGATGCGCCCAACCGCAAAGTGACCGCCGTGGATCTGCGCAACCCGGCGCCCGCGGCGTGGAAGACGATCGTGCCGGAGCAGCCGCAGGCCATCGAAGGCGTGGCCGTGATCGGCGGTCGTATCGTGGCGCAGTATCTCGTCGACGTGCAGAGCCGCTTGCGGCTCTACGGTCTCGACGGCGCGGCGCAGGGCGAAATCGCCTTGCCCGGTATCGGCACGGTCGGCACGATCAGCGGCCGCGAAGATGGGCCGGACGTCTGGTACACGTTCACCTCACCGCTGTCGCCGACAACCGTCTATCGCTACGACCCGGCGACGAGGATGAGCACGCCGTTCGAGCCGCCGAAGCTGCCGATCGATCTGAGCGGCTTCGAGACGAAGGCGCTGTTCGCGACGTCGAAAGACGGGACGAAGGTCCCGTTCTTTCTCACCGGGAAGAAAGGTCTCGCGCTCGACGGCAGCAACCCGACGATGATCTATGGATACGGCGGGTTCTCGGTGAGCACACTGCCAGGCTACGTGCAGGACGTTCCGGCGTGGCTCGAGATGGGCGGCGTCTATGTCACGGCGAGCATGCGCGGCGGCGCCGAGTATGGCGAGGCGTGGCACAAGGCCGGGATGCTCGAGAAGAAGCAGAACGTCTTCGACGACTTCATCGCCGTGGCCGAGTATCTCGTGCGGGAGAAGTACACGTCGCCGGCGAAGCTGGGCGTGATGGGCGGGTCGAACGGCGGCCTGCTCGTCGGCGCGGTGATCAACCAGCGGCCCGATCTCTACGCAGTAGCGCTACCCGCCGTCGGCGTCATGGACATGTTGCGCTACGACCGCTTCACCGGCGGCCGCCTGTGGGTGCGGGAGTATGGGTCGTCGCAGAATGCGGCGCAGTTCCCGTTTCTCATCAAGTACTCGCCGGTGCAGAACGTGAAGAAGGGCGTCTGCTATCCGGCGACGCTCGTCACGACAGCCGATCACGACGACCGCGTCGTGCCGAGCCACTCGTTCAAGTACGCGGCCGCTCTTCAGGCCGCCCAGAGCTGCGCCAACCCGGTGCTGATTCGCGTCGAGGTCTCCGGCTCGCATGGCTATCGACCCACCGACAAGCTGATCGCCGAGAAGGCCGATCAGTGGGCGTTCGCGGCCAGTGCGCTCGGCCTTAAATAGTCCCTGGTCCTTGGTCCTTCGTCCTTGGTCCTACGGCAGTTTCGCCGCCTTGACTTTCTCGGCCTGTTCAACGCGGAAGGCGCGGAGCTTGTCGCGTAGGTCGGGTCGCGAGTTGGCAAGGATCGAGACCGCGAACAGGCCGGCGTTGGTCGCGCCCGCCTTGCCGATCGCGAACGTCGCGACCGGAATGCCGCCGGGCATCTGCGCCGTCGAGAGCAGCGAGTCCAGCCCGAGCAGGGCGCTCGTAATCGGTACGCCGAGGACCGGAATCGTGGTGTGAGCGGCGACGACGCCGGCGAGGTGTGCGGCACCGCCGGCCCCGGCGATGATTACCTCGAGCCCTTTCGCCTGCGCGCCCGATGCGAACGCTGATGTGACATCCGGTGTCCGGTGCGCGGACATGACGTGCTTCTCGTTCGGCACGCCAAACTTCTCCAACACCTCGACAGCATGCTGCATCGTCTCCCAATCGGACGATGAGCCCATGATCACGGCAACAAGTGGTTGACTCACGCTGTCTACAGTACTCAATTCAAAATGCAAAATTCAAAACGCAAAAATCCGCTACACTCGACGGTTTCATGAAGCGCCACATGCGAACTCAGATGCTGCAGACGTTGAGGGGGTTCCGGTAGACGGCCGTGGCGCGCGAAGCGCGCCATAATGAAAGACACATGAGCGCCGCCAAGATCATCTACACCTATACCGACGAAGCTCCCGCACTCGCCACCTTTTCGCTGCTGCCCATCGTGCAAGCGTTCACGCGCGCCGCAGGCGTCGCCGTGGAGACGCGCGACATCTCGCTCGCCGGCCGCATCCTCGCGGCGTTCCCGGATCGGCTGCCACCCGACAAGCGGCAGTCGGACGACCTCGCCGAGCTCGGCCGGCTCGCCAAGACGCCGGACGCCAACATCATCAAGCTGCCCAACATCAGTGCCTCGATCCCGCAGCTGAAGGGCGCAATCAAGGAGCTGCAGCAGCAGGGCTATCCAGTGCCGGACTATCCGGAGGATCCGCAGAACGACGATGAGAAGGCGATCAAGGCCGCCTACGCGAAAGTGCTCGGCAGCGCCGTCAACCCGGTGCTGCGCGAAGGCAATTCCGATCGCCGCGTGGCAACGTCGGTGAAGCAATACGCCAAGACTCACCCGCACTCGATGGGCGTGTGGCGAACGGATTCGACGTCGCATGTGTCGCACATGACCGGCGGCGACTTCTATGCCAACGAGCAGTCGGTCGTCGTGTCGGCCAGCGGCAAGCTGCGGATCGAGCTCACCGACGGAGCGGGCAAGAGCACCGTCCTCAAAGACGGCGTGGCGGTGACCGAAGGCGACGTCATCGCGGCAACAGTGATGAGCCGGCGCGCGCTGACCGAGTTCTTTGCCACAGAGATCGTGGATGCAAAGCAGAAGGGCGTCCTGCTGTCGCTGCACCTCAAGGCCACGATGATGAAGGTGTCCGATCCGATCATGTTCGGACACGCGGTCCGTGCGTACTACAAGGACGTCTTCGACAAGCATGCCGCAACCTTCGAGACGCTTGGCGTCGATCCCGACAACGGCATCGGCGACGTCTACGCCAAGATTCAGAAGCTGCCCGCCGGCACGCGCGCCGCGATCGAGGCCGACCTGCAGGCGGTCTACGCGTCGCGGCCACCACTGGCGATGGTCGATTCGAGCAAGGGGATCACCAATCTGCACGTCCCGAGCGACGTCATCATCGACGCGTCGATGCCGGCCGCGATCCGCGCCTCGGGTCAGATGTGGGGGCCCGACGGCAAGCTGCACGACATGAAGGCGATGATTCCCGATCGCTCGTACGCCGGGATTTATCAGGCGACGATCGACGACTGCAGGGAGCACGGCGCGTTCGACGTCGCGACGATGGGGACGGTGTCGAACGTGGGACTGATGGCGCAGGCCGCCGAGGAATACGGATCGCACGACAAGACGTTCGAGATCCCCGCGCCGGGAACCGTGCGCGTCGTGGACGGATCGGGGCGCGCGCTGTTCGAGCATCAGGTCGACACGGGCGACATCTGGCGCATGTGCCGCACGCGTGACCTGCCGATCCGCGACTGGGTGAAGCTGGCCGTCACCCGCGCCCGCGCCACCGGACACGCCGCCATCTTCTGGCTCGACGAGTCGCGCGCCTACGACCGCAATGTCATCGAAAAGGCGCGGCGATACCTGAAGGACCACGAGACATCAGGTCTCGACATCCAGATCATGAAGCCGGTGGACGCCGTACGAGCGACGCTCGCGCGCGTGCGCGCCGGGCTCGACACGATCTCGGTAACCGGGAACGTGCTGCGCGACTACCTCACGGATTTGTTTCCGATCCTCGAGCTCGGCACCAGCGCGAAGATGCTGTCGATCGTGCCGCTGCTCGACGGCGGCGGTCTGTACGAGACGGGCGCGGGAGGGTCGGCGCCGAAGCACGTGCAGCAGTTCGTGCAGGAGAACTATCTTCGCTGGGATTCGCTCGGCGAGTTTCTCGCGCTCGCGGTTTCAATCGAAGACCTGGGCACCAAGACCGGCAACACCCGCGCGCTGGTCGTCGCCGAGGCGCTGGATCGGGCCAACGGCAAGATTCTCGACAACGACAAGTCGCCGCAGCGCAAGGTCGGAGAGCTCGACAACCGCGGCAGCCATTTCTACCTGGCGATGTATTGGGCGCGCGCGCTGGCCGACCAGACGCGCGACCGCGAGCTCGCCGCCATCTTCGCGCCCATCGCGCAGCAGCTCGAACAGCATGAATCGACGATCGTCTCCGAGTTGAACGGTGTGCAGGGGAAGCCGGTCGAGATCGGCGGCTACTACCATCCCGATCGAGCGAAGGTGTCCGCAGCGATGCGGCCGAGCGCCACGCTCAATCGGATCGTCGACTCGTTGTCTTCGTAGAGCTGCACTCGCGGGAGCACCCAAGGGGGCTCTGCCGGTCCGGCTAAAGCCGGACGCTACGTGAGGTCCGGTCGAAGCCGGACACTACGTACGCACGCGGAACCGGCGCCACCGCGCCCTCAGGCCCTGCCCGTTGAGCGAGCGGCTGCGGCCGTCGCGGATCGGCAGCATCGTCCAGATGCCGAATCCGATGCGAACCTGTTTCGGGATCAACGTGCCGTGGGCCTCGTACACCGTGTGGCCGTCGACGCGCCACGCCGCGGTCGATCGGCTCCGGTCGAGGGTGATTTCGCACACGCGAAATCGGGTGAAGTCGTCGTCGAAGTCCTCATACGGCGACTCGACGACGTAGTAGAAGGGTTCGTCCGCTCCGCCATCGCCCAGGCCCAGATGCTCGTGCAGCGCGAGCACGCGCGTGGAGGTGCCGCAGACGGCGAACACGCGCCTGGTCTCGAGATCGAAGACGTGGAACGCCGCCATGCCACGACGGTAGTCCGCAGGTTCCCCGCCGGCGTTCTCGATCGCGACGTCGACGGCGAACGTCGCCAGCCGATCCGGAGGCAGATCGAACTGGCGCGTCGAGAACATGAGGTACTTCGCGCTGTCGGCGGTCTGGAACGTGTCATGCGAGAGCGAGAAGCGCGGTATCGTCACGCGCACCTCTCCCTCGCCAACGGTCAGCTCCGCGGCGGGGTCCAGCGGGACGAACTCGCCGCCGGCCGGGTACGGCACGCGGAACGGACTCCAGCGCGTCGCGTCGAGCTCAGGTCCTCTGAGCTCGTCGTAGGCCACGAAGCCGTCGTGTGTGCTCACCCGCGATCAGGCCGGAATCTTGAGCACCTGCCCTGGCTTGATCTTGTCGGGGTCGGTGAGCTGGTCCTTATTGGCGTTGAAGATCTCCATGTATTTGTTGGCGCTGCCGAGCTCGCGCTTCGCGATCTCGCTGAGCGTGTCGCCCGACTTCACCGTGTAGGTCTTCATCGACGCCTTGGCCGGCGTGGGCTGCGGGATCGTTTGCGACGCTGCCGCCGGCTGCGACTGCGCGCCTGGCGTGACGCGAATGTCGGCCATGATCTCGTGCTGCCAGTCCGGGACGGTCTTGATCGCGTTCCAGATCCGGTTTTTTTCGTCTTCGGATTTGACGGTGCCGCGGAAATGCAGCTTGCCCTCCCGCTCTTCGGCTGAGCCTTCCATCCCCAACTGCTTGGCGGTCGTCACTGCCTGGCTGTACTTGTCACGAAGTCCCATCTTTTTCTTCCCCTCGTAGGGCCGCATGTAGAGGCCGCCTCAGGCGGCCCAGGTCGGCCGGCGACGGGTCGGTGCAAGCACAGTGCCTCAGGAAAATGATGGAAAATGGGTTTCCGTCTGGAGGCTCTATGCGCCGCTGTCTGATGACGCTACTCATCGTGGCGAGTGCCGTTCCGATTGCTGGTCAATCGGGAACACCGACTCTGCAGGTGCCCTATACGCAGTTCCGCCTCGCCAACGGTCTCACCGTCATCCTGCATCAGGACAAGAGCGTGCCGGCCGTGACGGTGAACGTCTGGTATCACGTCGGATCGGCGAACGAGAAGCCCGGCCGCACCGGGTTCGCGCATCTGTTCGAGCACCTGATGTTCGAGGGCTCCAAGAACGTGAAAGAGGGCGTGTTCGACACGCTGCTCGAGAGCGCCGGCGGCAACAACAACGGCTCGACGAACAACGATCGCACCAACTACTTCGAGGACGTGCCGGCGAACGCCCTGGAGCTGGCGCTGTTTCTCGAGTCCGATCGCATGGCATATCTGCTCGACACGATGACGCCGCAGCGTGTGGACGGCCAGCGCGATGTCGTCAAGAACGAGCGGCGTCAGAGCTACGAGAACCAGCCGTACGGGATGGCGTCGATCGAGATCGACAAGATGCTGTGGCCGGCCAACCATCCATACAACTGGCCGACGATCGGCTATATGGAGGACCTCACCGCCGCGAGCCACGGCGACGTGGTGGAGTTCTTCAAGAAGTACTACGTGCCCAACAACGCCAGCCTGGTGATTGCCGGCGACATCGACATCGCCCGAACGCGCTCCCTGGTCGAAAAGTGGTTCAACGAGATCCCGCGCGGCGCCGATGTCGAGCCGATTGCCCCACCGGCGGCGATCCTCACCGGCGTGCAGAAGAAGACGCTCACCGACCGCGTGTCGCTCCCGCGCCTCTATCTCACCTGGCTGACGCCGCGGCTGTACGCGCCCGGCGACGCCGCGCTCGACATCGTCTCGTCGGTGCTGACCGGCGGCAAGAACTCGCGCCTCTACAAGCGGCTGGTGTACGACACGCAAATCGCGCAGGACGTGACGGCCTTCCAGCAGTCGGGCGCGATCGGCAGCCAGTTTCAGATCATTGCCACCGCTCGCCGCGGTCACACCGCCGCTGAACTGCAGAAGGCGATCGACGAAGAGGTGGACAAGCTGCGCCGCGAGGCGCCGGAGGCGCGCGAGGTGCAGCGCGCGATCAACCAGGTCGAGGCGTCGTTCTACCGGCGGATGGAACGGGTGAGCAACAAGGCCGACTCGCTGAATGGCTACTACGTCGCCGGCGGAGGTCCTGACTACTTCGCGGAAGACCTTGCACGCTACACGTCATTGAGTCCGTCCGACGTGCAGGCGGCGGCGATCAGATGGCTGCCCGCCGATCGGCGCGTTGAACTGGTGGTCGAGCCGGAGACAAAGAAATGAGAGCCGCCACAAACCGAAGGCCTTTGTTTCTCTTGCTTGGTGTCCTCAGTGTTCTGAGTGGCGATATCTCCGTGTCCGTTGTGGCCCAGGGCGCACCGGATCGATCGAAACCACCCGCCTTGGGCGCGCCGCCGCGGCTGAACCTGCCCGAGATTCAGAAGCGGATGCTCTCGAACGGCCTCCCCGTCTGGGTGGTCGAGTCGCACGAAGTACCGCTCGCGCAAATCAATCTCGTGCTCAAGGCCGGCGCGGGCGACGATCCGGCCGGCAAGTACGGGCTGGCCAGCCTCACCGCCGCGATGCTCGACGAAGGCGCCGGCTCGCGGAGCGCGCTGGAACTGGCCGATGCGATTGAATACCTCGGCGCGACGCTGGCAACGACGAGCTCATTCGACGCGTCCGCGGTTCGTCTCAACGTTCCAGTCTCGCGGCTGAAGGACGCACTGCCGCTGATGGCCGACGTCGTCCTTCGTCCGACATTCCCGGAAGCGGAGCTGAATCGCCTCCGCCAGGACCGGCTCACCGCCCTCCTGCAGGCCAAGGATGATCCGGCATCGGTCGCGCCACTCGCATTCGCCCGGATCGTGTTCGGCGCCATGCATCGCTACGGCACCGGCCTCGCCGGAACCGAATCGACGCTGAAAGGTTTCACCGTCCCGGATCTCAAGAGCTATCACTCGTCGATGTACCAGCCCGGCAACGCCACATTGCTCGTCGTCGGCGACGTGACCGCCGAGGCGATCGTGCCGCTGCTCGAGATGCAGTTCGGTTCGTGGAAGGGCACCAGTGCGTCGCGCAAGCCGGTGCCGCAAGCGGCGCAGCTCACGCAGGGACAGATCACCATCGTCGACATGCCCGATGCCGAGCAGTCGCAGATCCGCATCGGGTGGGTGGGCGTGCCCCGCTCCACGCCCGACTACTTCACCATCGAAGTACTGAACACGATTCTCGGTGGGTCGTTCACGTCGCGTCTCAATCAGAACCTGCGCGAGGAGCACCAATACAGCTATGGGGCCAGCTCGCGGTTCGACATGCGGCTCTCGGCCGGCGCGTTCCAGGCCGGTGCCGGCGTCCAGACCGACAAGACCTCGGAAGCGCTGCGCGAGTTCTTCAACGAGTTGAACGGCATCCTCAAGCCGATCGGCGGCGACGAATTGGCGAAGGCCAAGAACTACGTGGCGCTCAGCTTCCCCAGCGAGTTCGAAACCAGCGGCGATCTCTCGTCGAAGATGGAGGAGATGGTCGTGTATGGCCTGGCTGATCGGTACTTCGGCCAGTACGTGGACAACATTCAAGCGGTCACCGCCGCGGCCGTGCAGAAGGCGGCCGCGACCTACATCGAGCCGAAGCGATTCGCGGTGGTCGTCATCGGGGATCGCAAAGTGATCGAGCCGGGCATCCGCGCGTTGAATCTCGGTCCGGTGCGCGTGATGACGGTAGACGAGGCGGTGGGACAATGAGCGGCGCAGTCGAACTTCTGAACCTGATTTCGTACACGGATCACGAACGCGAAAAGTGGAAGACGTGGCTCGCCGCTGATCCGTCGCGGCTGACGATCCCGTTTCAGACCGGCGCCAGGTTTCCCACCGTCGGCGGTCTGCTCATGCACGTCTTCTGGGTGGAGGAGCGGCACCTCGCCAGGCTCGAAGGCCAGCCCGTCCCTGATACGACCGGCATTCCGCACGACGATCTGAGCGCACTGTTCGAGTTCGGCGACCGGGTTCGCGGCAATCTGAAAGGGTTCGTGACCGGCGCCGGCGAAGGAATCAACCAGCCGGTCACCTTCAAGCTGGGCGCCGCGCCGCAGGAGTACACGGTGATACGGCGCAAGCTCGCCGCCCACATCCTGCTCCACGAGGTCCGTCACTTCGCGCAGATCGCCTACGCCGTTCGAGTGGCTGGCCAGGAACCACCGGGCGAACACGACTACTTCTTCGCGCCCGTGGATCTCGCGGCCGGCGTCTGAGTCAATGCGCAGTGTCCGGCTTTAGCTGGACCGTCTTTATATCCGCTCGAACACGCCGCTCTCGCGGTTCTTGCGTACGCGATCCCACTGAAAGTGCTGCCCGTTCATGGCGATGTAGACGCCGGGCGGCAGCACCTCTGCGAACGACAGCGCGCTCCCGAGATTGAACAACCCGTCGGAGCTGCCGAAGGCATACGGCACCATCGCGCCGGTGAGGACGATGGTCTTGCCGGTCACGCCATGCGCCACGGCGCGCGCCGTTTCGACCATCGTGTCGGTGCCGTGGGTGATGACGATGCGATCCTCGGGGCTGCGCTCACAGGCGGCGACGATGCGCGCGCGACCGGCCTCGGTCATGTCGAGGCTGTCGATCATCATCAGCGTCTCGAGCGTCGTCTCGACGCGCGAGCGGCCGAGGCGCAGCATCTCGGGCAGGTGCGTGGCGCCAAACGACAGCCGGCCGTTGATCTCGTCGTAGGTCTTGTCGAAGGTGCCGCCGGTGACAATGATGCGAATCACGGTACTCGCTACCAATCACGCAAGGGTTTCCGTTGGGGACTGGCAATCCAGATCGCGAATGCGCCGATGACGAAGAACACCTGCACCGGTTGGAACACCGCGATCGACAGCATGATGAGATCGAGGCCGCCCAGGAGCGGCAGGATGATCATCGCCAGCGTCACGGCGAGATGTGCGTTGCGCCAATACCGGGCCAACCGCGTGGAGCCCGCCGCCCGTGCGAGCGCGATCGTGATGACGGGAGGCAGAACGGTGAAAAACAGCTCGACCCCGGTACTCACCGCGCCGACTCCGCCACTGCCGCTGGCCAACATGCGCATCATCGACGTCGTCGTCCAGTAGATCCAGACGCCACAGACCAGTACGTCGAGGCCGAACATGATTCGGCCGAGCAATTGTCGTCGCTTCTCCATCACGCGCGCGCGCTCCGGGCGATGAACAAGCCTCGGCCGGTCAGCCCCTCCGGATCGTGCTCGACGTCGAGGCCTGCTTCATGAAACGCCTGCATCATCTGCCCGGTCGTGAACAGCCCGAGCTCGTGCACCTCGCTCAGATGCCGGACGACGCTATGGTCGTCGATGTCGTAGTCGAACAGCAGCCTCGACACCGCTCCGTCGATCTCCGTGCGTGAGTGGCGCGAGACTTTCACGCCATCCGACTCGCCGGTGTGCGTGAAGCGCTTGTCCGCCTCGAGCACGCCCGGCGGGAACCACGGCTCGACGAATGCGATGCCGTCTCCAGCAAGATGCTCGCGAAAACAGGTCAGCGCCCGCACCACTCGATCGAGCGTGCACAGGTAGCCGATGGAGCTGAAGAGACACAGCACGGCGTCGTAGCAGGCCGGCAGCTCGAAGTCGCTCATGTCGGCGACGATGAATCGGCCGGCCGGATGCTTGAGCGACGCGATGCGCACGAATGCAGGCTCGATGTCGATGCCGTCGACAGCGAAGCCGTGACCGGCGAGCAGACGCGCGTGCTCGCCTGTCCCGCATCCGACGTCGAGCACCGTCCGGCAATCCGGATTGAGACGACGCAGCAGGCTCGTCACCTGCGCGACTTCCGCCGAGTAGTCTTTGAAGGCCCCGTAGATGATGTCGTAGTACTCCGCCGACGCGTTGAACATGACCTACGCGAGTATAACGATGGGAGGGCCGCCTGAAGGCGGCCCCTACGATCAGGGATTCAGCCAGTAGGCGAGCTTGACGAGCAGGGCGTTCGACGAGGGCGTCGCGAACACGTCGCCGAAGTCCTGGCCGTAACGGAAGCCGTTCGGCGTGCCGGTGCCTTCGCGCCCTTGCTGCCAGACGACGAACAGCGTCGAGCCGGGCTTGTACTCCCAGCGCATCACGTTCGTCGTCCGGAACGAGAGGACCTTGAAGTCCGGTGAACTGTCATAGGCGTACGCCGCGTAGCGATCGTCGTAGCGCGCGGCCCGGCCGTTGACCAACTCCTTGAA
>Ga0075421_100010636_pt1 | contig 11374 bp, 7 predicted proteins | sample SoiMetdeltSBSDD5_FD_75292 | JGI IMG/M metagenome (GOLD analysis project Ga0075421, IMG submission 75292) | Bulk soil microbial communities from a Populus tree surrounding site in Tennessee, USA - Soil MetaG P. deltoides SBSDD5 | ecosystem: Environmental > Terrestrial > Soil > Tree plantation...
TTCCGGCGGTGGAAGGGGGCCGGGGTGTTCCGTCGGCGTATCGTGCGTCTGCAAACCGAGGGGCCACGCGGCCAGGAGGTCGCCCACTACGGCCTTGTCGATAACTCGGATTCAGGGTCGGTGAGGAGTTGTCTCGACGCCGAGGCGAAAGATGCCGACTGAGCCAGTCGCGTTGACAGACGCAATGGCCCACCCAACTCGCAGTACCGCCACACAATCTGCTGACCCTGGAGCGGCTGGCGGGCCTGTCGTCTTCCGAGTACTCGGGCGGCAAGATCGAGCGGGGCTGGGAGTACGACCCGGTCGGCAACGTCACGAAGGAGAAGATCCCGACCGGCGGCCAGACGCCCGGCACGGTCGAGCGGACGTACACGTACGACAAGGTCCAGCGGCTCAAGACCCGGACCGACGAGCTGAACCGGACCTGGAGCTACGAGTACGACGCGAACGGGAACCGGACGAAGGAGACGGCCCCGCTCAGCCGCATCACCACGTGGGCGTACGACAGCGGCGACCGGGCGACCGGCGTGACCAAGCCGCTGAACCAGACCAGCACCACCGCGTACGACGTCTGGGACAACGTCACGAGCGCGACCAACGCGCTCTCCCAGGCGACGACGTACGCCTACGACAAGGCGAACCGGCTGGTGCAGGTCACGGACCCGCTCGCCCAGCCCGCATCCATCCAGTACGACAAGAACGGCAACCGGACGGGGCTGACCGACCCGCGAGGCAACGTCCAGACGGTCGGCTACGACCCGGCCGACTGGCCGACGAGCGTCCAGACGCCGCCGGCCAGCGCCGGGGCCTGCACGCCGACCTGCGCGAGCGACGTGGCGGTGCGGACGGCGACGACCAACTACGACCTCGACGGCCTGGTGCGGAGCGCGAGCGACTTCAACGACGGGTCGCAGCGCACCTACACGTACGACTCGGCCCGGCGGCTGAAGACGCTCACCCACCCGGGCACGACGCCGGCCGTGGGGTACGCCTGGGACAAGGTCGGCCGGCGGGTCAGCATGGCCGAGGGCGGGGCGACCACCGCGACGTACAGCTACGACGAGTGGGGCCGCCTGCTGGCCGAGACGCGCGGCTCAAGCGTCCTCCGCTACCGCTACGACCGCCGCCACTAGACCCGAGTCACCTACCCTGACACCAAGACGGTCGACTCGACGTTCGACAACGCCGGGCAGCTGCTCCACCTGGACGACTGGCGCGGCAACCCGGCCGGGCGGACGCTGCCGAACGGGGTGGCGACGACCTGGGCGTACGACGGGGCCGACCGGCTGACCGTGGTGGAGCACCGCCAGACGGCCGGCGGGACGGTGCTGTTCTCGGCGACCTCGACCTACGACGCCGTCGGGCGGCGGACCCAGCAGGTCCACTACGACCCGGCGCGGGCGACCGGCGGGACGTTCGGGCTGCCGACCGGGCTGCCGCTGACGCGCGGCGGGCCGTCGCTCGGGGCGCCGGGCGGGCTGCCGGCTCCCCGGGGCGGGCCGTCCGTTGGGCCGCCGGGTGGGCTGCCGGCCAGTAGGAGTACCGTCCTGGCGGCGACGACGGTCCAGGCGTTCCAGTACGACCCGGCCGGGCGCCTCGTGCAGGAGACCCGCGACGGGTTCGGGACGGCGAGCTGGACGTACGACCCGGCCGGCAACCGCCTGGAGGAGAAGCTCAACGGCGTCACGACCCACAGCTACGCCTACGACGCCGACAACCGCCTGACCAGCAAGACGAGCGGCGGGCAGACCACGACGTTCACGTACGACAAGAACGGGTCGCTGCTCCAGAGCCAGCGGCCCGGGCAGACGATGATCTACGGGTGGGACGCGGCCGGGCGGCTGACGGGCGTCATCAAGGACGTCGCCGCCCAGGCGACGTTCGCCTACGACGGCGACGGCGTGCGGACCTCCAAGACGAGCGGCGGCCAGACGACGACCTACGTCAACGACGCCCGCGGGCTGCCCCAGGTGCTCCAGGAGACGAAGGGCACCAACACCGTCAGCTACGTGCCGGGGGTCGGCCAGCACGATCCGTCGAAGCCGGCCGGCGCGCCGCCGTGGGGCTACACGCTCGCGGACGCCCAGAACAGCCGGCTGCTGGTGGACGGGGCGGGGGCGCTGGGGCATCGCTGGGAGTGGGAGCCGTTCGGCAAGGCTCGCGCCGACGTCGGCAGCACCACGAGCCCGTTCAGCTACGGCGGGGAGTAGCAGGAGGACGAGACCGGCCTCGTCAACCTCAGCACCATGTCCCTCGCGCCGGCCTCGCTCCCCTGTCACACGCTCCTGTCTGCCAGCAAGGCTCGCGGGCCCTCGGCCATGCCGACTGTCTGACTCTACGGATGCCCCTCAAGCGCGGTGGACCTTGACGACGCGCCGTTCGGGCGATAGTCAAGCTGAAGGGGATGAGGCGAGTGCCTCGTCCACAGGCTGCCGCCCGCAACGTGCCGCCCGGTCAGTCACCCAGGCAGAGAATGGCCGATGTCCACGAATCGTGGAGCGGCTACTTCGGCCAAGCACAATCCGGCGCAGAGCTCGATCAGCGTCGCCCTGTTCGGACGGGCTGGAGCGACCACGAAAAACACCGTTTGCACCACGAATTACCACGCTGGACCACGAATATCATCGTCTTGACCACCGCCTACGTGGCGCCGTCCACGTCAGCGGCGCCACGAGCCCAGCAGGTCGAACGCCCTGGCCAGGTCGTCGTGGTACTCGTCGCGCAGCTTCTTCAGCGCCTCGCGCATCTCCGCCTCGGCCAGCGCGTCCGCCTTCGAGCGGGTCGGACGGAACGTCAGCACGATCGCCCGGCCGGCCATCAGGTAGTCGTACGAGCGCTCCCCCTCCGGCACCCGTCGATTCGGGTCGCGCGCCGTCGGGAACGGGTCCAGGTCGGACGGCTCGCCCGGCCCCCACGCCACCGGGTTGTCCCGCCCCGGCAGGTACCGGTCGAAGAGGGCCGTCCAGCGCTCCGTCTCGCGCAGCTTGTACGGGTCGCGCCGGCCGCGACGGTCGTCGTCGCCGGTCATATAGGAGACGCGCACCACGCCATCACGGCCGTACTCCACCCGGAAGACCTGCCCCCGTGGCAGATCCGAGACGTCGGCCCGACCGCTCATCGCGTCCTCGACGGCGAAGTACGGCAGCTCCTGCTCCGACGAGAACACCGCCCGCTTCAGGTGGTCGCGCCCCTCGTCCGGCACCTGCTCGACCTCCCGCGCCTGGGTCATCGCCTCGCGCACCGGGTCCAGGTACGTGCGCGTCCGGTCCACGCCAAGCTCGGCGCGCTGGCCCGGCTTGACGCTCTCGGCCAGCCGCCGCATCTCCATGACCTGGTACAGATCGGGGTCCGGCACCTGGTAGACCAGCCTCGCCAGCTCGATCGGGGTCAGGCGGCCCGCCCCGAGGAAGTACGCCAGGTCGGGGCTGAACCGGAGCAGCGCCTGTCCCGAGCCATCGGCCGGCTCGAGCGCGTACTCGATCGGCACCCGCGGATCGAGGTAGGCCCGCAGCCGATCCCCGCGCTCGTTGACGTAGTCGCGCACCTCGGTCGGCCCCCCGAGGTCGATCGACTGCTCCTCCTGCCAGCGCACCACGAACGTGTCCGGCGGGAGCATCAGCACGAACTCGTCGCCCGGCTGCATCGTCTGGGGCGTCCGCCCCGGGTTGGCCTGGAAGTAGGCGTCGCTCACGTACTGCGCGGCGCTCTTCCCGTCCGCCTCGAAGAGCGGCGTCAGTTTCTGGCCCGCCACCAGCGCCGGGCTCCCGCCGGCCCGCAGCCGGACCCGGAACCGTCGGTTCCCCGATCGGTTGTCGTCCAGCGGCTCGAAGTCGAAGCCCTCGGTCGGCTGCTCCGGCGGCAGATCGACGGTCGGCTGCGACCGTGCGGCGCCGCCGCTCTCGCCCGGCGCCGCCCGATCCGCGCCCCGCCCGACCACCCGCGGCAGCGCCCCGAGCACCCGGTCCGCCTGCTGGCACGCCGTGGCAAGCGCCGAAAGCAACAGCAGGAGCGCGAGGAGGCCCCCACCCCAACCGCTGCGCGGCGCGAACATCGGCTGCGCCGACGTCCTCGCCCGTGCGCGGGGGAGGGGAGACGGTCGGCCTGCTCCCCCGCCCCCGCGCACGGGGCCGTGGGGATCCAGGGGCCCCATGGTAGGTCGGCTGGGGGCCGGGGGGTAGGGGCTCCTCATCAGTCCGGCCTCGTCCAGTCCATCTCGAGCGTACCGCCCCGCTCCTGGCCCGGCAGGAAGACCTCCTCGCGCTCACCCTGCCCCGCCCGCGTGCTGCCGACGTTCCGGACCTTCGTCACCGTCACGCCCTCCGGCACCGGCCACGGCACCGGCTCCCAGTGGTTGCGCTCGATCAGCGCACGCATCATCTCGACCCAGACCTTGCCCGCCGTCAGCGAGCTCGAGACCTTCACCATCGGGTCGTTGTTCGTGTTGCCCATCCAGACCCCGACGCAGACCTGGGGCACGCAGCCGATCGTCCAGGTGTCGCGGTAGTCGTCGGTCGTGCCCGTCTTCACCATGTGCGGACGGTCCAGGTTCAGCGGCGTGTTCGGCCCGAACGTCGCCAGCCGGGCGCCCGGATCGCCCATCACGTGGAGCAGCTGGTAGACCTTCTTCGGATCGACCACCTGCTCGCCGCCCCCGCCGTCGCCGGCCCGCTGGAGCTCCAGCCCCCGGCTGGTCGTGACGTCGAGGAGCGACTCGACCGGCAGGCGCCGGCCGCCCCGTGCCACCGTCGCGTACGCCCCGGTCAGCTCCAGCAGGCGGACCTCGCCGCCGCCGAGCGTCAGCGAGAGCCAGCGCGGGTCCCAGTTGTCCAGCGTCGTGATGCCGAGCCGCAGCAGCAGATCCTGGACGGCCGGCACGCCGACGTACTTCAGCACCTTGACCGCCGGGACGTTCAAGCTGTTCCCGAGGGCGTCTCTCAGGGTGGTCTGGCCGTAGTACTTGTTCTCGTAGTTCTCCGGGCGGTACGGCGGCTGCCCGGCCGGCGCCGAGAAGTCGGTCAGCTTGTCGTCCACCACCACGGCGGGGTGCAGCCCGTGCTCGAACCCGCTCAGGTACACCAGCGGCTTGATCGACGAGCCCGGCTGGCGCACGGCCGTCGCGACGTTGACCTCGCCGGCGATCGAGCGATTGTAGAAGTCGGTGCTCCCGACCATCGCCAGCACCTGCCCGGTGGCCGGCTCGATCACCACCATCGCCATGTTGTTCGCCTTCGCCAGGCGCCGGACCTCGTCGTTCCGCCCGATGATCTGCTCGCCGAGCTGCTGGACGCCCAGGTCGATCGTGGTGTGGATCGAGAGGCCGCCCGTGAACAGCGCCTCCGGGCCGAACTGTGCCCGGACGTGGTCCTCGATGTAGTTGACCCAGTGGGGTGCCCGCTCGGGCAGCGGCTGGGCCGGCGCCAGCTCGACCGCCGCTGCCTGCGCCTGGTACGCCTCGTCGGGGGAGATCATGTTCTCGCCGACCATCCTGGCGAGCACCTCCTGCTGTCGCGCCCTGGCCGCCGCGAGGTTCTGGAGCGGGTCGTAGGCGCCGGGGCTCTGCGGCAGCCCCGCGAGCAGGGTCGCCTCGGAGAGCGTCAGGTCGCGCGCCGACTTGCCGAAGTAGGTCCGCGCGGCGGCCTCGGCGCCGTACGCCCGGTGCCCGTAGTAGACGATGTTCAGGTACGCTTCCAGCAAGTCGTCCTTCGAGTACCGCTTGTTCATCTGGATCGCCGCGAGCGCTTCCTTCGTCTTGCGGGCCAGGGACTGCTCGGTCCGCTCGTCGGCGAAGAACAGGTTGCGGGCGAGCTGCATCTCGATGGTACTGGCGCCCTCGGCCGCGCCGCCGGCCTGGACGTTGACGCCGACCGCCCGGACCAGGCCGATCGGATCGACGCCGGAATGCTCCCGGTACCGCCGGTCCTCGGTCGCCATCGTGGCGCGGATCAGGTCCTGGTCCATCTCCTCCAGCGGGAGGAACGTCCGCCGGCCGTAGCCGATGTCGTCGAGCTCGGCCAGGACGGTGCCGTCGCGGGCAGTGATCCTGGCCGTCTGCGGGAGCAGGCCGTCGAGCGGGCCGGCCTCGGGCATGTCGATCGTCTGCTCGGCCATCCAGCTTCGGGCCTGGAGCGCGGCCATCGCCGCCCCCACCGGCATCAGCGCGCAGCCGACGAACAGCAGCACGCACACCACCAGGGCGTTCAGGCCGAGCGCCAGCAGCATCATCGGCCGGCGCGTCTCCGGCGGGTTGCGCCGCCTGACGTTGCGACGGCAGAGCGCATGGGCCGGCGCGTGGGCGGCGATCTGGGCCGGGGCCGATTCCGCCGTGACAGGATCGGTGTGCCGGTTCGCGGGCATCCCGCCGAGCGGATACCGCCCCACCGCCGGTCGCTTCGTCTGCGGATGCCGGCCGAGCGTATCGGCGTGTCGCGTCATGCTGGCTGCCCCGGGCAGGATCCGATTCTCCGTCGACGGCGCGGCGGTGGCACCGCCAGCGCGCCGTCGGCGTGGAACGGTGCGCAAGGCTCATGCCAGTCAGGACGTCGCGCCGCTTGCGCCTCGCCCCTCACCCCTCGTCCCGCGCCGCTCACGGGGTCAGCGGCTCAGCTCCGGCAGCCAGCCGTCAAGCTCAAACATGAGCTGCTTGTACTATCACGCCGTCCGGCACCGGCCACGGCGCCGGCTCCCAGCGCTTCCGCTCGATCAGCGCCCGCATCATCTCGACCCAGACCTTGCCCGCCGTCAGCGAGCTCGAGGTCTTCACCATCGGGTCGTTGTTCGTGTTCCCCATCCAGACCCCAACACACACTTGAGGAATACACCCGATCGTCCAGGTGTCGCGGTAGTCGTCAGTGGTCCCCGTCTTCACCATGTGTGGCCGACCGAGGTTGAGCGGGCTGTTCGTGCCGAACGTGATCTGGCGGGCGCCCGGATCTCCCATGACGTGCAGGAGCTGGTAGACCAGGCGCGGATCCACCGCCTGCTCGCCGCCCCGTTGAGGTACGCCTCCAGCAGCTCGTCCTTCGAGTACCGCTTGTCCAGCTCGACGGCCGCCAGCGCCTCCTTGACCTTCCGCCCCAGCGTCCGCTCGGTGTGCTCATCGGTCAAGCACAGGTTACGGGTCAGTTGCATCTCGATGGTGCTGCCGCCCTGCGAGACGCCGCCGGCCTCGGCGTTCGTCCCGAGCGCGCGGACCAGCCCGACCGGGTCCACGCCAGGATGGGTGTAGTAGCGCCGATCCTCCGTTGCCATGGTGGCGGTGACCAGGTCGCGCGCCATCTCGGAGAGCGGCACGAAGGTGCGCCGGCCGTACCGGACGTCATCGATCTCGGCCAGGACGGTGCCGTCACTGGAGGCGATACGCGCCGTCTGCGGGATGTCGCGGTCCAACCGGCCCTCGCGGGGCAGGTCGATCGTGTTCTCTTCCATCCAGCCCTGCGCCTCAAGGGCGAGCAGGGCGACGCCGGCCGGCATCGCCGTACACACGCCCAGCAGCAGCACCCCCACGATGAATCCGTGCAGCGTGATCACCAGCGCAAGGGGCGATGGGGGTACGGCGGCTCGGCGCGGCGCTTGACCGCGCTGTGGAACGACGGGTGCGTCGCCAGGCCCGCCCGGACCGGCGTGCCGGGCTGGCTTCGGGTCCTCGTCGTGCCCGCTACGCGCATCTGCCCCTCGGGGCGCCAGACCATGCTGTGGCAAGAACGAATTCTGGGACGAGGGGACGCGGCCTCGACGTTCCGTCACCGAATCGAAAGGACACCGTCGTCCGGGCGTACGCAGCCGTCAGTTTCGCGTCGAGATTCCATACCCTGCCTGGACCGCCTACAATGGGTAGCGCCCCAGGGCCGGCCCACGCGTCGGCGCCGACGCGGGCGCCCAGACGCGGAGGTTGTCATGGCGATCCTCGATCCGGCCGCACCGGCTACCAGGACGGTCCGAACGTTCTGCAGCCTCTGCAAGGTGCTCTGCCCGGCCGTCGTGACGGTCGAGGGCTCGGTGCCGATCAAGCTGGAGCCGGACCGCGAGCATGCGCGCGGCGGCGCCGTCTGCGCCAAGGGCCGCGCCGCCCCCGAAATCCACGACCATCCGAACCGGGTCAATTACCCGCTGCGCCGGACCCGTCCGAAGACCGATCCCGACCCCGGCTGGGAACGCTGCACCTGGGACGAGGCACTGGACCTGATCGCGGCGAAGCTGCGCGAGATCCGCGAGACCTCCGGACCCCTGGCGGTCGCCTTCTCGCGCGGGACCGGCAGCGCGACCGGCGTCCGCGACGCCGATCCGTGGTTCGGGCGACTCGCCAACTCCTTCGGATCGCCCAACATGATGTCCGCGACCCACGTCTGCAACTGGTCGCGCGACGGCGCCTCCTACTACACCTACGGCCACGCCTCGCTGCCGATGCCCGAAACCAGCCAGACCGGCTGCGTCGTCCTCTGGGGCACCAACCCGACTGCGACCCAGCTCGGATTCGCACGCGACGTGATCGCGGCGCGCGCTCGGGGCGCCCGACTCGTCGTGGTAGACCCGCGCCGTGTCGGCCTTGCAAACAAGGCGGACATGGTCCTCCAGGTGCGTCCCGGCTCCGACGGTGCCCTGGCACTGGCCTTCGTCGATGTGCTGATCCGAGAGCAGCTATTCGACGAGTCGTTCGTGCGGGCGTGGACGAACGCGCCGCTGCTGGTGCGCACCGACACCGGCCGGTTGCTCGGCGCCTCGGACGTTGCCCCGGCGCGGCTCTCTCAGGACGGCCTGGCCGGCACCACGACTCCGTATCTGGCGTTGGAGGCCAAAACCGGCCGCCTGGTCGCCTACGACGCTGCCACCAGGCAGTACAGCCGATCGGCAGACGGTCTGGCGCTGCGCGGATCGACCGAGGTGCGGCTGGTAGACGGCAGCACGGTCACCTGCCGAAGCGTTTTCGACCTGCTGACCGAAACGGCCCACGCCTCGAACCCCGAGGTCGCCGCGGAGATCACCGGTGTCCCAGCGGGCCAGATCGTCGAGGCGGTCCGCCTGATCGCCGCCAGCCGACCGGTCTCGCACTACCTGTACAACGGGATGGTCCAGCATACTAACGGCGTCCAGGCCTGTCGCGCCATCGAGACCTTCTACGCGCTGCTGGGCGACTTCGACCGGGCGGGCGGGAATGTGATTCCCCCGTCGCCTCGAGTCGGAGATATCGTGGCGAAGGGCGCCCTCTCGGCGGAGGCCGCCGCCATCCGGCTCGGAGCGGCGGAGCGCCCGCTCGGCCCGGCGTCGGCCCCTCCGGGCAACATCGCCGCCTTCGACCTGTACCGCTCAATTCTGGACGGCGAGCCGTACCGGGTCAGGGCGCTGGTATCGCTCGGCAACAACGTCCTGATGGCGAACGCCGACTCGCGGCGGGGCCGCGAGGCGCTGCAACAGCTGGAGTTCTTCGCCCAGGCCGAGCTGTTCCACACGCCGACCAGCCAGTACGCCGACGTCCTCCTGCCGGCCGCCGACTTCCTGGAGAGCGAAGTGCTGTCGCTGAGCCTGGGTGTCCTGGCGCAACGCCGTCCCGAGGTGGTCGAGCCGCTGTACGAGCGCCGGCCGGACGTCGACGTCGTCTTCGGGCTGGCGACCCGGCTCGGGCTGGGCGACCAGTTCGGAGGCGGGGACCAGATTCGCGCCTACGATGAGATCCTGGCGCCGGCCGGCCTCTCCTGGGCCGCCCTCGAGGGCAAGACCGAGGGCGTCGGGATCGTGCCGCCGACGCGCTACGAGAAGCATGCCGAGGAGCGCCCGAGTGGCGGACCAGTCGGGTTCCCGACGCCGTCCGGCCTGGTCGAGCTATTCTCGGACCGATTCGCTGCCCACGGCCACGCGCCGCTGCCAGCCTATCAGGAGCCGGCCGAGAGCCCCCGAGGCACGCCCGATCTCGCTGCTCAGTACCCGCTCGTGTTGACCAATGCGAAGCGGCCCCAGTACCTCCACAGCCAGCATCGCGCCGTCGCCGCGATCCGCAAGACGATGCCGGCTCCCACCGCCGAGCTGCATCCTGATACGGCGGCCGAGTACGGCGTCCAGGATGGCGCCTGGGTCATGATCGAGACGCCGCGAGGCCGGGTCCGCGCCCAGGCCGAGGTCACCACCTCGATCGTGCCGGGCGTGGTGTGCGGCAACGGCGGCTGGTGGGAGGCCTGCGAGGCGCTGGGGCTCGACGGGCTGGACCCCTTCTCGGAGGATGGTGCCAACTTGAACCTGCTGGTCCACGCCGATCTGAAAGACCCGATCAGCGGCGGGCTGCCGCACCGCTCGTCGCTCTGCCGGATCCGTCCGCTCAATCCGGAGGGCTAGGCGGGGGCAGGCGGCCGGCGTCGTCGTCAAGAACAGGGGGACCGGCGACACCGGAGGCTTCGCCATGCGCCTCGTCGTGAACGACGACGAGGCGGGCGAGCAGTCGGTGGATGTCCTGGACGCCCGCGACGAGCGCGAGGTCCGCGTCGACGACGTTCGGCTCAAAAAGGGCGAGCAGAAGCCGTCGGGAGCGTCGACCCGAAGGACGGTGTCGCTGAGGCCGATGAGGGCGACAACGAGCGGAAGGTCCCCGTCCGTTGCACGAGCGGCGAGCAGGCGCGACCGGCGGCGACCTTCGAATCCGATCGCTCGGCATCGGGCCGGGCAGGCGAGGTCCGGCCCGATGTCCAGTCCTGGACATGGATTCCCGCCCCAGGCACCGTCGCCCGACCCCAGGCGAAGGGGTTAGGGGGTTTGCTCTGCCCCGCCCGGCGGCGCGTCCCCCGGGCCGCGCGCGACCCCGTCGCGACCACTCCGCCCCGACGAGATGTCCAGGCGAGATGTCCAGTCCTGGACATGACCGCCGGGGCCGTCCGTCCCTAGGCTGAGGTAGGGGTCCACCGACCCACCGACGCATGACGACGACGGGCGCCCGGTACGGCGCGCGAGATTAGGAACCTTCGATGCTTGGCTTTAGGACGTTCGGGCGCGGGGCACCGGTTTTGGCGCTCGCGACCGTCCTGCTCACCACAACGCTCGGACCGCTCGCCGGAGCGACGGCCACCCCCGCGCTCGCCGAGGGGCCGATCGTCCGGGATCACCGTGATCCGCACGCCCGACTCGAACTGGTGATCAAGCGCGTCACCGTCCACGACGACATGGACTGGGGCAACGGCGAAATCGACCTCTCGTACGAAGTCCGCTCCGCCTCGGACGGCTGCCGTCCAGCCAACCGCTGGAGCTGCGGGCAGCTCGTCGTCTCCGGCACGGTCCCTCGCTTCCAGGCGACGGACGGGTGGGTCCAGAAGCTCGATCGCGTTGTCCCCGCCGCCGGCGATACCCTCGCGGACTCGTCGGTCGGGCCCGAGATCGGCATCCCGATCCGTCCCGGCCA
>Ga0075421_100010637_pt1 | contig 11373 bp, 16 predicted proteins | sample SoiMetdeltSBSDD5_FD_75292 | JGI IMG/M metagenome (GOLD analysis project Ga0075421, IMG submission 75292) | Bulk soil microbial communities from a Populus tree surrounding site in Tennessee, USA - Soil MetaG P. deltoides SBSDD5 | ecosystem: Environmental > Terrestrial > Soil > Tree plantation...
AGATGACCGGTATAAGTTTACCGAGTACGTGAGCGATGAAGCCAAAGAGTATCTGGCCGATCGATACGGATACAAAACGTTCCTTCCACAGCCGACGGCGGCCGTGGAACAGGCATGATCTTGTAAGGGCAGGCCACCCTTCACGAGGGGAATGGGATGAATCATGGCGAACGGTGAATACAGTCACAACCTCGCGAAGCCTCGCTATTCGCTTAACTATGGCATGCGGTTGGAGTTGGGCACAGCTGCCGAAATGACCCACCCACACGTGCAGATCACACTCCCGGACGGATCGGAAGGGAGCATGGCGCTGCACGTCATCAACGGCACAACCGATGAAATTAAAGCTCAGCTACTTGAGAGCGTCGATGCCTTTTTCGACATCTATGCAGAAGTCGACCCAGACATTCCCTGCCGGCGCTGAGAAGCGCCGGCACCTTTCCTAAACCCTTATGCAAGAAAGAACCGATCATGCAGACGCTCGATATCGATCGCCCTGAAATGCCCGAGCTTCAGTTCGTACTACTGGTGACGGCGCTCTGCACATCCGGACTTGTCCGCTGCAATGTGACGGAACAGTTACGCAACGAGATATTTGACCGGTGCTGGATCCTCATTCACGAGGGTTCGGCGCCCGACACGGTGGAGGAGCGGGTATTGGATCTTCGATCCTGGACCGAGGTGACGCTCGACGCGATGGGAGAGATCATTCGGAGTATGTTGAGAGATGCCGGCATCCGAACTTTGGCCTGGGAGCATGCACCCAGCGTAACGATACGCACGAGTACACCTGCATCTCTACCTCTGATCGAACGGTTCCAGCAACTCTATCCAACTCCCAGCGAGCTGGCAAACAAAAGGTCGATGACGCTGTGATGCATTGACGGCATACCATCGACATCTTGTCATAGAGATCGAGGAGACTTTTCAATGGACAACGAAGACAGTCAAGTCAGGCAGCTACTGGGTGAGATCACAGCGTTGGTGACGGCATTCCCACCGGCATTGGAACGCCGTGCTTCGGAAATCGTCGCCAGCGGAAAAGATTCGGAATTGGCGGACAAGCTCATCAAGGCAGCGGATGTGATGCGAGATAGTGGAAACATGTATGTGACATGGGCGCGCCACTATGCAGGACTCTCTGAAGGAAATAGCGAGGACGTCGAAGAGGCAGAAGAGGCCGGGTTCAATGTGCAGGTCGCTCATCAATAACTGACGGAGCGAGCATTACAGCGAGAGACATTCAAACCTGATCGATGTGTCACATCGAGAGAGATGCACGATGAATCCATTCACTTCGCCGGAGAAAGACACCCCACAAAAGACACCTAAAAGACGGAAGGGCAGACAGGCTGACGCTCCACGACCCAAACAACCGGGGAACGATCTTACGTGTAATGAAGCGGATGTAGATGACCTTCTGTCGACGGGCGAACTGACGTAACGAAGATCCTTAGCGGCGAACAAAATCTTCTTTTAACAGCTCGGTGGCTGACTGGGGAACGGATCTATCCCGGCACAGGAACGGGCACTCGCGGCGCTACCCGCACATCCCGGATGAATGAAGCCTGACTACTGATCTGGTTTTGGCGGTGTCACGCGCCGAATCGCCGACTTAATCGTGAAGGACGATGTTGAGAAGGGAACTGTGGACATTCAACGTACCGTTGTATTCGATAAAGCCGAGTTTCCGGAACTTGTTCATAAAGAAACTCACACGGGAACGCGTTGTACCGATCATCTCGGCAAGGGTTTCCTGGCTGATGTTTGGAATACAGGATTGAGGTTCGCCCTCTTTTCCAAACCGCGCAAGTAACAGAAGGGCACGAGCCAATCGTTTCTCGCTCGAGTTGAACAGCTGATCCACCAGGTCTTCTTCGATGCGCATGCTGTGCGACAAAAGGTAGGTCGTAAAAAACTTGGAGAAAGACGGTTCTTCACTGAGTATGCGAAGCATCGTCTCTTTTGCGATACGCAGGATACTGGACGCTTCTAGGGCGGTCGCGGTAGCTAAGCGAACAACCTGACCAATGAGGCACGATTCACCAAAAAAGGCCCCCGCTTCCAACATCGCGACAACGGCTTCCTTGCCCTGCTTGGATACCACTGTCAGCTTGACCTTGCCTGTCTGTATATAAAAGACGGCATCTGCGGCATCTCCTTGAGAAAAGATCGTCTGCTTCTTGCGGGATGTGAGAACAGTCCTACCATCTCCGATTTTTGCCAAGAAGGATTGTGGAGTAAACGGGTGACGTGGTTTTGGAGCCATGGGAATCTAGAGTCTCGCGCTGGGGACAAGAGACGAAGGAGATTCCTGCATGATGTTACGGGACTGATTCCTGAACCAGTTTCCGTCCTCGAAGGAAACAACTGCCCTGAAACGTCGCTGAACTTGGATATCGCTGATAAATTATACATGGTGCAGAATAAACTTCCAAGGCAGCCCAGGGTGCTGTGACAGCCAGGTCAGCGATGGGTTTCTCATTAAGAAGGCCGGTTGACCTCTAACATCTGGCCGATAGAGGTAGAATTGCGAGAATTCTCGATGACATACACCTGCGTCTTTGGCTCTAATCTTCACGTCTTCCCAGGGCCATTCGATGTCCTCGCTCGCTCCCAAATTCACACACACTATCCTCACCACTCTTTCTTGCAGGAGCGCAGTGTGGTCTCTATCCCTTGAGAATGCCGTGGCACTGAGCTGTATTGATCAGATTGCGATCGGCCCGCCAGCGCATACTCCATCTGCTTCGGTCATCACACGAGACATGCTACATGATCTCAGTTACATTGTTCGGACCGCGAGTGGGTCGTGCGCACACACCCCGCCCGTAAAGAGGAGAATAAACAATGAAGATCATTACAGTCATGCAGTCGACGATCTGTGCAGTGTCCCTATTGGCCGCCGCAGCGTATTTCCCGGCTCAGGCGGCAGATCAACCGGGAGGAGGGAGTGTAGCCGAGTCCGCCACACCTGCTGTACCGGGCGTAGCCGCGGGAGCGGTGGAAGATACGTTGCAGGCCTGTATGGCTCGGATACCCAGAGATGCCAGCATCGGTCAGCGCATGATGGCTGAGCAAGGGTGCTGGCGGGATGAAAGCGATAGAAAGCCATTTCAGGCGGACTATGGCCCGCATCAGACAAGCCAGTGATGTCCGCGACCGTTTCATATTGCATGTCGTGGCATAGACGAGGCGCCACCCAATGTCCCTCGCCCCTCCTCGCATGAAGCGCCGATAGGATGCAGGGCGGCCTGATAAGAGTGCCGCCTGCATCTGAAGGCAGGTTGAAAGATCCGAGCCTGATCCTGTAGAGGAAGGCATTCAGTGCATATACTTGGCAAGCATTTTACAAGGGTGGATATTTCATGTTGATAGAACTATTGCGAAGATATGCAGCGGGGCTGCTACTCGTGCTATTTATCAGTATGCCGGGATGCAGCGGCTTGAAGGCTGGTGCAAACGGGACACTACCGAGTAGCGCGTATTTCGCTGTGGAGATGAAGGACCTCAACGCGCTGCACAGCCTTGCGCGAAAACAAGAGGCAGTCTTGAAAAGCTGTACAAAGCTCTCATGCGAGGATGCGCGCTATACCCTCGGATTGGTGGCGCTCTTTGAGAATCGAGCAGACGCATTGAATATCTTTCAGCAACTGCATACCACCACCCCCGATGGTCTGTTTGCCACGTCCAGCGCACGCTGGATTCAGTTGCTACAGGACAGTGCTCCCGCCGGCATGCGGACCAGCACATTATTTACCCAGTTCAGACAAGAGATCCTTCATGGTCTAGTGGATCGGGACGAACTCACGGTCAGTCGACGAACAACCGACCAAGAACGGCGGATTGCAGAGCTAAGACGGTAGTCTCACATCTGCCATTTCACACAGGCCACTTGTCTTCATGTTGCCACAGATATTCCTACAACATGGGACAAGCGTAAGCTTGAAAGGGTTCTTTGTATGACATTATCTTTCCGTCCAGAGGTACTGGCATTCATGCGTACGGCCGAAACACTTCTTTCTCCTGCATCACTGGGTAAGGGTCTGACAGAAGAAGAGCGCGAAATAATTGCTACGTACGGTAATACGTTGGCGGAGAAATTTTCGACGCCCGCTTCAGAATCATGGCCTGAGGATCAATCGTAACCGCTGTCATCAAAACGCCCAATGTGTAGCCGATAGCCTTGTATTGGCGGTCTGATTGCGAGTCTAGAACACCTGCACGTCTTCACCATAGCCCTCATCCTGCCTGAAATCGGTTCAGCCCACAGGACTGGATCCTTGTGACAAACACCTTCTATCGTGTTTTCTCCTGGCGATGAAGTCAGTCATCTTCGCTTGGCAATGGCGGCAAAGGAAATCCGCGACCGCCGGATCTTGTTTGCAACCCACGCATAAAGGAGACCGTGAGAAATGACACAGTAGCCTTCGTAGCATGTCAAAATTTGGCATAAGCTCTCCTCATGGGTTTAGCCAAGGGATGTTTCGAGAAAAATCATAGAGGTCAGCCGTCGACAGGTCTATCCTAGGCGTACCGCAGCACAAGTGATTTGCTCCATGGATGCTTGAGGTGAGACAGACTCATGATGTATTCGGCGATGATTTCACACTCTTCAGGCGTAAGGGCGGAGGTGAGTAATGCAGGAGAGAGAAGAGTTTCACTGATGAGAATAAAATCCTGTACCTCCTTGCGAACTGGAAGGGAATTCACGTGTGATCCCCCTTAGCTCTACCGCCTGAGCCCGCGTCAGGCCATGGTTCATACGACGTGTATGGTGAACCATACACTACGCATTTCGGCTTACTTTGGCAATTGTAAGATGTCCTTACGTAAAAAGTCCCGCTGATAAGGTCATGTCATTGGTCAGAGTGGGTGTGGAATGCACAAGCAGCTTGGGCAGGGATCTCTGCCGTACCTTGAGGCGGGGACTGAAGGACTTGCCGAAACTATCAGGCAGCTGCGGCAAGGATCTTCTTTCGCAAGAGGTCTACCGCTTTTTTGTCTCGGCGACAGGTCCGGGCGATGGCTTTGAATGAGACGCTTGAGGGTATTCGACTAGGCTGAGAGGACTTTTGATGTCCGGCTGGAAGGGGCTAATAGGGACCACGCCCGTCAGTTCGAAGATAAGCAGCATAAAGACGATGACAAATACGAAAGAAATTATCCTGGCCAGCCGTTTGAACTTTCGATTCAGCAGGTCGGTTTGGCTATAAAGATCCAACCCGGGCGGGACTAGCTCGGAACTCGCCACCTTGTGCCTCCACGGAAGGATGACATTTCCTTGTACCTCTTCCAGGTATCGGAGTTCAAGAGAAAATTGTGCAGGAGCCAGACGGCATGAGTTGACGTCAACCAGTCAGCTCACGCAGGCAGATGTGTGGGTTGGTGACCCGGGATCTGTCATCCTTGCACGCAGGATCTATTGGAAGTGACTTACCCGATAACGCCCATTTTTTGCAAAAGATACACGATCAATACGCACAAGGCGAGAATAAGGCTTCCAAACGCAAGCCATTTGGATCTCCGATCTCTCGAGTCTACCTTACTGAAGCGCTTGCCCGAGTATCGGTGGTGTGCGGTCATCTTGGAAAATACTCCTACCTGGCTTTTACTACTAAGTGTCGGCTCATGCAAGCGGCTACCCGCATTATTTCATGAAGCGCACAGCGCGATGAATAGGAGCGCCACGTTTGTGGACGCCGTAATCAGGTACTGTCCACAATTGGTGCTTCGCGGAGAAGGTCATTCAGTGCTTGGAGGGAAAGGTAGCTGCTGGTCCTCGCTATCGCGGTGCACGGTGCAGGGTAGAACTGTAGCACGAGGTCTGACTTCCGAAGGTGTGCGCCCGCCCAGCCTCGTCCATGAGTGGCGCTCGCTCTATTCTGGCCAACGATCTGGCCATCGATTGACAGAGACTCCTGGCTCCAGGCCATCCGCTCATGAAACTTGCCAGATCCAGTGTACGGTCATTCTCCCTCGATCTGCACACCGGCATTTGTCACCATCACCGCTGACTGTCCTGCTTGCCTGACGTTCCATGCTAATCCCCATGACACAATAAGCTGCGCGATTTGTTCGGCACTTTTGTCCGTAAGAAATTCCCTTGCGATGATAACAGTGTGCAGCTGGGCGCTCCGGTCCCAGATACGGAACTCCTGCGCCGTCCTGTCAAAGGCGTAGGACTCACGGACTTGGCAGGTGGAGAATTGCTCGGAAAGGTACTTGCGCACCACGCTCAGCTTAGCTTCTTCAAACGCACCACCAGCTCTCGGATTCATTAGATTGCTCCAACAGGTGTTGAAGAAATCACGCTAGTGACTCTGCGCTTGATGAGTGGATCTGTGCGGCTACGCCTAGAGGGCACCCATCATCGCGTTACTGCTGCGAGAGTGAGTAGGAGGACCTTCCACAGGCAACGTGATATGGAAGACAGTACCCGTGCCTAGCTCGCTTTCAACGGTGATGCCGCCTCCATGGGCATCGATCACATCTTTCACAATTTTCGTCCCTAGTCCCGTTCCGCCGATCTTTCGGCTGATCGCCCGGTAGGTGAACAGGCTGGCCAGAACTTCGGTGGTCATTCCTTTGCCGGTGTCGATGATAGACAGACACACGTTTGTTCCCGCCGGGTCTGTGCGGCCGCACACTGTTATGGAACCACCACGCGGCACTTCTGGAATCGCGTTGTTGACCAGATTATAGATCGCATTGAACAGCCGGCTCTCATCAGCCTGAATAACAGGGAGGGTATCGAGTCCATCCCTGCGCAGAACAACCCTGCGTTTATCGGCTAGGATACGGAGAGCCGCGTACACGCCTGCCACAACGTCTGAAATTCGGCAGGGAGCAAATTCCGGCAGCCGGGTGATGCCCTTGACCGATTGCGCCATCTCCCTCACCCGGTCCTGGATACGCCGGGATCCGCGCTGGATCATATCAATGAGTTCTTTTGTCAAGTCTCTACTAGGTTTAAGATTGCCGGCCACGCTCTCCGACAACCGTCCATAGCACTCCTCGAGTTCTTGCTCAAGGAGTGTTGCCCCGCTCACGATCGGCATGAGCATATTCTTGATATCGTGACCAATGTCTCCCAGCAGTCTCGCGACCTCGGCCAAGGCCTCGGCTTGGCGCAACGCCTCTGCTGTCTGCTCGCGGTCTACGAACTGGCCGACTTTGATTCCTATGTCGGCCATCATCTCGAGGATATCCTGATCCGGCGCACGGATCTCGTGGCTGAAAAACTCGATGACTCCATAGATGCGTTCGCCTTTGCGGACCGGAAACGCAACTGCGCTATGCAGTCCGACTCCGGCCGCCATCGAGGCGCGGCGGAAATTTGGGTCTCTAACCACGTCAGGAATCCAGATCGGGCTGCCACTCGCCCACACATGACCAATATGACCAACACCTCGTTGAAAGGTCCGTTCTCGGCTATCCTCGCAGAACGCGGACGCTTCCACTTGCGGGGTATGCCAGAGGTCAACAAAGCGAAGCACATCAGCCTGCTCATCCACGTTCCAGAACATGCCCAATTCCCAATCGAGGCTCTCACCGATGGCTCGAAGGATTTCCTGTCCTGCGTCTTTCAGGGTCGCAGAATCGGCTAACACCCGGGTTACAGCGTATTGTGCGACGAGCCGGCGTTCAGCACGTGTTGTTTGAGTCAGGGTTTTGGTGAGTTCACCTATCTCATTCATAATTCCCCAAGTCTCCTCGATTGCGATGTCTCAGAATCTTTCGATGGGCCAGGAAGGCGTCATGGTTTGCCAGCTATGTCTGCATGGGGGTCCGATCGCAATAGCAAGACAGCACGCTATGACGGGCCCACAGAACGGAGCGGCGAGCTACCGGACCTTCAAGGAAGCCTCCACAGCAGTTTCTAGTTCGCTAAGGTCGTAAGACCCTGCGACTTGAGCTGGAAGTTTGAGCACCCTGTGCAATCCTAAGGAGTGCGACGCATCTACGCTGGTCACTTGTGAGGGACCGGATAGCGCGATGACCGACCCGTCATACCCGTCGTCGCGCAGATTCTGGAGGACTATACTACCAGCCGGATTATCGAGATACATATCGAGTACGACGAGATCGGGCTGAGACTCTTTCATCTCTGTCTTCACATCCGTTCGGTGTGAGGGGATACAGACTGCGTGCCCCTTGGCTTCTAGTGACTTCGCGATCTGCTCTCGGAGGTCTGATCGATGTGTCAACAGCATGATCATGTCGGCTCCTTTCTTTCTCACAAAGGGCGAAGATAAATCGGTTGGTCTGTTATGACAGGGCGCTCTTGCGGACGTCGGTGTCGCTCGGTGTAGCTCCCGCGCGCCAAAAATACAGGGCTTTAAGGCGCGATCCTGCTTCCGTCTGCGATCAGAAGAAACTTCGCCGTGTAACGCCCCCGTGCCCGTCAGCTTTTTGTACTAAGTGGAGCGTGGAACACGAGGAGGAGTTTTCCACCCAAATAGGATCTATGCAGCGCATTAACAGCCTTCGCGGCTTCCCCCAGAGTTCCCATTTCCACTGCGCCGACACACAATGATAGGGCCGTGTCAGGTCTCAGAATATTGACGGAGAGGACATCCCCGAACTTGGAAAACATGCCTTTGAGTTCATCTTCGCCGACCGATGTGAGCAGTCCATCAATATGTAGGGTGGAGCTCATAGGATCTCTCCTTTCAGTGCGACCGGACAAAGTTGCCGGGGGAGCGCGATTCAAAGACAGAGTACACAGAAATGACGAAGCCGCCTGATCAAAATGGATCACTAGAGTTCATCGTCCACCAAAACCTTTTCGTCACGGCTTTCTATGGGCAGTCCAGTATTTCGAACAACCTTACCAGCTATTGTAACTGATTTAAGTTTCAGTCCTACGCCTTGTATTGGTCCAGCCGCTTAAGCCCGAGTCGAACTGCTCCCGTCTCCATTTCTTCACAACTGAGCAAAACGGATCAGCCGATCCTCTCGCCAGAGGGCTAGTCTGTGTGAGTCGATCATCACCAACCCATTTACGGGAAGGAGACTGTATGTCGAGATTTACAATCAGCGTCGTCATTGCCTTGATGTTGTGCGTTCCTCTTGCCGCGAGGTCTGATCCTCAAGGTGAGAATCTCATGGCAAACCCGGCATCGGGGACGGAGTTCGCATCCAACGCCAAATGCACCGGACAGTCTCCTTGCCAGAACGTTACCGGCGAGGTGGTGACTATCGAGGAATCGTACTTGATCCGAGAATCCAATGGGCGCGAAATTCACATGAAGGTGACGCGTGATTCCAACATGAAAGCGCTGCCGAAGGTAGGGGATTCCATCGCTGCCCAATTGAGCTCTAATGGCGAGGTACAGTCCATCACCAAGTTGCCCAAGGTGCTCGATCGACAGGACATCCCGGTTCCCTCGAACACCCAAGGGAATCTGCGTTAGCAGCTGAGCAACACGAGGTGAAATTGGAAGAGCACTGTGGATGATCGTGAGGCTGCGAAGGCTGCTGGAGGGCAAACTCTAGTCACGTTCAAGCCCATGCAAAATCGCTCAACATCGCCATGGGAGCCGAGAAAAAAAGGATCCAGGCGGTCTTAGCGTAATCAGTGCCGTCAAAAACGTAGGAGGTGCCGTCATGTCGATTATAGGATGGATTATATTCGGGTTGATCGTCGGTGTTGTGGCGAAGCTGTTGATGCCGGGACGTGATCCTGGAGGAATGATCGTGACGATCCTCTTGGGGATCGTGGGAGCGCTCATCGGCGGGTTTATCGGTCGCGTTCTTGGATGGTACGGGGAAGGCGATCCGGTCGGCTTTATCATGGCCGTGATCGGGGCGATTGTGGTGCTGTTCGCCTATCGCAAAATCAACGGCCCGTCTCCGGTCGGGGCGTAGGAGGCTTGGCATGGCTTAGACCACACACCGGGATCTTCACGCGACGATATTTGCTAGGTGCGAGTCGGGCGTGTACCTAGTCGGTGGAAGAAATGAGCAGCGATCGGGCGCGAAAAGGGCGTGACTATACCCTAGAAATCGTGGCGCCTGGAGGTTAATGCAGCTCTGCAGAATCATCCTGATGAGATGAAGGGGCACTCGCTCAAACATCCCATCGACCGCATTTTGACCAAGTCCCAGTTGCTGAGAGAATGAAGGCGTCACTCCTCTTTACCACGGTGCATAAGGCTAGGTTGAACTAAAACGGCCATTCGACATGAAGGCACCAATGTTCTATGCAAAAGCTGCAATCACCAGGCCTTGTGGCAGGAGCCGCGGCAGCGGTTTGGCGTTTAACGATTTTCGCTAGCGGTTCAGTCAGGGATTTAGTGCTAGAGGACATTCTTTCAACTCTAACCGTGCCTTCTGCCACACCTTCACCTAGGCTGTTTCTAAGGCGAGATTTCCACGTATTGCCCTCTTTCGCTACCCACACATAATAAACCCCTCTTTTCAGGGGTTTCATGTCTTTCTTCAGTACGTATTTTCCAATAAATCTCCGCCTTCAAGATCGTCCGGCATCATGACTACTAGGTCAGCGGCTGGATATACCGCTTGGTCTTTTCTAATGTCCGCTCCCTGGGTAACGTACTGCTTTCCTTTTGCATATTCGACATCGATTGTTTGAGCAAACCCATTGGCTCTGCACAGAAGGGAAAGAGAACAAATTAGCAAGACAGATGCGAGCCTTGGTTTGCAATACCAATACATCGTATCTCTCCCCGTTACAAAGTCATGGTAAGAACCAGTTCGCAAAGTAGCGAGCTGAAACAAGTTCCTGAATTACTCCGGCGGTGACTGCCTTCCCCTTTGGGCATGTTATCGGCCTTCAGAAAACCCACGTAGATTAGGATGACCGAAACTTCAGGTCAAGCAGCTGCACGACCCGGCGAAGCCTTGTCCCCATGGTATTCGAATCGATCACGGAACTGTCAATGACATGGAGGCTTGACTGCCCAGGGGTATTGAACGGAGTAATCGAACTGCGGAGTAGTACATAGTTGGGTGAAGGGCTACTTTCACGGTACTGACCGACACCGACGTTCCCTGGTATAGTGCGCCACAAGGAAGAGCGTCAGCGTCGTTGTCCTATTTCTACTGTGACAGATGGCTCGGCGGCTCATTTTTGACTTTCAGTTTCTCACCTCGGCATGGTCTATCCCTGGTCGAAGACTCCGACCCCTGACGGTGCCGTTGCTGCTTGCATGGAGTGTAACGATCACTCCCTTGAGCACTATCACCGCTCAGGCCGAGTGGTATGTCGGTGCGTATGGAGGGCTGAACAATCCAGGCGCGTTCTCGAATGTCACCGTGTCCGATCCGACCCTCGGCGGCGGCGTCAGCAACGCCCGTATCAATGATCTCGAACTCAAATCCGGTCTGGTGGGGGGTGTCAAGGGC
>Ga0075421_100010638_pt1 | contig 11373 bp, 13 predicted proteins | sample SoiMetdeltSBSDD5_FD_75292 | JGI IMG/M metagenome (GOLD analysis project Ga0075421, IMG submission 75292) | Bulk soil microbial communities from a Populus tree surrounding site in Tennessee, USA - Soil MetaG P. deltoides SBSDD5 | ecosystem: Environmental > Terrestrial > Soil > Tree plantation...
CGGCACTTACACCACTGTTTGGAATGCCTGAACGAGTTTACGGAACTGGTACTAGGAAAGCGCGATGCTAAGCAAGACACTTAGGAAAGACGAGTTAGAACGCCGTAGATCCGAAGCAGGAAGCACCTTCGTCCGAAGCACGTTCATAACATCATCCGAAATAGATTACAGCTCTGCATGCGAATAGGCCGGTTCAACGATTGTGGTTGTTGTTAGCGATCGCCATCGAACGCCAGCGGTCACCACACGAGACAGACGACTCGCACGGTGGCCAAATCACTTGATTGGGCCAGCCCTCAACAGCGAGCGGCGCGGGGCCATACCTTCAATGCGATGCCGTCGCATTTCCGGTAGGGTTTTTCGCCACCCTTCCGCGCCCGAGAATATCCCGAACGGTGGCGCGAGCGATCCCGTGCTGCTTCGCGATGGATTTAATCGACTGACCGGCTGCGGCACATTGCCGGATCTTCTCGCGGTCCACTATCACAGTCGGTCGGCCCAGGCGTTTCCCTTGCTTCCGTGCGCGATTCAGCCCCATATGGACACGTTCTTTAATTAAATTCTTTTCCAATTCGGACACAGCACCGAGCACAACGAATATCATCCTTCCCAGAGCGTCGAGGTGTCGATGCTCTCCGACAGCGAAACGAAATCGACGCCCACGTGACTGAACTCTTCCAATGCCCGCAACAGGTGGCTGACGCTGCGAGCGAACCGGTCGAACCGCGCCACAATGACCACGTCGAATTTCCGCGCTCTGGCATCTTTCATCAGCCGGTCAAGCGCGGGTCTGGAGTCCTTCGAGCCGCTGATTCCTTCGTCTCCATACTCTTCGACGATTTCAAATCCACGGTGGGCGGCATACTCGCGCAATGCCAAAGACTGTGTTTGGATCGTCTGGCCGTGGCCCTTGGTGCTGATGCGCATGTACAGCAAACAAGGCAAGAAGAAGGGCGAGCCGATCATCGACAAGATCGAGGCAGCCAATTTTCAGCACGACTTCAGAAGAACCGCAGTACGGAATCTTGTGCGGAAGGGAATTCTCAAGCGGTGGCAATGAAAATGACAGGCCATAAGACCCGGTCGGTGTTTGAGCGGTATAACATCGTTAGCCGGGGCGATCTTGTCGATGCCGCTCGCAAGTTGAATGCGCCATCGGGCACGGTTTTGGGCACGTTGCACCAAACCCGGGCAGTCCCGCTGTCGCAAGTTGCTCTAACTTGTTAGAATCGAACAACGGCCCCGTAGCTCAGAAGGATAGAGCAGCGGTTTCCTAAACCGGAGGTCGGCAGTTCGAATCTGCCCGGGGCTACTTCCTTCAACTCCGTATCAGCACTGGATTTCTGTGATTCTGTCTGAAGAGCGATATCCGGATTTTGGTCCACGCTTGTAGAGGACTGTCACCTTAGGACTGTGAGTATCCTTTGGCTTGAGCCTTCTTTTTAAAGGAACCCAATGCACTGGTAGACCGTCTAATCGGCAAGCCGTCGTCCACGATTTATCGAAGCGATGGACTGGAGTTCCATCTTTCATCGCGAAAAAGCCGCATACTGCGGGAGGCCGACCTTCCGGCCAAATGCTCTGGAGCAGTCGGCGCAGCTCATCAACCATTGCGAAGGTACGGCCTTTATTATTCTTCGTCTCGCCCGGTTCGAGACGCACTTCGCCTGCGATCCTGGCTTGACGTGCTGGGATCGTAAAAACTCCGATCGTACAGTCTCCGTATCTTTCCCTCCATCGGGGGAATACCGGTGCGCGACGCTCCGGTTACGCGCGTGGCCAGGCGGAACGGCGATTACCCCGGCGCTGCTTGCGCCGGCCGGAAAGAATCGCATTCTTTTTGATCTGCACGTAGTCGCGCGCGATGCCGAGCCGGCGCGCTAGGTCCATGGCATTGAAAGGGGCGTAGACCTTGGCGTCATTGTCGAAGTACACATAAATATCACGGCGTTTGGGCGACCTGGCCATGGGTGCATGAATGTGCGCGTCTTTGGGTGCGGACCCGTCGCGCCATTTCTTGAGCCGATGAGCCCAACGGTCGAGAGCCTCGTCGTCGTAACCGCTGGTATAGAGTTCGATCTCGCCATGCAGCCGCGCGTAGACGAAGTCCGCAGTCAGATCCTCCATGTATGGCCATCTCTTTGCCGTATCGGCAATCACGAGGGCGATGCCATGTTCCCGCAGCAGCCGCACGAACTCTTCGGTGAGAAACGATTCGTGGCGGATCTCGATCGCATGTCGAAGACTTCGATTCTTTCCGATCTCCAGCCAGCTGCGATTCTTCATGAACGCGCTGTGGTGCCGACCGATCTTCGCAGCTTCCGCAGTATTGCGCGGAAGCCCGTCGAGGAAACGGGCGAGTGTGTCTCTATCGAAGCGGAAGTTGGGCGGGAGCTGCCACAGAATAGGGCCGAGTTTCTCCTCGAGGTGAAGAATACCGGAAGCCCAGAAGTTTGCCTCGGCTTCCTCGATATTCTTGAGCCGCTTCATGTGCGTTATGAAGCGGCTGCCCTTCACCGAGAATAGGAAATCCGATGGAGTGTTGTCATGCCACTGCCTGTAGGCGTTCGGAAGCTGCAAGGAATAGAACGACCCATTGATTTCCACCGAGTTTACGCAGCGCGCCGCGAAGTTGAGCTCACCGCTTTGGGGAAGTTTCGGGGGATAGAACTTCCCGCGCCAGGCCGCATATCGCCAGCCGGAGATGCCAACGCGCGTTTCGGGCATAATTCCAGAATACTCAGATGCGGCCGCCGGCCGAGCTCCGAATTCCCAAACAGCCCTCTGACAATTTGGCGTGTGACGGTGATAGGCATAATCGGCCTTTTCGGACCGTACTGAAAAGACCTAGCGACTGGGGTATTTTTTCTTTGCCATTCGGTTTAACGGCGGCAACGGTGGTAATGGCTTGCCACCCACCCAGCGATTCTCACGGTCGCAAACGGAAGCGAACATGCTTCGCAATTTTGAATGCTGTTTGAGCTGCCCAATGAAAACCAACACATGGCCGTCGAGTCGATGGCCAAGGCCGGAGCGCTGGGCGTTGATCGGCGTTTATCCTCCGGCGATGGCAGCGTTCCCAATCGGCAAAGCCATGAACAAAAACCTCGCAACGTTCGCGTGAACGCTGTCGCGCCCGGACCGATCTGGACACCTCTGATCCCTTCAACTTTTCCTGAAGATCACGTCGAGCTTTGGGCGCAAGTGCAATTTAAAAACCTCGTTCGACAGCGACTTTCATTGGTGGCTACGCAAGACGCGGTTCTTATAAGTACCGCGAATGTTAATGCCAGCGAGACATATCTGGAGACAGATCAGGGCGTATCCTCGATCCCCGACGGCCCAGAGAATCCACAAAACATTGCTCAGCAGAAAGAGCCAAAATCCCCAATTCCTGTTAAATTTTCGCTCTGACGCTACCATCCACGCAGCCACAACGGTTACGCTCATAGCGGGCCATTGCAAAAGCTCGATTGGGTTCATCTCACTATTAAAGTGCGTCGCATCTCACCTCGGTACCTCCGTCAATGCGCTGTCGATATTTCCAATCTTCGATTGTTACTACCGGGGTTCAATAGTCACAATCCGATCGAAAAGTGCAGCCCCCTGGCATCCTTCGACAATATCGGGCTGACGTTGAACTTGCCGGAACCGAGAGCCCTCCGGCTGCGATTGCGTCGATTGTCGAGAACCCATCCGAGAAAGTAACCTCCGGCGCCTCCAACAGCTGCCGTGATTGCCGAGGTTGTCCATACCCTGCGGTCGGAATCGGGCGTGTCGTAGGCGGCACGGCCAATATAAAAACCCGCGGCGAATCCACCACTGGCGCCGGCAATGGTCAAGATTGTTCGGTGTTTATGCGAATCCTTGCTGGGCGTGGTAGTCTGCTGCGCGAAAGCCCGGCCGGCCGTAAAAACAATCAGAAAACCGATAAGAAAAACACGAGATAGTCTCACAAGTCACCTCAAATAACTAATTTGTGGATCCATGGGAAACCTGGTTCTTACATGGCAATTAGGTAGCCAACTTGCTGGGTTTTGCGACCACGCACACTCGAGGTCGTGCGCCGATGGCTCGGGGATCCGAGTCATCCCCGCAGAGTATCGACTCGGTCGTCATTACGATAGCGGATTAGATTATTGGGTCATCGCGCCACTGCAATGAGTACTCTTACTTCAAAGCGGAGCTTTGTTTTCGTGCTCTCTCCGCACGCTGGATGGTTCCGGAATCAACAACCGCGCCCTTCCGCGTGATGACGCGGAAGGTCAAGTTATTCCCGGCAATTTGGGCGAGCATGAAAACGTTGTCAGCGTCGAAACCCTTTCCGGTGAGCTCGGTCTTACCGATGTTTCCTTCGCGAAGCTTGGCGCTGGATCCGATGATGAAATAATTAATGCCCTTTTGCGGCTTGATCCGCTCGTAGAAGTGTTCATGTCCTGTCAGGACCACGTCTACGCCGTTGCGAACCATTACCGGTTCCAGAATCTCTCGCAACTCGAGATTGGAGCCGTGCTTTTCACCTGATGAATAGATCGGGTGATGAAAGAAAACAATCTTCCAATCACTGCCCGACATTTTGAGTTCTTTCTCGAGCCACGCGAGTTGCTCCGGATCCATGTAATTGCTGTCGAGGGAGAAGAACCGGACGTCGGCCTTCGGCTTGAACGAGTAGTAACGCTTTCCGCCCATGTTGAAATGCTTGTAGTCAATCTGGCGCGGCGGCTGATCGTGATTTCCGAGTGTCGCGTAAAATTTGACGCCGGCGGTCAGCAGGCCCTGGAAGGGTTTCTCGAACTTCTTACGAAAGTCTGACGGCGTCTCGCCTCCATAGATGTTGTCGCCAAGCATCAGAACCGTGTCGAATGGGAATTCCTTCACACTGCCCGTCAGCTTCTCAGCAATCTGGTACTCACCGGAACCGCCTGTTCCGGTGTCACCGATAATTGCGAAACGGAACGTATCCTGACTTTCGCTGATGAGTCCAGCGGTGAGGATCGCGAGTAACAAATAACAAAATTTCAAACGCATACAAATCACCTGATTGCATCAGCCATGAAGTCAACGATGAAATTGCCTGTTGTGTCCCAGAGGATAAGCGTGCGCCCGATGAATCGATACTGCAGGGACTCGGGCAGCAGCGGAAGTCTCTTCAGCACCGATGGCGGTACCGTTGATAACGGGGCGGCAGAGGGGTAGGGGCCATGGATCACGATCTTCGGACTGGTCTCCGCTTCCGGACCCTTTGGATTCCCTTCGCCAAGGATCATGGAACGATTCTTTCGGCCTGCCTCACCGCTTGTTTCCTGCTTGATGATTTCTCGGAACATCGGCTGAACTGCGGGAATAAAAATATCGCCTTGGCGGGCTAGCGGCCGGGCGGCTCGAATTCCGTCCGCAAATTCCTTCTCGCGCTGCACGATAACCTTTGGGTCTGTTTCTTTTTTCAGATCGGGGACTTTGTGGTCGATTTCTTTGTGCAGTTTGGCATACTGATCGACGCGTTTTTCGAACTCGTCGAGCGGTCCGGAGCCGAAGAGGATAGCTACAAGCAGCGAACAATACAGAACAAACATACAGACTCTTTTCTTATGCGATTCCAGATAGTCGTACTTCAGTACGTGCACGATGGGTTCCATTAGCTCCCGCGCTGCAAACCCTTCAAATGCGCCGGGAGGTGGTAGCCGGATTCCGTCTTCCGGAGCGTTGTCGCTCGCAATGAGGCCCGTGCGAATTGGTCGTCGGTAATTTTGCCTAGATACTGGAGTCTGACGGACGTAAGGCTAATCAGCCGCACCTCGCTCGGCGGCCGGAGATCCGCCACATTCGAGACTGTTTATTCTTCATGGAACTATCGATGCGCCGAGCGCAGCTTCTTCATTTCATCCGAAACTTTGGTCGTCGGCTGTTGGCCCATATACTGAAGGCACCTTCGATCCAAGCAGGCGCAGGTACACCGTCATCTGTCCACGGTGATGTGCCGAATGCAGGAACGTATCGCGAATTACCTGGTGACGCGGCTGCTCGAATGCGAGGTGACCACTCGCAAGGAGGCGCCAGGATGTCTCAAGGTGCGCTTCGTTGGTCCTCTGTAGGGCCTCTCGCGCCTGAGCAACGGCCTTGTCGAGCGCCGCAACCAGTTCCGCGCTCGTGTTCAGTGGCGCTGGTTTGTAATTCGGTCCGTCTTTCGGCGCGATGTCCAGCTCGTCCAGCGTGATGGCCAGACCGACCCACGATGGAATGTTCGCGACCAGATCCGACAAGTAGCCGAGCTCCATCGACCGTTCGTGCGGCTTCCAGTCGCGCCTGCCCGGCGGTACCTGTTCGAGGACACGCCGCGATTTGGCCGCTTCGCTCTCGAGTTCTACCAGAAACCTTTCAATCATGGTCATCGCTGTTACCTCCGATACAACGTTACCGCACTGGGCTCGCTGTCGTCGACCGTCAGCGTTCCTCATGCAGTTGAGATTAGTGCGACAGTCATCGCGCCGAGGGACGATTGCGGCGAGTGCGCAGACTTTAGTGAGAAAGGTCGGCGCAAGGAACGTGCCGCGAACTTGGACCCCAGAACGTGAAGGCTAGCGGGCTAGCCGACCATCCCCCAGCGGGAAGAATTCCCTCCGGCGGCGAACGATCCGTAAGCGAAACACAGCAGTCGGCGATCCATCCGATGATCGCCCGGCTGCAGAAGGTGTGACTCACAGGTGTGCTTCAAGCCTGTTGCGCTACAGAGATACGATTGGTTTTCCGCTGCAAAAAAATTGAAGTGGGGCGCAAATTTCATGAGTGGTGTTTTACATGCTGCTTAAGCAAACCAGTACGCTCTAAAACGTTTCTTTCAGGAGGTTCGCATGCTTTGGACAGTTTTCGTCGTGCTGCTCGTTTTGTGGCTTCTGGGTATCGTCACGTCGTACACACTAGGTGGGTTCATCCACTTATTGTTGCTGCTAGCAGTGGTCAGCTTAATCATTGGATTGATTCAGGGGCGCAGAGTTGTGTAGCGGGGAGACCAGTGGACGTGCCGTTGCAGTGAGGTTCGGGATACAATCCCGGAGATAAGCTCTATTGGTTGTTACGCCACGTCGATGAAGGTTTTCCATTGTACACACTGTCAACAGTTGGTTTTCTTTGAGAACACCGTATGTGTGCGCTGCAACCACAAGCTCGCTTACCTGCCTGATCTCGAGGTGGTCGGCTCGCTGGACCGTATTCAAGATGATTTGTGGCAATGCCCTCTGCAGGAGCAAGATCGGACATACCGTCTGTGCGATAATTACACGCGAGAGAATATCTGCAACTGGGCTCTGCCCCCAGATGCTCCCCATACACTATGCGATTCCTGCCGCTTTACGCAGGTTGTTCCGGACCTCGGCGAACCAGCCAATAGAGAAGCCTGGTACAAGCTCGAAGCAGCGAAACGTCGACTTCTGTACAGTCTCCGGAGACTCGGATGTTTCCCTAGCAACAAGGCCGATGATCCCGAACGTGGGTTGGGTTTTCAGTTTCTTGCTTCTTCTGAAGCGGTAGTGGATAAACCCGTCGTCACAGGCCATGCTCATGGGATCATAACTATCAACGTGGCAGAAGCGGACGACGCCGAACGCGAGCGCCGCCGATACCAATTGCACGAGCCGTACCGCACCCTACTCGGTCATTTCCGACATGAGGCCGGTCATTATTACTGGGACCGTCTGATCAAGGACAGTCCAATAGTTGATGCCTTTCGCGATTGTTTCGGCGATGAGCGGAAAGAGTACACGGGAGCTCTTCAAGATCACTATCAACAGGGTCCGCCTGGGGACTGGCCGCAGGAGTTCGTCAGCGCGTATGCCAGCGCACACCCATGGGAGGACTGGGCCGAGACCTGGGCACACTACCTCCACATCACCGACACGATTGAAACGGCCACTGCGTGCGGATTGTCCCTGAATCCTGGACGCTCGGATGAGCCGAGTTTGGAAGCTGGGGCTGTTCCACGCAACTCTCAGTGGGCATCATTTGACAGACTCCTCGACAGTTGGTTTCCTTTGACGTATGTGCTCAACAACCTAAATCGGGGTCTCGGACTGCCGGACGCATATCCTTTTGTGCTTTCGCCTTCGGCAATAGATAAGTTGCGATTTGTTCACGTGGCGATCACGAAATTTCGCAGCGAATCGTAATTTGAGATTGATCTATGACTCAAGCAACCTTCAACACTCCTGGGACTCGACCTTTGAGCCCAGGACGCGACCGGCAAGGTCCACTTTGTCACTTAAAGCCATGTCTCCATCAACGAGCGGGATGAGAAGATGGCGGACCCCGGGCTTCAATATGTTTTCCAGGAACTCCAGGGCGTTGTCATGCTCGCTCTTGACTTCCGATTGCAATCCCACAAACGCGCTTTCAAGATCGCTGTCGGGGTGGAGCAATTTGAGTAGGCGGAATATTCGTTCGAGTTCGTGATCGATTGATTCCCGCAAAGGACCGCTGACGGATTCCCGCCCGAGATAGCCGTCCATCGTGTCCATGGCCTGATAGGAACGATAGTGGCTCATGATCTCTGATGCGAGCACGGCCTCGATCCTTTGCGCGTCGAGCTCAATCTCCGGATAGAGTTCTTGAAGCTTGTTGAGCGCCGTAATTATCCGAAATCTCAGAACGTTGTCCGTTTGACTCAGGTTCGCTGTCAGCGCATCATGCGCGTCGCGTCCAGCAACAATAACGAGTAAGTCCGGTATTTCTCGCTTCACATCCACCGTCACGGTCGGGTCCGACAGGTGATCACGAAGGCTGTCCTGAATGTTTTCGCCCATGCGGACGAGGGTCTCGCATGTCACATCTCTTACTTCCGGATTGCCGAGCAACTTGATGATGCAAGGTACAGCTTGCGGTTTTTGGTGCACCCGGGCTGTTCGGACCGCTTCGCGCAAGACAGCAGGATCGTCGTCTTCGAGTAGTTGAATCAAGTACCATGCGAAGGTTTCCGGAAGCAGCCGGATGAGCCGTGCGCTTTCGACCCGTGCCCGTCCTCCAGTAGGTCCGCGGTCATTGATCATTCCATCCAGGATCAGCCGTGCGGCGTCAAGGTTGGATTTGTTTTCCGATCGAGCCAGAAAAGCGACTGTTGAAGCCTGGATCGAAAAGTCTTCAAAATCCCGCAGATGTTGTATACGCGTGAGCGGATCAACTGTAGTGTGCTGCGCGAGGAAAAGCAGGGACTCGGTTCGGACGCTGAGGTCTGGGTCATGCAGCAACTGTTCAATCCGTGGTAGCACGCTAAGATCTCCCATGTTGCGCAGTACTAAAATTGCCTTTGCGCGAACCTCGGGGAGGTCGTGATCCAGAAGCTCGCGGATCGAAGAATATGGTACGTCCCATCGTGCTGTCTCCAACAAGCCAAGCACGTAGACAATTCTCGACGGGTCACTTGAGTGCAGTTCCTTCACGAACATCTGCTTAGCAGAAATGTCAAACTCGGGTTCAGTCAGACGTTCAGCGTCGAGTCTCTGGTGTCTAATGCTTTCGCCGAGTGCGTCTACATACTGGCGTCCAGCACGCTGCGCCGTGATGACCCACAGGAGCAGTAGTCCGAGACTGACCCAGCCGACTTGACTGGCTGTGAATCCGAGTCCGCCAATCAATAGCAGAACCAGAATGGCGGCGAGCCCATCGCCGGCTCTCAACAGAACAGTATCGAGAAAGGTTTTTGCCTGGATCTTGGTTTCAGGCGGTATGGGCAGATACAACAACTGAAGTGCAGCCGTATCGACAGAATATCGGACGGTCTTGTCCGTTCCTTTGAGAAGCGTTGCGGCCCATAAAGCGCCGGATGCAATCAAAACGGTTGTTCCTAGAAGCAATGCGAAGGGCAGAATCAAAAGGGCGATTCGAATTCCGAAATGGCGCACGATTCTGGGTGTCAAAAGCACCTGAATAACCAGTGCCAATAACCCGGTATAGGCATAGAACGATCCAAAGAATGCTGCCATCGCATCCTTGTTAATCAGAAACTGCTGCGCAATCGCGCGGAACTGCCAGCTTGCCAGCGCGGTCACTATAGAACAAATACAGATCAGGCCTGCGATGGTGGCCAAGTAAGGCGTGGAGCGCACGAGACGAAAGCTTTCACGCAGCGTCCCGGGACTCTCACCGTCGATGGCAGTGCGCGAAGTCAGGGAGTGATTCAGCTGGCGATCTTGTGCACGGATAACGAAGACCAATCCGATGGACAAGCCAATGGAAGCTGCCATCGTCAGAAGCAGGCTCTCGGTTCCAAAGGTCTGGGCGAGAACGGTTGAAATAAAGCCCCCGAAAATCCCACCGAGGATGCCACCACTGCCAATGAACCCAAAGAGGCGTTTGGCTTCTCGACCTGAAAGGACATAATTCGCGAGAGTCCAGACCTGGGTGACGGCCAGTACACCGAATATATCCACCCAGATGTACACGATCGGATAAAGCCAGGCAGGTTCTGCAAAATGCGCCGTCCACCAAAACGCAACAACATTCACCAGGCAGACAGACAATGTCCCCGCGAGCAGATTGGTGAGTGATGTCAGACGGCCGAAACGGATATACAGGGCGAGAATGCCGCCGATGATAGCGGCTACCGCGAAATCGACATACGGAAGCTGAACCGCCTTGAAGTGACCGAGGAATAGGGCGTCGCGCACAACCTGCCCCTCGGTAAAAGTCGAAATGATCAGGAAATAGTACAGTGTCAGGAATATTCCACGGCGTAAGTCGCCATGGCGGAGACTAAAAAACCGTTCCAGTCTGAAGACCATTCAATTGATTAATCTCAGCGCGCCGATCAGGCCGCCTGTAATTCCAGTTTGTCCATGTCCTGCCAGGAGACAACCTCTTCCTGAAGCTTCCAAAAACACAATCTTTTGCATTTTGGACAACGAGAGAACTGATCGTTGACGAAAAACAGAATCTCTTCAGTGCAGCACGCCGAAGCATAGAGAGCCAGTTGTCGAACTGGTTCAGCAGTTTTCATCGCGACGCTCCTTGATGACATCTCTAAAGGCACGTGGGGACCCAATGGAATGCGCTCCACACAGGAATCGCAATGATGCTCTACACAATGGACTTGTAGAGCAATTTCGTTGTGATGGCCTTGATGGTGGGCCGCAATTACCGGAGATATCTGCGTTCGATGAGGAATTTATTCCTGGCTAACACTGGGGAGTAGTGGCGGCAACTTGTTTTGCCGAGAGAATTCAGAGCGGGGCGTTCTATGCTGTGATCCATATAGATCACAGAGATCCTGATCCCATTCCTCGCGGTGTCTTCTGACCAGTGGACCGTGGCCATCACACGGTCCACTGCGCCTTAATGGATACGCTCGTCGAGACTGATTCTGTTGACGGACAGATCGACAGCAGGGTG
>Ga0075421_100010640_pt1 | contig 11372 bp, 11 predicted proteins | sample SoiMetdeltSBSDD5_FD_75292 | JGI IMG/M metagenome (GOLD analysis project Ga0075421, IMG submission 75292) | Bulk soil microbial communities from a Populus tree surrounding site in Tennessee, USA - Soil MetaG P. deltoides SBSDD5 | ecosystem: Environmental > Terrestrial > Soil > Tree plantation...
ATAAGAAGAGACCTTAATGTAGAATTAACACCAGTAGAAATAAAGAAACGCGTAATAAAGTATGGAGACTTTACCAGATTAAATAACAAAATTAATAATGAAAATTCTGATACTACTCACACTAGAATACTAAAAGACCCCAGTGAATGGGATGAATATCACAGGCAATATAGACAAACCCGCAAATCATGGCCTGTTATACCATTTGAAGAGATTATAAAAAGAATAGGACAATTGTCACCCCGTCTCTTAATAGGCGATTTTGGTTGTGGTGAGGCAAAGATATTAGAAAAATTTGGAGTCGATAGGGTTTTCAGTTTTGACCACGTCGCAATAAATAATAACGTTACTGCTTGCGATATTAAATCTGTTCCTTTATCAGATGAAGCAATTGACATAGCAGTGTTCTCCTTGTCATTAATGGGAAGAAACTGGCCCGATTACATAAAAGAGGCAAAAAGATGTTTGGCAACAAATGGGTACTTGCTTATTGCAGAAACTACAAAATCAATGAAGAGAAGATTGTCTAATTTAAAAGAAGTTCTCCAACGAGAAGGATTTGACATCTACAATGAAGAGGAGCAGGGCGATTTCACTTTCATTGAGGCAAGAGAATTATGATATTGGTCGATGCCATAATTGGTTATGCAATCGCAATAGGGGTACTTATTTATATGATTTCTAATAAATCAATCAGCTTGCCAGATGCCGCGGGAAAATTTGATGAAGACAAATACGAAACGGTTGCAATTGTCTGTGTAATTTTCGGATTTGTTATCGGCTTCATAGTAATAATTTTCTTAATAACTCTAAATCTGCTATCGTTTGATTTGAATCAACAGGATTATGGGTTATTATTGAGCACTAGCGCTACCATAATAGGTACGATACTGGCAGTATCGTTCTCTATTCTGATATTGGGACTTCAACACGCACTGAGCAGGTACGCACCAAGTATACTAAGGTATTTTATGCTTGAAAGGGTGACTTTAACTTGTTTCGTCATCTTGTCCTTCTCTACCGTTATTTGCATTTTTGGGCTAATATTTCCTTGGAAAGCTTTTATGGTTCCCCTTACTCTTTTTCTTCTTCCATATTGTTTCATAGTTCTTGGATATTATTATTATAGCAAATCAAAAACATCAACTACTTTAGCAATATTTGATAAGTTAAGAATTGATGGACAAAAATTTATCAAAAATAAATTGGAAAATGTATTAATAGAAAGGATTAGAAACTCTTCTAGAAAATCTCGTTCTGCTCAAGCTAATCAGATTCATCGCGGAACACTAAGATTAATGGTAGCCACGCTTCTCAATGATACTGATATACTGCGTCCTCTGCATCAAACATTAGAAGAAATGATTGGATTAATTCATAATTGCCTAAATAGTGATGATTACCAAAGTGTGAAGTATGGGTTAGACACTATTTGCGACCTTATTAGATATTACATTCATAAAAGGAAAGAAAATCCTCCTGATACACTAATCCAATCATTATACAGCCAGATAGAGGCAATAACAACAATAGCCATTGAGAAAAATAATTCGTATGTATTAAAAAATATCGTTAGAATGTATGAAGAAATAGGAGTTTTAGGTACGAGAAATGCAAATTAATAGTCAAATTACCACGGGTGCAATTTATAATCTAAATAATCTTTTCTATATTATAAATAGAATTGGTGATATCCATCTAGAAGTTATACGTTCAATGAGAAAAATAGCTGTTTCGTCTATTTATAACAATAAGGATGACGCGTCGACTTTATTTTATTACTCTGAGATGGTAAAAAAGACCAAGGATGAAAAATTCTATCTTTTATACAGAGAGATTATTGGGGCATCTTCAGAGATTCTTAATCAAAGTATTCGAATGGCAGTTTCCGAGATTGGAATAAAGCTACAAACTGAGCCTCTTGAGGATATATGGTCTGTTACAATGAAACGTTTGAAAGCAGGTGACGCACTTCTTGCATTTTTGCCCTTAATTGATGCCTCTCCAGGATTTCCAAATAACATATACGTGATGGTTACTAACCTACTGAACTTGAAAAACAAGGAAGTTGATGATTTTGCTATAAGAAGTTTTGAAAAATATGCATACAATACTGTGCCACATGTAACTGGATGTCTACTGAAGGTAATGTCTCTCGCAGTTGGTAATAAGAACTCAGAAGTATTCAAATATTCCATGAATACCTTTTATCTAATTGCGCTAAACTTGTTGAGCCAAAAATTGCGCCTAGAGCTCAATTATAATGACGAAGTTCATCGTATGATTAAGGAAATTTATTATTTTTTTACACGGTTGTTTATTGATGACGAATCGCTGGATGATTCATTATTCGACGAAATTTTGGATGTTCTTACAACACTGGGACTTCAATGTATGATATTAGGCAAGGAAAATTTGACAATAAAAGTTGTTAGCATACTCTTCGAAGCATGTTTTCATGTCGCTAAAATTGATAAATTCGGATATGAGGTGCCTAGAGTCGCAAAGCGCATTATGATGATAGGGGTCCAAGCTATAGAAATGAATATTGACCTTGTAACCAAAAAAGTACTTCAGGCACTAAAAGAGTATGACGAAAATATCATACACATAGTGAAGGAATTTCATCCCAGGACCAATGTCGACGAATTAAAAAAAGAAATTGACAGAGATGAATTAATATTTGAATCCGATATATCGCCGAAGGTTGTTCTTAATGAAAACGTATCAAATGGTGGATGGACTAAGTCTGGCATACTGAATCCTTCAAATCAATAACGTGGATAATATCACTTCTAGGGATTCCCATTTTATTAAGCCCTGAATTACACACATTACTCCTTTCTAATTAATATTTTTGAATCTTTAATGTCGAGTAACATATCATCCCCAGCCTTTAGTTTTAGGTCGTTTATGACTTGCGAGGGGATGGTAATCAAATGGCTGTTCCCGATTTTACGAAGCTTTAATCTAATCTCCATATCTTATAGATATCCGACAGATATACTTTAATATGGCGATATCCATATGATATGTAATGGATATCCTTGGTCAACAAGATGTGGAACAACATTATGATTATTGAAACTCTAATTCCAACCGCCGCATCAATGGGAGGCGGATTCTTTATCGGTATAATGTTTGGATATTTCGTAAAGAAAGTAACTAAGATTCTAATTTTTGTGGTGGGTGGAGTTATTGGTTTATTGGCATATCTACAGCAACAGCAAATAATTTCAATAAGTCAAGATAGGCTCGAAGCTTCATTGTCATCAGTTCTTACTACTTTGTATTCCTCATTTGATGAGATAACTCAAACTGGCGATATTTCATCTTTAGGAATACCATTAACCCTTTCAATGGCAGCTGGGTTTACACTCGCTTTGGTGAAGGGCTAAAATTGGTGGTAACAGAGATATAATGAAATTATTAAAGCAAATTTTTGACTCATTGTCCTGTAAGCCGTTCTCTGTCAGAGGATGCGGTTTTAAAAACATAGTAGGCAATGACGATATCAAACTAATACTTAATAAGGCCGTGCTATCTAAACGACCAATTCATATTTTATTGGTAGGGCCTCCTGGTTCTGCCAAGACAATGTTCTTGACAGAAATAATGAGAAGGTTAAAGAACTCTTATTTTATTGTTGGAAGTAATACAACAAAGGCTGGTTTAGTCAACCAATTATTTGAAAATGAGCCAAAATATCTATTAATTGATGAATTAGATAAGATGGGTGGTAGTGACCAAGTTTCGTTACTACATTTGATGGAAACAGGGATAATTTCTGAAACTAAAATTGACAAGACAAGACAAATGGCACTAACGTCATGGGTTTTTGCCACTGCTAATTCCTCTGAAAAAATAATTGAAGCTCTTTTATCAAGATTCTTAGTGTTGGAAATTCCAGAGTATACTTTTGAACAATTCACGGAAATAGCTGTTAGTAGACTTACAAAAGAAAAGGTTGACAAACAAGTTGCTTCTGTCATTGCTGAAAAAGTTTGGAATGAATTAGACTCTAGAGACATTAGAGATGTTGTGAAGGTGGGGCGACTCTCCAATAGTACTGAAGAAGTATCATTTGTGGTTGGAATAATGAAAAGGCAATGCCATAATTCTAATTTTCAATATGAATGGAGAGCATGAAATGAACTTTTGTTATGATTTTGAAAATTTAATTTATAATTGATACTGTCCAATTTTACACCTTCAATGGAGGAGCCAATCCTAACATTTCATCAATTCTTACTAGCAGTGCATACTTTCCTAGCGTTGTTGTATTGTTGCGTATTGAAGTAAGTTCTCTGCCTAGGTACAAGGAATATTGGTTATTCTAATCCAACTGAGTCAGCATGGTATTTACAAACGTGGAGTAGTTCTGGCCTTCCTCCATCTACATCGAGTGCTGTAGTAGGTACCCAATCCACTGCTGGCCTTCCACAACCTTTACCCTCTTCATAAAGACCAAAGACGCACTTTCCATCAGGTCTTGATGTTCTTTTAATATTTAGCGTTTTTTCAATTCCTTGAATTTGTTCTTCTGTTAACATTCAAATCTAATTTCGAATTACTTATTATTAGCTTTTTCGCATGAATGTAATGTTTATTTATACCTATAAATAATTCTAAAATATATTGTGATCTGTAAATTGAGTTTTTTCTCAACCACTGACATAATTTCTAAACCATAGACCTTCTTTTTGATTTTTTTATGAATTCAGATTGTAGTAGTATGTAGTAGTAAACGGCTACTTGTAGTAAGCGGATGGTACATGTAGCACATGTACCGTAAATTATCATGAAAAATAGAAAGAGCTATCAATGACTTCATATCACTGTATATTATGAAGGTTAACCCATTTGAAGACACACCAGAGGAAAAAAATCAAAAAATATTCGACCCTGCTAAATCGTCAGTTTCAGGATGTGTCTCATCATACTCATATGTTGGCATTGATTTTACAGGTCCTGCTTTCTCCTAATTCTCTAATTCCTGTGGAGATGGAGAAATAAGTAAATTGGATTTAGTTATTTTGTCCTGACATTCCTTTGCCCCTGTTCGCCCGCATTAACTGATAGTGGATTCTTCCGCCAGTCGGGCCAGTGCTGTCTACCTGATTCTCTCCAACTCCAAAATTAAATTAATTCAACAAAATATAATTTTCTTTAGGGGCCTATAGAAAAACATTCCAAAGTCAGTTTGTACTAGTCTGTAGAAAGAAATAGGAACTTGTAGTAATATGTAAGGTAATTTGTAGTACTATTCCTTACCGCAAGACCTGAATAGAAAGAGCTTTCTATAAGTTCGTGTCATTATATTCAATGATAGACCCATTTGAGCAAACTCCAGCAGAAAAGGAGGAATATGTTCTTGATATGATTAAACGTCATTATAGTTATCCTCAAATCATGAAGGCGTGCCATGTGTCTCCAAATGATATTAGCAGAATTAAGAAAGAACATGGTATCATAGAAAACAACACATCCAATAAAGCCAGCAAAATAAGTAAAGAAACGCAGGCATTGAAAATGTTTGGTGAAGGAAAAGGGTTATTCCAGGCAGCAACAGAGCTCGATATTGATGCCGATGATGTGTTTGTAATTTATCAGAAGTTTCAGCGTCTAAGAAACAATGAGCTATTCATCTCTATGTACGAACATGTAAAAGGGAACTTCCAGCCGTTTGTGCACCTATTTGATTTAATGAATGATTTAGGTATGACTCCCAGGTATGTTGGCCAGCTGGCAGCTTTAGGCACCCGAATACCATATCTAGGAAATATTTATTCAAATCTGTGTAGGGATGTTCAGATTTTGGAATCCCAAAGACAGAACCTGCTATTTCATCAAAATTGTGCCCAAAATCAACTTGAACAATTTAAGGCTTCACTTGAATTTTATCATAAAGAATGCGAAATGAAAAGAAATGAGCTAGATTACTTGGATTCTGAAATAAATTCAAGGAAAGCCGTTATCGAAAATCTAGACAATGACGATAAATACGTCAGTGTAAAGGAAGCTGCTAAAAAGGAAACAAAGTTAGTAATGCAAAATAATCAAGTGATATTGGCAGTTAGTCTTACTGCAACCCTTGAGGCGATAAGAAGGTATCCAAATAACCAGATGCTAATTTCTGACATTGTAACTTCGGAGTACTATTCACCAACACCATACCATAAACCTTGGTTGGAATCGCACACCCCTGAATTGTTGCAGTTGATGCAAACAGTTCAGAATGAGATGGCAGAACAGATAACAAAAATGGTGATAAGTGGAATACAAGAGAAAAAGTGAATCAGAAGTAAAGTTATTAGGATGATATTGTTTATTAATTTGGCCCTGTTGCTTTCGATTCATGCTTTTTTTGGGCTAGCAAGTTGTATAATTCCTTATTCATTTTTTTAAGGGTACTTAATCTAATCGGTAATTGATTCTTTCTCACTGCTGTGTTTAAACAATATTTTATCCTAAAAGAAAAATCAGTATCTAAAGTCCGAACCAGATTACATTTGTCCAACCACTCAGAAATCAATAGAAATGCTTCATCATATGATATTTGTCTAATATTAATAAGATATGGGGCTAGAATTAGTCCAATGGCATTCTTTCTGTAATCATCTATGGGTATTTCCAATAGTGATTCTATCCAAGGGATTACATTATTATGGTAGCCAGCTTTTCCATATCTTTTTTCAATTCTTTTCTTTAATTTCATTTCTTTTATTTTCTGGTCAACTAAGAAGGCATGGAAAGTACCAAGAAGAAGATTAATTGAAGGTCTATAACCATCCCATTTTTGGAATATCTTTACTTCACTATTGGTCTTGGAGCTTTTGGAGTTGTACGAGCCTGGTATCCTAATCATACTTGACTTAAATGATGGATAATGTGAACGGTCTGACTGTCCTGCTGTCAGCATGCTCTCGGCAAATCTGAGAAATTTTAGAGAAGGTTTTTCAAATTCTTCAAATTGTGTAAACTCCTCTAAAATGACTGCTTCTAATGGTTGATATATGTGGTAACCATTACCAGTGCATAAGACAGTCGGAAAACCATTAATCCTGTTTCTGATTAATTTCAGTGTTGTTTGTAACGCTCCTTCTAGAGATTGCAAATCACTAAAAGTTGATATGTCTAAATCTGCGAAGATGAAATTTGGTGGGTATCGATGAATTCCTTTGTAATCGGTGAAGGAAGGAAAGGCATTGACTCTGCAATCTATATTGTTTGACATTTTGAATTCATGAATCATATCTTCCTTTGAAAAAACTTCAAATTGTTTTCCTTGACTCTTACATGTTGATATGGTCCTTGGAAATATCGGTTCCACAAAATGGTTAAGAATAAAATCTAGTTCTATCGTATCAAGTGAATTTTATGGCAAAGGGAATAAAAATTCTGCGATATTTGAATATCTCCAAACTAGTTCTCACAACTTAGTAACCTGAGAATAGACCAAAAGGTGTTATTTTTTAAATTTATGATTTATCCCAAGACATCGAAAATATCGTCTCTATCGTCTTTCCGTCTACCATTATCAAATCGGAGCACGATTTAGCCTGATGTATAGAAACGATATTGGAGACGGTATTTTACTTGAAAATCAAGTATTAACTGAATACTCAGTCAATTTCGTGCTCACCTAGCATCTGGAGACTATATAGCCTGTGCAGACGACACTTTACGTATCTTGATAATTTTGAGTTTCTTGGGGCCCTGATTCTTTAAAAACTCTATCTCCAAACCAGCATCCTTCAATGCGGGAGCAATCTCATTCAATTGTCTACTTAGCCAATTTGGATGTTTTGGCCAATACCTATTTTTCGTATCTATATTAAGAGCCTCCGTATCCGCTACACTAACCAACTCGCCTAATAAAGCGGACGCCGATCCTGACCATTCGGGTATATTATTATCGCCTGCATCTCCATATTTTGTAAACATCATATATACGAGGCATGTTGCTATCTGGCTCGATTCTATGATTTCGTCAGTCTGAAGTTTGATGTTCCTGTTATATGCCTCAATAAACTCATTTTCTTGAAATCCCATGCACCTGGCTATGATTTCCCCATACTGAGACCAGTCAGCCATACGTGGATGTTCTTCTAGTGTAAAGTGTGGATTATCTTTCCTAAATTTCAGCACTTTAACCAACATATCCAATATGTAGCCAAGTAATTGTGGTATCATTTTTTCAAATTCTTTCTTGATGTCTTCTTCTTTGCGTCTATCCTTTTTCTGAATGCGTTCAAGTGGAAACATTAATCCTCTGTCAAGTAAATCTGCATTTGTTGCGGCTAGATTGATACCATTGATTGCTATGCATCTTCTAAATCTACGAATTATATCATCGTCATCTGTGTAAAGTTTTCTAACAGTGGAGCCACTACCTGAAACAGCTCTGCACAATTCGTCAGAAATCCAACCACTCAGTCTGGACACGTTGTCATAGAATGCAGTATAATTATGGCTTAATTGCTGAATTAATTCATTCTTATCGCGGGGAAATGATAGTGTATTTACTCTGCATGGATCGACCAGCATTTTAATCAAATCCATTAATGTTGATTTGGCACTTCCTTGGTGCCCATATGGCATTAAAACAGGCTTGGCAATATCCGGAATAAATAGTGATATTACATAGCATTCTAATAAGAGCTCATAATCTTTTCTATTTTCTTCTTTGATATTTTTATTCAATACCAGTTTAATGAATTTATCAAATATATCTGGGCTATAATCCCTTGATGGGTAAACCTGCGGTAATTGATTGCTATACCTACGAAATAGTATCCTATCGTTGACTACTTTCCAATCCTTTGATGTTATCTCTATGAACTCCCATTTTTGATTTGTCAAGTCGTAATACCAAGTCATTAAATTATTGTTAGTACCAAATTCCTGCTTTCCTGCTACCCTTAGATTGAGATTTATGCTCTCGCCATCAAATTCAGCTTCAGCACTCAATATGCCAATTGCGTCAATCAAGCTCTGGCTACCAAACACGGTGTTTAATTTTTTATGAAGTATCCTCGCTAACCAATTCCTAAATCTTTTACTGCAAAGAGAAACTACTTCCAGATGAGTGTCGTTACTATTACTTATTGGTATAGCTGCATAAGCAACTTGAAACTCATCCACAAATAATTTTCTTATCTCCTGCTTTGCAGTTTGTAGTACTAATTCAGAATTTGAAGAGTCTTCACTTGTGTTGTTCCTTTTATTGATGTCTTTAGCATCAAGTATTTTTTCACTCCATTGTGAAGAAATTAACAGCTTCACGGCTTCTTTTACTTGTACGACCGCCCTGTCTAATTTTTTGTCTAGTTCGTCCAATGTCTTTGTCGGGCTGTCCTTGTACACCGTAACAACGATATCTTGGTCTTTATACTGAAGCTTTAGAACTGATTCTTCTACTGTAATCTTAGTAAAACCGTATTCTCTTAACTTTGGTGAGATTTCAAATTCGGCCAAATTGATCAACTCCTCTTATTTTTATATCCATCTTCTAAAATAAGACACAATCCAAAATTTTGGAGTATCAATGAGTTTCCAAGGTTGAGTATTTTTTTCATTGTATCCACCCATGCGCACTCTAAAAATATTATGTCAACCGACCTGCTTCTTTTGCAAATAGTGTTATCAGAGATAAAGAAATTAGCTATGGTTTCAGCTAATTTTGTTCCATGTATTAGTAAACTAAATTCGTAAGGTTTATCTATGCTAGTTTTGATACTATTCATGTGAATTTTCTCCCAAGGATTTGACTGAGATTAAAGCTCTGGTGGGAGGACCAACTCATAACCAGAGCTTTAAATTCATACACTATTGTTATTCGCCTCCGAATCGATGTTGAGTCTGTACTTGGTTAAAAGAATGCCATTGCTAGAAGGCTTCTGCTCAAAAAACGTAAAGTCATCTATAGCCAGTCGTTTTACATGCATTGGGTCTATTGTTACGACAATAGAACCTCCAACCTTATGCGCCTTGCGGATCGGATATCTATTTTGAAGTTTTGTTGACATATGATATTGTAACATAATTATATCATATAAGTGATGTCGTAGTACGTACGACATAAATAGTACGACATGCCATAAATGTTATGCATAAAAAAAGAGTTGGTAACAATCGACTTACTTCATCACTCCAAGAAGAGATTTTAAAACACATCGTGACTACTTCAAATGCAGGGTACGATACGCTGACGCACCAAATTAGAAAGGCCAGAAGTACAATTATACAGAGCTTGAATACCCTGATCAGCGGCAGTTATGTAAGGAAACAAAAGATTGAGCCGGACACTACTAGGAACATCAACACTATTTTTAAGCCAACTACGAAAGGTATGTATTATTCAGTAGCATATCTAGAATTGACTTGGGACTCGATATTAAAGGCCAATGGAGAGAAAAATGATTTTGCGCAGCATAACGCACTCATGAAAAATGTAGCAGGAAAGACAGAACGAAATGAATTTGCAAAGTATACAGCACTCGCTTTAATAAATTCTAATATTTTTGATGACAGTGGAGAAATGAAAATTACTAAGGCAGAAAATTTTTTTAACGTTGGTTTTATGTCTGGATTAACAGGGCTTGCGAGACAAAGTTCAGAAGTGCGACTTTATTTTAACAAATTGAATTTTGACTCACTAAGAAAAATAATGTCCCCAGAAGAATTGAAAGATGTTCGGAATTATTACTCTAAAGTACAGTCGTACGTTGCCAATGTTACCGACGCTGTAAGTAAGGGTTTGTCTAATGAGAAGTGACTGCCTCTTGTAATTCAAGCGGATTCTTCATTAAATCTTGTAAATCCTTTATAGCACTTTTTAGGTACGCAATGTCTGAATCATATTTGATTTTCAATTCCTCTATATGAATTTTTTCTTCCGCTTTCAATTCATCAAATGCAGACGGAACCAATGGATAGGAACATTTAGAACAATATTTGTTATCTACTACATTCATCAATTCACATCGTGGACATTCTGAGAATGACGGCTTCTTTTTCATCTCTTCTGGTAGTAATATACCATTGTATGTTAGAATTTTTTGTTTCAGATCATTTCCCATCCGTCTTTTGATGTATCTTATGCCTTGCCTTGAATTCATGGACCACCTTACTTTTTTCTTTAAAGCATATTCAGGAAGGTAATCACTGTCGGCGGTTATCGCGCTGTGTCTGATACAGTAAGCATTCCACTTCTTTGTTTTCAGTAAATGTCCAAGATTTTCTATTTCACTGGTCTTAGTAATCTCGCCGTTCTCTAACAAACGAATTATGCGCTCCCGCAATTGTTTCATAACTTTGTCAATTGAATCAGGACTTATGGGCGATCCGTTGTTCAAGCTGCAAATTAA
>Ga0075421_100010641_pt1 | contig 11372 bp, 12 predicted proteins | sample SoiMetdeltSBSDD5_FD_75292 | JGI IMG/M metagenome (GOLD analysis project Ga0075421, IMG submission 75292) | Bulk soil microbial communities from a Populus tree surrounding site in Tennessee, USA - Soil MetaG P. deltoides SBSDD5 | ecosystem: Environmental > Terrestrial > Soil > Tree plantation...
TGGACCGGCGACTTTCCGCCGCGCGTCCCGGTCAGTTTCTCATTGGCCCGGCCGGCGATCACTTCATTGGCGTTCATGTTCGACTGAGTGCCCGAACCGGTCTGCCAGATAACCAGCGGGAACTGGCCGTCGAGGTCGCCGCGCGCCACTTCGCCGGCCGCCTGCTGGATCGCCTCCGCAATCTCCGGGCCGAGCACGCCAAGGCGGGCGTTCACCCGTGCCGCCGCCTGCTTCACATAGCCCAGCGCATGGACGATCTCGGCCGGCATCCGCTCGCGCTCGCCGAACGGGAAATTGGCGATCGAGCGCTCGGTCTGTGCCCCCCAATAGCTGTCGCCTGGGACCTCGATCGGGCCGAAGCTGTCGGTTTCGGTGCGGGTGTGGGTGACCATTGGATTCCTTCAATTCGTCATCCCGGCCTTGAGCCGGGATCCATCTGTTCTTTCCACCGCCGCTAGAGGGAAGGTGGACCCCGGATCAAGTCCGGGGTGACGGCTCGGCCGTCATTTTTTCTTCGTGAAATCAACGTTGACGACGTTCGATCCGTCCTCGGTCGGCGTCGCGACGGGCACGTCATTCTCCGCCTCGTCATGTTCCTCACGATCGCCCTGGGCATTGGCCTGGAACTTCAGGCTGAAGTCGACGGCCGGGTCGACGAAGTCGGTGACCGCGGCGAACGGCACCACCAGGGTCGATGGCACGCCGCCGAAGCTGAGGCCGACGGAAAACTCGTGGTCCGCGACCTTCAAATCCCAGAAGCGGTGCTGGATGACGATCGTCATCTCGTCAGGGAACCGCTCGGCCAGATGCTTGGGGATCGAGACGCCCGGCATCTTGGTCTTGAAGGTGATGTAGAAATGATGGCCGCCCGGCAGCCCGCCGCTCTGTTCCACTTCGCGAAGGACGCGGCCGACGACATCACGCAGCGCCTCTTGCACGATCTCGTCGTACGGGATCAGGGACTCAGGGGTTTCCTCACTCATCGCTTTTCGTGGTAGCGAGCAGGACTAACCGGTCAAGCGGAGTCACCCATTCAATGCCGATCGACGCCAAGCAGCCCTATGACGAACAGAATGTCTTCGCCAAAATCCTTCGCGGCGACATCCCCAACAAGACGGTGATGGAGACCGAGCACAGCCTGGCGTTCCACGACATCAATCCTCTGGCCGCCATCCATGTGCTGGTGATTCCCAAGGGCTCCTATGTCAGCTGGGACGACTTCACGGCCAACGCCTCCGATAAGGAGATCGCCGACTTCGTTCGCACGGTCGGCGAGGTCGCCAGGATGACGGGCGCCGATACCCAGGGCTATCGAATCCTGTCCAACAGCGGGAAGCGAAGCGGACAGGAAGTCCCCCACCTCCACATGCATGTGTTCGGCGGCCAGCCGCTGGGGCCGATGCTGGCGCGCTAACGCAACAAGATAGCCCATTCGCGGCAAGGGGATTGCACATGCGGGGCGAGGCGCTAGGGTCGCCACCAAACGACAAACTTGAATTCGAGGGGAGATCGAATGGCCACTGCTGCACCGAGGAGGAGCTTCCTGGGCCGGATTGGGCTGCGCAAAAGCGTCGCCCAGATCCAGGAGGAAACCCGGACCAGCGAGCTCAAGCGCAGCTTGGGACCTTGGAACCTCGTCTTCCTTGGCATCGGCTGCATCATCGGCGCCGGTATCTTCGTCCGCACCGGAAATGCCGCGGCGCTCCACGCCGGCCCCGCCGTGCTGTTTTCATACATCATTGCAGGAGTCATCTGCGCCCTCGCGGGGCTGTGCTACGCCGAGTTGGCGTCGACCCTGCCGGTTTCGGGATCCGCCTACACTTACAGCTACGCCACGATAGGCGAGTTCGCCGCCTGGGTGATGGGTGCGCTGCTGGTTCTCGAATATGGGCTTGCCGCGTCGGTCGTCGCGGTCGGGTGGTCGGGCTATGTGGTGAGCCTTCTCGGTGACTTCGGCTTCCTCATACCCTCGGAATTGACCGGGCCGACCGGACATCATTTGCAAAGGGATGGAGTTGACGTTCTCGTCAACGGCGCGCCGGTCGTTTATTTGTTTAACTTGCCCGCTTTTCTGGTCAGCGCCGCTCTCGCGATCCTGCTTGTCATCGGCGTGTCGGAGTCGGCCAAGTTCAACAATGTGATTGTCTCGATCAAGGTGACGGTGCTCGTCGCATTCATCCTCGTCGGCGGTGCAATCATTCTCATGAACCTGCCGACCTACATGCCAAATTGGGATCCGTTTATCCCACCGCCCACCGGCGAAAAGGGCGAGTTCGGCTGGAGCGGGATCATCCGCGCCGCATCGATCGTCTTCTTCGCCTATATTGGCTTCGAAGCAGTTTCGACGGCGGGGCAGGAAGCGAAGGACCCGGCGAAGGACATGCCGTTCGGGATCATCGGCTCGCTCGTCGCCTGCACCGTCATCTATATTCTTGTATCGATCGTCATGACCTTGATCGTCCCCTACACGTCGTTGAACGTGCCCGATCCGGTGGCGGTCGCGGTCGATGCCTTCGGCCCACAATGGGCATGGTTCGCCAAGACCATCAAGGTCGGTGCGATCATCGGCCTGACCTCGGTCATCCTGGTGCTGATGTATGGCCAGACCCGGATCTTCTACACCATGGCCCGCGATGGCCTGTTGCCGAAGGTCTTCTCGCGCGTGCACCCGAAGTTCCGTACACCGTGGATCAATACGCTGGTCGTCGGGCTCGCCGTCGCCTCCGCCGCAGGCTTTTTCGACATCAACTTCCTGGGCGACGCAACCTCGGTTGGCACGCTGGCGGCGTTCGGCATTGTCTGCCTGACCGTGATCTGGCTGCGCCGGACCCATCCGGACATCAAACGTGGTTACCGGGTGCCGCTCTATCCGGTCGTACCGGCGCTCGGCATCCTGTTCTGCTTCGCGCTCATCTTTTCGGTCGAAAATCGTGTGTTGATTTTCTTCGGCTGGTACGTGGTGGCTGCGATTGCGCTCTACTTCATCTACGGTATGCACAATTCGGAGCTTGCCAAGGGGCATGTGGTCGATTCCGATGGGCAGCTACCGGTTTATCCGGAGGATGCGCCGAGGGACGAAAGCGGCAGGCCGGTGATCCGGCCATAGGGCCTCACCATTGACCGAAGCGAGGGCGGGTTCGGCGACGGGCCCGCCCTTTCTCATTGGGCGAATGACGCCTATTCAGGCGCCATGTCCCATCCGCCGTTCGAACTGGAAGGCCTAGACCATGTCGTGCTGCTGGTGCGCGACATGCACGAGGCGCAGCAGTTCTACGAGCAGGTGCTGGGCTGCACCGTCGACCGGGAGCTGCCCGAATATGGCATGCTGCAGCTGCGCGCCGGTGCCTCGCTGATCGACCTCGTCGACATCGGTTCCAGGGAAGGCGAATGGGGCCGGCCCGAAGTCGAGGGCGGGCGCAACATGGACCATGTCTGTATATCGACCGGCCCATGCGAAGAGCAGGCGATGCGGGCCCACCTCTCCCGCCATGGCGTCAACATTGTCGAGGAAGGCATCCGCTACGGCGCCAAGGGCGACGGCATGTCCTTCTATATTTGCGACCCCTCGGGCAACCAGATCGAGCTCAAGGGTCCGCTCGCGGATTAGGCCAACACGCCCTCGGCCAGCGCCCTCAAATCCCTTTCCGGACGGGCGCCGTAGTGCTGGATCACTTCGGCCGCGGCGATCGCGCCGAGCTTTAGCGACGCTTTCAACCCGAGATCGCGAGCCTGGCCGGCGAGGAAGCCGGCGGCGAACAGGTCGCCCGCGCCGGTGGTGTCGACGAGCCGTTCAATCGGCTCGGCCGGGACGTGGGCACGCTCGCCGCCGGACACAGCGATGGCACCGGCCTCGCTACGGGTCACAACCAGGGTCGGCACCACCCTAGCCAGGCAGGCGATCGCTTCCTCGATGTCATTGACCATTGCCATCGAGGCGGCCTCGGCCTCGTTGGCGAACAGAATGTCGACCTTTCCGTCGCGTAGTAGCTGCCAGAATCCATCGCGGTGCCGATCGACGCAGAAGGTGTCTGACAGGGTGAAGGCGACCTTGCGGCCGGCGGCATGGGCCGCGTCGATCGCCGCCTCCATCGCTGCGCGGGGTTCTGCGGGGTCCCACAGATAGCCTTCCAGATAGATGATCCCGCTGTCGGCCACCGCCGCCATGTCGACCGACACCTTCTCCAACAGCTGCGCCGCCCCCAGGAAGGTGTTCATCGTCCGCTGCGCATCGGGCGTGACGAGTATCAGCGAGCGGGCGGTCGCGCCGACATCGGTTCGTGCCTGGACGAGGAAGTCGATGCCCTGGGCCTCGATGTCGTGACGGTATATGCCGCCAAGCTGGTCGTCGGCGACCTGGCCGATGAAGGCAGCCTTGAGGCCAAAGGCGGCAAGGCCCGCCGCGGTGTTACCGGCCGATCCGCCGCTGATCTCACGGCCTGGGCCCATGGCGCCGTACAGCCGCACGGCTTCCGCCTCGTCGATCAGCCGCATCGATCCCTTGTGCAAGCCTTGCTTGCTCAGGAAGGCGTCATCGGTGTCGGCGATCACGTCGACGATGGCATTGCCGATGCAGAGCACGTCGTAGCGGGGATTGGTCATGAAGCCTGGAGTCCTCGAGGGAATTGAAGTTGCGGCGCGCCTAGCCGGTTCAATCGGGCCAAACAACAACTCGTCATTCCCGCGAAAGCGGGAACCAAACAAAACAAAGATCGGGGCCCCCGCTTTCACGGGGATGACGAAAATGCTTATGACGGGCCATGCGTCTCCACTTCTTGGCCGTCATCCTGTTCGTTGCCGCCTGCGCCCCAAGGCCCGCCGCCACGCCCGCACCCGTAAATCCGGCGCCCGCCGCGACGGTTTCCAGCCAGCACGACCACCGGACCGTCAATGGCATGACCGCGGGCGAGCTGATCCAGCACTTCGGCAAGCCGCGACTCCAGATCGTCGAGGGTGAAGGGACGAAGCTGCAATTTGCAGGACCGAACTGCGTGCTCGATGTCTTTCTCTATCCTCCGGGCAGTGGCGGGGGGACGCCGCGGGCCACTTACGTTGATGCCCATAATTTCCAGGGTGCGACGGTCGACGCCCAGGCCTGTTCTTACGCGATCGAGGGCCGCTAAAGCCGCTCGATTGCCCAATTCGCCGCGTCGGCGACGATCGGGTCCTCGTTTTCGAGATGCCGCTCGACCGCCGGCCGCAGGCTAGAATCGCCGCTGTTGCCAGCCGCGATCAGGCAGTTCCGGATCATGCGATTGACCCCGATCCGCTTGATTGGCGAACCGGAGAACAGCTCACGAAAAGCCGCATCGTCGAGCGCCAGCAGGTCGGCCAGTGCCGGCGCGACCAGCTCCGGCCGAGGCGCGAACGCCTTATTGGCCTGCGCGGCCGAGGCGAAGCGGTTCCACGGGCATACGGCAAGACAATCGTCGCAGCCGTAAATCCGATTGCCGATGGCCTCACGAAATTCGTGCGGGATTGGCCCCGCATGCTCGATGGTGAGGTAGGAGATACAGCGCCGGGCATCGACCAGGTTCGGTGCGATGATCGCCCCCGTCGGACAGGCGTCGATGCAGCGCGTGCAGCTGCCGCAATGCGGCTGGGCCGGTTCGTCCGGCTCCAGGTCCAGCGTGGTATAGACGACGCCGAGGAACAGCCAGCTCCCATGCTCGCGATTGAGGAGGTTGCTGTGCTTTCCTTGCCAGCCGATCCCGGCCGCCGCGGACAGGGGCTTTTCCATTACCGGTGCCGTATCAACAAACACCTTCAATTCGCCGCCGGCCTCCTCGGCCAGCCAGCGGCCCATCGCTTTCAGCGCCTTCTTGACCACCTTGTGATAGTCGGACCCTTGCGCATAGACGGAGATGCGGCCGCGATCCTTTGCGTTGGCGAGGGTCATCGGATCGTGGGGCGGCGCATAGCTCATTGCCAAGGCGATGATGGACTTGGCCTCGGGCCATAGTCCCTGGGGGCTGGCGCGCTGCTCGGCCCGCGCCTCCATCCAGCCCATCTCGCCATGGTGACCGGCGGCGATCCATTCGCGTAGCCGCTCGGCAGCCTCCGGCACCGAGTCAGCACGGGCGATGCCGCAGGCCGAAAAGCCAAGCTCTCGCGCTTTGTCGAAAATCCTTGCCTTGAGGCTTGTCATGACCGGTCGACCCTTTACCCATTGAGCGCATGGGGGAAAGAGCCATTGCCGCCGAGGCGCGGGACCTTACCAAGGATTTCGACGGCAAGAGGGCGGTCGACGGCGTCAGCCTGACCGTTCCGGAAGGCAGCATCACCGGCATCCTGGGCCCCAACGGCGCGGGCAAGACGACTTGCCTCAGGATGATGCTGGGCATCATCGATCCGAGTTCGGGCAGCCGGAGCCTGCTCGGTCACGACCGGCCGCTCGAAGTCGCGCGTCAGGTCGGATACTTGCCGGAGGAGCGTGGTCTTTACCCCTCGATGCCGACGTCCGAGGCCATCGCGTTCCTCGGTGCGCTGAGGGGATTGCCGCTCAAGGAAGGCCGTCGCCGGGCCCTGCAGCTGCTGAAGGATGCCGGCCATGAGGATTGGGCCAAGCGGCCAATCCGCACCCTCAGCAAGGGCATGGCGCAGACCGTCCAGCTGCTCGGCACCATCATTCACGAGCCGAAGCTGATTGTCCTCGACGAGCCATTTGCCGGGCTTGATGCGATCAACCAGCAGAAGCTGGAACAGCTGATCCGCGACCAGGCCGCGGCCGGCGTGACGGTCATTTTTTCGACCCACGTCATCGCCCATGCCGAGCGGCTGTGCGAACGCATTGTCATCATCGCCGAAGGGCGGGCGGTGTTCGAGGGCGATGTTAACGAAGCCCGCGGGCGTTTGAGGCCGATCGTCCATCTCCGCACCCGATCTGCCGATGGGCCGTGGCGCGAGGCGTTGCCCGCGTCGGCCAGGCTGGTCGGCGGCGAGTGGCGGTTCGAGCTACCGGCCAGCGGGCCTGAGCCGCTGCTCAAGGCGCTCATCGACGGTGGCGCCGGCATTGAGACGCTGAGCATCGAGCGGCCGGGCTTGCACGACGCCTTTATCGCCATCGCCGGCGAAGCTGCGGCGCGGGAAATGGGCCATGTGCCAAATGCGGAGGAAGCCGCGTGAAACTGCCCGAGACGATTCGCGCCGCCTTCGTCATCGCCCGCCGCGACTTTTCCGCGACGGTGCTGAGCAAGACGTTCCTTTTCTTCCTCATCGGTCCGTTGTTCCCGCTGGCAATCGGCTTTGGCTTCGTCGGAATCGGGGCACAGGTCGACCGCAGCTCCAAGCCGCCTCCGGTGGCGGTGATTGCTTCGGATCAGGACTTCGGGCGTTTGGCGGCCGCCCGTGAGCGCCTTGAGCCATTGAGCGATGCCGTGCCGCTGGTCGAACTCCGCCATGTCGCCGCCGAACCGGACCTTGCGGCGCAACGATCAAGGCTGCTGTCGGACAATAGTCGTCCGGTTATTGCCGTCCTGGATGGCGGCCTCACCTTTCCGCATCTTACCGGCGCGGTGACCAGCAAGGGCCGCACGGCGCGGCAAATTGGCCTATATGTCGACGAGGCCCGGCGAATGGCAGTCGAAAGGCCCTCCCTGGGCTCCCCGCTTTACCTCACGCCGACCGCGAGCACGTCAGGATTGGAAGCCTTTGCGCGCAATTTGACGGCCCGCTTTGGCCAGACCTTGTTATTCGTGCTGACGATCATGCTCGCCGGCATGGTGCTGAGCCAATTGATCGAAGAGAAATCGAGCAAGGTGATCGAAGTGCTGGCGGCGGCTGTCCCGGTCAATGCCATCTTCCTCGGCAAGCTGTTCGCCATGCTGGCGACGTCGCTGGTCGGCATCGCCTTTTGGGCGGCGATCGCGGCGAGCCTGATTGACCTGCTCAAGGAGGGCGGACTGGCTGCGCTGGCCACTCCCGCGGTCGGCTGGCCCGCCTTCCTGGGCTTTGCCCTCCTCTATTTCTCGATGAGCTATTTGCTGATTGGGGCGACGTTCCTCGGCATCGGTGCCCAGGCTTCGACCGCGCGTGAGGTGCAGATCCTGTCGATGCCGGTAACGATGGGGCAGCTTCTCTTGTTTGGTTTCGCCGCCGTCGGCGTTGGCGAGCCAATGGGCGCACCGGCGATCGCCGCTGCCATCTTCCCGCTTTCCTCGCCCTTTGCGATGATCGCGCGTGCGGCGGAACAGCCGGCGCTCTGGCCTCACTTGGTCGCCGTGGTCTGGCAAGCGCTCTGGGTCGCACTGATCCTTAAAGTCGCCGCCGCTGTCTTCCGCCGTAGCGTGCTGAAGTCGGGCAGGAGCCGTGGTTGGAAGCGCTTCTTCCGCAGGGCGGAAGGCGTAGAACAGCTGATGGTTCCCTAAACCAGCGCCTCCCGCGCCGCCGCTTCCAGTTGACCCATTAGCGCCATGTGCGGGAAGGGCCCATGGCTGATCCGCGCGATGCCGGTCGCCGCGATGTCGGCGTTTGAAGGGCAACCCGGATAGGTCATGAAGTTCAAGGGAATCGGGGACTCGGCGGAGATTCGCCGGAGTAGGTTCAGGTCGCCGAGCATCGGTACGAAGTAGCCGCTCGCCCCGGCCGCTGCATAGGCCCGGACCCGCTCGACCGCCTCGTCGAGCATCGCGTCATCATGCGTTTCCTGCGGCGCCTTCAGAAACAGGTCGGTGCGGACATTGATGAAGAAATCGGGACCGACGGCCTGCCGCGCCGCTGCGATCCGCTCGGCCTGGACGGAGATTGGATGCAACCCCTCCCCGCCGACAATCTGGTCCTCGAAATTGCAGCCGACGGCGCCGACTTGGGCCAGCCGTGCGATGTTGCGCGCGCCTACGGCCGGGTCGGCCGAATAGGCGCCTTCGAAGTCGACCGTCACCGGCAGGTCGACCGCCTCGACGATCCTCCGCGCATTGGCCAGCGCGAACTCGATCGGCACCTCTTGCCCATCGCCGAAGCCGTTCGCCATGGCCACTGACGCGCTGCCCGTCGCAATCGCCTTTGCACCGGACTTGGCCACGGCAAGTGCACTGCCGGCGTCCCACACGTTGAACAGGACAAGGGGGTCGCCGGCGACGTGCAACTCGGCAAAGCGATGAAATAGAGATCCGTCGGTCATTGTAGGTCCTCCTTGATGTGCAATTTGAGGGGCGCCGCGCTGGCTGGCTTCTCGCTTCTTGCGATCAACCCCTCAGGCCAGGGTTATGAAGTCGGGGGAGAGCGATCGCAGAAAGCCGTCCGCATCGAAGATTTGCCCGGCCGTGAAGACCCCGGGCGCCCTCGCCGAGCCATCGAGGATCCGGCCAAGCGCCTCGACGACCAGCGGCGCGGAAATGGCATAAATGTCGCGGCCGCTTGCACTGAGGCGCCGTGTTTCGCCATCGGCGCGCGCCACGACCTCGACCACGAAGGTTTGGGACGAGCGGCCGCTGTCATCGACGGCGATCGGCGGCTCCAGCGCGGGATCGACCAGGTCGCTGACGGCCGACGCAGTCATGTAGGATCTGAGCTCCGAAACCGGGATATGGTGCGGGATGGTGACGGCATCAGCCATGGTGAATTCCGTCACTACCGGCTGCGTGCCAAGCGGCTGGGGAAAGGTCCATTCGCCAGGCGGCGCCGACCCGTCGCGATACTCCAGCCGCCCGTCGACATAGACGATCCGCCGACCGCCCCGGCGCGCTCTCGACACCTGGCCGGCAGCCCGCGTCCCGGCGGTTGGATGCCAGCTGCTGAGGCCATAGGCGATCGACAGTTCGTCAACCGTCGGCCAGTCGCCCACGGCCGCCGTCGCCAGCAGGTCGCCAAGCCCCCCGAAGAAGGCCATTGCCGGAAGGATGATGATCCCGGCCTCGCGCGCCCGATCGCTGAAGTTGGCGAGGGTATCGAGATTGGCTTCAATCTCCGCCGCGACGTCGAGGTAAGGGATCTTGGAGCGCAGTGCGGCTTCGATCAGCGCCGGAGCTGTATTGGCAAAAGGACCGGCGCAGTTGATGACTGCCGACGCACCGGCCAGCGCCCGATCCAGGGAAATGGGATCATCGACCGTCGCTACGCGAACTTCCAACCCGGGATATTGAGCGCCAAACGCCGCCAGCTTGGCCGCATCCCGGCCGACCAGGACCGGCAACCAGCCGCGCCTCAGCAGCTCCGCGATGACGAACCTGCCCGTGTGACCATAGGCCCCGTAGACAGTTACCTGTTGCTGCATTATCTTCTCGCTACAGACCTGTTTGTATCGTTATGCGATACAGATCTGTAGCGTGTCAAGCAAGATCGGCGTAATGGACCTGATGTCGAGAGAGTATGGCGATGACCAACCCTAAGCCGAGCAGCGCTGAAGACGAAGGGGCGCCCGGGTTAAGCCTTCGCGATCGAATTCTCGATACGGCTTCGACCCTGTTTTACCGCGAAGGCGTGCACGCGGTGGGCGTCGACCTGGTCGTCAAGGAATCCGGCATCGCCAAGACCAGCCTCTACCGGCATTTCGGCAGCAAGGACGCGCTGGTCGCCGCCTTCCTGGAGCGGGAAGATGCCGATTTCTGGGGTCAATGGGATGCGATCGCCGATCGCCATCGGGGTGACCCAGAAGGCGAGCTCAAGGCCCTGCTCGAGTGGATGGAGGAGCGGCTGCGGCGCCCGGGCTATCGCGGCTGTCCGCAACTCAACGTGGCTGCCGAACTGCCCGATCCGAACCATCCGGCGCGACTCGTTGCCGCAGCGCATAAGGTCAGGATGCGCCGCCATCTTTCGGCGATCGCAAAGCGCATGGGCCTCAAGCAATCCCAGGAAATCGGGTTGCAGCTGGCTCTGGCGTTCGATGGGGCATTCATCAGCGCGCCGTTCGGTGGCGGCCAGCAACTTGCCGATACCTTGCGGAAGACGGTTCGCGCCCTCGTGGAATCGGGCCGGGCCTAAAACTAGGCGATCGCCTCGCGCGCCATTTCCTCAAGCCGCGCCATCAGTGCCCGGTGCGGGAAGGGCCCATGGCTGATCCGCGCGACACCTGCCGCGGCCCATTCGGCCTTGGGCGGAGCACCTGGGAAAGCGATAACGTTCAGGGGTAGCGGCACCTCGCGCACAACCCGTTCGATCTGACGCGCGTCGGCCAGCCGCGGCACAAAGAAGCCGCTGGCGCCCGCATCGGCAAAAGCCTTGCCGCGGTCGATCACCTCGCCGACCAACGCATCGTCATGGTTCTGCACCTTGAGATAAAGATCGGTGCGGGCATTGATGAAGAAATCATCGCCTACGGCGTGGCGGATCGCCTCGATCCGGTGGCATTGCTGGTCGAGTGGATGCACCCCCTCGCCGCCGATCACCTGGTCTTCGAAGTTGCAGCCGACGGCGCCGGTTCGGGCGAGCATCGCGACATT
>Ga0075421_100010642_pt1 | contig 11371 bp, 9 predicted proteins | sample SoiMetdeltSBSDD5_FD_75292 | JGI IMG/M metagenome (GOLD analysis project Ga0075421, IMG submission 75292) | Bulk soil microbial communities from a Populus tree surrounding site in Tennessee, USA - Soil MetaG P. deltoides SBSDD5 | ecosystem: Environmental > Terrestrial > Soil > Tree plantation...
CGAGGGTGCGGGGGCGAGAGTGCGGGTGCGAGGGTGCGAGGGTGCGGGGGCGAGAGTGCGGGTGCGAGGGTGCGGGTTAGATGTAGCCGAGCTCGAGCGCTTTGAGCACTGCCCGCGTGCGATCGCGCACGCCCAGTTTCGACAGGATGCTCGAGGTGTGGTTCTTGACCGTCCCTTCCGCGGTGCCCAGCGCCTCGGCGATCTCGCGATTGCTGTAGCCGCCGGCCATCAGACGGAGGACCTCGATCTCGCGCCTGGTGAGTGGGTCAGGCGGACTGAGGGCGTCGAAGTCGCGCGAGACATGCTCGAGGCCGCGCAGCACGCGCTCGGTGACGGCGGGCCTGATGACGGTCCCGCCGGCGGCGACGGCGCGGATGGCGCCGGTCAGCTGTTCGAGCGACACATCTTTCAGCAGGTAGCCACGGGCCCCGGCCTTCACTCCCTCGATCAGCGCCTCGTCATCGTCGAATGTTGTGAGCAGGATCGTCGGTGGAAGCGCGTTCGCGCTATGCAGATTCCGCAACACGTCGAGTCCACCCTTTTTGGGCATGCGCACGTCGAGCAGCACGACATCGGGACGCTCACGCGTGATGACGGCCACACCGTCATCGCCGTCAGCGGCTTCGGCGACGATGGCGATGTCACCGGCGAGCTCGAGGAGAGATCGGATCCCCTGGCGGACGAGGGTCTGATCGTCGACGAGCACGACGCGAATCACGACACGCCTCGGATTGGCATGACGCCCTTCACCTCGAACCCACGGCCTCGAGCAGAGCGGAAGTCGATGCGTCCCCCGAGTGCTTCGAAGCGCTCGCGCATCCCCGTCAGCCCATTACCCAACGCGATGGTCCTGGCGCCTCGGCCGTCATCACGCGCGTCGACGATCAGGCCATCGCCATCGCGCGTCACGGCGATCCACAGATTGCGCGCCGAGGCGTGACGCGTCGTGTTGGTGATGATCTCCTGCATGCATTTCAGGAACGCGTCCGCCCTCGCCGTGTCTTCGATGTCGAGCGGGTCAGGTATGTCGAGGTGAATCGCCAGTGCGCTCGAATCAGCCGCGAGGCTGCGGATCGCCCGTCCCAGATCGAACGGCGCGGTGCGCAGTGCACTCACCACGTCCCGCACGTCGCTGAGGAGCAATCGAGTGATCGCGTGCGCCTGACGCACGTGCTCGGACGCTTTGCCATCGGTCAGCCGCGACGCCACGTCCAACTGCAGACTGAGGGCGGTCAGATGATGGCCGAGCGTGTCGTGCAGATCGCGCGAGATCCGCAGCCGCTCCTCGTTGCGGCTGCTCTCGGCCAGCCGGGCGCGCGTCGCCAGGAGCTCGGTGTGCGCCTCGGTGAGCTCCTCCCACGCTCGCCGCTCACGGGCGCCAAGAAAGGCAGTGGCATAGGCGAAGAGTTGGAAGCCGCCAAATGCGCCGGCGATTGCCCCCGCGCTCGCCGGACTGGCAAAGGTAAATCCGATCAGGCCCAGAGCGAGCGTCTGCACGACGATCCACGCGATCGCGAAGCGCTGCGGAATCTCATCGAGCTGTCCGGCGACGACGACGAGCGTTCCGGCGGGAAAGACGTCTGGCGTGGACATGGTCATCGCCAGACCGGCCGTGGCCTGAAGCGCGAGCAGCGCGCGTCGTACGGGTGTTCGGTGCCATATCCCAGGCCGGTGCAGACACATCAGACCGAACGCCATGCCGAACAACGGGAAGGCGATTGCCCAGACGATCATCCCGCCGGCGCTCATGCGTCCGTCGGCGATGCGGACAAGTGTGGGCAATCCCGACACAAGCCAGGTGGCGTACCCGGCGACGGTCAGCCACCGCTCGATGCTCATTCGCGCTCATTGTATTGACCGGCGTCGCGACTGCGGGTGTGCCGGAAGTCATGGACGCCGGCCGTGACCTCCGGCACATGCGCGGCGGGACCGAGCCCGCCACACTGAGCTCACGTAGCGTCCGGCTTCAGCCGGACCTCGGGCCCGAGCTCCCGTAGTGTCCGGCTTTAGCCGGACCTCGGGCCTGAGCTCCCGTAGTGTCCGGCTTTAGCCGGACCTGGGGCCGAAGGAGGCCGCAATGAACGCAACGTATCGATTGACTCGTGAAGTCGTGCTGGTGCTCACGCTGGCACTGGTGATGTTCAGCCCGGGTGCGCTCGTGATGCTGGCGCAGTCATCCGCACCTCAGGGTCCGCCAGCAGGATTCCCAGATCTGATTGGAATGCTCAAGGCCACGCCCGGTGTGCTTGGCGTTGACGCGGCGCAGACGATGAGTGGCAAACAAGTCATCTTTGCCTGGTTCGAGAACAAGAAGGCGGCGCTGAACTGGTACTACAGCGAAGGCCATCAGAAACTGGTCAAGACTCTCGCCTCGGGCGGGAACGCCAGCCGCACACCGATGGCCGACGTTCCCGACGACGGGAATCCGATTCTGGCGATCGCATCGATTACCTTGAGCAAGCAGCCACAGGTGTCAGGCGTGCAGCTGCCGGTCTCGCAGATCGCGATCGAGCTCTATGCACCCCTCCCGGGAGGACTGGCGTCGGGAGGTCGTTTCGCGCCGAGCAGCGTGAAAGTGAAGGGACTGATTCAGACGCCGTAGATCTCGGGATCCCACACGAGCCCGAGCTCGCCTGGCGGTGCCATGTAACCGGCCAGCGCTGATGCCGCGACGATCGCCGGGCTGGCGAGGTAGCCCTCGCCGCCCACGCCCATCCGGTTCTGCCAGTTGCGATTGAACGTCGTGATCGCGCGCTGGCCCGATGTGAGCGCGTCGGGACCCTGGCCGAAGCACGGTCCGCACCACGACTGGCGAATCTCGCCGCCCACCGACCGGAACACGTCGGCGATCGACTCGTCGCCGAGCCGCGGATCAGGACGTTCGATTTGACGTGCGACTCCGCCGGATCCGGGGAATACGACGAGCGGCCGCGCGGCTTTCGCCAGTCCCGCCCGGCGCGCGTGATAGAGCACCAGCGCCGCCTGCAGCAGATCATCGTAGCTGCCATTCGTGCACGATCCGATCAGCGCCTTGTCGAACTGGATGCGCTCGCGCGCGACAGCCTCCGCTGGAAAGGCGTTGCCCGGACTGAACGGCTTGGCGATCATCGGCGTCACGTCGCCGAGCGACATCTCCTCGTCTATCTCGTATCGCGCATTGGCGCCGGGGCTCACCGGGGGATACGGAAGGTCGCCCAGTCCCTTCGACGCGTACCACGCGCGCGTGATCTCGTCGGCGGCGAAGATGCCGTTGAGCGCTTCGGCTTCAGCCATCATGTTGGCGACGGTGTTTCGATAGGCGATAGGCAGCTGCCGATCGCGATCGACGAATTCGACCGACATGCCCTGCGACTGCTTCGCGCCCCAGCGCCGCAGCAGCTCGAGCACGATATCCTTGCCGCTCACCCACGGCTCGAGCCCACCGCTGAACACCACGCGGCGCGCCCGCGCCAGGGTGAAGTAGATATAGCCCGTCGCCCACCCGAAGCCGAGCGTCGTCGATCCCACGCCCATGCCGACGGCGCCGTAGGCGCCATACGCGCGGCTGTGTGAATCGGCGCCGGGTATGAATTGTCCCGGCAGCACGAGACCTTGTTCGGGAAAGTAGAAGTGAAAGATGCCGTCCCCTGGCGTCGCGTAGTACGGCGGCTTCAGGTCCTGCTCGCGCGCGAATGCCCGTCCGATGCTGGTCTGCTTCTCGTCGTCGTCGCGTCCGGTGAAGACGAAGTGGTCGTTGGCGATCGCCGCCTGGCGCGGATAGATCAGCCCGCGAGCGATCTGGTTGAACGTGTGGATCGCAAACGGGGCCGTTCCGTCGGACGCGGGCAGCAGATCGGCGTACACGCGCAGCGTGTCGCCAGGCTTCAGCGACCGCTGATCCTTGTCGACGCGATGCGCCCAGATGATCTGTTCGGTGCTCGTCAGATCGCGGGAAATGTGTTCGCCGGGGAACTCGATGTGCGGCTGGCGCTCGAGCGACGCGCGGAGCTCACGTCGTCCGGCGGCCACGATACCCCCGGTCCTGCGAAGTTCGTCCTCTTTCGGCGTGAGCGGCTTCGGTTCGTAGACCCGGCCTTGCGTGATGTTGCGGATCTGCCGGGAGTCCGGATCGAAGGTGAACTCGTCCTCGTCACGCGCATCGGCGACGGCTTCAGGACTCTGCACGACGTGCAGGCCGAGATTCAGCGCGTTGCGGCGAAAAATGTCGCCCATGTTCTCGCCGCAGATGATCACCATCTCGAGCCCGGCTTCTTCGGCGATCGCCTTCAGGCCCGCCGGACTCATCTCGCGCGACGAGCCGATGGCAAACCGATCGCCGGCGATCACGAAGGTCTCGCCGCGGTGTACCCGGGCGCGGAAGTCGGGCATCAGGTAGCGGAAGGCGCCCGCCTTCCATCGCTCGTCGAGCGTGTCGAGTGTCTCGGACACGCAGTCGGCGGCCGGCGTGATCTGGTCGGTGTCGATCGCGTCGCGCTTCTTGCCGTACTTGGTACCGGCGAGGGTGGGTTCCCAGAAGATCAGCGCCTTGCCACGGACGAGGCGTTTTTGCCCAGTTGTGACCTCTGCCGAAGTGTTTGTGCCGGCATCGCTTACTGCCGCGCCTGGCCTGAGGGTTGCACTACGAATTACGTGCATTTCAGGGCGATCTTAGCGTGTTACATGCGTTTGGTATGATGCGGATCCCACGTTCACCGCGCCAAACTCACACATGAGCCTCCCCCGAAGTACGGTCATCGAACCTCGGCAGCAGGCGGACCGTCGCTCGCCACGACGACGATCGCCTGCCTCAACGGCTCTGCGTGTAGCACCGCCGCGGGAAGTCGAATCCACCGACCTCAAGAACCCCGCGCTCTACATCAATCGCGAGCTCAGCTGGCTCGAGTTCAACGAGCGCGTGCTCGCGCAGGCCCGCGACCAGTCGCACCCGTTGCTCGAGCGGGTCAAGTTCTTCGCCATCACCGCGACGAACCTCGACGAGTTCTTCATGATCCGCGTGTCGACGACGCTGAAGAAGATTCGCGAGGAGATCGAGGACATCGCGCCCGACGGCTACAACACCGAACAGCAGCTCGAGGCGATGCGCCAGCGGGCCCGCCAGATGCTCCAGGACCAGGCCGCGGTATGGAACGAGCTGAGGCAGCTGCTTGCCGCCGAAAAGGTCTCGTTCATTGAACGTGATGAGTGGACGCCGGAGATGCGCGAGCACCTGACCGGATACTTCTCGCGCGAGATCTGCCCGGTGCTCACGCCGCTGGCGTTCGACCCGGGTCATCCGTTCCCGTTCATTTCGAACCTGAGCAAGAACTTCGCGGTGGTCGTACGCCACGGCGGGCGCACCAAGTTCGCGCGCGTCAAAGTGCCGGACACCCTGCCGCGGTTCATCGCGCTGCCGGAGCCACTCTCCGCACCTGGCACGATCAACTACGTGTTCCTCGAGGACGTGATTCGCGCCAACATCCACGAGCTCTTCCCGGGCACGCAGGTCAAGGGCGCGCATCTCTTCCGCATCATCCGCGACGCCGACCTCGAGATCGAGGAAGACGAGGCCGACGACCTGCTCGAAACGGTCGATCGCAGCTTGAAGGAGTTGCGCCGCGGTGCGATCGCGCTGCTGCACGTCGAAGCCGACATGCCGACGCGCGTGCTCAACATCCTCGTCGAGAACTTCGAAGTCACCGACGATGTGGTGCTGCGGACGACGGATCGGCTGGGATTCGGCGACTGGGCGCAGCTGACACGCATGCATCGTCCGGAGCTGAAGGACGCACCCTTCTCGCCGCGCACGCTCTGGCGGGCGGACGAGGATCCGGAGTCGATCTTCGACTGGATCCGCTACCAGGACGTGCTCGTGCATCACCCGTTCGAATCGTTCGGATCGGTCGAGACGTTCCTGCGCGCCGCGGTGCACGACCCGCACGTCATCGCCATCAAGATGACGCTGTATCGAATTGGCGCGAACTCGCCGCTGATTCCATTGCTCATCGCCGCGGCCGAAGGCGGCAAGCAGGTGGCCGTGCTCGTCGAGCTCAAGGCCCGCTTCGACGAGCGTAACAACATCCTATGGGCGAGGCGGCTGGAAACGCACGGCATCCACGTCGTCTACGGGTTCGCCGAGCTGAAGACGCACGCCAAGCTGTGTCTCGTCGTACGGCAGGAAGCCGACGGCGTGCAGCGCTACGTTCATACCGGCACCGGCAATTACAACCCGGACACGGCGAAGGTCTACACGGATCTTGGCCTGTTCACCGCCGATCCGGAGATCGTGTCGGACGTGTCGGACGTATTCAACTACCTGACCGGCTACTCGAATCAGACGCAGTTCCGCGCGCTCCTCGTGGCGCCGGTGCAGCTGCGCAACCGTCTCGCGGAACTGATCGAGCGCGAGGCCGAGCACGCCCGCAGCGCGCGGCCCGCCCGCATCGTCATGAAGCTGAACTCGATCACCGACGATCAGATGATCCGGGCGCTCTATCGTGCCTCGCAGGCCGGCGTCCCGATCGACCTGATCGTCCGCGGCATCTGCTGCCTGCGTCCCGGCATTCCCGGCATCAGCGACAACATTCGCGTTCGCTCGATCGTGGGCCGCTTCCTGGAGCATTCGCGCATCTACTGGTTCCAGAACGGCGGGCAGGAGGAGATGTTCATCGGCAGCGCCGACCTGATGGAGCGGAACCTGGAGCGGCGCGTCGAGTCGCTGACGCCAATCCGCGACCCCGAGATTCTCGAGCATCTCCGCGACGTCGTCCTGGGCGCGTATCTGCGCGACACCGATCGCGCGATGGTGCTGGACTCGACCGGGAAGTACGAGCGGCCGACCGACTCGTCCGATCGGTTCATCGCGCAGCAGTTCCTGCTGAAGAACTACACCGAAGCAAACGAGTAGCTGGCGTAGTGTCCGGCTTCAGCCGGACCGCAGACGTAGTGTCCGGCTTTAGCCGGACCAGCCGAACCTCGTGCTATAAACGCCTCCATCCCTATGCGACGGCTCATAGCACTGGCAATCCTGGCCCTACTCTCCTCGACTACCGTCCTCGCGCAGCGTGGCGGCGGCGCACCGCGACCAGCCCCTGGTCCGACACCCCGCTGGCCCGACGGCCGGATCAACCTCGGCGCGCCGCTCGGCGAATCCGGCGTCTGGGAGCGGCGAAACGAGCACCTGGTGATTAATCCCAAGTCGTATCAAGCCGACGCCACCAAGACGGCGCGCGTGCACATCGACAAGGTTCCGCTGCAGCCATGGGCGCGCGAGCTGACCAACTACCGTCACGAGATTGCGCTCGCCAGCGAGCCGTACACCCGCTGCAAGCCCGCCGGCGGACCGCGTCAGTTCATGTCGCCATACGGTCTCGAGATCGTCGAGTTCCCCGAGCTCAAGCAGCTGTTCATCTTCAACATCTCGAATGCCATGAGCTATCGGCGCGTCTACATGGACGGCCGCGAGCACCCCAAGAATGTCGCGCCCTCGTATCTCGGTCACTCGACGGGACGCTGGGAGGGCGACACGCTGGTCATCGACACCGTCGGCTTCAGCGAGGACGTGTGGATGAATCGCGACGGCCTGCCGCACACGTCGCAGCTGCACCTGATCGAGCGGCTCACGCGCCCCAACTTCGAAACGCTCAACTACGAAGTGACGATCGACGATCCCGGCGCCTACAGCGCGCCGTGGACGAGCGGCTACGCACTCGGCTGGTCCAAGGGTCTGTCGCTGTTCGAGTACGTGTGCCAGGAGAACAACATCTCGCCGGAGTCGATGGGCGGCGATGCGCTCACCAGCCGGATCGTGCCGTGATCATTCTTCGATTCAATGTTGATTGTCGATTGGCGACTGTCGATGAGACGAACGCATTCCGCGAATCATGCGTCAGCGTCAACGATCTCGCACTGCCGGCATCGCGTTAGGTTTGCTAGCCCTTGTTACTCCGCTGAGGGCACAGGACGCGAGCAGCCCGTACTTGTTGTGGCGCGTTGATTTCGAAGAGGGCCTCCAAGCCGAGAATGGCGTCACATTTGACGTGTTTGAGGAGCGCTCTGAGTTGTCCTTTCGATTGACTTTCGTAAATGACGAGGCAGATCAGCCGCAGGAGCGCATCGTATTCAGTGGAGTAATCCGACCGGTGAGTGGCCGATTTCGCGTCGCTGAGCATCAGCTCACCGTCGACATCGAACGTGGGGTGCAAAGCCTGGGCACGCCTGACGTGCCATGGCCGGTCGGTACGTCGGGCAAGGCAACCTTACGATTCGAGTGAGAGAGCTTCGAACGCTGTCGGACGTCCGACGCCAGCGCGAGGCGAAGCGAGAGCTGGAGAATTTTCGTCGGACGCTGTCCCGACGGTAGGCGAGCACGAGGCTGACCCCGTTACTCCAGAGCCCGGCGACTCGGTTGTTCGATAGGTGCGGAAATCAACTATCACCGTTCGTCAATCAACAACCAGTCACTGATCAGAGATCACGAATCACCAGCGCTCTTCCGAGCCTTGGGAAGAAACGCGAGTGGCGAAGCGGCAATCAAGATCGCCACGACGATGACGAACGCGAGCGGGCCGATCGGCCAGAGCACGGCGAGCAGCAGCCGCATCGGCGCGGGCGCATCGGTGCGCCAGAGCCCGATCGCGACACCGGCGAGATAGATCGCGAGAACCGCGTTCATGCCTTCGCGATGGCCTCGATCTGCGGCAGGTGGTTGCGCTCGTGCCCGGCCGCCCACGCCATCATCCAATTCACGTCGAGCAGGCCATACTCCGGATGTGTGAACGTCTTCGCCCGCTGCGCCGGCGTCAGCGAGCGGCATAACCCGACGTTCAGCCGGCGAAGCGCCACGTAGGTATCGAGCGCGGCGAGCGCCGGTTGACTCGACTCGTTGCGCATCCAGTCGTCCTGCTCGAACGGCTGGACGACGTAGTTGTCCTCGGCCAGGGCAAAGCGCAGGCGATTGGCGAAGACCATTTCGATGTGGGCGAGGTGGGTGAGCACCTGCCGCGCCGTCCACTTGCCGGGTGCGTGCGATCGCTCGTCCTTCTCGCGCGGCCACGCGCGCACCAGCGACTCGATGCGCGCCGGCGTGTCCGCCAGACACTGGAGAGGGTCGAGTCCCTCGACAAACTTTCCGTACGGATTGTTGCTCACTGTGACATTCTGCATGTTCGAGCGCCGATCCCAAAGTGCTGCGCGAACTCGTTCCCCTCCTCAAACTCGCCGGCCCCGTCATCCTCGCCGAGATCGGCTGGATGGTGATGGGGATCGTCGACACGATGATGGTCGGCCCGCTCGGCCCGGCGGCGATTGGTGCGGCCGGACTCGGCAGCGGCGTGTTCACCGCCATCGCCATCTTCGGCATGGGCCTGATGCTCGGCCTCGACTCCTACGTCTCGCAGATGCACGGCGCCGGCGACGAAGCAGAGTGCCGCCGCTGGCTGCACAGCGGCGTGTGGCTCGCCGCCATGGTCGGCCCGCCGGTCGTGGCATTGGCGTGGGGCTTCTACGCATCGCTCGAGGCGTGGGGCCTGCATCCCGAGATTCGCGTGCTCGTCGGCCCGTATCTGAAAGGCCTCTCATGGGGCGCGCTGCCGCTGCTGTTCTACGCCGCGTTTCGCCGCTATCTGCAGGGCATGCACCTGGCGCGGCCGGTGATGTTCGCGCTCATCACCGCGAACGTCATCAACGCGATCGGCAACTGGATTCTGATCTATGGTCATCTTGGCGCTCCGGCATTCGGCGTCGAAGGCTCGGCGTGGGCGACGACGATCGCGCGGATCTGGATGGCGGGTTTCCTGCTCGTCGCGATTCATCTCGAGCACCGGCGCCGGCTCGATCGACAGCCGCATGTCCCGTGGAGCCTGGATCCCGGGCGCATCAGGCGGCTCATCGCGCTTGGCTTTCCGGCGGCCTCACAGGTCACGCTGGAGGTCGGTGTCTTCGCCGCTGCGACCGCGCTCGCCGGCAAGCTGGACCCGGTGTCATCTGCGTCGCATCAGATCGCGCTCAACATCGCGGCGCTGGCATTCATGGTGCCGCTCGGTCTGTCGTCAGCCAGCGCGGTGCGCGTCGGCCACGCCGTCGGCGCGCGCGATCTGCCGCGGGCGGTGCACGCCGGGTGGACCGCACTTGCGACGGGCAGCGCGATCATGACGATGATGGGACTGGCGCTCTTTCTGTGGCCCTCGCCGCTTATCGAAGCATTCACCACCGACCGGCGCGTCATCGACATCGGCATCCGCCTGTTGGCGATTGCCGCGGCGTTTCAGCTCTTCGACGGCACGCAAGCGGTCGTGACCGGCGTGCTGCGCGGCATCGGCGAGACGCGCTCGCCGATGATCTTCAACGTCGTCGGCCATTGGCTGTTCGGCCTGCCGGTCGGCTACGCGCTCTGCTTCTGGTACGGCTGGGGCGTGCTGGGACTGTGGATCGGATTGTCCCTCGGCTTGATCTTCACCGCAGTCGTGCTCACCGCCGTCTGGTGGAATCGGACACGCGCTTATGCTTAACGACGCTCATTGCCACTTCTTCTCGACTTCGTTCTTCGCGACGCTGGCTCGTCATCGCGGCCGTGGCGACAGCGTTCAACAGCTCTGTGACGAGCTGCAGTGGGACGACCCGGGCACACCCGACGCGCTCGCCGACCGATGGATCCGTGAGCTCGATGCGAACGGCGTGACACGTGCCGCGCTGATCGCCAGCGTGCCCGGGGACGAGGACTCCGTCGCGACGGCAGTCGCGCGTTACCCGACGCGCCTCGTCGGGTTCTTCATGCTCGATCCGTCGGCCACCGACGCCGTGGACCGTACACGCCGGGCCATCGACGACCTGGGACTGCGAGGTCTGTGCCTGTTCCCAGCCATGAACCACGTGCCGCTGACCGACACCCGCGTGCAGGAGGTCGTCGAACTCGTCGCGTCACGTCCCGGCACGGCGGTCTTCGTTCACTGCGGCGTTCTCTCGGTCGGTGTCAGGCGCAAGCTCGGTCTGCCGAGCAAGTTCGACCTGCGCCTTGGCGACCCCCTGGCGATCGCTCGACTGGCGCTCGCCTACCCCAACCTGCCGTTCATCGTCCCGCACTTCGGCGCCGGACTGCTGCGCGAGGCACTGATGGCGGCGGACACGTGCGCGAATATTCATCTCGACACGTCGAGCTCGAACAACTGGATTCGCTACACGCCGGGTCTGACGCTCGAAGCGGTATTCAAGACGGCCCTCTCCGTCGTGGGCGCGCGACGTCTCATCTTTGGAACCGATTCGTCGTTCTTTCCACGAGGATGGCAGCGGCCTATCTACGACATGCAGAAGGCGGCGCTCGCCGCGAACGGGGTGACGCCCGCGGACGAGGCGCTGATCTTCGGCGGCAATTTCGATCGGATCTTTCCGATAAGGGCCG
>Ga0075421_100010648_pt1 | contig 11368 bp, 8 predicted proteins | sample SoiMetdeltSBSDD5_FD_75292 | JGI IMG/M metagenome (GOLD analysis project Ga0075421, IMG submission 75292) | Bulk soil microbial communities from a Populus tree surrounding site in Tennessee, USA - Soil MetaG P. deltoides SBSDD5 | ecosystem: Environmental > Terrestrial > Soil > Tree plantation...
CCGGCGAGCGCCCATCCGATGGCGATCCTGTCGGCGATGATCAATGCCAGCAGTTGCTTTTATCCCGGCTTGATGGGGCCGGCCAACCGTGAGCGTTTCGACGTTCACGCGACGCGGCTTATTTCGCAGGTGCGCACTATTGCGGCGTTCTCGTACCGCAAGTCGCGCGGATTGCCGATCCTTTATCCGAAGCCGGTTTACAAGTACACCGCGAACTTTCTGCACATGCTATTCTCGGAACCGTACCAGGACTACGAATTGAAGCCGGAAGTCGTGAAGGCATTGGATCTGATTTTTCTTTTACACGCCGATCACGAGCAGAACTGCTCTACCTCAACCGTGCGGATGGTCGCGTCCAGTCAGGCCAACCTGTTTGCCAGCGCGGCGGCGGGGGTGTGCGCTCTCTGGGGGCCGCTGCACGGAGGCGCCAACCAGGCGGTGATCGAAATGCTTGAGGACATCCACAAGTCGGGCGACGATGGGCGGCGGTTCATCGAGGCTGCCAAAGACAAAAACAGCGGCAAGAAGCTGATGGGTTTCGGTCATCGGATTTACAAGAACTTCGACCCGCGCGCGAAGATCATCAAGAAGGCGTGCGATCAATTGCTGAGCGCATTGCACGTCACCGATCCACTTTTGGACATCGCCAGGAAGCTGGAGGAGGCAGCGCTGCAAGACTCGTATTTCGTCGAGCGCAAACTCTATGCGAACGTCGATTTCTACAGTGGCATCATCATGCGCGCCCTGGGTATTCCGATCGAGATGTTCACGGTCATCTTTGCCATCGGCCGCATGCCCGGGTGGATCGCCAACTTCAAGGAAATCATGGACGAGCCTAAGACACGCATCTACCGGCCGCGGCAGATCTATGTGGGGCCGACATTGAACCACTACGTGCCGATCGATAAGCGGAAGTAACGGACCCGACCGGAGGGCCACGGCCTGTCCGTGTCAATTCTTCAGCGTCCGGGCGGTGGCGATATTGGAGTAAGCGGAGTCGCCGAAGTTATCGGTCGCCCGAACGCGGTAATAATACCTTCGGTTTCGCTGCAAACCCGTGCTCGCAAAGGTCGTCACATTGGGGCCCACCGTGCCGATTTGCGTAAAGCTCGTTCCGTCCGTGGAACGTTCAATCCTGAAACCAACTTCGTCGTCCGCGTTGTCCGTCCAATTGAGGTTGATCTGGGATTTGGAGACTGGCGTCGCCGTCAGACCGGTGGGAGCGGCGAGAGGAGCAGCAGTCGTAGCGGTGGCGACGTTCGAATACGCCGAATCGCCCGCGGCATTGAACGCTCGAACACGGTAGGAGTAGGTCGTCGTCGTGGACAGACCGGTGCTGGAGTATCCGGTTACATTCGCGCCAACCGTTGCGATCTGATTGAAGTTCACCCCGTCGGTTGACTGCTCGATTTTAAAGCCACTCTCGTCGGTGGAGTTGTCGGCCCAGGCAAGATCGATGCGGTCGTTGGAAACAGCCGAGGCCGTAAGATTGCCAGGCGCAGGCGGCGGGCTTGGGGAATCCTTCACAAGGGAGAAGTAGTCGCTGGTCGCGCCCGTGTCGGTGATGAATTTTGCATCGAGCCGATTCCCGTTGATGTCCAGGACCATTGAGCCGAGCCGATTCAACGAAAGGAACATCGCCGGATGATTCAACAGGCCCCCGCTGATTTTTGCCGAACTCCCGGCCACGACATAGACGGTGCCTTGATGGGACGCAGCTCCGGCCGGCTTCTCATAAGCGCCGCCGCTCTCTTCGCGGCCGCTCCCCGCATCTTTGATCATGGCGGTCGTCAGCGTGCCGGACGTGCCGTAGTGGCCGTCGAGGAGATAGGACCGTTCGTACGAATGACTGTGGCCGGAGAGCACCAGGTCCACACCGTAGTCTTCGAGAATCGGCAACGCGTTTTGGCGCATCTGGACGAGCTCCACGTCGACGTCTGAGTCGTGAGAGCCTTTGCTGTAAGGCGGATGATGCCAGAACGCGATGGTCCAATCGCGCAGGTTGGCGGAGAGGTCGTTTCGCAGCCAGGCCAGCATCGGCCCGTTGGCGGAACGGTCGGAAGTCATGGAGTCGAGGCAGACGAAGTGAATGTTGCCAAAGTCGAACGAATAATAATCCTCAGTCCCCGAAGCGACGCCGCCGGCCTCGCCGTTCCTGGGCAGCGTGAAGATGGAGTAATACGCGATCGTGTCGGCCGGGTTGGATGATCCTGCCGTGTCGTGGTTGCCGATCGTCGGCCAGAGCACCGTTTGCCGCAGGATATCCGGATACATGTTGAAGACGGCTGCCTGATATTCGTTGTCCAGACCGCTGTTGTAGGCATTGTCTCCGAGCATCAACCACAAGTCCGTATAGCGCGTTCCGGAGAACTGATAGTAAGCGTCGCGTACCGCCGCAGCGTTGGCGTCTGCTGTCCCGGAATCGCCGATGACCCAAATCCGCGTCGGCAGCGCGGCGCCTGGGAGCGGCGGAGTGTAGAAGACGTAATCTGCGCCGCCAGCTATTGTCGCGGTCGTCGTGCCAACGGAATAATAATATCCGGTGTCCGGCGAAAGACCGGTCAGCGTGACAGAATGCTCCGTAGTGGAGACCAGATTGTCAGCCGTCAACGTCAGATTTGCGGGATCAGTTCCGTACCGGACCCGGCTGTTGCCGGGCGCGTCTGTGCGCCAGCGAACCATCATGCTCGTGGGCGTGCTCATCTGAAGATACGGCCCGCGTGTGACCGTGGCGGTGGAGGCATTGGAACCGGTCAGTTCCAGATCAAAGCTGACGTCCGAACTGGTGCCGTTGGCCTGGTGAATCTCCACCGCGACGACGTTCACGCCGTTCGCAAGAGAGGTAGGGCTGATGGACGTCTCAATGAAGGTGGATTCGGCGGGCGCGCCGAGGGCCGACGATGCGAGCGTCGTGAAGCCAATCGTTCCGCCCGGCATGTTGCTGCGGAAAACTTCTGCGCCGTTCAAATAAACAACTGCACCGTCATCGCGCAGCAGCCGCAACGTCAACGCCGTGAAAGCGGACGCGTCGGCTACGTTGAAGGAACGCCGAAAGTACGTGGTGATATATTTGCTCGTCGCGGACGGTCCGTAGTTGACTACGGTCGCTTCATCGCCGTCGCCGTAGCCCAGTTGCGCCGAACCGGACGCCCAGGGGCTGTCACTGAACGCTGCGGCGCGCCACGCGGTGCCCTGGTTGGAACCGTTGTCGAGATATTTCCAGACGGCGCCCGTGGGAACCAGTGTGGCCGCGCCGTGCGCGTCCGGAACAGCAAGACCGCACACAACGGCAGTCACAGGAACCAGGGCGCACGACGCCCACTGTTTGACAAATTCGGAGATGAATTTCATAGGTTTGCGCTTCTAATGTTTCGAGGACTCCTTGTTGGCCGACGCCAGCGCCGGCTGTTCCAACGCCAGACGCAATCGGTTTTCCAATGCGACCATCGCTCGCGTGTGCCGGTGCGCCGGGGGTAGTGATTCGGCAGCCTTCAACGCCGCGATGTACGCTTCGCGGGCTTCCTTCTCGCGTCCCGCCTGTTGCAGGACCTCGCCCTTGCGCGCCAGCCAGGTTTCTTTGCGTGGTGACTGCGCGATGAGTTGTTCGAGCCGGGCCAACGCTTCGGGGTAATGCTTTCGGGAAAGTTCCAGATCTATAGCCCGCAATTGCAGCGTCGGCAGCGGGCCGAGGCGCTTCATTCCTTCATCCAATCCGCGCAGAGCCGTTTCGACGCGTCGGCCACTCCGGGAGATCACTGCGTCCGCGCGTTCGAGATAATACTCCGGCTTCGCTTCGCGAAGGTGGCCAAGTGCCCGCGTGAAATCCCTTGCTGCAGCGGTGGGCTTGCGCAGCTTCACGAGTACCCTGGCGCGAGCAATGAGCGCTTCTGAGTAATCCGGTTGTCTGGCCAGAAAGCGGTTCAAACATTCGCGGGCAGGTTTTGGACGATCTGCTTCGAGCATCATCCTGCCGCGAAAGAAGTCGATGGCCCAGAAGTTCGGGTCCAGCCGGGTGACTTGCGCGTAATCGTTCAGTGCCGTCTCCCAGTCACCGTGGACGCGATGCAGCTCGCCGCGTTTCAAGTACGGGGCCGTGTTCGTCGGATCCCGATTGATCTGGCGGGTGACAGCGGCAATCTGGTCGTGAAGATCGCCATGCGCCGGCGCAGGCGACGGCCGCGCCAAACCGAAAAGCAAAACAAGACAAAGGCAACGCATGAACCAGGCGGCTTACGATTCAGCTCGCTGCGTGCCAGGAGGGCGTCCGGGCGATGAAGGGTCGAGGGGCGTGCATGTTGCAACGCATGGGATTCATCCACGTTTTTGTAGGACAACAAGCGGATTCAACGGCACGGGTATCGGAGGCAGGGACTTGCGAGAATGGCAAAACGCGCGTGAAGCGACGAAGCCGTCTGGCGATGGAATACGGACCGCATCTGGGACCGCGAACCACGATTCCCGCATTTGTCCGGTTCCTGGATTTTCCGTGTCACAACAGTGGCAGGAAACGAAGCCTTTCTTCCGCGACGGAACAATGAGTCATCGCTGTTGCGCCGCAAATTTCTTGAATTGACAGCGGTTCGTCCTCGTCACGAAGATACTGTTTATGAACGAATCCCCCAACAATCTTTCTTCACGCCGTGAGTTCCTCAAAAGCACTGGCCGTTTGGCTGCTGCCTCCGCGTTGGCGGGGGTGGCCCTTCCCCATGTCCACGCTGCCGACGACCACACGATCCGCGTGGCCCTGATCGGTTGCGGCGGCCGCGGTGGCGGCGCGGCACGCAACGCCCTGTCCGTGAAGAGCTGCCCAACCAAGCTCGTCGCCATGGCGGATGTCTTCCCCAACCGTCTCAAGACCAGCTATGACGCATTGAAACGTGAGCACGCCAACCAGGTTGAGGTGTCCGACGACAGCAAGCACATCGGCTTCGACGCCTACAAGAAGGCGATGGACGCACTGAGGCCGGGCGACATAGCGATTCTAACCACGCCGCCGGCGTTCCGCTGGGTCCATTTCACCTACGCCATCCAGAAGGGCCTCAACGTATTCATGGAGAAACCAGTTACCGTGGACGGTCCGACTTCACGGCGGATGCTCAAACTCGCCGAGGAGGCGACGGCAAAGAACCTGAAAGTCGGCGTGGGATTGATGTCGCGTCACAGCCGGGCATTACAGGAGTTGTTTCAGCGCATTCAGGACGGCGAGATCGGCGATATCATACTGATGCGCGGTTATCGAATGCACGGACCGGTTGGGTCCGCGTTCTCCGGTCCGAAGCCAGAAAACATCAGCGAGTTGATGTATCAGGTTCAACGCTTTCACAGCTTCCTGTGGGCGAGTGGCGGATGTTTCAGCGACTTTAACATTCACCACATCGACCATTTGTGCTGGATGAAGAACGCCTGGCCGGTCAAGGCTCAGGCGTTGGGTGCCCGCCATTATCGCCAGAGCCCTGAGGGCATCACTTACGTGGATCAGAATTTCGATGTGTACTCGGTGGAATACACATTCGAGGACGGCAGCAAATTCCTTATGGATGGGCGCTGCATAACGGGGTGCCATCCCATATACTCCAGCTACGCACAAGGCAGCAAAGGCATGGCGATCGTCTCGAAGCAAGGCGACTGCGGACTTCCCTCCAGCACTTACAAGGGACAAAATCCGAAACGGTCAAACTTGCTCTGGGAATCCAAGGTCAACCCGGATGAGGCAGATCCCTATCAAAATGAGTGGAACACCCTGATCGACGCCATCCGGAAGGACCAGCCGCATAACGAAGTCAAACGCGGCGTCGAAGCCAGCCTTGTTACCTCGCTGGGCCGCATGGCCGCACACACCGGCCAGGAGGTCACGTACGAGGAGATTCTCAACAGCGACCACGAGTTCGCGCCGGGTCTGGACAAGCTCACCATGGACTCGCCCGCGCCGCTCCAACTCGGAAAAGACGGCAGGTATCCGGTGCCCCGACCCGGGTTCGTCAAGAACCGGGAGTATTGAGGTTCGGATTTCGGTTTGTGGCCCGACAGCGGCAATGGAATCCATCGCAGCCCGAACTTTTCAACGTTCGCTCGTCTGCGCCTGCCGTTTCTTCGGCTGGAACTTGTAGGGCAGCGTGTCCGGGACGACTTTCACATCGGTTGTGAATTTGAACGGAGCAGGGCGGTCCTTTGAAGCGTAAGTCAGTTCCACCATGTACGCGGTCCAACCTTTCTCGGGCTTTTCGACCCTGACAACGTACGCGCCGTCTCCTTGTGGGGCCAGATCGGTGCTCGTCCAGACTTTCCCCAAAGTTTCCATACGGAAATCGCGCGCTGCTGGATTGGTGGCTTTCCACAGTTTCGCGGCGGTTGGTTTGTCCACGGTTTCCACGACCAAGGAGTCGGCCGGACCGGATTTCCAGGTGAAACGGGGCAGGGGAACGTCGTTCAGTACGGCGTGGTAGCAGGCAACGAGTGTTTCCCACGCGTCACTGTCCTTGAGCGAGTGATCGGCGTTGGGGACGTAGCGGAGATATTTTGTCCCCGGCAGATCCTTGAAGTAAAACTGACTGGAATCGGGCAGGAAGAACTGGTCGCCGGTGGCGTTGATGATGAACTTGGGCATCGTCAGCCGGTCCCGGTATTCGTACGGCTCCTCGATCTTCATCAGATTGCGATACTCCGGGCTGCCTTGCCAGTCCATGATGCCCATCGCCTCGTAATCGCCGACCGCCGGCGCGTAAAAGCCATACGCTTCCCAGTGATGGATGAAGGAAGGCTCGACGTTGAGCATGTCGATGACGATCGGTACGATGGCAACGACGCGTTTATCAACCGCGGCGGTCGTCCAGGTCGTCCAGCCCCGTTTCGAGCCCCCGGCCACGACGAAGGAACCCACCTTAATCTCGCCACCCTCCTTGCTGGCGCAGAAGGCGGTGACCGTGTCCAAAGCGCGAACGGCGCTCTTGGTCATCGGCAGGCGGGTGGGCCAGCGCTCATCGCCGGTGCGGAGGTATTTGTTCCAGCAGTAGGCGATGAGAGAGTCTTCAACTCGCTTTTCGCCGTCGTCTTTGAAAACCAGCGGCTGGTTGGGAACCATTTTCAGTTCGGTTACAACCGATTTGGTCGCGAGCGCGACCTTGACCATGTTGGGGTCGGCCTCCTTCGGCGCCTCTTTTTCGTTGCTGCCGCCGCCGATGAAGAGCAGGGACGTGGCGTGGGAAACGGTGTCGGGTTTGGTGATGGTCATCCAATGCTTCCAGAGCGTGTGGTCCACTTCATTGGTGGTCAGCCACGATTGCGAAGTCATCTCCAGGATAGAGGTCGTGTAGCCTTTGCCGCGCACAGTGTCGATGACCTTGTAGGAATGGTTGGGATCCGGAGCGGCGACGTAACGATCGAGGGCGGTCCGCTGCCCGCCGTTCGCAGAGCTGCACCCGGCCAGAGCGAGGAAGAGGAACGGCAGAGTTCTGAAAAGGTCTCCGGTAGCCGCGCAGCCAGACCCTGCCAAAGGCGGCGAGCCGGTCCGCGGTCGCCGTCGTCCAATTCGCCCTTCCATCAGCCGGAGCGCCGAACTCCGATTCGGCGTGGCGCGCGTGTGCGATCCGGCTCGCTTCGCGCCGAAGTGGAGTCCGGCGTTCCGCGCAAGAGCGCCGGTCACGACTGGAATTCGAGTACCGATGTTCTTTTTGGCGGGTCGGGTCGGGTTTGGGAGTGAGGCAATGAAGTTACTCATGAGATTCGCGGGTAACGGGTGTTCGGCGAAGGTTATGAAGCAATCAACGGGTCAGCGCAAGGACGGACTGTTGGCTGCGTCCAAAGGATTCACTGGCCTCGGAACCTTTCTGTGCAGCGAGGACGCGCTGTCGATTCAACGGCCAGGATTGCGGGAGTCGTCGGAAAAAACCTGTTCAGCCACTTGACCGTCGGCTAAACAACAGGCGTTCATTCCAACATGCGCATTCTTATCGCGACGGTTACAGCCGGGGCCGGGCATTTGCAGGCAGCGTCGGCGCTGGAGGAGGCGTGGCGCTCGTTGCGTCCGCACGACACCGTTCAAAAACTGGACTTGCTCGACCTGGTCCCGCGGCTGCAACGGGAGGTTTATGTGAAAGGTTACGTGAAGCTCGTGGAGCACGCGCCCGAACTGTGGGGGCTGGTGTTCAAAAAGACCGACAACCCGAAACTGGTCCGGAAAATCACGAAGCTCCGACGAGCCTTCGCCGAGCGGAGCAACAAGAAGTTCGTGAAGCATCTGAAGACGTTCCGTCCCGAAGCGGTCTTGTGCACGCATTACCTGCCGGTCGAGATCATGGGACATCTGAAAGGGACGACGGACGGATGGCGTCCGCTGACCGTATGCATGGTGACCGACTTTGAAGCGCACGCGCTCTGGATGGATCAGGCGGTGGACCTCTATTGCGTGGCGGCGGAAGAGACGAAGGGCAGCCTGATCGCGCGCGGCGCGCCGGTGGAAAATGTCGTGGTCACCGGAATTCCGATCGCCGCCAAATTCTCCAGCCGGCCGGACGCGCAGGAAGCGCGTCGGGCGCTCGGTGTGCGCGACGATTTGCCGACGCTGCTCGTGCTCAGCGGCGGGTTCGGCATGGGACCGGTCGCGGAGATCCTCGTCGCCCTCGACAAAGTGAAGGTTCCGCTGCAGACGCTGGTCGTCGCCGGTCGGAACGAGGAATTGCGGCGCAAACTGGCGGCCGGCGATTACCGGCATCCGACGCGCGTACTGGGCTTTGTCGCCAACATGCACGAGCTGATGGCGGTTGCTGATCTGATCCTCACGAAACCGGGAGGCTTGACCACGTCGGAGGCACTGGCCCTGGGCAAGCCGTTGTTCATTCTGAATCCGATTCCCGGCCAGGAGGCGGCCAACAGCGATTTCCTACTCGAACGCGGGGCGGCGGCAAAGGTGAATCGCGTCGAAGACGTGCCGTTCCGGATCGAGCAGTTGATCGGCTCGAAGAAGCTCGAGGAAATGGCGGGGGCGGCGAAAGAGCTGGGGCATCCGTCCGCTGCTGCGGACGCGTGCCGTGAGGTGATCCGGCGTTTGACTGCGTAAAACCGATGAACCGATGCCTCGTTTGGAGCGTGCTGCCGCTGGTATTCGTTGCAGTCGCGGCCTCGACGATCAAGCGCGACGAAACGGTCGTGCTTTTTCCATCCATCGGTGCGAAGGCTGCGGACGGCAAGGCGTGGGAGCTGGAAATTCACGGCTGGATTTACGAACCGGAGCGGCGCGCGCTGACTCTGTCGATGCTGCGCAAAATCCTGGGCATGGGTGGCGATCTTACCGGTGAGGAGAAGACAATCTTCGAAGAACGCACCCGCGCTTTCCTGGTCGATAACGAGAAGGGTAAGCGGCTTTCAGTTCGGCTGGGGAGCAAGCAGTTCACGTTGCCTCGGTCCGCGGACAACGGGCACATGACTGCCGCCGTGAGTCTCCGGGAGGGAGAAGTTTCGAGTGCGGCGATCCGTACCGGCCGCGTCGCGAAACTGCCGTTTTATGCAATCACCGGCAGAAAAGACACGAGGCGGTTCAATGGAGAAATCCATTTGCTCGAACCGTCCGGCATCTCGGTCATCTCCGACATTGATGACACGATCAAGATCAGCGAGGTCACCGACAAGAAGGCGCTATTGCGAAACACGTTCACGAAAGCGTTCGAGCCGGTGCCGGGGATGGCGGAGGTTTATCGGGACTGGAGTTCGCGAATAAACGCGCAGTTTCATTATGTTTCGGCCAGTCCATGGCAGCTTTATGTGCCGCTGGCGGAGTTTGTCCGTGCCGAGGGCTTTCCCGAAGGCACGTTTCATCTGAAGCCCTTTCGCGTGAAGGACGAGACGTTCTTTGAACTGTTCAAATCGCCGGAGAATTACAAGGCGGGCGTGATCGAGCCGCTGTTCAAACGCTTTCCGAAAAGGCGCTTCGTTCTGGTGGGCGATTCCGGCGAGCGCGACCCGGAAATTTATGGCGTACTCGCGCGCCAATATCCGCAGCAGGTGAAGCGGGTCCTGATCCGCGACGTGACCGGCGAAGGCGCCGAGGCCGCGCGCTACCTGAAGGCGTTTCGGGACGTGCCGCGGGAACGCTGGGTGATTTTCCGAAAGCCGGACGAGGTCAATGCCAGTGTCCGCCTTGAGGACTGACGATCAGCCGAGGTTCAGCCGGCCGACGGGTCGGCGATGGGTGGATTGGTCGGTGTCCGGGGAACCCGACCTTTGACCGAGACGCAGTTTCTGCTTCAAGCCCTCGAAAAACGAGGTCGTCTTGGTCTCAGAGATGATTCCGAGCAGGCTGTAAATCCGCTGCCAGTAGAACGGGTGGCTGCGTTCGATCTTCAGCAGTTCGAGGACGAAATTATCCATCTCGCGGCGCCGCTGTTGCATCGCCTCAATGTAGGCGCCCGCTTCCATGGGCATGTCGTCGAAACTGTCGATGAACATTGCGGCGTTGATCAGAGGCTTCCAGAGGGTGTCGTTGGATTCTGCGTGGATAAAGAAGAGTTGGGCAATTTCCAGTTTCAGGGCGGTAATGATTAGTTCCTTGGGGGCCGGCAATTGGTGCGGGCTGCGGCGGCCTCCCCGTTTCTCTTCACTTTCGACGATTTGCTGGTATTCGAGGCTGAGGCGGGTGGCTTGATCGACGGTCATACGAAACGGATTGGATGCGGTGAAACCGAACGCAAATTTGTCGTGTCAGGCAGGCCTAAACCGAACGACTAAAAATGAGAGCGCGTTTCTGTTAACAATGTCTATTTTTGATACTCAAGAGACTGCTTTTTGCTGTCTTCTAGATGACAAGCAGGGCCTCTGCCAGCGGGTACGGCGGCGGCAAAAAAACTGTTGAAAAGAATCGCGTCGGATCGTCGCTTTGGGCTTCAGCCCTCGATCCCCGGGCGAACTACCCGCTCGTGCCTCTCTGTTCGAGTTGGTGGACCAGGCGCATCAGCTCCAACCGCGCCTCCGTGATTTTCCGCCGCGCCTCGTCGAGGCTCGATCGGATCAACTCTTCGCCAACATTTCTCTTGAGCAATTCTTCGCGCTTCGATTTGATCGTTTCCAATCGGATTTTCTCTTCGATCAGCTTTTCAATCCAATCGACGATTTGGCCTGCCTTGGGTTCCATGATATGTCGCTTTCGTTTTGATGGCTTCTGTTCGCAATGGTGGATGACCTGGATCAGCGCCAATGTGCCGTTCGTGGTGCAAAGTAATGCAGTGAACCCTCAGCAGCCCGAATGCCGCTTGAGGTGCTCTCCGCAAGCGGCCGGTAGCACCCCGAAACAGCCAGTTCCGCGAGCCGCCGTGACGCCGGTTCGCAGCCGAAGGACGCGCAGAACGCAGCCAGCATACCGTCAACCCTCCCTTTGGCAATG
>Ga0075421_100010651_pt1 | contig 11367 bp, 10 predicted proteins | sample SoiMetdeltSBSDD5_FD_75292 | JGI IMG/M metagenome (GOLD analysis project Ga0075421, IMG submission 75292) | Bulk soil microbial communities from a Populus tree surrounding site in Tennessee, USA - Soil MetaG P. deltoides SBSDD5 | ecosystem: Environmental > Terrestrial > Soil > Tree plantation...
ATCAACGGATGGCAAAGTGGCTGCATCCCGCGACAGTTCGGTTGCAAGCGGGGAGCAGACCGAGTCTGCGGCACCTTCCGCGCAACAACCGGCCCGAACGCTCAAAAACATCTGCTGCGTGGGCGACGACGACCAGTCGATCTACGGCTGGCGCGGGGCCGAGGTCGACAACATCTTGCGCTTCGAGCACGACTTTCCCGGCGCCCGGATCATCCGCCTCGAGCGCAACTACCGCTCGACCGGACATATCCTCGCCACCGCCTCGCATCTGATCGCGCATAACCAGGGCAGGCTCGGCAAGACGCTGCGCACCGAGGACGAGCCGGGCGAGAAGGTCAAGGTCACCTCCTGCTGGGATTCCGAGGAAGAGGCGCGCGCCATCGGCGAGGAGATCGAGCAGCTCCAGCGCGACGACCGACACGGCAATCCGCATCCGCTCGACGAGATCGCCATTCTGGTGCGCGCCTCGTTCCAGATGCGCGAATTCGAGGACCGCTTCATCACGCTGGGCCTGCCCTATCGCGTGATCGGCGGCCCACGCTTCTACGAGCGCCAGGAAATCCGCGACGCGCTGGCGTATCTTCGGGTGATTCACTCGCCCGCCGACGATCTCGCTTTCGAGCGCATCATCAACGTGCCCAGGCGCGGGCTCGGCGATGCCACCGTGCAGCTGCTTCACGACCATGCGCGGCGCCGACGCGTCCCACTCACCGCGGCGGCGCAGGCGGTGATCGAGACCGACGAGCTCAAGCCCAAGCCGCGCGCGGCGCTGCGCGACCTGCTCGCCGCCTTCGAGCGCTGGCGAGTTCAGAAGGACTCGCTCCCCCACATGCGGCTTGCGGAAATCGTGCTCGACGAATCCGGTTACACCGAGATGTGGCAGAAGGACCGCTCCGCGGACGCCGCCGGACGGCTCGAGAATTTGAAAGAGCTGATCCGCTCCATGGAGGAATTCGAGAATCTCGCCGGCTTCCTCGAGCACATTTCGTTGGTGATGGACACCGAGAAGAGCGAGGGCGAGGCGGTATCGATCATGACCTTGCATTCCGCCAAGGGGCTCGAATTCGACACCGTGTTTTTGCCGGGCTGGGAGGAAGGCCTATTTCCGCACCAGCGCACGCTCGACGACCAGGGCCGCGCCGGGCTCGAAGAGGAACGGCGCCTCGCCCATGTGGGGATCACCCGCGCGCGCCGGCGCGTGAACATCTATTTCGCCGCCAACCGGCGCATGCACGGGCTGTGGTCGTCGAACATTCCTTCGCGCTTCCTCGACGAATTGCCCGAGGATCACGCGGAGGTGCGGGAATCGCGGGGTGGGTTTGCCGCGTACGGCAATACCGGTGCCTCGCGTTTCGACGAGATGACGCATTTCGGCTCGAGTTACGGCACGCCGGGCTGGCAGCGCGCCCAGGCGCGCGGCCGGTTCGGCGACTTCGATGAGGACGGCGAGGGCTATTCACATCGCGGTGGAGCGATGAATGACGCCACAGGATCCCCTCCCCCGCGTGCGGGGGGACAGGGAGCTGGCATGCGCGGCAAGCCGCGGCGGCGCCTCCCCCTCACTATCGAAGGCGAGCTCGTCGCCAAGTCAACCGGCACCGTGTCCGAGTTCGCCATCGGCGACCGCGTGTTTCACCAAAAATTCGGCAACGGCAACGTCACCGCGGTCGACGGCAACAAGCTCACCATTCAGTTCGACAAGGCCGGCGAGAAGCGGGTCGTGGATAGTTTTGTGGAACGGGTGTGAGCTCGCGCGTCTCGCTCCCGCCACATCCCTCACCTGCGCAGCTGAAACATCACCAGCGCGGCGAGCATGACGCCGCCGCCGAGCGCCTGCAGCGGTGTGAGCACCTCGCCCAGGACGAACGCGCTGCCGATGGCCGTGAGCAAAGGCTCGAGATTCATGAACAGTGCGGTGCGGAACGGCCCGATTCGCACGGTCGAGGCGAACACGCCGAGCAGGCCGGTGGTGATCGCGACGCTCAGCCCGAGGAGGGCGAACCAGCCGGACATCGTTGCGGGCGGCTGCCAGTTCTGCGTCACGAGCGCGACGAGCACGAATAGGACTGTCGAGGACAGGACCGAGTACCAGGTAATGCGCAGCGCATCGGCGCCAGAGAGCAGCGCGCGCGTGAGGAGCAGGATGGCGACCCGGCACAGCGCGGCCCCCAGCGCGGCGATGACTCCCACCGCTGCGAGCGTGGTCGGATGCGCGCCGATCATAAGCGCAAGTCCGAGAAAGGCGGCGAGCGCCGCGCCGCCGCCGCGCCATGTGACCCGCTCGAGGCCGCTCGCCGCCGCCGCCAACCCCGTGAGCAGCGGATAGACGAAGTAGGTGAGGATTGCGATCGGGACCTCGATCACTTCGAAGGCCTTGAACAGCAAGAACACGTTGCCGGCGAACAGAACGCCCAGGCCGAGCGAGATCCATGTCGCGCGCGGGGTGAAGGCTCCGCGCGACGGCACGAGCTTGAGCCAGCCCAACAGGAAGGCGACGCCGAGCACCGCGCGAACGGCGCACATGGTGAGCACGTCGGCGCCCTGGATGAGCACGACCTTGCCCAGCACGTCGGCGCAGGAGAACGAGGAGGCGCCGAGCACGGCCGGGCCGATCTGCGTCGGACCACTGTGCGAAGTCGGGGGGTTGGTCACAATAAGGATGCGCTATGGCAGGACGTATCCGCCAGCGTAGCCGAGATGGAGCGTCGGCGAAATGCGCGGTCGCACAAACCGCGGCGAATGCGCTGGGCTTTAACTTATGCGACCCGCTGAGGGGATTTAGCGCTCTGCTCGGTAACCGCGCGCTCGCCCAGCCGGCGTCAGGTTCCAGGTCCCGCCTCTGCCGTAGCCCGTGCCGGGGTAGGGATTGGCCTGGCAGAAACCATAGACGCCCGCCACCGTCGCGCGGCACTGCTCGAACGAGGTGAAGCTGCAGTCGATCCCGCTATGGCCGGTGCCATAATTTGCGCACCAAGTGCCGTTGGCGCCTGTGCGCGGGGCGGCCGTGGACGGGGATGCGGATAGCGACAAAACAACGAACGTCATCAAAACGAACGGGATCGTGCGCATGACTGCCTCCTCGGCCGCGGCACTCCCCGATCCGACCGCGACGTTAGCAGATTTAACACCGGACGAGAGCCTTTCATCCCGGTCCCGCTCCCCCTCGCGGGCAAAAGCGCGGACCTAGTCCTTGGCCCCTGGATGCCGCCCGGCGCGGGAATGCGCGGATTGTGGATACTTGGTTCGCCAGTTCGGAGAGCGCCCCGCAGCGGCGCACTTACTTCTTCTCCAGCATCAGCGTGCCTTCCTTGCGGATCGCGGGCGTGAGCTTCTCCGCGATGACGGCGAGCAGCCATGGCAACTGGACTTCGAGGCGCACGTGGTCGTCGTCGACGTCGATGACGCCGACGGCGCTCTGACCGAGCGCGCTGAGGTTGAAGGCGAGCCGATCGCCGCTCCAGGCTTCCTCATTGATGGTCAGGAACGCGGAATAGTTGGTTCGCGCGGCGGTGAGCCCGGACTTGATTCGGCGCGCCGCCTCCTCGCGGCCGAGGCGATGTGGAATCGATACGATGAGCGGCTTGGACAATTGGAGTCTCCATCAACGCGCAAGTTCATATGGGGCACGCCGAGGCGTCGCGCCAGCCGCATGAGGAAAGGGACCGCGGTCCCTTTCCTCATTCGGACGTGACTCAACGCTCGTCGCCGCGACCGCGGTCCGGGTCGCGGCCGCCCATGCTGCCCTGGCCCGTCGTGCTCGGCCCCTGTTGGCCGGGCGCGTAGCCGGAGGCGCCGGGCTCGCCGGCTCGGCTGCCCTTCTGCTGCATCTGATGGCCGGGTGTGTAGCCGGATGCTCCGGGCTGGCTGGGCACCGAGCCGCGGTCCTGCATCTTCTGGCCGGGTGTACTGTGCGGCATACGCTGGCCTGAGCTTTGCGCGTGGCCGAGCGCAGTCGTGCCGATCAAGACAGCGGTCGCCGCGGCGATCGATAGAATTTTGCTCATCATCGAGGGCGGCCTCCTTCCGTTATTTCTGCGGGTCTGCGCCGCAACGAGCCCCTTCACCTGCTGCCAACGCTGGGGGGCCGTTCCCGTTCCGCCTGTTGGGCGAGCCGCGACGAGGCTTATTGCGGCGCGACAGGGAGTGTGCACAATCCTTGCCCAGCGCGCGCGGGCCGGGCCGCACATTGCCCATGCGCGACGACACCAAAAATCACGCGGACGAGGAGCGCACCCATGAGACTCAAAGCGAGGCTGTATTTGACCGTGGCGACGATCGGCATCGCCTCCGTGCTGGCAGCCGCGCCGGCGCAGCTGACCGCGCAAACCGCCGTCGCCATCGACAGCGACGACATCGGCGGCGTGGTCACCGGCGCGAGCGGACCCGAGGCCGGCGTCTGGGTGATCGCGGAAACAAACGATCTTCCCACCCGCTACGCCAAGATGGTGGTTACGGACGATCAGGGCCGCTACGTCCTGCCCGACCTGCCCAAGGCCAAATACAAGGTGTGGGTGCGCGGTTACGGCCTCGTCGATTCACCCAAGGTCGACGGCGAGCCCGGCCAGCAACTCAATCTGCGCGCGGTCCCGGCATCGAACGAAGCGGCGGCGGCGAAGTACTACCCGGCGGTCTATTGGTACGCGATGCTGAAGATTCCGCCCGCGAGCGATTTCGGCGGGTCGACCGAGATTCCCAAGTACATCAGCCGGGAGAATTGGCTTAGACAGATGAACAACGTCGACTGCATCGGTTGCCATCAGCTGGGGCAGGAGTCGACGCGAACGGTCCCGGCTGCGTTGGGTGAGTTCAAATCGGGGGCGGAAGCGTGGATGCGCCGCATCCAGTCCGGGCAAACGGGCGAGGCCATGACCAACCGGCTTGCCGGGCAATTCGGCGGCGCGCCCTTCAAATATTTCGGCGAGTGGACCGACCGCATCGCCAAGGGCGAGCTGCCGAAGAGCAAGCCGCCTCGGCCGCAGGGCGTCGAGCGCAACGTCGTCGTCACGTCCTGGGAATGGAGCACGGACAAGCACTATCTGCACGACCTGATCTCATCGGACCGGCGCAATCCGACCGTCAACGCCTATGGACCGCTCTTCGGCTCGCCGGAATACTCGACCGACAACATGCCCATCCTCGATCCGAAGACTAACAAAGTGACGTTCTTCAAGATGCCGGTCGCGGATACGAACATGGCGGAATCGCTCGGGCCGCCCTTTCATGCGAGCGCCATGCCCAAACCACTGGCGCCCTCGGCTTATTGGGGCGACGAGAAGATTTGGGACTCGCGCGCCAATAATCACAACGCCATGTTCGACAAGACCGGTCGCGTCTGGATCGCGGCGAACGTGCGCGGCCCGGACAACCCTGCGTTCTGCAAGAAGGGTTCCGAGCATCCTTCGGCCAAGGTCTTCCCCATCGAGCGAGCGGGCCGTCAGGCGGCAATGCTCGACCCCAAGACGATGAAGTACACCTTCATCGACACCTGCTTCGGCACCCATCACCCGCAATTCGGCTATGACGCCGATAACACGCTCTGGTTCAGCGGCACGGGTCCCGTGGCTGGATGGCTCAACACCAAAATGTTCGACGAAACTGGCGACGCGGCAAAGTCACAGGGCTGGTCGCCGTTCGTTATCGACACCAACGGCAACGGCAAACGCGACGAGTACGTCGAGCCCGACCAGCCGGTCGATGCGGCCAAGGACAAGCGGATCGTGCCAGGCTCCGGACCTTATGCGGTGATGCCCAGCCCGACCGACGGTTCGGTCTGGTACACGGTCGGCGTGTTTGCCGGCAATGCGGGGTTCCTGCGCTTCGATCCGGCAACGGGGCTGTCGGAAATGTACAACCTTCCGAAGTCGGGGTACGGCGTCCGCGGCGGCGATATCGACAAGAACGGCGTGCTCTGGGGATCGGCGTCGAACGGCAGCCTGGTGAGCTTCGATCGCCGCAAGTGCAAAGGTCCGCTCAACGGAGCGAACGCGACCGGCGACCACTGCCCGGAGGGCTTTACGTTCTACCGTTATCCCGGTCCCGGCTTCGAGGGCGAGCAGACCAGCGCCGAGGCGAGCTATTACACCTGGGTCGACCAGCACAACACTTTGGGGCTCGGCGAGAACATTCCGATGTCCACCGCCAACCTCAACGACGGCTTCGTCGCGCTCAAGGACGGGCAGATGGTCATGCTGCGCATCCCCTACCCGCTGGGCTTCTACGCCAAGGGCTTCGATGGGCGCATCGACGATCCCAACGCGGGCTGGAAGGGCCGCGGATTGTGGAGCAGCAGCGGCGACCGCACGCCGTGGCTGATGGAAGGCGGCAAAGGCAGCAAGCCGCGCGCCGTGCACATTCAGCTGCGTCCCGATCCGCTGGCGCATTAAGCGGAGGCACATGCAAAATCGCCGCTCCGGTAACAACACCGGGGCAGCGTTTTTTTGGAACGCGACGATTGGTCGAATGATTACGCAAATACCGAATAGTCGACGGGACCGTTCGGCACTACGTAGCCGTAGCGCATGTTCGATGGCTCGGGGCCCGCCTTCTCATATTCGGCCTTCATCGCCGCAAAGCGATCGCGGCTTAGGTCCAGCATCGCGCGCTTGGGCTGGATGTTGTAAAGCTTCGCGTTGTTGCCGCCGAAGATTGCGGTCTTGACCGGGCCATCGGCGGCTCCGAGCGGCGCGAAGCCGTGTTTCTTCTGCATCGCCTCGGGGATTTCGAGACGCCGCAAGCCTTCGATCTGCCATTGCGGTGCGCCGGTCCACAGTGAGTCGGTCCCCCAACACACGTGATCGGCGCCCAGGCCCGTGATCAGCGTGCCCATCAGGGCCGCGCACACGTTGGGTTCGGCGACAAGCGTTGTCGCGAACAACTGGCCGACGTCGCCATAGACGTTGTTGACGCCGTACTGCGCCGGAATGTCGGCGAGATCGGTTGTCCAAGAGATGCGGCCGGTCCGCTCGAACTCGGCCAATGCTTGCTTCGGATCGCCGCCGACGTGGCGATAGGCCGAGTGGTAGATGATGAAGTTGAGCTGCGGCCAGTCCTTGGCCGCCTGTCCCACGTCGGCGACATCAGCGAAGCCGCGCAAGTGCGGGAACTGCTTCTCCACCCCCGGCGCGAACAGACCCTTGTGAACGCAGACGTTCTTGACGCCCGCAGCCACCATCTTCTCGTAGCCCTTGTAGGCGACCTTCTCGTCGTCCATGCGCCAGGGATAGCGACTGAGGTTCTTGTGGGTGTTGTCGCCGATCGTGTAGCCCTTGCAGGATTCCGGCTTGAGCGCGAGCCCGGCGTCGAGCTTTTCGAGCCAGCCCGGCTGCCCCGGTGTGAAGATCATGTGGCAGAACACGCGCCGCGAGCCGGCTTCGTCGTTGATTTTCTTGCGCGCCTGCGCCATCTGCTCGTTGGTCAGGAACCAGTCCTGCTCGATGTCGGAGGGGGCGGACGAGATCAGCGAAATCTTGGTGTCGCTGTCGAGGAATATCTCCTTCTTGTAGTTATTGAACTTCAGGTCCTCGATGGTCTGCTCACGTTCCGCCAACTGTTTGTTCCAGCCGGCCTTGCCGACCGCATTGCGCATGTTGACGAAGGTCATGATGCGCGTGTCATCGCGCAGGAAGTGGGTATGCATGTCCATGATGAACTGGTCCTTGAGCGCGTTGGCGCGCTCCTGGGCCATGGCCGGCGTTGCGGCTTCGGCCTTGCTCACCTCGAACAGCGGCCCATAGACCTCGTTCATCGCCACGAACGACGCCGCCATGCCGGCAGCGGTCTGGAAGAAGCGGCGGCGGTCAAGGCCCTGCTTGCCGCCGAGGTCATCCGCCATGGCGAGCAAGCGTGCTTCGACCTCGCGCTGTCGCTCGTTCTGCGGATCGGGATAAAACTCGTCGCTGGAGACGATCTGGGTCGGGATCGGGGTTTGGTATTGCACCAGTTCGGATGGCATCAGTGCGGCAAGTTCTTCTTCGGTCAGTTGGCTGCTCACGGATTGTCCTCCCTCAGCGGCGCCCCCTGGCGCTTATGCACCAGGTGGGCATGCTGCTGAGCAGCTTAGCAGAATGAGAAGCGATGTGGAGGCGACCTGAGGTCCCAGTTTGCCAGCGACCGGACTGCGTGGAAACATGTGCGCTTGCTGGGCGATTTATAGGACGGGAAAGGCGCGGACAGTGCGGGCAACGGGGCGCGCCCGACAGCGGCGAACACACGTCATCCGAAATGGAATAGACTTCCCGCTTGCGCTGTTAGCGGCGGAGCACAAGCCTGTTTGCATCCAGGAGGATCCACTCATGACCACAGCCCGTCTCGCCCTCGTCGCTCTCGCCTGTGCCGTCGCCGCTCCGGCAAGCGCGCAGCTCCTCCAACGCAAGGAGCTGAGCTATCCGATCGCGCTGACGATCGCGCAAGCGGCGCTGGAGGACTGCAAGGCCCGCGGCTACGCCACCTCCGTCGTCGTGGTCGATCGCGGCGGCAATACCGTGGTTGCGCTACGTGGCGACAATGCCAGCGCGCACACCATGGAGAACGCGCGCCGCAAGGCCTACACCGCCATGACCTTCAAGATGACCACCGAGGACTTCATCAAGGAGATGGCGACGCGGCCGGTGCGGCGCGAACAGACCACGCTGCCCAACGTGATCGCCATCGGCGGCGGTGTGCCGATCAAGGTCGGCAACGACGTGATCGGCGGGGTCGGCCTCTCCGGCTCGCCCGGCGTGGACGAGCCGTGCGTGATGGCGGGCCTGGATAAAGTCAAGGATCAGCTGCAGTGAGCGGCGGAACGGGGCGCGCAGGGCTTCAGCCATGATGAAGCGCGAGACATTCGCAATCGCGAAGATCTACGTGCCGGCAAAGCGCCGCGCGACGCTCGATCCCAAGAAGGCGCAGGAGATCGCCGAGAGTATTTTGCAGGTCGGCCTGCAAAGCCCGATCCTGGTCCGGCAGGATGGCGAACGCTTCGTGCTAGTGGAAGGGTTGCATCGCTTGGAGGCATGCAAGCAGCTGGGCGAGCAAACCATCATCGGATACCTCGTGCAGGCGCGCCGGCATTAGCCCCCGCGAGCCCTGCGCTGGGCTACTTTGCGCCCAGCAGGCGCGTGATGATCGGCGTCCAGCGGTCGATCTCGCTCTGCATGAAGCGGGTGACCTCGGCCGCGCTCATGGCTTTGGTTTCGATCGCATCCTGCTCGATGTGACGCTTGAGCCGCGCGCTCTCCAATGAGTTGACCACCTCGCGGTTGGCGCTCTCGACAATTCCGGAAGCAAGGCCGGCCGGTCCGGAGAGCGAATACCAGGTGGTGGCGACGAACTCGACATGACCGAACTCGCGCAACGTGGGCACATCCGCACGGTAGACCAGCCGCTGCCCGGAGGTGGTGGCGAGAGCAACGAGCCTACCGGCGCGGACGTGTTCGGCCACGGTCGTCCACGTCAGCATGCCCAGCTTGACGTGACCGGCAACCAGATCGAGCACCGCCTGCCCGCCGCCCTTATAAGCGACGTGCACGAGCTTGATCTTTTCCTTGGCTGCGAGAAACTCCGCGATCCAATTGCCCATCGTGCCGAAGCCGGCCGAGACGTATTCGACGCCGCCCGCGTCGCGCGCGAGCGCCAGAAAATCGCGATACGATGCCACGCCGAGCGAGGGATGTGCGACGAGCACGTTCGGCGTGCCGCCGAAATAGGCGATGTGGGTGAAGTCGCGCATCGGATCGAAGCCGACGTTCTTGTTCATCGCCGGCCCCAGCACGTGCGTTGGGATGCCGGAAACCATCAGCGTGAGGCCGTCCGGCTCCGCCCGTGCAACCGCCTCGGTGCCGACGAGCCCGCCGCCGCCGACCCGGTTCTCGATATAGAACTGCTTGCCGAAGGCGGCCGTGAGCGCGTCGGTATAGAGCCGGCCGATCGTATCGGCCGCGCCGCCGGCCGCGAACGGCACCACCACTCGCACCGCTTTGCTCGGCCATTCCGCGGCCAGCGCGGCGCTGGATGACAGTGCAACAGCGGCGATGACGCCGAGCGCGCGCATCATGCGAGGCCCACTATTTTTCATCCCGTTTATAGAGAATATCCAACATGCCCTGCGCCTCCGCGAGCGTCATCGGCGAGGTGATGTACTTGAACTCGAGCGCCTGTTTCAGCGTCACATCGAGCCCTTTCACCTCGGCGAGCTGCAAGGCCTCTTTCGGGAAGAACTCGTCCCGGGTCTGCTGAGCCAAGGCGCGCGGCACTTTCGCGATTTCGGCGTAATGTTCGATCGCACCGGGGTGGGAATAGGCCCAATCGATCGCCCGGCTTAAGGCCCGGATGAATCGCACGAACGCATCGCGCCGTTCCTTGAGCGCGTTCGAATTGGCGACGTTGACGCGAATCGTCTGCTGCGCCAGCGCCGGCACGTCGCTGCCGCGCGCAACGATGACGAGCTTGCCGTCGGCGAGTTGCTGCAGCACGAACGGCGGCACCGACCAGCCGACGTCGATCTGGCCGGACATGACCTGGGTGAGGGTTGCCGGCGCGCCGCCGGTGGCGACGAGCTTGGGCGCGACCTTCGCCTGGCTCACCAGCTGCAGCAGAATGAGGTTGGTCGACGACCCGGGCGAGGAATACGCGACCGTCTTGCCGTTGGTGTCGGCAAGCCGCTTGATGCCGCTCTCCGGCCGCGCGTACCAGAACGCCTCAGCGGCGCCGGTCGCTTCCGCACTGATGATCCTGACCGGCATGCCCTTGGCATAGGCCGCAACCACGCCGAGGATGCCGTTGGTCATCGCGATATCAATGCTGCCGGCGATGACCGGCGTGAGCGTGGAGGCGCCGCCTTCGGTGTAGAGAATCTCGATGTCGAGGCCGACTTGCTTGAAGTAACCCTGCTTGAGCCCGACATCGATGAAGGTGCTGTTCCAGAACCCAGGCTGGGCGACCGCGACCTTCAGCGTCTCGGCGGGGGCGCGCTCAGCCGCCGCGAGTCCCATCAATGCAATAAGCAAAACAAAATATTTTGGTCACGACGACCTCCCGCAATCGTCAGTCTTCCTTGATGTTCTTCTCCCGCACCACACGACCCCAGCGCGCAAGCTCATCGCTGAGAATTTTGCCGAATTCGGCGCTCGAGGTTGGCGAGGGCACGGCACCGGACTGCAATAGCCGCTCGCGCACGTCTGGAGCATCGAGCGCGGCCACGACCGCGTCGTGCAATTTCATCAGCACGGCGGGCGGCGTCTTGGCCGGCGCCAACAGGCCATACCAATTATCGGCGACGGTGTCCGGGAACCCCTGCTCGGCAAGCGTGGCGACATCAGGCAATAACGGATTACGCTGAGCGGAGGCCGCGCCGATCGGCTTGAGCTTGCCACCGCGGATGTGCGGCAG
>Ga0075421_100010655_pt1 | contig 11366 bp, 9 predicted proteins | sample SoiMetdeltSBSDD5_FD_75292 | JGI IMG/M metagenome (GOLD analysis project Ga0075421, IMG submission 75292) | Bulk soil microbial communities from a Populus tree surrounding site in Tennessee, USA - Soil MetaG P. deltoides SBSDD5 | ecosystem: Environmental > Terrestrial > Soil > Tree plantation...
CCCGAGAAGCCCTGCATCACCCGGACGCTCAACATCCACGGCTTCCACAAGCATCCCGAGAAGTTCGGCCACCTCGCGGTCTACGGGTCGGACGCGCTGGCGATCCAGGATTTGATGCGCGCCGACCCGGAGCGGGCCGCTCCGCTGCACCCGGAGCTGCCCTACTGCGGGGCCGAATTCGTCTGGGCGGCGCGCTACGAGCTGGCGCGCACGGTCGAGGACGCGCTCGCGCGACGCACCCGCGCGCTCTTCCTCAACGCGCGCGCGGCGGTCGAGATGGCCCCGCGCGTCGCCGAACTCATGGCCCGCGAGCTCGGGCGCGACGAGGCGTGGGAGGATATGCAGGTGCGCGCGTTCCGTGAAGTGGCGCAAGGTTATCTGGTCAGATAGGCCGCGGATGACACGGGTGGGGCGGATTGGCTACCGTTTTAGGCGATCGTAGAAGTAACCCTCACGAGTTCGCGCGACGAGATTCGGCCGTTTGACGCGGACCTTGATGCGGCGGAAATTATTCCCACCACTTGTGCGAGGCGGCGCGTAGGCGATGCTGTATTGGCTACGTAAATCCGCCAAAGCACCCCCGACTGCCGCGACCAAATCCTGCCGTGTCGTCCAGTCGAAAACTTCCCCGCCGGTGGCGACGGCGATCTGCGCAAAGAGTTCTCGCCCGGGATCGGCAGGGCGCGACCCGACGCGGATGACACTGGGCAAAGGCCGCCACGCCGGCTCGGGCATTTCGCCTACGGATTGCTCGGTCTTGTAACGAATCGGGTAGACCAGCGCCCAACTCTCTTGCGCCTGCCGTAGCGTCTCCCTCCCGACCTCATCCGCCCGCCTTCTCATATTGGGGAGAGCGCGCCCGGCGGCGGTGTCCACCCCGTCACTGAACATGACGACTGCAATTCTTTCGTTATCGGCCTGGAAGTTATTGAAGACGTATTGGAAAGCTTCATACAGGTAAGTGTTTCCGTCTCCGACGCGGTAGCCGGGGTGACCGACTGCCGCGGGCGCGGGCCGGGCGTACGGTTCGGCCACCACGCCCGCGATCACACCTTCGGCCTGTTCAACGTTTACCCAACCGGAGTGCCAGCGAACCTCTCTGGCGAATGAGATGACGCTCACCTCATCGCCGGGGCGTAAGCCGCGGAGCAGCGCGATTGCCTCCTGTTTGACCGTCGGCGAGATAGCTTCCATGCTGAGGCTCACGTCAAAAACCAGAACCAGCCGGAGCGGCCGCTCCGTTGCCGTAAAATGGCTGATCTCCTGCCGCGCGCCATCTTCATAGACCTCAAAATCATCCCTCGCCAGCCCGCTGACACGCCGCCCCTGACGGTCCATGACGACGACGTTGAGGTTGACGAGTTCGGTCTGTACCCGGATGACCTCTTCCTGGGCGGCGACGGGTGACGCCGCCGCAATAATGCACACGGCGACAAAGGGTAAACGTACCCGGCAATGTTTAAGCGGCGTTCTCATATCTCAACTCCCGAACCTTAAGTGTGGCAGGCGGCGCCGTTGCTTCCTCATCGTAGCCTCTCTCTAATCTTGCAAAAGCCCGGGCCCGAGCTCTGTAGCTTGACTCTGCCCGTTGTAACTCCACGGATCGATCTAGCGAGCCATGACGTAGAGGGCGAACGCGGTGGCGATCAGCGGGTCGTCCTCCTTGACGAGGTTGTTCGAGTTCCCGAAGCTGCCGTCGCTGGCCTGCGGGGGGAGGTCGACCGGCAATTGAGGCAGGACGCGGGAGATCGCGTGCGCGTAGTAGAAGCGTAGTCCCGACCCCCAGGGTTGGTCACCCCCCTTGTCAAACCCCGGCGCAAGGTCAGGCTGGTGATGACCCTCGAGCCACCTGATCGCCTTCGCGATGCGTGGATCTGCGTCGGGAATGCCGAGGGCACGCAAGGCCAAGACACCGTCCGCCGTCGCCGTGCCGTAGCTCGCAAAACCGCCGCCGCCGCTCTCGCCGGCCTTGTTGATTTCGGGGTTGACCGGTGAGAAGTAGAATCCTCCGTCGGGATTCTGTGAGCGTTCCAGATAGACCCGGGCCCGGGTCATGACTGTGTCAGCAGCCGGGACGCCTGAGGCCCGCAAGGCCTCGAGCACGTATCGCGTCATCGAGAGGTCGACATGCCCCGCTTCCGGAGGGCGGTGAATCGCCCCCCCCATGCCCCACCCGCCGTAAGGGGCGTCCTGCGGCGTCCAACCACCGGCCTCGCTGAACTGCTGCGCGCGTAACTGCGCGACCATCGGCTCGATGACTCTCTCGTACCCGGGACTTCGGCTCTTGACCATCGCGGACACGGCCAGGGCCGTAGCGTAGTTCGGATAGTCTGCGGCCGAGTCGTCCGTCAGGCCAAGCGCGCCATCCGCATTTGTGTTGGCCTTGATGAACGTGATTGCGCGCTCGACCGCCCCGCGCGGGTGTGAAAGTGCGCCATCCGGCACACCGAGCAAGGCGAGGAGGACAAACGGAGTCAACGATTGTCCGGAGCGCAGCAGCCCGTATGTCGTGCTGTGAAACCCGCCGTCCTCGGACTGCTGTGCCCACAGGTACTGCGCCGCCTTCCTGAGCGGCGCGCTCCCGCGCCCTCGCGAGCATCCCGCCGCAACCGCGCCGCCGGTCGCTCCGGCCGCAGCCAGTGCGCGGAGCAGGAATGTGCGCCGGTCAACGCTCACGATCCGGCATGAGGTTGAGGATCGCCGCGCTGGTCACGGCGACGCGCCCGGTAATGCAGTGGTGGCCGGCCCACGTCCCGTCGCTGTTCTGCAGCTTGAGAATCTTCTGCGCGGTTTTCGCGTACCACTCGGCCCATTCCTTGCCGTCCGAACGCTTCAAGCCGTCGCTGATGTTGAGGTAGGAAAAGAACTCTTCTCCGCCGATCGAACCGTAACCCGCGACGAACTTCGCGTCGGAGAGCTTGCGGTGGATGGCGGTAATCTCCTTGGCGTTCTTCTTCCGGTCCTCCGGCGTACGGCTGAGTTGCTCGAGAGCCTGCGCATCTTGATATAACTCTACTCCGGCGGCGGCCGGGAGGGCCGCGGGCGCCCCACGGCCGGCTACCGCGCTGACACTGACCGCGTCGGTCGCAGAGCCGCGGCCGACACCGGCCCCGACACCAGCGCCGCCGTAGGTGACTGACCCACGATCCTTTTGGCTCTTCACCGTGTAGGACTCCGCGCGCGCCATGACCTCGCGGTCGACCTTGACACCGTTCTTACCGGCCTCGAACAAACTGCGCGAGGCGAGCGAGGTTCCAAGCACCGGCGCCCAGCCGCCGCCGACATTCCAACTCCCGTCGCTCATTTGATGCCGCTCAATCTTGGCAACGCACTTTTCGAGCCCGCTCCGGGCACGGGCCTTGTTGGCCTTGGCCAGAACCGGGTCCGCCTGCGCGAGCAGCATGGAGGCGAGGAAGGTGTCGATGTAGGGTCCCAGCTTCCGCTGGATCTGCGTCTCCTTGACGTCGGTGACCGAGAGGCCGTCAGGAGGGCTGGCCTCGACTCTCTGCAGAATGAAGGCCACTGCGCGTTCGACCTGGGGCCGGTACTGATTGCCGGCTCGCAGGAGCGCGAGCGCCGCCAACGCCGTGTTGGCGACGTCGTTTCCCTTCGATTCAAGGGATTCAGTCTGCCGGATGTGCGAGGTCGCGCCCCCGTCCTGCCCCCACCCGCCGTCGGCGCCTTGGACTGAGGCGAGCCACCTGGCGCCTTTTTCTACCGCCGCGCTGACCTGGCTCGGCGCGACTGGAGTCGTGGCTGCGCCTGTCGTTTGTTGCGTCATGGCCGAGCTTTCTCTGCCGCCGACCTTGCGGCCGAGGTTCTGAGCCCAAATGGCGGCGCAACCCAGGAGCGCAAGCGAAACGAAAGCTACTACGGATTTCATATCTCATCTCCTTTCGATCCCGGCGCCGGGGAAAGGTCCCGGGAAAACGGTTCGCACTGACCTTGAGAACGCGCGGCCGACTGAAAGTTGCACACTAATCTTCTCGACCATGGGAGACGATGGCAGGATCCTGGCATTGGATTGAGGCTGAAGGCTCAAAGGGTCCGCTAGGGGCGGACATTCAGAATCACGCGCCGGTATGAAGTCAGAGCCGGCGAACCGCCGTCGGTGACTGCGAGGATGATGTGGGCGACCCCGGTCTGACACGTCCTGTCCCCGGGAATCCAGTTCGGGCGGCACGCCGCCGTCGCCGTGACGGTGGACCGGGCGGCATCGCCTTGTGAGATCGTAACCGCCGCCATGTTCGCCCCCGGCACAAACCCCGCCTCGGCATAATGGAACCATTGATAGGCGAGTCTGTCACCGTCCGGGTCGCGACTGGGGCTGGCGTCGAGCGTGACGGGTTGACCGACTCGCGCCTCGATGACGGTGGGGGCTGTGCCGTCCTTGCCGTTGACAGTGACCAACGGGTTATGGTTCGCCTCAGCGTAAGGTTTGACTGTCCAATCCATGCGCGCGGCGAATTCATGCTGAAAGGCTGTGCGCCAGCGCCAAATCGTCGCCTGGTCCGAGACATAAGTCTTGCCGTCGCTGCCGGTGACGGTGTCTTGCGAGGTGACCCGCCTGAAAAGGTCGCCGCCCTGCGTCCAGATCGGGTGCGTCTCGCCGTAAGGCTGCCGAGAGACGTAGCGTCCGCCCCACCCGCCCCAGCTCGGATTGCGATAGCTGTTGAGGCCATTGTTCGTGAGGCCGAGGAAGGCAGGCGTGTCGCCTTCCATAATGAAAGCGAACTCGGGATAGAGCTTACCCAGCGGGCCCTTGGCGCGGATGTTTTTTTTCAGCCATTCGTTGGTCACAATGCTGCCGTCAGCGCCCGCGCAATTCCGGTAATAATCGTCCCCGCTGATGCCCGTCCACGTGGCGTAAACGTATTCGCCGCTATCAGCACTACTCGGTTTGACGACGTAATGCAGGCCCGGGAACTCACGGCGAATCCAGGGACCGGCATCATCCTGGTCTGAAATCGAACTGACTCTGAGCTTGAGGACGAACTTTTCCACTTCGGCCGGCGACCGAGCCGCCCGCACCCGCAACAGCGCCTGCGCCAGTGTGTTGGCGCCGCCCCAAATCGTGACGCAAAGCGGGCGCGGATCGGGCCGGTCTGCGGCGCGGATAATCGCTTCGGCGCCGGGCGACATCTTGTCGGGACCGACGGCCGCCATTCCGTAAGCAGGTTGCCCGGGCATGACGAGCGCGTCCAATTTAGCCGCTTCCGGCCAACCCGAAGCATGCTTGAGCAGGTTTGACCGCACCTCGCCATAGGCTGCGACCAGCTTGCGCATGGTGTCGGGCTGAACTTTGCTTTTCTGCCACGTGGAGGTGGTGGCAATTAAAGCTTCCAGATCCAGTTCGTTGGAATAGAGCAGCAGGCGGACGAACGACATCTGGTCATCCGGCTCGTTGCCCATGTCGCTTAACACCACGACGCGCGGCTTTCCGGTAAAGTCATCCACATGGCCGGGCGCCAAAGGCTGCGCGCTTGCGCTTGCGGCAAGGGCGAGCAACAAAGCAACGGCCATGACCATGAGGGGATGACTCAACTTCGGTTTTCGGTGATTCATCTTTCACTCCTTAAATTCGGTCTGGCGAGCACCCCCGTCATCGTCATTGGACGACAACCCCATTATACTCGGTGCCGGTCACAGCGCCTGCCTTCGATCGAAAGGGGAAAACCATGTCGCACGCTACGCTGAAGAAGCTTCTCTGGTGGCTCTGCCTGCTGGTCGCGCCTCTGGTGCTCGTCGTCCTCGAACTTTTTCACCCCGCGGGCTTCACCAGCTCGCCCGGGATGTATCAGTATCTGTCGACGCCCCAGCCCTACAACCCCGAGTTCAAGGCGCTGGCGTACTTCGGCCCCGACTGGTGGTTTACGCTGCACATGATACAGACCCCGATGGTGGCGCTGGTGGCGATCGGACTGTGGATTCTCGCGGCTCTCACCGATCGCACTGCGGAGGCGGTGGTCTGGGCGCTGGCGTGGCTCTCGCGCGTGGCGACCTTCATTTTCCTCATCTATTACACGGCGCTCGATTCCATCGGCGGCAGCGGCCTGGGGAGGGCAATCCTCAATACCCAAACGCTCGAAAGCCAGGGGAAACTGACGGCGGATCAATTGAACGGAGTCATCCTCGTGCTCAACACGACGTGGGTCGACCCCTGGGTCGGCGGCGTCGGGTCGTTCATCAGCCAGACCGGTTCCTGGGCAGCATTTTTCGCCGCGCTCTTCGCCGCACTCGCGCTACTATTGGGGAAGCAGATCTCCTGGCCACCCGCGCTCTTGCTGGTGGCCTTCGGCTGGGAACTCCAGATGAGCCACACCATGCCTCACGGGCCGATCGCATTCGCACTGCTGATCGCCGCGGGAATCTGGATCTGGCGGACGAGTCGTCAGGCAACGAGTGCCTGATCTCCTCCGACCAGGGGATTCCCTCCCGGATATACACCGGATACACGCACCCGTCGGCGGAGCTGCGATGCTCGTAACATCACCGGCGCGCGGGAGGAGAATTGCCGGGGCCGGCGCATTGATCGGACGTCAGCTTCACCGTCTGACCCGTCGCCGCCGACCTGGTGGCCGCGTCGAGGATGCGCATGACCGTCATGTTATTGGCGAGTGAAGACAAGTCGGCCTGACCGATTCGGACGTCACCTCGCACCACGGCCGCGAAGTACGCGAAGGGGTCATCGAAGGGGGCCGGTCGGCGCTCAAGCGTGAGGGGCAGTTCCTGCTCCTCGCCTGCCTTCCGCCGGCGCACGTTGCGCCCGTCGACCGCGTGCGCGTAGCCGTCACGCCCGTACACCTCCATGTCCTTCCGGTTGGTCGGCCAGTTCCAGGACGCCTGAATGATTGCCTGCGCGTCGCAGTACCCGAGGATGATCGTCGCTTCGTCCTCCACCTTCGGGTAGATGTCGGGCTTGAATTGCTGCGTCACTGCCGTGACGGTGACTGGTCCCGCGCCATCCATCAGCCAGGTCGCGAGGTTGGCCCCGTAACAGCCGAAGTCCATGAGCGCGCCGCCTCCGTTCAAGGCGGGGTCAGTCAGCCACTTGAAGAACTCCGCCGGGACCTTGATCTCCTGCGGTCCCTGGTGCCCGTCGTGCACCACGATCTTGCGGATCGGGCCGAGCGCCTTTTCCTTGTGGGCCAGGTCGTAGACGGCGTGGTTGCTCGCGTACCAACTCGTCTCGTAATTCGTCAGGACGTGGACGCGGTGCTTCTTCGCCAGCGCCTCGATCTGAAGCGCGTGTTCCAGACTCACCGCCAGCGGCTTCTCCACCATGACGTGGATGCCGCGCGGCGCACAGGCCTGGACCGCCGCCAGATGGTCAAAGGTCGTCCCGAAAACGGCGGCGGCCTCCGGCTTCACTTCGTCCAGCATCTTCCCGAGGTCGGTGAAAAAAACCGCCGCCGGCAGGCCGTAACGGCCGGCGTAGCGTTCGGCCACCTCCCGGTTCGGCTCGTAGATGCCGACGACGAGCACGTCGCCTCGATCCTTGCGGCCGAGGATCATCGGGGCATGGCCGTGGCTCAGGCCGACGACGGCGAGCCGGAGCGGGCGCTGCTGGGCGCCGACGGCGGAAGGCGCCGCCACGTCAAGGCAGCACAGGAATACGGCGAGCAGGCAGGTGATTCTCGTCATCGTCAGTAGACTTTCTCGACCTCGGAGGCGCCGGACGCCGGGCGTCAGGTCGAAGAATTTCTGCCCCGGCTTCCGTTGGCACGCCGCGCCGTCAGTGACGCTGACAGACCGCCCGCCCTGACAACCGCCCCGACGGCGTGATCCGGTGCGTCACCGGGGGTGGAGTTCGCGCCATTATGACCAAGAAATAGGAAAAATCATAACATTCCTGGATCGCTCGGAGTTTGACCCCGGGAAAGATCCTCCGCGTTCTCTCTGCCGGAAGAATAATTGAAAGAAAAAAAGGCGATTCAGTGTCTAAAGCAGGTGTGTCAAGTGAATGACTGAATACGGTAATCCAACTCGCGCAGACGAGGTCGAGACGGACGAGGAGCTGGTGGAGCTCATTCTCGCCGGCCGGGGGGAGGTGTTTGCCCGGTTGTACGAACGCTACTACCTGCGGGCCTACCGCCTCGCTTACGGCATGAGCGGGCGGCGGGAGGCGGCGGATGATCTGACACAAGAGATTTTTCTGCGGGCGTATCAGAAGCTGGGACAGTTCAAAGGCAAGTCGCGCTTCGCCACCTGGTTCTACCGCTTGACGGTCAATCACTGCCTGCAACATCGGCAGCGCGCTCGGAAGCAGATCGAGGAGGCAGTGGACGATTTGGAGCAGGCCAGCTCGCGGCGGCGAGGCGGGCTCTCCGTCGTGCAGGAAGCGGAAACGGCGCTCCTACAGCGGCAGGCACAGGCCCTGATTCACAATGCCTTGCTCAGTTTGAAGCCGGATTTGCGGATGGTGGTCATCCTGCGCAACCTCGAAGGGCTGAGTTACGAGGAGATTGCCGAGCGGATGAAATGTTCGGTGGGTACGGTCGGGACGCGGCTGCATCGGGCCCACAAGCTGCTGGCGCAGAAGCTGGCGAACCTGCGAGGTGAGTCTTGAAGTTGCGTTTACCGAAGCTCACAGCCGCGGTCTTAGCTTGGCGCTGCCGGCGCTACCGGAGGCTGATCTGGCTTTCCGTGGACGGCGCGTTGGACGCACGGCAGCGGATACCGCTCAAAGCGCACCTGCCTCGGTGCGCGCGCTGCCGGTCCGAATCAGAAGAGTTGCGCTTCGCTTGCCAACAAATTTCGCTGCTGCAATTGCCTCGCGATGTGCCGATCGAATTTCCATTGTGGTTGAAGGCGCAGGCGACCGCCCACGCCCCCGCGCGAGACGGATTTGCCCGGCCGCGCTGGGCGGTCGCGGTCACCATGGCAGTGTTGTCACTGGCAGGCGCGCTCACTTGGCATCTGCGCCGCCCGACTAACGCGGATTGGGCGGTGACCCGGCTGGCGGGCGCGCCTGCCGTCGGGACCGCAGCGATCACGAAGCACGGGCAGATCGGGGTGGGGGATTGGTTGGAGACTGACGGGGCCTCCCGCGCCCTGATCCGGGTCGGCAAAATCGGTCACGTCGAAATCGAACCGGGTTCGCGTCTGCAGTTACTGGCCGCGCGGGCCGACGACCACCGGCTTTCGCTCGTCAAAGGCCGGCTGCACGCTGTGATTGTCGCCCCGCCCCGGCTCTTCTTTATTGAGACGCCTTCGGCGGTGGCGATTGATTACGGCTGCGCCTACACTCTGGAAGTCGATGAGTCGGGCGCGAGCCTGCTGCAGGTGACGGCGGGTTGGGTCAGCCTCAAAGCGCTCGATCCGATCGCCGGTCACCCCGTCGGGCGCGAGTCGCTGGCGCCGGCGGGCGCGGTCTGCCGCGCGCTCCCCGGGAAAGGGCCGGGTACGCCATTCTTTCCCGACGCTTCAGAGAAATTCCGCCAGGCGCTCGATCGGTTGGACTTTGGGGACGGCGGCAGAGAGGCGCTCACCGTCATCCTGGCCGAAGCCCGGAAGCGTGATAGTCTGACGCTTTTTCATCTCTTGCCGCGTGCGACCGAGGTCGAACGACCGCGCGTCTACGATCGCCTGGCCGCCTTTGTGCCGCCACCCGCCGGGCTGACGCGCGCCGACGTTTTGCAGCCCGGGAACGCGGACAAACTAGACACCTGGCGCGAGCAGATCGAATTCGTCGGCGTCGGCGGCAATCCCGCCGATTTGCCGAGGGCCACCGGGACGCTGCGGCCGACCGGGACGCTGAACGCGGCGCGTCACTCACACAGCGCAACGCTGCTGACGGACGGGCGGGTGCTCATCGCAGGTGGGGCGGAGCGCGACCGAGGGCCGCTGAATAGTTCGGAAATCTACGACCCGGAAACCGGACAATTCACCCCGGCCGGGCGCTTGACCGCGGGACGCGCCGGGCATACGGCGACGCTCTTGCAGGATGGCCGCGTGCTGTTGGCGGGCGGGGGCTGGCACGGGCTGGCCAGCGCCGAACTCTACGACCCGGCCGCCAACACTTTCCGCGCCGTGGGTAATCTCTCCGTGCCGCGCGTGTCGCACCAGGCGACGCTGCTGCCTGACGGTAGCGTGCTGATCACCGGCGGGCAGCGAGACAACGGGCATAAGCTGGCCAGCGCCGAGCTTTACGATCCGGCGACGCAGTCTTTCTCGCCGGTCGGCTCAATGCACACGCCACGGATTGATCACACGGCAACCTTACTCAACACCGGGCAGGTTCTGATCGTCGGCGGCGGCAGCCGCGGCGATCTGGGAGACGCTCCTGTGGCCGGCGTCGAACTCTACGACCCGGCGAAGAAGATCTTCGTTCCGGCGGGCGCGCTCAGTATCCCGCGTTACAAACACGCGGCGGCCTTGTTGCCTGACGGGCGCGTCATCGTGCTCGGCGGGACCGGCGTCAGGCTCTGGGAAGATCGCAGGGCGAGCGCTGAAATCTACGATCCCGTCACCGGTAAATTCGCCCCGACCGGCAGTTTGAACACGGCGCGCTACAAGATCCGTGACGCGGTGCTGTTGCTGCCCAACGGCAAGATTTTGGTGGCGGGCGGCGGTGCGCGGCTGGAACTCTTCGATCCGGCTACGGGCATCTTTAGCGCCGTCAGCGGCGGCGTCGGCGCGGCGCGCCAGTACGCGACGGCGACGCTCCTGCCGGACGGAGAAGTTTTGATCGTGGGCGGCTATCTCAATAGCCTGCCGAATCTGACGGCCGACGTGAGCGCCTGGCTCTACCGGCCCTGACGCTGACATTCCGGCCAACCACGCAGCGCAAAACGCTGCACATAAGGAGAAGTGTTTATGAGACTGATGAACCTGTTGACTCTCCTTTCGCTGTCGCTGACGGTTTGTGCGCAAGCTCCGCAGGTGGCGGAAAAGAATGCGCCGTCGAAGATCACCATTGCGGCACAGACGGAGCCGGGAGAACGGTTGACCGTGACAGGCCAGGTCTACGGCCCGGACGGGAAGACGCCGCTCCCCGGCGCTTCAGTCTACGTCTATCACACCGATGCCAAAGGGCTGTATACGCCGGAGACCAATGACAATCGCAACCCGCGCCTGCGCGGTTACATGCGTACCGACGCACAAGGCCGCTATGAATTTAGCACGATCCGGCCCGCGTCTTACCCGAACACGCGCGTCGTGGCGCACATCCATTACGTCGTCACCGCGCCAGGCTACAAAGAGCGCGTCTTCGAGATCGTCTTTGAAGGGGATTCGTTTATTGACGACCGCCTGCGCGCTGACGCCGCCAAGGAAGGCAGCGCCTTCTCCATCCGTCCATTGACGCGCGATCAGCATGGCGTCTGGCGTTGCACGCAGGATATCAAAATGCAGAAGTAGCGCGC